>JGI24705J35276_12237593_pt1 | contig 12000 bp, 12 predicted proteins | sample TergutNt197P4_FD_35276 | JGI IMG/M metagenome (IMG submission 35276)
CGCAGGCGATTCGCGAGTCGCCCCCTTCCTGGCCGGGATGGGTGCTTGATACAGCAAATCCGAAATTCGGTAAAGAAGAATATTTTGCGGGCGTGGCTTGACAGGTGTTTTGCCCGCCGGATGCCATGACGTTTGATGTGCAAGCTTTCATTGCGGCAATCCCTCGTTCAGGGGAGTGACTCCTGGGCTGGGACAGACCATGAATTAGCCAGCCGATTTTACCGCAACATCGGCGCGTGTCGCTCATCCGACTCATTACCGTTGCACGAGAAACCTTCTGATGAAAAATATCGCTCCCGCCCTGGTGCTCGCCCTTTGTCTGGCCTCGCCGGCTTTCGCCCATAACACCACAGCACCTGCCCCGGCAAACCAAGAGCAACTTGCGGCAACCTTACGCGATACACGCGCCGCCGCCGAGCAAGGAGACGCCCGCGCCCAATATGAGCTCGGCTTGATGTATGCAAACGGTCGTGGCGTTGCGCGAGACGACGCGCAGGCTGCTGTGTGGTGGCGCAAGGCTGCCGACCAAGGCAACGGTGACGCTCAAATCCGTCTCGGCTTTTTGTACCTGTTTGGGCGCGGCGTTGCGCAAGAAGATGCGCAGGCCATGACGTGGTTCCGCAAGGCTGCCGAGCAGGGATACGCTCCTGCACAATCCAATCTCGGCTTGATGTACGAAAATGGCTGGGGCGTTGCGCAAGACTTTACGCAGGCCGTCGCGTGGCACCGCAAAGCCGCCGAGCAGGGATACGCTCCTGCGCAATCCTTTCTCGGCTCGGCGTACGCAGATGGTCTGGGCGTGGCGCGAGACGATGCACAGGCCGTTGCGTGGCTTCGCAAGGCCGCCGACCAGGGGGACGCTCGTGCCCAAGACAATCTCGGCATCATGTACATGATGGGTCGGGGCGTTATGCAAGACGACGCGCAGGCCGTTGCGTGGTGGCGCAAGGCCGCTGAGCAGAGGGATGCTGGCGGTCAATACTATCTTGGCCAAAGCTATGAGCTGGGCAAGGGCGTTGCGCGAGATGATGCGCAAGCTGTTGCGTGGTACCGCAGCGCCGCTGACCAGGGATACGCTCTCGCCGAATACCATCTCGGCTTGATGTACAGGAACGGCCGGGGCGTGGCGCAAGACGATGTGTTGGCTGTTGCGTGGATCCGCAAGGCGGCCGACAAGGGGGACTCTTGGGCCCAAATCGATCTCGGCGAAATGTACGCGGAAGGCCGGGGTGTTGAGCGAGACGATGCGCAAGCTATCGCTTGGTACCGCAAGGCCGCCGAACAGGGGGAGGCTGACGCCCAGGAGGCGCTGCGCAAGATGGAGGCGAGCGGTCGTGGCAAATAAAACGGGTTCGCTGGTTCAAGCGCACCTAATGAGCCGGGAACGCCCGATTTCCTTCGCCTGGGTTCATTACCGTTGCACGAGAAACCTTCTGATGAAAAATATCGCTCCCGCCCTGGTGCTCGCTCTTTGTCTGGCGTCACCGGCTTTTGCCCAAGACATCGCACCGGTTGCCCCGGCAAACCAAGAACTGTCAGCCCCTGCACATGGCCAGGGACAATCACTTGCCGGACGATGTTCGGGCGTTCATCGACCGACGTATGGGCTGCAATCACTGGGAGGGCGAAGAGCCATTCGATGCTGATCGTGAGCGGGAGATCTCGGCGGCTGTTCGCGATCTGGGCTGCGATCGTCTGGAGAAAGACGAAGAGGCATTGCGCCGGAAGTATCGCGCGGCTGGGCCAGTGCAGAAGGCTCTCACCGATGCTAAGGACGCGCTACCGGGAGACGCGATAGCACCAGACGACCAAATTGCCGCGTGGTTCCGCAAGGTTGCCGAGAAGGGGGATGCTAATACACAATTCAGTCTCGGCCATATGTACGAGAAAGGCATTCACGTTCGGCAAGACGATGTGCGAGCGGTCATGTGGTATAGCAAGGCTGCCGACCAGAAGCTTGCTCGGGCGCAAAATAGTCTCGGCGAGATGTACATGGCGGGGCGAGGTGTTACGAAAGATGATGTACGGGCCGTCGCGTGGTTTCGCAAGGCCGCCGAGCAGTGGAATGTTGACGCCCAATACAATCTCGCCAAGTGTTATGAGACAGGCACCGGCGTTGCGCGAGACGATGCGCAGGCTTTTGCGTGGTACCAGAAGGCTGCAACTTTTCGGTGGTGAGGTGGTTGCGCACGTCGGCCGAACAACGGTCGCTCGCGCTGAGTAGTCGATCGCTCCGGGCGATGCGAAACATCGTCCGGTGCGATTGGGTGAGGGGGCTCTCCACGGGTTCAGCTCTCACCGGTTTTGCGGACGCAGCCCCTCACACGCAAGGGCGAGCTTCGCTCGTCCCGCCCGTGAAGAACGGGGGAGAGGGAGCGTGCCGGCTCAGTACGGCAAAAAGGAAAGAGACGTAGCGAGCGATTTTCGGGTTCTGGCGTAGACGGAGTATATCTACGAGTTGCTGCCGCGGCGAACGATTTTCGGGTTTCGACGCGAAGGCCGGCGATATTGCCGCGCCCACGCTGCCAAATAACGATTTGAATTTGTCGCCGACGCCCGTTAGGTTGCCCGCCATGACCGAACCTCTTCCCGACGTAATCCGCCGCCTTTACACTGATCCAGGCGAATATATTGACAGCGACCATCCGGCCGTTGAGGCGTTTGCCAGAGCCGCGGTACCCGCCGATGCGAGTGACCGCGAGAAGGCGAGCCTGCTCTACAGAGTGGTGCGCGACGACATTCGTTACAACCCCTATGTCAGCATGCGGACACCAGAGACCTTCCGGGCCTCAAGTGTGCTGGCAGCCGGCAACGGCTATTGTGTCGGCAAGGCAGCGCTTTATGCCGCCGTCTGTCGCATCCACGGCATTCCGGCCCGGGTCGGATTTGCCGACGTGCGCAACCACCTCACCACCGAAAAGTTGCGCCAGAGCATGGGCAAAGACGTTTTCGCCTGGCATGGCTTCACCCATGTCTATGTCGAGGGTGCCTGGCGCAAGGCCACGCCGACTTTCAACGCCACGCTTTGCGCCAAGCTCGGCGTGCAGCCGCTCGATTTCGACGGTCTCAGCGACGCGTTGCTGCATCAGTTCGACGGCGCGGGCCGGGCCTTCATGCAATACGTGAACGACCACGGGTCGTATCACGACGTCCCCGCAAAATTCATCATGCGGGAGATGGCGCGCGAATATGGTGAGATGTACAACGAAGACCTGTCAGGCCGCGACATGGAGCGGGAAGCGGCCGAGCGGTGAAAAGCACGTTCTGCGTAGGATGGACAAAGCGAGCGTGTCCACCTTTCTGATCCGTTCGCAGAGAGACTGCGGGCACGGCGCTTTGTCCACCTTACTCATTCCTGCTACGCCGCGGGTGCTTCTCAACCGTTGCGAGCGTGCTGCGGATTTGCATGATGGCAGGCGCATCATCTGCCAGGTGACGCAGAGCCTTGCGCAGTTGGCCAGCGAGGTGAGGTTTCAGGCTGGCTATGGCGGGCTTGGCGACCACGCTCTTGTCGATCGGGCTCTTGTCCATCAGGTTCTTGTCCATCAGGTTCTTGTCCATCAGGTTCTTGGCACGAAGGAACAGGGCCAGCGCGAAGATGATGTCTCTTTCCGTCAAATAGCCTGACCGCCCCATAGCACCCCAATCGAAACTTCGGTTCGCGAGGAACACGCCGAAGCCCATGTAGATCGCTGTAAGATCGGTCAGCAATTCCATTTCTTCGTCCGTGCAGAGCGGCGCCTCTGTTGCCGTGGTGAGCAGGCAATGTGCAAGCTCATGCGCCATCGTTGCAATGAAGCGATCCGGCCGCTGCAGCAACTCGGGGACGTAGGAGATCTGGACCTGAGTTTCTGATCGCCAGAAAGTACCCGCCGCATGCCTTTGCGAAGCGATCCTGGCAGCATAAACATGCGCGGATTCAGCGAGCGGGTTATTGTCAACGACGAGGTCGACATCCCAGGCGCTCATGCCGCAATAGTTCTTCACCTGTTCGAACAGCTGGACGGCCAATGCATGCCCGGTTTCGCCGTTCGATATGAAAAAGCCCGGCTTTGGCAAAATGAGACTCATCTCGGCGGGCCAGCCAAACTGCTGCAACAACCAGCAGAAATTGTCCGTCAGCCAGGCTTCGGCGTCGGCGTCAACAATGGATCTCGGTCTGAATGGCCACATGGTGCGAAATAGTATGAATGCAGGGAATCAGCCACTTACTGTGTCTTGTGGCGCATGCGTTGCTCAAATAACTGTCTTGCTCAGTAATTCTCATTTTGGACCTTTTTGCGATTTATCGCCCTCTGTAGAGTAAGTTTTCAATTCAAGCCTTGCGCGCTGTTTCGTTCTGATTTTGCTTCGGCGGTGACTTGCCGGACAAGCGGCGTGGCAAAAATGTGCGTGGCTCGATTGGTGTCAACGAGAATGGTCGAACTTAAATGCTCCCGATGAAAGCCTACAACATCGAAGTACACCATCGGTCGATTCGCGATGGCGAAGCGCGCGGTCATGGCTGGTGCTATGGATTGCCGCCTGGAATTACACCGGAACAGTGGCCGCTGGACCCTTGCAACGGCTATCCGCTCGTGCATGGCTTCACTCTGCTGTTGCCGCCGGATTATCGTTGCCACGGACCGGATTTCGTAGCGGTAAGTTTCTTCAGCGTATCTCTTGAACACAGCGGCGGCGAGGCGAACGCGCTTGTCAAGACTGCCTTGAAGGCTGTGGAGTGTCCGGCCGATCCGGAACTGCGGCGTCTCTGGCAACATCACCAGAAGCCGCATCCGCGGCTTCACTACATGAAGGACATCCTCGGCAGCGACTATGCTGCGATTTTGCTTACTGAGGCCGAGTTCAACGGCTCCTTCTGCCAGCCTCCCCAATATGGAGACCTGTCACGTTTCGGCGGTGTGCGGCCGGAATGGCTCAGTAAGGGATCGGCGCGTGCCTATTGGGACGCAAAACTCGAAATGCGATTCGTGCGAGATGTGCTTGGGCAGATTCCGGACGCGGATCTGGCGTGCAACCGTGCGATTGACTGGACACCGCGCCTTGACCCGAACGCGGGCAAGATTCCGATGGAAGTCGACGACGGCTCCGTTGCAGAGAGTGGCTACCAGATGCCATTTGACGAAGACTTCGAAGATCGTGAATGGGTCGCCGGCCATAGCTCCAACCATGTCGGCGGGACGATGTACCCCAGCCAATTGATCCCCGATGGCTTTGGCCCCTTCTATGTCGAGTTCACCGAGGCGTTCGGTGGATACAACTTTGGAGGCGGCAATGCGCAGTTCGACTTTCAGTCGATGAAGTTCGACTGGGCATGCGGTTGATTGCACCAATCATTGATGGGAGTGGACAACATCAGTCTGGCCATGCGTCATAAGCTGCGTAGCGTGGGCTGCCTTTGCGAAGCGATCCTGGCAGCGTAAACATGCGCGGATTCAGGGAGCGGGTTATTGTCAATGATGAGCGTTCCGCGTAGGGTGGGCAAAGGCGCAAAGCGCCGTGCCCACCATCTCTCCGCAAACGCACCATAAATGGTGGGCACGCTTCGCTTTGCCCACCCTACTCATCTACTCATCTGAACCCCCTAAGTCATCTCGTCTTCTTCCCCATCCCATCCCATCCTTCCGTTGTCCATCATTTGGCCGATTCATGTTTTCGAGTATTTTGAGCAAATAGTGCGGCGCGTGCGTCGTATCACCGATTGAGAAATCAGCGAGGACTTCTTCGTAGTAAGCGCGGATCTTGGGCGGAGCAGTTGCCAAGCGTGTTGGCCTGACTTTGTCATTTTAACTATTCGGGAACGGCGATCGCGCGTGTCGGGGTCGACCTCAGCACCGAAAGAGTTGGAGGGCGCCTGCATATCTGGTTAGCCTCTACTCAAAGTATCTGAAGTCCAGCATTTGTTCAGCAGTAAGGGGCTTTTGAGCCCGGAATGGTCAGTTCAGCCCGCACCTTCACGGGCGCGCAGCCAGCATCCAGCAGAAAGAAACCCCACAAAGGCTGGCTTGCCATCCGACCGCGCCTCCTTGTGCAAAATGAGACACGGAATGCAGCAAAGCTCGGGCGCTCTGCGCCGCGAGATCATTGACTCTCACCTCTTTGCCGGCCGATAGGTCGGTCGCGCCTTTGCCGAGGCGCAGTGTCGGATATGACCTTTGATCGATTTTTGGTCGACCGGGGGAACTCGTGGTCAAGAAACTCCCGGCAGTCGATGGGCATCGGAAAGAATTATGGCTGATACGATCATTCAAGCGCAAAGCAATCCTCGCACACTCGCGGACGTGGGGACATTGCCTCAGCTGTTGCACTGGCGTGTCGGCGCGACGCCGGACGGGGAGGCCTATCGCCATTTTGACGGAAAGGCGGGGCGTTGGGTCAGCCATTCCTGGCGTGAGATTGATGCCGAGTTCGAGCCGTGGCGGCGTACGCTGGCGGCAGAGGGGTTTGCGCCCGGGGACCGGGTTGCGATCCTGATGCCGAATGGCATCGAGCATATCGCGATGGACCAGGCGGCCTTGTCGCGGGGGCTCGTTCCAGTGCCGATGCACGCGATCGATAATCCCAGCAGCATCGCCTACATCATTGCCGACTCCGGCGCATCGCTGTTGTTTGTGGATTCGCTGGAGCGCTGGCAGGCGATCGTCGCGACGGGACAGCCGCACGCGAATCTCAAGCGCGTCGTTTGCGCCGCTGTTTCTGATGCGTCTTTCGCCGGTGTCTCGGCTGCCGCAGGGAATGACGGCCTTATCGTCGCGTTGCACGATTGGCTCGACTCCGCTCCCGCAGGCAGTTCCGCCCTTGTGGATGTCGAAGTGCGGCCCGACGATCTCGCCACCATCGTCTACACCTCAGGCACCACAGGCCGGCCCAAGGGAGTGATGCTGTCGCACCGCAACATCGTGGCGAATGTCAAAGCGATCCACCAGCGCGTCTCGGCGACGCCAGACGATATGTTTCTGTCCTTCCTGCCGCTCTCGCACACCTTTGAGCGCACGGGGGGCTACTACTATCCGATCGCGACCGGCTCATGCGTGGCCTATGCGCGATCGGTGCAACTGATCGCTGAGGATATGAAGCTTCAGCGGCCGACAGTGATGATTTCCGTGCCGCGCATCTATGAGCGCATTTATTCGCTGATTATGGCGCACCGCGCGGCGGCCGGCCGCGTCGAGCGCTGGGCTCTCGATCTTGCGGTCGCCATTGGTGGCCGGCATTTTGATGCACGAGAGGGAAACGGCCGGCTGACGCTGTTCGACCGGCTTGCCTGGCCATTCCTGAAGCGCCTGGTCGCCCGCAATGTGCTGGCGCAGTTCGGCGGACGGCTGCGGGCTGCGGTCAGCGGCGGTGCGCCGATCGCGGAACCTGTCATTCGGCTGTTTCTCGCGCTCGGGCTCGACGTCCTGCAGGGCTACGGGATGACCGAGACTTCGCCGGTGATCGCGGTAAATACCCCCGAGGACAATGATATACACTCGGTCGGCCGCGTTCTTGACGGTATCGAGGTCAAGCTCGGGGAGGGGCAGGAGCTTCTGGTCCGAGGTCCAAATGTGATGCTCGGCTATTGGGGAAAGCCGGAGGAGACGCGCCGCGTCAAGGACGCTGACGGCTGGCTGCATACGGGCGACCAGGCGCACATCGATAACGGCCGCATCACCATCACCGGCCGCATCAAGGACATTCTGGTCACCTCGACCGGCGAGAAGATCGCGCCCGTTGACCTCGAGACCTCTATTCTCACCGATCCGCTGTTCGAGCAGGTGCTCGTAATCGGCGAGCAGCGGCCGTTCATTGCCGCACTGGTTGTGCTCAACGCAAAATCCTGGGCGCTGGAGAAGGAAAAACTTGCCGCAAGCGGCAGCAAAACCTTTGAAGAAAGCGGCGGCGAAGAGGCGGAGCGGAATGTTCTGCTCGCGCGGATCGCTGAGGCCGTGAAGCAATTTCCGGCCTATGCGAGGCCGCGCGCGGTATGGTGGACGCTGGAGCTCTGGACCATCGACGCCGGCCTGCTGACGCCGACACTGAAGAACAAGCGCCCCGCGATCATGCATCGCTTTGCCGCGCAGATCGAACAGATCTACGCGCAGAGGTCACAGGCGACAGCGGCCGGATCGGGGACGGCTTCGTCGTCCTGATTGGATCGCACACAGACAGTCAGCATGAGACCGTTCGACGACGCTACCAGACGAAATATTGCCGCTCGCTGCGCGGCCTTCGCGCGCCTGCCGGAGGGTGGCGAGCCGACAAGGCTCAAGCGAGCCGCGGTGGCGGTCGCGCTGACGGCGGCAGGTGAGGGAGGCGTGACCTCGGTGCTTCTCACCTTGCGCTCGAAGAGCCTGCGGGCGCATAGCGGCCAGTGGGCTTTGCCGGGTGGGCGCTGCGACGAGGGGGAGACGGCGGTCGAGGCGGCGCTGCGAGAGCTCGACGAGGAGCTCGGGCTCAAGCTCTCCGCGGATGCCGTGCTTGGCCTGCTCGACGACTATCCGACCCGCTCTGGTTATCTGATCACGCCGGTGGTGGTGTGGGCCGCCGACAGTGCTGCGCTGCAGCCGAACCCGCAGGAGGTGGCCTCCGTCCACCGCATCGCGCTGGACGCGATGGAGCGCGAGGATGCCTTCGACTTTGTCGCCATTCCCCAGAGCGTGCGCCGCATGGTCCGCTTTCATTATCAGAATGACCAGATCCACGCGCCAACCGCAGCCGTGATCTACCAGTTTCGCGAGGTGCTGGCCGGGCGCGCAACCCGTGTCGCCGAGCTGGATCAGCCGGTCTTCGCCTGGAAATGAATGGGGTCTTAATAGGAAAGTTACAAAATGCTTGCTACAGTGCCAGCATGCACAATCGATCCATTCGGAGAACCCTGACGCTTGTGCCGCTCACGCTTGTTCTGCTCGCCCCGCAGGCGCTGGCGCAGCAGTCGAGCTGGTGGCCATTCGGCGTCAACTACGCGCCCTCGCAGGCACCCAGTCAGGCGATTGTCGACTATCGCTACAAGCTGCAACAGTATCAGGCGGCGCGTGCTGCGTTCGAGGAACAGGCGGGTGCTTATTGGAGCGCGGTCGCAGAGAAGCGGCGCGTCCGCAACGCCAAGCGGGGTGCCGGGCAGCCAATTGCGCTTGACGACTATGTGCTGGACCAGCCGCCGATCTACACCGGGCCGAAACGGCCGGTGAATCCGGAGCCGCTCGAGGAGCCGGAGCCGCAGGTGCGAAAATCTCTTCCTGTGGTCGCCGATTTCGTGAGGGCGGCGCAGGAACTCTATCAGTTCACGCCGCAGCAGCCCGCGACCGAGGCTGAATTCAAGCGTGCTTATGTGCGTTATGCGTTGGCCTCGGGGCTCACGCGGGCGCAGGCGGTGCGCGTCTATTCATTTGAGACCGGCGGCAACGGCAATCACGACATGCAGTCCGGCGCACACAACGGCAAGCCGCCGATCTCGACTGCCGTCGGCTACAATCAGCTGCTCACCACCAACAGCGTCGAGCTGCTCGCTGAGCAGGGGCATGAATTGATCCGCGCGCTTTCGGCGAAGGCTTCGAAGCTGACGGGGCCGGCGCGCAAGGCGATGGATCACAAGCTCGCGGTGTTGAAGCGCATGGTAGCGCAGGCCCGTGCGGTGCCCGACACCTGGTCCGAGCATGACAAACTCGGCAAGACGGCACAGGGCTGGGCCATGCATGCCATGGTCCTCGACATCGATGTTGGGCCGATGTTGCAGGCCCATAAGCTTCTGACATCGGTGCAGTTTGCACGTGCCAAAGGCTATGCGCGCCCGTTGACCGCTGCCGAACTCGAGATGATGAATCTCACCGGCGACGGCACCGGCCTCGATATGGTGACCATGCCGCAGGCCATGCGTGAGCGGGTGCCGACCTCGAACTTCTTCCAGCGCGGAGGCTATGAGCGCAATCCGGTTGCGATCCGCAACAACACGGTCGCGAAACTGCTTGCGGTCACGGACGCGCGGATGGACTCCAACAGCAACAACGCCGGTGCCAGGGAATTGGCTTCGGCGAACTAGAAGCCCGCCGCCCGCAGGCAACGCGTCACTCATCTGGTCCGAACTTGAAGCGGCCGTCACCTTCAAGATACGGAGCCGTGCGCATATAGAGTTGATGGTTCTGGCCGATGAAGAACAGCGTTCCCTTCGGCACCTTCTTGGCACCCCTCAGGAGATCGCCGGCGTTGCTGGTCCCAAGCTTGTAGGCGACGGTGTTGCCTTGCTTGTCATAGGCGTAGGCCATGTCGGGCTTCAGATCCCATGACATCGCGGCCGTCTGTGCGAGCGCCGCCGCAGCGAACGCAGTGACGCTGATCGCCGCCGCCAGGGATGTCTTCGTGAAAAAACCTGCCATCGTCATCCTCCACACAACCAAGAAGATGCACGAAGATGTTCGTGCTTGAACAAATCGCGAACGATGCTTCGCGGTGAATCGCAAGACGTTCATGATATCACGTGACCACGTGATTTCCTTCTGCCCTCCCACGACTACGTTCTGCATTTCGGCTGAAGAAGAGATGGGATGATTCCGATGGACCGCACGTTAAGAACTTGCTGGGCTGCTGTGCTGTTGCTGGTGACCTCAGCGACGATTGCCAGAGCCGATGAATTCAAGGCCAACGAATCCAAGCCCGATGAATCCAAGGCGGATGAATTCAGGCTCAGTCACAACCACGGTATTTCCTGCAGCCGCGGCCTTGCCCCCGGCAAGCTGAATACCGCGACCTGCAGGTCCTTCACCTATCTCTTCAATGTCAAGACCTCGGAATATTTCCGTTGTGAGGTCGGGTTGTCGCTGACCCGCGACAACAAGGAAGTGATCAACGTGCAGACCGATGGCGCCTGCACGCGAAGGCCACGTATTTTTGAGACCGACGGCAATTACGATTTCGACGCCGCCGAGACCATGCCGCCGAACACCAATTCGTTTTTCGGGTCTGGCGGCTATTCGGCCTGGGCCGCCGACACCAAGGCCAAGAAGGTTCGCGGGTGCATCACCATAGCTTCAGGGCTCGGCTCTGATGTTTCGAAATGCCTGGACATGACGTTCCGATAAGCGGAGCGCAAGAGAAGAACGGTCTCCCTAATTGAACGCCATGCCGCCGCTCATCGCGATCGTCTGCCCCGTCATATAGGGGTTGTCGATCAGCAGCATGACGGCCTTCGCCACTTCTTCCGCGGTGCCGAAGCGGCCAAGCGGGATTCGGCTGATGAGTTGCTGTTGCTCCTTCATCATGTCGGTCTCGATCAGGGAGGGTGCGACGGCGTTGACGGTGATCCCTCCCTTGACCAGACGTGCCGCGTAGCCCCGCGTCAATCCTTCCATCCCGGCCTTGGACGCGTTGTAGTGTGGCCCGATCGATCCGGCAGCCCGCGCGGCGCCTGAGGAGATGTTGATGATGCGGCCCCATTGCCTCGCGCGCATCGCCGGCAACACGGCCTGCGTGCACAGGAAAACGGATTTGAGGTTGACTGCGATCGTTCGGTCGAAATCCTCCTCCGTGAGATCGTCGACTCCGCGCACGATCGCGATCCCGGCATTGTTGACGAGAATGTCGATGGGACCAAGCGCGGATGTAGCCCGCTCCATCATGGCGGCGACCGCATTGCCTTGCGACACATCGGCAGCGACAACAACGGCGCGGGCGCCATTCTTGCGAAGCTCGTCAGCCAAACGATTGGCCTGATCAACCCGCTCGCGACAATTGATCGCAACGGCCGCGCCGGCCTCGGCCAGCGCCTTGCAGATCGCAGCTCCAATTCCGCGCGACCCGCCGGTGACGAGCGCCGTGCGTCCGTTCAGACTCATCGCCATCGTTGAACCTCCATTGCCCAGGTTGCTTAGGATAGGTACAAAAATAACAGGTTATACTTGCGCGATTGTCTGGCCCAAATGTCGCGGCATCAGTGGTGCTCTACCTCTCCCATAGGGAGAGGTCGCGCCGAAGGCGCGGGTGAGGGGTTTCGCTCTATTGAGGAACCTGAACCCCTCACCCGATCGC
>JGI24705J35276_12237592_pt1 | contig 11996 bp, 8 predicted proteins | sample TergutNt197P4_FD_35276 | JGI IMG/M metagenome (IMG submission 35276)
CCTCTTGCAAGAGACACTGCCGGTGTGTGGAGCGTTACCATCAATGCGCCTTCACCTGAAATCTACACCTACAATTTTATTGTTGACGGTGTGTTGAAAAACGACGACGCCAATATTTTTATGCAACGCGACGGAAGACGTTTTTTGAGTATCCTGCTCATTGATGGTCCGCTTACAGCCAACTACCGTGAGGCAAACAAACGTGGTAACCTCGACCATGTGTGGTATAATTCACCTACCATCGGGACGACACGTCGTATGTTTGTCTATACACCTTACGGTTATGCCGATTCCAAACAAAAATATCCCGTCCTCTATCTACTTCACGGAGGAGGAGGCGACGAGGATGCCTGGTGTAATATGGGACGTGCATGCCAGATTCTCGACAATCTGATCGAACAGGGTAAAGCAGTCCCGATGATTGTTGTCATGCCAAACGGAAACCCCGGTCAGCAGGCGGCGCAAACCTCGTTACTTCCCGAAAGGACTTACGAACGCAACGATCCGTCTTTTGCCAATCTCTATATACACTCGTTAGTTAAGGATATTGTACCCTATATTGAGTCGCATTATCGCGTGATTGCCAACCCAAACAATCGTGCCATTTCGGGATTGTCAATGGGAGGCGGACACACTATGGCGGCAACCAATACTTATCCGGGATTCTTTTCATGGATACTTCCATTAAGTATGGGAATACAGGCTAATCAGGATATGGACGAAGCTTTTCTGGCTATTAAAAAGAAAGGCTACAAACTTTACTGGGTTGCCTGTGGAAATGAAGACTTCCTTTGGGAAAGCGCCAAAAACCTCGACGCTACACTTACAAAGAACGGACTTGAACATACATTTTTTGTAACCGACGGTGGCCATACCTGGGCTAACTGGCGTAAATATCTTAATACCTTCGCACCGTTATTATTCAGATAATCATGAAGAAAAAAGTCCTCTTATCTTTATTATTGACGTCTGTATTGTTAGTTTCATGCAGCGACAGGCCGTCTTCAACACGTGCTGGTGGTGGCGAAATCATTGCTTCATCTACCACAGCAATTGTTCAAACAGATGCTGGCAAAGTAGCCGGTTATATTGATGACGGTATTTATACATTTAAGGGAATCCCTTATGCCGAAGCAACAAGATTTATGCCTCCTGAAAAAGTCAAGGCATGGGACGGTATAAGAAATTCAAGGGCGTACGGGCCCCAGTGCCCGCAAGGGAAACGAACGGGATGGTATTCAGACGATCAGGCATTTGCCTTCGCTTGGGACGATGGCTACCAGGGTGAGGATTGCCTGCGAGTGAATATTTGGACACCAGCTTTGGGAGACGGAAAAAAACGTCCTGTAATGGTCTGGTTGCATGGCGGAGGATATGCCGCCGGCTCAGGACAGGAATTACCTTCTTACGATGGCGCTTCCTTGTGCCGTAAAGGTGATGTGGTAACTGTAAGTTTGAATCACCGCCTTAATGTACTTGGTTTTCTTGATTTATCGTTATTTGGTGAAAAATATGCCCAATCGGGCAATGTGGGACTGCTTGATTTGGTAGCTGCTTTACAATGGGTGAAAACCAATATAGCAGCATTCGGCGGCGATCCATCGAACGTAACCATCTTCGGACAATCAGGCGGAGGAGGAAAGGTCTCGACACTGCTTGCCACACCCTCTGCCGGAGGTCTGTTTCATAAAGCCATCGTACAAAGCGGCTCTATGCTTCAAACAATGGAAGCGAAATTTTCACAACGCATCGGAAAAGCCACCGTTGAAGAACTTGGCTTGTCGTTGTCGCAAATTGACGAGATACAAAAAGTTCCATTCGACCAACTCTTATCGGCTGGAAACAAAGCTATTGCAAAAATCAGGGAAGAAGCCGAAAGAGAAGGACAAACTACCCCTTTTATTTTTGGATGGGCACCGACAGTGGATGGTTCAGTTTTGCCCACACAACCGTTCTCACCAAAAGCACCTGAGCAATCAAAGAATATACCCATGCTGATAGGCAGCACTTTACATGAATTTTGTGCAAGCGCTTACCGTCCTGAATTACGTGGAATAACTTTGGAAAAAGCAAAAGAAAACCTGCAGCAAAGATTTGGCGATAAAACAGACGATTTTTTGACAGCTTTTGCAAATGCTTTTCCCAATTATAAACCGCAAGATCTGCTTGATGTGGATTTGATGTTTCGTCCAAGTGTTGTCGAACAAGCACGGATAAAATATGAACAACATGGAGCATCTGTCTATATGTACATGTTTACTTGGGAATCGCCTGTGCTGGACGGCATACTACGTTCTACGCATTGCATGGAGTTAGCGTTTGTTTTCGATAACATAGCCCGCTGCCGTGCAATGACCGGTGGTTCTAAAAGTGCCTACGAACTTGCCGGAAAAATGAGTGACGCCTGGCTGAACTTTGCCAGAACAGGAAACCCCAATGTCCCATCACTCCCTCAATGGGAAGCATTTACCGCAGAGAAAGGCGCAACAATGTTTTTCAATAATACCTGTGAAATAAAATATAATCACGACAAGGAATTGTTGGAAATAGTCAAGGCTTTTCCTGTAAGAGGTTTTTAATTCATTAAGTCAATGAAAAGAAACAAGCATTTTTTTGCATTAACACTTTTATTGTACTGTATTGCGCCATTGTTTGCACAGCAAAGCCATGTCAATATAGACTGGGACCCCCAACGTAATAAGGAAGGGTTGAATCCGTTCGGGACAAGGGTAATCTCGCCAGAAGTGCATGATAATCATACGGTAACATTCAGGCTAATGGGGCCAGATGTGAATAACGTAACCGTTTCGGGTACCATGTTTGTAGGCGAAGAAGCCGGAAAACGTGTGCCCTTGGTAAAAGGGGCAAACGGTATCTGGAGCGTTACGATCGGGCCGCTTGTACCGGATATTTATCTCTATTCGTTACAGATAGACGGTGTGAATGTAGTAGATCCGGCTAATACCATTACCGGCAATGCAGCGCAACCGGCCATGGGATTTCTTTGGGTACATGGCGATGCGCCCGCTTTCTACGATGCTCAAAATGTTCCTCATGGCGCTGTTACACAGCATTTTTACCATTCAACGGTAACAAATGGCGAACGCACCTTACTTGTTTATACGCCACCGGGTTACGACCCTGCAAATAAATATCCGGTACTCTATCTGATGGGAGGTTCAGGCGAAGATGCCGAATCATGGACAAAAAACGGGCAGGCAAACTTCATCATGGACAATTTATTAGCTGAAAATAAAGCTGTCCCGATGATTATCGTGCTTCCCAACAATCAAATCGTCCATCGTTCACATCCACAACATACTGAACTTTCATTTCCGCGGATGGAGAGAGAATTTAAAGAGGTCATCATCCCGTTTGTGGAAAGCCGGTACAGTACGATAAAAGATAAACATGCGCGTGCCATTTCCGGACTTTCGATGGGCGGCCGTCATACACAATATGTCGGTATTCGCAACTTGGACCTGTTCGGTAGTTTGGGAATTTTAAGCGCTGCAATGCCCATTGACGACACCCCGCAACTACGCGAAAATAACATCAATGCTAAAATAGACTATCTCTTTGTCGGGGCAGGCACTTTCGAAACAAATCCAACTGCCCGACATCAGGTACTGCATGATGAACTAGTAGCATTAGGCGTTAATCACGAATACTTGGTAGGAAGTCGTGGTGCACACGATTTTATAACATGGAGATTTCTTCTGTATCACTTTCTCCAAAACTTGTGGCGCACACAAAATAACTAAACATATACATTGAATAATATTTAGATGGAAAAATTGAAATTTTTATTTTTATCAACAATAATGCTGTTGATTGCGTGCAGTCAACCGAATCCTGTGCTGACGATAGAAGGTGGACAGATTCAAGGAATCCCTACACCAACCGAAGATGTTATTGTTTTCAAGGGCATACCTTATGCAGCGCCACCGACAGACAATCTGCGATGGCGCGAACCTCAACCCGTAATACCCTGGGAAGGAATTAAAATTGCCGATAAATTTGGTCCCGCAGCCATACAGAACGATCAGGTACCGGGTTCGTTTTATCACAAAGAATTTTTTGCAGCCGGCGATCCGGAAAGAAGTGAGGACTGCCTCTATCTAAACATCTGGACCCCTGCAGCGGGTAAACCTGAACGGAAATTACCGGTGGCTATGTGGATTCATGGCGGGGCATATATGCAGGGATTTGGACATGAAATTGAATTTGACGGCGAGGCATGGGCACAACGTGGCGTTATTCTCGTGACGATAAACTACCGTCTTGGCGTCTTCGGATTTCTTGCACATCCGCTGCTTTCAGTCGAAAGTCCGCATCATGTTTCGGGTAATTACGGTATCTTCGACCAATTGGCGGCTATCCGATGGATAAAGAAAAACATCTCACACTTCGGTGGCGACCCCGACAATCTGACGATTTTCGGTCAAAGCGCAGGAGCAGGCAGTGTGCAGACGCTTGTAGCATCGCCGCTGTCGGTCGGCCTTATTCAAAAAGCGATTATTCAGAGTGGTGGCGGACTAAGAGGACTTGGACTGGGTAGCACGCTCGAAAGCGCCGAAGAAAGTGGAAAGACATTCTTCGACGCAGCAGGTCTCACAACGCTTGCACAAATGCGTGCAGCAACAGTCGAAGATATCAATATATTGCAACGTGAAGCTGCAGCCGAACGCAGAGGCATCCGCTCAAGTCCCATCGTGGATGGCTATCTTTCAACAGGCACATTCAGTGACATCACAATAGCCGACAAACTCCCGAAAATTCCTTATATGATTGGCTACACAGCCAACGATATGGGTAATATGGGAGAGTCAATCGCCGATTTCAGTTTGAAATTGGAGGAGTTAGGACGTAGTGGCGCGTACTGCTACCTCTTCGCAAGGCCGGCGCCCGGCGACGAGGCAGGCGCTTTTCATTCTTCCGAATTATGGTATATTTTCGGCACACTCGATCGGGCATGGCGGCCATACATTGATGCTGACCATATACTCAGCGAGAAAATGATTGATTATTGGACCAACTTTGCCAAAAAAGGCGATCCGAATGACGAAATCTTACCGGTATGGAAACCTTATTCCTCCCGCAACAGTGAATTTTTAACTTTCAATATCGAATAAGAGGCCTTCTCAAGAACACGCTATTTCTATAAAAATTCTCAAATTTTTAAAACTTCTTATGAAACATGTTATCTTTGTTTTTATCGTGTTGATTTCCCCTTTGACGTTTTTACTCGCACAAAAAGTCGAACGTGGTCCGTATTCGCTCGAAACGATTGGCGATGGAATATTCCAGATTCAGGATTATAATAGCGAACGCGGACGCGGCATGTATGCAAATGCACAGGGGCAAAGTGCTAATAATAACTGCTCGGATATGTACCTTGTTGTCGGGAACAAAAAAGCACTACTAATTGACCTGTCGAACAATATTCAATGGGCGGATAATGCAGCAGAGTCTCTCACAAGCCTTGTGAAAGAATACTCAGGCAGTCGCGATCTTACTATCACGGTAACACATAGTCATGGCGACCATCTCGGTATGCTTCATGCCTTTGCCGGAAATGAAAATGTACATTTTTGGATTCCGGGAGCCGACTTCCCCTCGTTGGGACAATTCCCTGAAAATCGTACAGAATTTTTTGAAGAAAATGCATCCTTTGACTTGGGGGGTAAAAAGGTGAAAACACTTAAGGTAGAAGGCCATACGCCGGGTTCGACGATTTTCTTTGTGGAAGGCACAGATATTTTCTTTACAGGCGATGCCATTGGTTCGGGTAGTGGAGTGTGGATTTTCTCAGCCGAAGCGTTTGCCCAATACAAACAAGGCATAACACGCTTGATAAACTATATCGGAGACTCTGCAAATGGCATTAACCGCGATAAATTGATTATTTACGGCGGTCATTCATGGCAGGGCATTGAACGTTGGCCGCTCGGCATTCAGTATATACTGGATATGGGAGAACTTATCAACCGTATTGAGAATGGCGGCATTTATGAGACAACACCAATGGCGGGCAATCCACGCCTCGATACACATTTCAAATATGGCACGGCAACTATTACATGGAGTCGAGCCTCGGAAAAAGAATATCTTGAGTCATTGAAAAAATAAAATATGAAACGAACTTTTTTGATTTTATCAGTATTAGTCTTTTCTTTTTCTCTTTTTGCTCAGTTTGGGCCTCAGGGTCCTCAAAGCAGGGTAGAAACGAAAACCATTCAAAGCAGGGTGTTGAACGCCGACCGCGAATACAATATTTTCCTGCCGAAAAGCTATGAAACAGAACCAAATAAAAAATATCCCATACTATATCTTTTGCACGGGATGATGGATACCCACCTGGGATGGTTCATGCGCGGTCACTTGAAAGACGTCGCCGACCAGCTAATAGCAAGCGGCGAAATGTGTGAGATGATCATAGTAACACCCAATGCAGGTGGAAATATTTATGAAGGGGCATGGAATGGATATTTCGATATGCCGGGATGGAAATACGAAACGTTTTTCTATACCGAATTTTTGCCGTTTATCGAACAAACATACCGTATCAGCGGCGACAAACAACATCGTGCCGTTGCAGGACTTTCGATGGGCGGAGGAGGTGCAACAGCCTACGGACAACGACATAGCGATCTGTTTATCGCAGTGTATGCAATGAGTGCACTCATGGATATTCCCGACCAGGGTGGACCACCGCCTTCGCCAAACGAAGATGATAAAATGGCCATCCTGACCCGATCGGTACAGGAACATAGTTGCATCAAATATGTGACGGAGGCCAACGATGCCCGCAAAGCACAACTGCGTAGCGTTCATTGGTTTGTTGACTGTGGCGACGACGATTTCCTGCTCGATCGTAACATTGAATGTACGCAAGCCATGCGTGCCGCACAAATACCTTGCGAGTTTCGCGTACGCGACGGTGCGCACACATGGGAATATTGGCATTCAGCTTTATATACCTGCCTTCCGTTTATAACACGTTGTTTTTTTAATAAATAATTATCATGATGAAAAAGATAGTTTTTGCAATTTTTGTTTTTGCGATCATTCCGATTACACTTTTAGCTCAAGGCGGTGTAAGGATTGAAGGAGAAGTAGTGTATAGCGGCGACGACGTCGTTTTCCGCAAGATAGATAACCATACCTGGATCGGGACGGGCAACCTGATGGCGAACGAAAGTCTCTATCTCGTGGAAGGCAACGACAAGGCAATCTTGATTGATGCAGGCACAAAGATAGCCGATCTGGACAAGATTGTTGCTTCGATCACACCAAAACCGGTTACACTTGTCGCTACGCATGTCCATCCCGACCATACCGGTTCGGCAATCAACTATTTCCCTGAGTTATGGATCAATCCGGGCGATACGGTAAGTATTCCAATGATGATGGCCGATTACAGGGGAAAAGTGAGTTTTCTGAAAGACGGCGAGATCATTGACCTAGGAGGAAGACAGATTGAAGTGGTTTTTACGCCCGGACATACACCGGGATCGGTTACTTTCGTAGACACAAAAGCCGGTTATGGTTTTAGCGGCGACGCTTTCGGTTCGGGAAACCTGTTGTTGTTTGTCGATTTCTCTACCTTGATTGCCTCCTGCGAAAAAATGGAGAAAGTGATAGAGAAATATCAAATCAAACAACTTTATCCTGGTCATTTTTTTGGACTTAATCCGGAAACACCACAACGAATAAAAGACATGATCACCCTAAGCAAGGATGTAATGTCGGGAAAAGTGAAAGGCCAACCGAATCCGAACGGAATGATGGGACTTAACCTGATTGTAAACGACTACGGGGTGCGTATCAATTATGGCGAACAAAATATAAAATAAAGGAGAATACCATAACTTTTCTCTTATATTTTACTTATATCACTTATATTTTACTTACATTTTACTTATATTTTACTTACATCGCTTATATTTTACTTACATTTCTATAACTTTTATACTAATTCAATAATAAATTTTAAAAAAATGAAACATTTATCAATTTTATTCATTGCTATGTTAGCTATTACCACAGTATCGGCTCAACAAGCCTTATGGGGCGGACAAGAAATTACGTCGCCCGAAATCAATGCAAACAACACAGTTACTTTCCGTATGCAAGCGCCTCAAGCCACCAAAGTGGAGGTTACAGGCGATTTCCTGCCTACACAGAAAATGCAAACCCCGATGGGCGAATTTGACGGACCGGGCAAAGCCGAATTGACCAAAAATGCAAACGGCGTATGGGAATATACCACCCCTACACCACTCGCACCTGAATTGTACAGTTACAGCTTAATCGTTGATGGAGTGAGCGTTATAGACCCGAACAATGTTTATTTAAACAGAGATGTAGCCTCTATAACCAGTATCTTTATCATTGGTGGCGGACACGCCGATTTATACAAAGTAAACGATGTACCTCACGGAACAGTAGCCCGCCGCTGGTACAACAGCCCCACGCTGAAGATGGATCGCCGTATAACCATTTATACACCTCCCGGCTATGAAGCAAGCACTGCCAAATATCCCGTTTTCTATCTCTTACATGGCGCAGGTGGCGACGAAGAAGCATGGATGGCGCTTGGCAGATCCTCCCAAATCCTTGATAATCTGATTGCACAGGGAAAAGCCAAACCAATGATTGTGGTGATGACCAATGGCAATGTATCGCAGAAAGCAGCTCCCGGCGAATCGGAAAGAGGAATGTTTAAGCCTTCATTTATGGGAGATACACGGATGGACGGCGAATTTGAAACATCTTTTCCCGACGTGATAAAATTCGTTGAAAGTAATTATCGGACCCTGACAACCAAAGCCGACAGAGCTATTGCCGGTTTATCAATGGGTGGTTTCCATTCCATGCATATATCGAAAGAATATCCTGACAAATTTGATTATGTGGGATTATATTCAGCAGCAATCATGGCGCCTCAACAAGGGGTGACTTCAAAAATATATGAAAATATGGAAGGTAAATTGAAAGCTCAATTTGCTACTCCACCTAAAGTATATTGGATTGCCTGCGGAAATACTGATTTTTTGTATCAGGCAAACCTTGATTATTGTAAATTACTCGATGCCAACAAATATCCCTATAAGTTCCGTGAATCCGATGGTGGTCATATTTGGAGAAATTGGCGTATTTATTTGACGGAATTTGTTCCTATGTTATTTAAATAAATAAACGGAATGGTAAAAAATATTTTCTTAATACTCTTTGTTACAATGATATTTGTTACCTGTGATTCAAAAGAGTTACCACAACTTGGCAAATCTTCAGTCAACAAGGTTATTGCAGCGATGACTTTGGAAGAGAAAGTTCAGTTGCTTGTCGGTACTGGCATGGCCGGCTTTTCAGGCGAAACTGCTGTGATTGGTGAGACTCAAGAGCTTGTTCCTGGTGCAGCCGGCACCACATACGCCATTCCGCGCCTGGGCATTCCTTCCATCGTAGTAGCTGACGGCCCCGCCGGCTTGCGCATCCAACCTAAACGCAGGGATGACCCAAACACGTATTATTGCACTGCTTTTCCAGTCGGAACACTTTTAGCCTCTACATGGAATGTCGATTTAGTGGAATCTGTCGGGCAGGCAATGGGCAAAGAAGTACTTGAATATGGGGTGGATATCATACTCGGACCTGCGTTGAATATTCAGAGAAACCCGCTTTGCGGGCGAAATTTTGAATATTACTCCGAAGACCCGCTGCTTTCAGGAAAAATAACTGCTGCTATGGTTAATGGTATTCAAAGCAACGGTGTAGGTGTTTCCATCAAACATTTTGCCGCCAACAATCAGGAAACCAACCGCATGGCTAACGATTCACGAATGACTGTACGCGCTTTACGCGAAATCTACCTGAAAGGATTCGAAATTGCTGTCATAGAATCTAATCCATTAACAATCATGTCGTCATACAACTTTATCAATGGCGTTTACGCTTCAGAAAGCCGCGAACTATTGATGGATATTTTACGCGATGATTGGGGATTCAGAGGCCTGGTAATGACCGATTGGTTTGGTGGGAAAAATCCACCTGCTCAGGTTCACGCAGGGAACGACCTGTTGATGCCGGGTAATCCGCAGCAATATGAGGCTATCCTTGCAGCGGCTAATGCCGGCACACTGTCTATCGCTGATATTGATGTGAATGTAAAACGGATTTTAAATACCATTCTCGAAACTCCCCGTTTCAAAGGTTATCAATTTTCTAACAAACCCGACTTGAAAGCACATGCCCAAATTACCCGCCAATCAGCTTCCGAAGGCATGGTTTTGTTGAAAAATGAAGCAAATACTTTGCCGTTCAATCCGCAAGTAAACAATATTGCTGCTTTTGGAATCGCTTCCTACGAATTGGTAAAAGGAGGAACAGGTAGCGGTGATGTCAATAATGAATACGTTGTGTCGCTCAAAGAAGGTTTGAACAATAGTGGTTACACACTCGATGCCGGCCTTGCAGAATTGTACGAAAAGCATCTTGCAGCAGAAAATCAGAAAAACGCACCAAACCCCGCCGATATGCTGGCTATGTTTATGCCCAAAAAACGCCCAACCGAACTACAGTTTAGTGCATCACAAATAGCTCAAATAGCGGGTAACAGCGATATCGCACTGATTACTATCAGCAGAAATTCAGGCGAATTTTTAGACCGGAAAATAACGAACGATTTTGAACTTTCTGCAGACGAACAAACGCTTCTAAAAACAGTAAGTGAGGCATATCATGCAGCAGGCAAAAAAGTTGTTGTTGTGCTGAACATTGGCGGTGTTATCGAAACCACCTCATGGAAAACGCTGCCCGACGCCATATTATTAGCATGGCAGGCAGGTCAGGAAGGAGGAAATAGTATAGTTGATGTACTGAACGGCATGGTGAATCCTTCAGGAAAACTGCCAATGACTTTTCCTGAAAACTATTTTGATATTGCTTCTTCAGCTAATTTTCCTTTCGATTATCAATTTGACATACGTGCCATGATGGGTGCTTTTTCCGGCCAGGAAGAAACGAAGAAAGAGCTTGTCCGGAATGTGGATTTCACTAACTATGAAGAAGATATTTATGTGGGATACAGATACTTCGATACTTTCGAAAAAGCGGTTTCCTTTCCTTTCGGTTACGGGCTTTCATATACAAGTTTTGCTTATGAAAATCCGACCATTGTTGGAAATAACGGCAATTATACATTAACCGTAACAGTCAAAAATTCAGGCGCTACCGCAGGTAAAGAAGTAGTACAACTTTATATTTCCGCCCCTGCAAAAACGATGGATAAACCGGCTAAGGAACTGAAAGCATTTGGCAAAACAAAACTTTTGCAACCCGATGAGTCACAAACGCTTACTTTCAGAATTACCCCATTCGACATAGCATCATTCGACCAAACTGCGAGTGCATGGAAAATGGAAGCAGGTAATTACACTGCCCAATTCGGCTCTTCGGTAAATGATATTTTACAAAGCATGCAGTTTAGTATTGCAAGAGAAATGGTGGTAGAAAAAGTAAAAAATGTATTAACCCCGAAGGAAACAATCAATGTAATCCGGTAAACACGATACGACTATAGATTAATCAGAAATGTGCTAAAAAAGCCGATAACAGCTTGTTATCGGCTTTTTTTCAAGTATCCCCGCAGGGACTCGAACCCTGGACCCAATGATTAAGAGTCATTTGCTCTACCAACTGAGCTACGGAGACAATTTTTGAGCGCACAAAGGTAGAATTATTATTTTTTATAGCCAATGAATTTCCCGGTTTTTTGTAAAAACATAAAAAAAAATGACTTGTACCTAACAGGTAATTAAGAGCAATCCTCTTAAATTTTCAATTGTCCATTGTCCATTGTCAATTAATTTGTATCTTTGTCCCCGATTACAACCATCAACTCATGGGGCTGACCGGTTTTGACAGCGGGTAGAAGTGGTTTGTAAGCATGCAGTGCGTCGTTGGCCGGCACTTTAATCTCGGTTGATAAA
>JGI24705J35276_12237591_pt1 | contig 11989 bp, 12 predicted proteins | sample TergutNt197P4_FD_35276 | JGI IMG/M metagenome (IMG submission 35276)
TGACCTTCACCGATTTCCAAACCAACCCCGCCCTGCCCCCCCAAACCTTCGAGTTCACCCCCCCCGCCGGGGCGGACGTGATTCGGGAGTGAGCCACAGATCAGGCTTCTCATCGAATACTTGCAGCGCCGAAATGCTGTCGGCGTAGAGAAGCATGGGATGCTTCAATATCGGTGAAATCCATTGAAAATAGCCATGCTGGACGAAACTCATGGAACACGGTATGGTCAAGTCGGCGACGCGGGTATTTGAATTGCTCGAAGCGTTCGAGGCCGAGCGGCGCCCGTTGCGCATTGCGGAGATCGTGGCATTGCTGGATGCGCCGCAGTCCAGCGTGTCGATGCTGGTCAAGACCTTGGTGGCACGTGGCTACATGGATTTCGAGCCGATATCGCGCACATACTGTCCGTCGGCGCGCGTGGCCTTTCTGGGCGACTGGACCACGCGAGTGCCGGAGCATCGGGGCGAATTGCAGCAAGCTTTGCGCCAGTTGTCTGACGCAACGAGTGAAACGGTGATCTTGGCGCGGCGCTCGGGACTTTTCGTGCAATATGTCTCGGTCATCAAATCGCAACATGCCCTAAGCTTTTCGCCAATCTCTGGCACCAAGCGGCCACTACACCATGCAGCGCTGGGCATCATGCTGCTGACTCAGCTTGACGATGACGAGATCGGCCGGCTATTACGCTGCTACAACGCCGAAACGGATCCAGGCGGTTTGCTAGCCAAAATCCCGGACACCATCCGTGCAGTACGACAGGCACGTGCACAAGGTTGGTACGAATCAGCCAACCTCGCGACGCGTGGCGCAGGCGTGATCTGCACTTTGCTAAGTACGCCCATTCGTGGACAACGCTTGGGCGTTGGCATCGGAGCGCCATTGGATCGGCTGCAACTCGAACGCAAAAAAACCCTAACAGCCATCCGCGAAGTGGCTGCGCTGCTGTGAACTTCCTTTGCCTTTAGTCAGCCGCAGCCTTTCGGGCGCGAATGGCGTCATCGATTGCCAGCAGGCGTTCGGCCTGCCCCAGATGCAGACGCTCCACCATCCGGCCCTGAAGATTGATTACACCAGCGCCGGCATGTTCGGGCTGCGCGAAAGCAGCAACGATGCGGCGGGCGTCTTCCACGGCCTCAGGGGAAGCGCTGAAAGCGCGATTGGCAGGTTCCACCTGAGTCGGGTGGATCAACGTCTTGCCGTCGAAACCCATCTTGCGTCCTTGCGCGGCCTCGGCATCAAAGCCGGTCGTGTCGCCAAAGTCATTCCATACGCCATCGAGCACGTTCAGACCGTAACGACGCGCCACCAGAACCGCCTGCATCAGCCACGGCAGCATCCAGGCGCGACCGTCGCCAGTGGAAACGCCCGTCTCCTTGGCAAGATCGTTGGTACCGACCACAAGACATCGGAGCGCGTGTTCTGCCGCCACGCCCGCGTGTGCGATGTTGTCCAGAGCCAACAAGCCGGCTGGCGTCTCGACCATGGCCCAAGCTTGTAGCGAAGGAAGTAGATGGTACGCGCGGCAGGCTTGATGCAACGCAACCCAAACCTCGGGACTGTCCACTTTGGGCAACAGCACGGCATCGGGCCGGCATGCAGCCACGGCTTCCATGTCCAACGCAAAATCCGTCGTCTCCACAGCGTTCACACGAATCACTGCTTCACGCCCGCCGCCGAGCGGGCCGCCCTGAAAGGCTTCGGCCAAATAACGCCGGGCCTGTTCTTTCATCGCGGGAGCCACCGCATCCTCCAGATCGAACACCACGGCATCGCAATCGAGATCACGCGCCTTGGTCATGGCGCGGGAATTGGCGGCGGGCACGTACAACACTGAACGACGGGGGCGAGCTGTGGAATGGCGCATAGGGAAAATCTCCTGAGAGAAATAAGAACAGAGACCAAGCTCGAAGTGTGGCGATCCATTGCAATTGCATTCATCACATATGTGATGAATGCATGGCATAAGCCAAATCATCACATCCATGATGGAATTTGCCGCGTCTTCGCTGAATACTTCGCCGCACCGAGCCGTAACCCGCGACGGCTCAGAGAGGAAAAACCAGTGACTGCTGTTGCGTCGATCGTCTCCCAAAGCTCGTCCGATGGGCAAACATCATCTTCTTCGCCGGCTGAAGGCAGTACGCGCCGTTTAGCTCAATGGATCGCCGGACTTGACAACGCCGCCGTGAGCGCCAGCGCCTTCGAGTGGGCCACGCATGTCACGCTTGACTGGCTGGCAGTGACGATCGCAGGCGCCTCTGAGCCTTTGGTGCACATGCTCAAAGAGGAAGCTGCAAGCAATGACGGCGCGGCGGCCTCATACGGTAAACAGCCATTGTGCGATGCAACGCGCGTCGGCGCTTGGCAGGCGGCACTGATCAACGGCGCGACTGGGCATGCGCTGGATTTCGATGATGTGTCTGCACGCATGCACGGCCACCCGAGCGTGCCAGTTTTGCCCGCCGCTCTGGCCGTGGCGCAATTGCGGGCGGTAAGCGGGCGCGATTTTCTGCGTGGAGTAGTAGTTGGCCATGAGGCACAGGCGCGCATTGGCGAGGTGCTGGGTGACTCGCACTATGCACGAGGCTTTCATGCCACCGGGACCATTGGCGCCTTTGGCGCGGCGGCAGCGGCGGCCACTTTGCTGGGTCTCGATGCCGAGCGCACGGCCCATGCTCTGGGTCTGGCGGCCACGCAGGCAGCCGGGCTGAAATCAATGTTCGGCAGCATGGCCAAGCCATTGCACGCGGGCAAGGCGGCCATGAACGGACTGATGGCGGCGCAACTAGCCGCTCGGGGCTTCACCGCCAACACCGACGCCATCGAATGTTTTCAGGGCTTCGCTTGGACACAGGCCGATGAAGTGGTTCCGCTACAGGCCATTGACACGCGCGATGGCTTCGCCATCGAGGAAACACTGTTCAAGTACCACGCGGCGTGCTACCTCACCCACTCCACGATTGAGGCCGTGCGCGAACTACGGCTGCGTCTGAACGCCAACGTGGACGACATGGAGTCGCTGGAAATTGTGGTGCCTCCTGGTCATTTAAGCGTGTGCGATATCGCCGAACCGCGCACTGGTTTGAACGTGAAGTTCTCGATTCGGCAGTTGGCCCTGCTGGCATTGGATGGAGCCGACACGGCCGCTCTTGACCTCTACGTTGATCGCACCGCCCAAAACCCGCGTTATGCCCAAGCCCGCGAGCGCGTGCGCGTTACGCCGACCAAACTGGAACACCGTCACGCCGCACAAGTGACCCTATGCACCCGCGACGGCCAAACGCATGTCGCGCAGGCCAATGTAGGCGTTCCTTCCACCGACCCGGCAGCGCAGTGGCAGCGCCTGACGCAAAAAGCGCGAGCCATCGCCGCGCCTGTACTGGGACAGGCGCGCTTCGAGCGCCTGCATGCGCAAGTCAGCGCACTGACACAGTCGCCGTCTGTCACCCCTCTCATGGAGATACTGCAATGACCGACCCCCTAAACGAGACCGTCACGCGGCTGAAAGCCGAGGCCCGGACTTGGACCCGCGGCAACCGCTATGAAGACTTCGAGCTTGGTCGCCGCTTCGTGCACCACTGGGGGCGCACGGTAACCGCAGCCGACAACACGCTCTTTTCCACCCTCACGCTGCACTACAACCCGCACTACAGCAGCGCCGACTTTGCGCGCGCGCATGGCCATCCTGATACGCCAGTGAACCCGCTGCTGGTATTCAACACGGTGTTCGGCCTCACGGTGGAAGACCTGTCCGAAGGCGGCGGGCCTTTTTTGGGCGTGGACGAACTGGACTACCGCAAGATCGTTTACCCCGGCGACACGCTTTATGCCTGCTCCGAAGTGGTGTCACGGCGACTGGCCTCCAACCGGCCCGGCTACGGCATCGTGACCTGGCAAACCTGGGGTACAAATCAGAACGGCGACGAAGTCATCCGTTTCAAGCGAACGAACCTGGTGAAACAAAGGACTTGAATATGTCAGAAGATGGTATGGGCTACATGACCGACGAGCGTCGCATGATCCGCGATGCCGCCCGCGAATTTACGATGAAGGAGGTGCTGCCGATTGCCAACGCAGTAGACGGCCCGGATGGCGAAATCCCGCTAGAACTGCGCCAGAAGCTGGCCGACATGGGCTACTTCGGCATCACCATCCCGCAAGAGTATGGCGGACTGGGGTTGGGCACGTTCGAGTACTGCCTGATCTGCGAACAGCTTGCGCGCGGATGGATGTCGGTGGCTTCCATCGTGGCGCGCGCGCAGGGCGGATGGATTCGTTCCTCGATGTCACCTGAGATGCGCGAGCGTTACCTGCCGCGCGTAGTCCGGGGCGAGTTTCTGAACGCCAGTGCGCTGTCCGAGCCAGACACCGGATCTGACCTTGCTTCCATTTCCTGTCGCGCAGTGCGTGATGGCAACGAATGGGTGCTCACCGGCAATAAGTACTGGTGCACCTTCGCTGACGGCGCCGACTACCTCATCGTTTTTGCGCGCACCAGCGCGCCACCAAGCGCCGACAAACGCTGGATGGGCATCTCCTGCTTCATGATCGAAAAGGAACGCGGCAGCTTTCCCAAGGGCATGACCGGTTCGCCCATTCCCAAGATTGGTTACTTTGGCTGGAAAACCTTCGAACTGGCCCTGGACGGCGTGCGGGTACCCGCCGACCGGCTAATGGGCGAGGAAGGCAAAGCTTTCCTGCTGATGGCCAAGGGACTGGAAGGCGCCCGCGCCCACACGGCGGCGCGGGCCATTGGCTTGGCACAGGGCGCGCTCGAAGACGCCATTGCCTACGCCACCGATCGCAAGCAGTTCGGCATTCCTATCGCCGAGTACCAGGCCATCCGCTTCAAGATCGCCACCATGGCCACGCAGATCGAAGCCGCGCGCCAACTGCTGTACTACGTGTGTAACGAGATCGATCGCGGTCGCCGCTGCGACAAGGAAGCCTCGATGGTCAAGTACTTCGCTTCCGAAATGGCCGAGCGCGTAACGTCCGAAGCACTGCAAATCTTTGGAGGTGCAGGCTATACCAAGCTGTTTCCAATCGAACGCTACTGGCGCGATGCGCGGCTCACCAAGATCTTCGAGGGCACATCCGAAATCCAGCAACGCATCATCGCCAACAGCCTGTTGGGCAAGTCGGAAGTAGAAGCCATGATCGCCGAGCGGGCCTTCGAAAAACAAACGGCGCGCCAAGGAGCACGGTCATGAAAACAGCGGCAGTCACCAGCGCCAACAACTACTTCGAGGACTTCAAGGCCGGCATGCTGGTGCGTCACGCACGCGGCAAAACCGTGACCGAGATGGACAACGTGCTCATCACGAACATGGTGATGAATACCGCCGAAGGTCATTTCAACGAACACGCAATGCGCCGCGATGGCCGCGGCATCTTTTCGCAGCGCGTGGTCTTCGGCGGCATCAACCTGTCGATGGTATTGGGCTTGGCGGCGCAGGACACGGCGGAGCAATGCTTGCAGGAACTTGGCCTCGACAAAATCCGCCTGTCGAATCCTGTGTTCCACGGCGACACACTCTACGCCTACAGCGAGGTGCTGGAAACACGCTCGTCCGAACGCGAAGACGCGGGCATTGTCCGTTTCCGCCACTACGGCGTGAATCAAGACGACAAGCTGTGCGTGCAAGCCGAACGCACGGTACTGCTCAAGCGAAAGAGCCACTGGGCCAGCAAGTGAACATGTCCGCGCCTGCCTTCGGCGCCCTGCAAGGGTTGCTCGTACTCGACCTGACGCGGATGCTGGCCGGTCCCTTCTGCACCATGATGCTTGCCGACCAAGGTGCCCAAGTCATCAAGATTGAACCACCTGGCGGCGATAACACGCGCCGCAACGGCCCGCATCTGCCAGGCGCCCGCAAGATCGAAGACAGCGGTTACGGTGCGTACTTTGCGTCCATCAACCGCAACAAGAATTCGCTTACGCTTGATCTGAAAAAACCCGAGGGCAAATCCGCGCTGCGCCGGCTGGTACAGCGCGCTGACGTGTTGGTTGAGAACTACCGCACCGGCGTCATGGAACGGCTCGGTCTGGGATACGAGCAGTTGGCCGAAGAAAACCCGCGCCTGGTGTATGCCGCCCTGCGTGGCTTCGGCGATCCGCGCAGCGGCCGCAGCCCTTATGCGGACTGGCCGGCCTACGACCCCGTGGCGCAAGCTATGGGCGGCATCATGGGCATTACCGGACCTCAAGCCAATGGCGCTCCAACCAAGGTGGGGCCGGGCGTGGGCGATCTGATCCCCGCCATGTTCCTGGCGTTCGGCATCGTCTCGGCCTGCCTGCACGCACAACGCACCGGTCAAGGGCAATTTGTGGACGTGGGCATGGTGGACGCCGTTCTGGCAGTATGTGAGCGGCCAGTGTTTCAATACAGCGTGACGCATCGCGCGCCACAACCAGAAGGCAACGGACATCCGCTGCTGTGTCCCTTCGGACTTTTCCCCGCCCGCGACGGGTACGTCAGCATAGGCGTGCCAAACGACCGGTTCTGGGTACCGCTGGTCGAACACATGGGCCGCCTTGATCTGGCCACCGATGAGCGCTATGCCAGCAACGAGGCGCGCGTAGCCCGCCGCGGCGAGGTAGAGGCGCTCGTCGCCGAATGGACCGCGCGCCACACCAAGGCCGAGTTGAGCGCCTTGCTGGGCGGCGAGATTCCTTATGGCCCCGTGTTCGATGCGGCAGACATCTTTGCCGACCCCCACTTTCAGCAACGCCAGATGCTGGTAAATGTAGAGCAACCCGGCGCCGAACGCGCACTGACCGTCGCCGGCACGCCAATTCACATGAGCGCCACCCCGGGCGGGGTACGGCGTCGTGCGCCGCTGACTGGTGAGCACACCGATGAATTGTTGAGCCGCTTTGGCTTCACCGCGGCCGAGATCGACGCACTGCGAGCGGCGCAAGCGCTCGGCTGACCGTTTTTTTGATCCATCCCACCGAGAAAAGGAGTTTTTTCATGGCCAATAGACCCCAACGCCTGCGGCGATGCCAGTTGTCGGTGCCCGGCTCCAGCGAAAAGATGATGCAAAAGGCTGCCGCGCTGAACTTGGACTTCGTGTTCCTTGATCTGGAGGACGCGGTCGCGCCTTCGGAAAAACGACCTTCGCGCGCGCGCATCGTCAACGCGCTCAACAGCCTGGATTGGGGGCGCACGGTGCGTTGCGTGCGCGTCAACGATCTCACCACCGAGTACGCCTATGAAGACATTATCGAAGTCGTCGAAGGCGCACGCGAGAACCTCGACGTCATCATGTTGCCGAAAGCCATGAGCGCATCTGACGTGCAGTTTGTCGACAAGCTCCTGACCATGATGGAAAAGAAGCTGCGCCTGACCAAACGCATTGGTATCGATGTGCTCATCGAGGAAGTCGAGGCCATGATGCAGGTCGAGGAAATCGCCGCATCCACACCGCGTCTGGAGTGCCTGATTTTCGGCATGGGCGACTACTCGGCCAGCCAAGGCGTTTCGCTCAAGGATATCGGTGGCGCCACCGGTTACCCAGGCGATATCTGGCACTACCAACGACAAAAGCTCACGATTGCAGCGCGCGCCCATCGCATTGATGCAGTGGACGGGCCTTATGCCGATTTCCGCAACCCGGACGCTTTCCGCGAGGAATGCCGACGCGCCATGATCCTTGGCATGGTCGGCAAGTGGGCCATTCACCCTTCGCAGATCGAGATTGCGCAAGCAGTCTTCTCACCCACGCCCGATGAAGTCAAGCGCGCCCGCGACATGATCAAAGCCTACGACGCTGCGCTGGCCCAGGGTCTGGGCGCCGTGCAGTACGAAGGCAAGATGATCGACATCGCTTCCGTGCGCATCGTGCGCAACCTGGTCGATCGCGCCGACCGCATCGGCATGTAGCGTAACCGGATATCGCCCCCTCAGGAATCAGGAGACAAATATGTTTCGCAGCACCGCCACCTTGACCAATTGTGCGCGCCGCCGTCTTCTGATCGCTGGGGGCAGCGCCTTGATGACATCCGGTCTGCCGCGCATCGCATCGGCCGAGGAGGATTGGCCGAGCAAGCCAATTCACATTATTGCGGCCCAAGCGCCAGGCTCGTCCAACGACACCACGGCGCGTGCGCTGGCAGAGTGGCTCATGGCCCAGTTGAAGACCCCGGTCACGGTCGAAAACAAGCCTGGCGGCATAGGCATGGTAGCGGCAGACTTTGTGGCACGATCAAAACCTGATGGCTACACATTTCTCTTTACCTTGCACAGCCAGTTGGCACAGGCGCCGGTACTGCTGAAAAAACCGCCGATTGATCCCTCCAAAGATCTGATTCCCATTGGCTCCTACAGCATTGGGCCTTCGCCCGTGTGTGTAAAGAAAGAACTGCCTGTCAACAATTTCCAGGAACTGATCGAGCTTTCCAAGAAACGTCCGATATCAGTAGGCAACTACGCCATCGGTTCTGCTTGGCAGATCAGCGTGATGCAAATAGCCAAGCAAACCGGCGGTCAGTTTATTATTGCAAATTACAAAGGCACTGGCCCCATGGTGTCTGATTTGATGGCTGGCAACATCGACATTGGCGCTGGATCGTTCATAGGAATGGCCCCGGGTATCCAGCGCGGAATTCGCCCCGTCGCCATGTTGATTGGCGATTCGAAGAATCCGCTGCTTCCCGGGGTACCCAGTTTTCCTGAACTAGGCTTCCACGGGCCAGCTTTCGATAGCTTGGAAGAGTGCAACATGTTGCTCGGGCCGAGCGGTACACCAACGGAGATAGTCGACCGACTCGATAAGCTGATCCTGCGTTCTGTCACAGAATCAGATACTGTGAAAGCCGTCATGGCGCGATTGGGAGTTACCGAAACCCCGCATGTTGGCCAAGATATCAAGCGGTTCATCGCGCAAACTTGGCCAAGCTACCAAGCGTTGACGCGAGAGTTAAACATCCACGTAGACTAAGTAGATGGGGGGACTCCTTAGATGTATTTTGCATTTCATGGATCATCTTGGTGGTCGCACTGACCGTATGGGCGTGTAGCGCTGACCTATCTGCCAACACCAACCACCACTTTTCATAGCTCAGTTTACGATCAGGAAATAAATCATGTCCAGAAACGTTATCGCATCGAATTTGACCAATCATGTGCGCCGCCGTTTACTGATTACTGGCGGCAGCGCCTTGATGACATCCGGCCTGCCGCGCATCGCGTCGGCAGAGGAAGATTGGCCGAGCAGGCCGATCCGCATCATCGCGGCCCAGGCGCCAGGCTCGTCCAACGACACCACGGCGCGCGCGTTGGCGAACTACCTCACGGCTCAGTTGAAGACCCCGGTCATGGTGGAAAACAAACCTGGCGCCATAGGCATGGTAGCGGCAGACTCCGTGGCACGATCCAAACCTGACGGCTACACGTTTCTTTTTACCTTGCACAGCCAGTTGGCGCAGGCGCCGGTACTGCTGAAAAAACCACCGATAGATCCCTCCAAGGATCTGGTTCCCATCGGTTCTTACAGTACGGGGCTTTCACCCGTGTGTGTAAAGAAAGACCTGCCTGTCAACAATTTCAAGGAACTGATCGAGCTTTCCAAGAAGCGCCCAATATCGGCGGGTAACTACAGTATCGGCTCTGGCTGGCAAATCAGGGTAGTGCAAATAGCCAAGCAAACTGGCGGCGAGTTCATTCTGGTGAACTACAAAGGCACTGGCCCCATGGTGTCCGACCTGATGGCTGGCACCATCGACATAGGCGCTGGTTCGTTGATAGGTATGCTCCCGGCTATCCAGCGGGGAGCCCGTCCCGTAGCCATGCTGACCGGCGACTCGAAGAATCCGCTCCTTCCAGGGATACCCAGTTTGCCTGAAGCAGGATTTCGCGGGCCAGCCTTCGAGACTTTGGAAGAATGCAACATGCTGCTCGGGCCGTCCGGCACACCAACGAAGATAATCGATCGTCTTGGCAATCTGATCCTGCGCTCAGTCACTGAATCAGATGCTGTGAAAGCCGCCATGGCTCAATTGGGCGTTACCGAGACTCCGCACGTGGGTCAAGATCTCAAAGAATTCATCGCACGAGTTTGGTCAGCCTATCAGATATTAACCCGGGAGCTGCACATCAACATGGAATAAGTGCGATCGCTTCCAAATAAAAACTTTCACCCCAGTAATTCAAAAATAAACTTTCCCGCCCCAAGAAACGAGGAATTCGACCTACAGGGATTAATCAGGAGACAAATATGTTCCGAAACACTGTTGCATCGGGTTTGACTGATCGTGCGCGCCGCCGTTTGTTGCTCGCTGGCGGCAGCGCCTTAATGACGTCCGGTCTGCCACGCATCGCATCTGCCGACGATTGGCCAAGCAAGCCGATCCACATCATCGCAGCCCAAGCGCCAGGCTCATCCAACGACACCACGGCACGCGCGTTGGCAGACTACCTCACGGCTCAGTTGAAGACCCCGGTCACGGTGGAAAACAAGTCTGGCGGCATGGGCATGGTGGCGGCAGACTACGTGGCGCGATCCCAACCTGACGGCTACACGTTGCTCTTTACCTTGCACAGCCAATTGGCACAGGCGCCGGTACTGCTGAAAAAACCACCAATCGATCCATCCAAGGATCTGGTTCCCATTGGTTCCTACAGCACTGGACTTGCACCCGTGTGTGTAAAGAAAGACTTGCCTGTCAATAATTTCAAGGAACTGATTGAGCTTTCCAAGAAGCGCCCAATATCGGTGGGAAACTACAGTATTGGATCTGGCTGGCAAATCATGGTGGCGCAAATAGCCAAGCAAACCGGCGGCGAGTTCATTCTGGTGAACTACAAAGGCACTGGCCCCATGGTGTCCGACCTGATGGCAGGCAACATCGACATAGGCGCCGGCTCGTCGATAGGAATGAACCCGGCTATCCAACGCGGATCCCGCCCCATATTTATGCTGATTGGTGATTCGAAGAATCCGCTGCTTCCAGGGGTGCCCGGTCTCGCTGAAATCGGCCTCCACGGGCCGGCCTTCGAGGACTTGCAAGAGTGCAACATGCTGCTCGGATCGGCCGGTACGCCAACGAAAATAATCGACCGCCTTGGCAATCTGATCCTGCGTTCAGTCACCGAATCAGATGCTGTGAAAGCCGCCATGGCTCAATTGGGCGTCACTGAAACTCCGCACGTGGGGCAAGATCTCAAAGAGTTCATCGCGCGCGTATGGCCAGCCTATCAGGCATTAACCCGGGAGTTACACATCAGCGTGGAATAACCAAGGCGGTCGATCTTGAGCCGTTCACCGTGCAGTGCGCATACCGTTCGGCGCTCTTTCTTCTGCCGATATGCATCGACGATCAGCATCTGAGTGAGATGTTCGACGTAAAGGACAAGCTTGGTGGGGATAGCTGATCTGGCTGTACTTGGGTGCCTCGGCGCTACCCGCGCGCAAGTACTTGCGCACCGTGTTGCGCGACAGACTCGTGGCCTTGGCAATGACTCGCATCGACTTGTTGTCGCGGTGGTGCATCCGCAGAACTTTGCCTATCATGATAATCACTCCTGCTTACTCCCTGCTTAAAAAACGGCAAAGTAAACTGAATATTTTGGTCAAATTTCGGTCGGCATCAACACACGACGTTTGACCAACGCAAAATTCACCGCCCTGTCCGCGCCGCCACCGCAATGCTCAATGGCACGGTATGGCTGCCGCCGGCGTTGGCGGCGCGGATGGAGAAATCGAAGACGCCTGCCGCCGTGGGCGTGCCGGAGATTGCGCCGGTGGCGCTGTCCAGCGTCAGGCCGCCCGGCAGGCTGCCGCGGGCGATGCTCCAGGCGATGGCGGGGTTGCCGCTGGCGATCAGGAGTTGGCGGTAGGCCGCGCCCACCGCGCCGCCGGGCAGCGCGGTGTTGGCGATGTCCGGCGGCGCCGTGCCGGTGATGGCGCCGCTGCCCGTGATGGCGCCGCTGTTGTCCAGCGTGCCGTCGTTGCGGATGGCGCCGGCGTTGTCGATGACGCCGC
>JGI24705J35276_12237590_pt1 | contig 11979 bp, 8 predicted proteins | sample TergutNt197P4_FD_35276 | JGI IMG/M metagenome (IMG submission 35276)
GAACAACATGCGCGCCGAAGTCGAACGGTTGGTAGAAGAGATCAAGCAGTCGGTCGGGCTGCTGAGGAGGCATCTTTGACGTCGAGAAATCGACGGCACGGCTTGCCGAGCTGAACAAGCTCGCGGAAGATCCCAATCTCTGGAACGATCCCCAGAAAGCTCAGAAGCTGATGCAGGAACGCACCTCGCTGGAGGATGCGCTGAGCGGCATCGGCAAAGTCGAGCGTGAGCTGGAGGACGATGTCGGCATGATCGAGCTCGGCGAAGCCGAGGGCGATGAGGGCGTGGTCGCCGAGGCCGAGGCTGCGCTGAAGGAATTGAAGAAGGAAGTCGCGCGTCGCGAGCTGGAAGCGCTGCTGTCGGGCGAGGCCGACCGCTTCGATTCCTATCTCGAAGTACATGCGGGCGCGGGGGGCACCGAGAGCCAGGATTGGGCGGAAATGTTGCTGCGCATGTACACGCGCTGGGCGGAGAAGCGCGGCCTCAAGGTCGAGTTTCTCGAAGAGTCCCAGGGCGAAGAAGCGGGCATCAAGTCCGCGACCATCCAGGTCTCGGGTCACAATGCCTATGGCTGGTTGAAGACAGAAGCCGGCGTGCACCGGCTGGTGCGTATCTCCCCATTCGATTCAAATGCACGCCGGCATACGTCGTTCTCCTCCGTGGCGGTGTTCCCGGTCATCGACGACTCGATCAAGATCGACATCAAGGAATCCGACGTTCGTACCGATACCATGCGTTCCGGCGGCGCCGGCGGCCAGCACGTCAATAAGACCGAATCCGCAGTTCGCCTGACTCATATTCCGACCGGCATCGCGGTGGTGTGCCAGGCGGGTCGTTCCCAGCATAAGAACCGGGCGCAGGCCTGGGACATGTTGCGCGCCCGCCTGTACGAAATCGAGCTGAAGAAGCGCGAGGAAAAGGCCGCCGCCGACCAGGCCGCCAAGACCGATATCGGCTGGGGTCATCAGATCCGCTCTTACGTGCTGCAGCCCTATCAGATGGTGAAGGACCTGCGCACGGGCGTCCAGACCTCCGATACATCGGGCGTGCTCGATGGCGATCTCGACGAGTTCATGGCGGCGACGCTGGCCCAGCGCGCGTTCGGCACTCCATTGGGCGAGATCGAGGACGTGGAGTAAAATACATGCCGCGCCTTGCCTTCATCGGGCTTGGACGGATGGGCCACGGGATGGCTGGCCGCTATCTCGATGCTGGCTTTACGGTTGCGGTGTGGAATCGCAACAAGGCTAAGGCGGAAGATTTGATTGGGCGCGGCGCGCATTGGGCGACCTCGCCCGAGGATGCAGCGATCGACGCCGATGCCGTCGTGACAATGGTCGCCGACGATACGGCCTCGCGTGAGGTCTGGCTCGGCGCGAGCGGCGCGGCGACGACGGCCAAAGCCGGCACGCTCGCGATCGAATGTTCCACCGTCTCTTACAACCACGCGCTCGACCTTTCTCGCGAACTGCGCGGCCGCGGGCTGATCTATATCGATTGTCCAGTGACGGGATTGCCGGATGCGGCTGCCAGCGGTCAGTTGACGCTGCTGGTCGGTGCCGATCCCGCCGACCTTGTCAAGGCGCGCCCGTTCCTCGACCCGATCGGATCTACTATCCGTCATTTCGGCACGGTCGGCTCGGGCACGGTCTACAAGCTCATCAATAATCTCTTGGGTGCCATCCAGATCGCGGGTCTCGCGGAGGGGCTTGCTATCGCCGAGCAGGCGGGACTCGACATGGAGCTGGTGCTGGAGGCCATCCAGACCGGCGTTGCTGCAAGCCCGCAAGTGCTGCGCCATTCCAAGCGCATGGTCGCACGCGACTTCGCCGGTGCGTCATTTACCGCTGCGCTGCGACACAAGGATGCGGCCTATGCGGTGGCATTGGCCGAAAGCCTGCTCGCCGAGAAGCCGCTGATTGGACGTGCGGCGATGGAGTCTTACGCGCGGGCGAAAGCGGCGGCACCCAACGACGATGAAGGTAAGATGATCGAGATCGTGTCGCAGCCCAAGCCTGAGTAAACAACGAGATTTCACCTAAGCGAAAAAATTAGAGCGTGATGCGATTCAAGCCGATCGCATCACGCTCTAGGAGCATGATCCGGAAAGGGTGCAGCCTTTCCGAAAGATCATGCTCAAACAACAAGCAGAAGAGCGGACCGGCGAAGCGAAGATGTCGACACCGGCATCAGCCGGCGTCCCGGTTCTTTGGGGGCGCCGACTGTCTTGCGTGGCTGTCAGAAAGTCACGGACAATCTGCCATTAATCGAACGCCCAGGTCCCTTGACGTTGTAGCCGTAGGGAGAAACCGGCGCCATCATGCCCCCGCCGGGAGGCGCATAGGTGCTCAGGTCAGCGCCGCCGAGTGGCAGGTAGTAGGTCTGGTTGAGGAGGTTGTCGACGCCCAACTCGACCTTGACCTGTTGCCACTGGTAGCCCGTTCGGAGATTGACCAGAGCGTAATCAGGAGTGGTCAACTCGTTCCGAACCTGACTGACCTGATCCTTTGATCCGACCAGCTGCAATTCAACGCTGTTGGTCCACCCGCCGAGCTTGTGATCGAGCGCCAATTTCGCGTTGATCGGCATCATGTGGTAGAGATTGATGCCGTCCGTTCGCTCCCCGCGCACAAAATTGAGGGCGCCTCGAAACTCGCCGTGGCCATAGCTTATGTCGTCCCACAGAGCGAGGCTGCCTTCCACGTTCACGCCATAGAGGGTGGCGTCGTGATTGGCAAATTGCAGGGCAACGTAACCGCTGGTCGCCGTCAGATTATTGGGTTTACTATGAAGACAGGTAGCTGTGCCGCAGCGGTCGACGTCGATGTAATCCTGCACATAGCTGGCATATGGCGTAACCTTGAGGCTCCAGATCTTCTGCGCAGGATCGTGCCAGCCGGCGGTGAAGCTGACGGTGTTCGCTTTTTCCGGCTTGAGATCGAGATTGCCGACATAGGCGTTACCGTCGCCGAACCAGCCGACCATGTTCATGGCCATTGGGCCGGTTGACCATGCATACCGCTCATAGAGATTCGGCGATCGCGTCTTGCGCGCGAAACCCAGCTCGTAAGTGCTCAGTTGATTGGGCTCGTAGCGCACCAGGGCAGAGCCGTCGAAATGAACGTCGGTCCTGGCTCTATCGCTGGCGTTGAAGGCGGCGGCGTCAACATAGGTAGCGTTGTAACCTTGTACATTGCCGGTATTCATCCAGACAACGTCGTTGCGCAGACCGACGATAGTGGTCCATTCACGGCTCCAGTGACGCTCCCACTCGACAAAGGTGCCAAGACGGTCGCGTTGGCCGCCGTTGATGTTGACAAAGGTATTTGGTCCCATTCCCCCGCCGCCGTTCAAGTAGGGGCCTGTGCCTGGAGCGGCCATCGGGCCCATGTTCATGGCCGGCGGCCACCAATCATCGAGCCGGTTGAGCACCAACTCGTTGCCAATCCTCACCGCGTCAACATTTGACACGGGTATCGTGGCCTTCACCGCATAGCCACCGTCTCTGCCGTTGGTGTCCATCGGCATGTTCCCGCTCCTATCGGGTTCAAGGTAACCCATGGTATGCCGGATCTGGTGGGCGAAGACGCTGGCTTCGAGCTTGCCCCAATCAAAGACCCCCTCGTAGCGCCCGTTCACGAACATGCTTCGGTTATAGACCATGTCCATGCGCTCGTTGACAAAACCCTGGTATGGCATGAACTGGCCGCCGACCTGGAACGTGAACAGACTGCCGAAGTTCTGCTTCGAAATGCTCAGAGCGTGATTCTGGATCTCATACATGGTCGACTTGATCGTCGTTCCATCGCCTGCCTTGTAGTCGCCGGCGCGCGCCCAACCTCCGGTGTAGGTGATGCTGGTGTCGCGATTGGCGAGCATTGCGGTGGCGTCAACTCCGTAAACATTGCCGTTGCTGCGGTAGAAGCCCGACAGGGTTGCGGTTGCCAGCAATCCGGAGTCGCCGGTCGCAAAGACAGGAGGCGCGGTTGTGACGTCGACGCGCGATCCGATGTAGTCGCCTCCCGCGCCCACGGGCGCGGCGCCGAAATAGGCCCGCATGCTCCCAATCATGGAAGGATTGACGAAGGACAGGGGCGGATTCATCTGGTTGGGGCACGCGGGGCTGACCAACATGCCGTTGATCGCGACCTGATTCTTGTCGGCGCCGATTCCGTTGATCGAAGGCAGGCTCGATACGCCGCCCGCACCCCAGACGGCGCCACCGGGAATTCCGGTGATGAGCGAAGCCGAGTCACTAGTGGAGAGGCCACGCGCGACGGCGCTTTGCGCGGTCACAACGCCGACACTGGCAGGCGGAAGCAGAGGCGGTGGCGTTTGTTGGGCCGAATCCGGCGTGGTGCGCTGTGTTTGTGTGTTGCGTTGTGAAGTCGCGGCAGGCCTTGACCGGCCAGTGCGACGCGGGCGCGCCTGGTCAATAACGATGGTCGGTAGACGCGCGGCTGTTTGCGCGGCGGCGGTCGCCGCGAGCGGCGGTACCAGGGAGGTGGTGCCAAGTAATGCTGGTGCAAGTAGCAGACTTGAGGCGAGCAGGAGCAGCCGAGAGCGGCCAGCAGGAACGCGATACATGGAAATACTTTCAGGAAAGCACGATCAGGCGGGTATTGTTTCGGATCCGGGGCGCGAGCATGTGGTCACAAGCCCGGAAGGTGATGATGCTGTCAAAGGGACGTGCCGCACCGCCGATATGGGCAGCCGTTAGAGCTGCTGCTTATCGTAATCGATTGTCAGTGGTGCTGGATGTTGTTCGATCAGCCGAACAGCGGAGGCGCACGCGCGCGATGCTGGGAGGGCGCTTGGGCGACGATGATGGGCGCTGGCGCGGACGGTTCGAATGTGATGCCGAGTGCCGTTCGAACGACGACAGCAGGAGGGGTAGGCGACGGAAGCAGCCCGAAGCCCGGGACCAGACATAGTAAGCAGTGGCCAGCCGCATTCACATGTTCAGTATCGACGCCGTTGTCGCCGTCGGAATGTGTATGAGACAGGCAGAGTTCTTCTGACGCCAGGGAAGTTGCCAGCGGCTGCGATGCGATGAGCGTTGCGGCAAGCGTAGTCTGCAAGAAAAAGAGATAAGCGATCGCACAGGCGAGGACGCCTGTCAGAGTCTTGCGATGCGAACGGTTTGCAAACATAACCCCAAAATTCCTGGGGCGATCCTTAAACACGCCGTGCCGCGCTCGCAAGCAAGTTTCCCTGCATGAACGCAAGGCAATTGGATGAAGGTGTATTTCTGCAACATTAGAATCTGTCGATGAAATTTTTGAATCCGCGCGGCATCGAGAGGATCGAAAAGAGGAGCTTGTCTTCTCAGCCCGCACTCAGGCGTACGCCAGCCCGCAGGAATTTCTGCGGATCGACCGCTTCGCCATCGATGCGTGTTTCATAATGCAGATGCGGTCCGGTGGAGCGGCCGGTCGACCCCACGGCTCCGACCACCTGACCGATCTTCACGATGTCGCCCACCTTGACGTTGATTTCGGACAGATGACCGTAGCGGGTCGACAGCCCATTGCCGTGATTGATCTCCACCATGCGGCCGTAACCACCGGACCAGCCGGCTGACACCACTTTGCCGTTGGCGGTGGCGCGCACCGGATCGCCGGTCGCGGCGCGGAAGTCGAGGCCGGTATGCATCGCGGGACGTCCGAGGAAAGGGTCAGTGCGTACGCCAAAGCCCGAGGTGAATTCGACTTCGCCAACGACCGGCTTGCGATAAGGCACCAGTGCCAGGGTGCGGTTCAGCCGATCCATCTCGGCGCGGGTGAGATTAATGCGGAAAAGCCGGCGCTCGAAGGCGTCCGCGTTCGCAGCGAGCTTGACGGGCACGAACGGACCGCCCATCGGAGCGCGTGGCGCAGCAGCTTCAAGCTGCGCCATGTCGAGCCCAAGATCGCTGAAGACCGCGCGCATGCGGCGCAGGCGCGATTCCATACCATCCTCGACCGTGCCAAGCGCCGCCATCTGGCGCTTGTCGACCTGATCAAGCGAGTTCTGTAGGCGCATAAGTACATTGTCCAGCCCCTGTACCTTCGCGAGTTGGTTCGGCGGCGGGGTGCGTGCGGTCGGGGTGCGAGACTCCAGCCGGGCCTCGCGATCTGGTGGCGCGACGAAAATGACGGTATCGCTGATCGGAGACGGCTTCGGCGGCGCGGTGCCCGTGTCAGACGAGGAGGGGCCACGCGAGGGCATACGGATCGATCCGGTCACATCGGGCATGGAGCCGAGTGCGGTAGCGCGCGATTCCAGGGCGGTCTGGCGACGCATGATCTCGGTGAGCTTCTGATCGAACTGCTCTTGATCCAGCAACTGACGGCTGGTGGTGCGGTCGACCTTGGCCCTGAGCTCGGCGATGCGGTCCTCATAGGCGTATTGCATCTCGGCCTGCCGGGCGATCAGCCGCGTCAGCACGTCGTCGCGGAAAGCGAAATAGGTTGCGGTCGCGGCCGACCAGGCGCCCAGCAGCACGACGGTGCCAACCACGATCCAGAATACGACCGGGCCAAAGCGGACCTGCTTGCCGGCGTGAACGAGGGTGTAGCCGTCCTGGCTGGCGCGTGCAGCCGCCTGCGCCGTACTGGCTCGGCGCGGGGCGAACGGCTGGCCGTGGTCATGCGGGTGGTGCTGGGGATATTGGGAAAATTGACGGTTCGACATCGGCACTCCGTGCCGATCGGAAATAAGTTCCTGCGGCCCATTGCATGAGCAATCTGGGTCGGTGTGGTTAATTTTTCGAAAACGGCACCCACTTTCAGATGGCGCGCGCTGCCGCGAGCACCTCTTCGGCGTGGCCGTCCACCCGTACGCGGCGCCAGATTCGCGCGATCTTGCCATCGGCGCCGATCAGGACAGTAGTGCGAATGATTCCCTCGAACGTCCGGCCATACATCGATTTTTCGCCCCAGGCGCCATAGGCCTGAAGCATCACGTGTTTCTCGTCCGAGATCAGTGGAACCGCGAGCTTGTGCTTGTCACGGAACGCCTCCTGAATCTTTGGCGGATCGCCGGAGACGCCAAGCACGGATGTCCTCGTTTTGGCGAAGGCCGGGGCGAGCCGGGTGAAATCGATGGCCTCCCGAGTGCAGCCTGGCGTGTTCGCCCGGGGATAGAAAAATAGCACCAGCTTTTTCCCGGCAAAGTCCGCCAGTGAAACCGTGGTGCCGCCATCGCGCGGCAGCTGGAAGGCTGGGGCGTTTGCGCCTTCCTTCGCGCTTTTTGCCCCGCCTTTAACAGTCGCCTGCTTCGATTTGATAGATCCTAACCGCTTTATGGGGGCCTCGTGCGATGCTATCGCAATCGTCTTATTGCCTGTCTTGGTTGCCGCCCCGCGCGATTTCCTAGGTTTGGCTTTCGCCGACGTTGTAGATTGCCCGCGAGTCGGGCTGCGGGAGGCCGTTTTGGACGATTTATTATGTAATTTCCTGGACATGCGCCTTCCTTTCGTCGCTTTCGGCGGGTCAACCATATCGGGTTTGTGCCTCTCGCTGGCCCGGCGCAGTCAATCCCTTGGCCGGGCAAATCTGAAGGCGCCGGAGTACGGTTACAAGAAATTACACGCTCTAACCCCTCTGCTCGTTGAACGCGCTCTTGGGGCGAAATGACGAACAGTAGAATCAATCAAGGATTGGCAGGGATGCCGGCACAGGAGCGCATGTTACCTGCTGACGGCCGCGGCCATGGTGGCGGCCAACCCCGTGATGGGCGCCAGCGTCGAGAATCAATGGCCAGGAAGTCGTCGCCCGAAGAAACGTCCCAAGACTTGAACCGTCATGCCGCTGGCCCGCAATCCTATCATGCGTGGGAAGACGCCGATTGGGATCACGAGGAAGCAACCGGCCATCAGGCCCGGAGACTGCTTTCGCGCTCCAACGCCCCATTTTACCGGGTAGCTGTGTTCCAGCGCTGGCTTGCGGGCGCGCGCTGGGTGAAGCGCGTCGGCGTCGTGCTCGGTGTGTTGGCGGTAATATTTGCGGGCTGCTTCGGCGGACTTTGGTGGCGCCTCGGCGCTGGTCCGATCAATCTCGATATGGCGACGCCGTGGCTTGCAGCCGCGATCGAGGACAATATCGGGCACGGCAATACGGTCGAGGTGGGCGGCACGCAGATCGAGCGGGCGGGACGGATTCGTATCGCGGTCCGCATCCGCGACGTCGTCGTGCGTGATCATGAACACGCCATTGTGGCGAGCGCACCCAAGGCGGAGGTCAGGCTGTCTGGTTTGGCGCTGTTAATGGGGCGCCTGCGTGCGGAAAGCCTCAGCCTCGTTGACGCTGAGCTTGCGATCCGCATTACGCCGGACGGCTACGTAACCGTCTCTACCGGCGACAACGCAAAGCCGCTCGCAACTGGCGTCGCCTCCAAAGTGGATGCGGGCAACCCGCGGACCTTGCCACCACAGCCAGCGCCTTCGTTCCAAGCGGCTCCCGCAACCACCCAAAGCGGGTTATTGGCCGGGCTGGACTGGCTGGACAGCCTGAGCATGACTGGCCTCGACGGCCAGAACCTCAATGAGATCGGCCTGAAGAACGGCAATTTGATCGTCGACGATGAGCAGCGCGGCAACAAGTGGACGTTCGAGAATATCAGCATGAGCCTTCGCCGGCCGGGCAGCGGCGGCGTGGCGCTCCGTCTCGGTGAGGAGGGCGCGCATCCGTGGTCGCTACGCGTGACGGTCGGGGCCGCCCAGAACGGCGTGCGCTCGGTCGATATTCGCGCTGACAAGGTTTCCGCCAGCAACATCCTGCTGGCGCTGCGACTGAAGGATCTGACCTACAGCGCCGATCTTCCGCTGACGGGTGAGCTGAAAGGTCAGCTCGGTCGCGACGGCCTGCCAACCTATTTCCGCGGCAAGATTCGTGCTGACGCCGGAACCATCATTGATACCGATACGCCAGATTATCCGATGGCGGTCGACTCGGCGGAAATGGATGTCGAGTGGGATTCGGGGCGGCGGGCGCTGGGCGCGCTCTTCAATATCATCTCCGGCGCCAACCGGATCACGCTGCATGCGCGTCTTGAGCCACCGAACGGCAACGTCAACGCGTGGCAACTCGGCTTTAGCGGCGGCACCATCGTGCTTGCCGATATCGACAACGAGCCGCCGCTGATCTTCAATCGCATCTCCATCGGGGTCCGTTTCGATACCGACCAAAAGCGCGTGGAGTTGACGCAGGCCGATATTAGTAATGGCGAGATCGGCATCGCCGGCAGCGGCAGCCTCGACTATTCCGGCGAGCCGCGCCTGAAGTTGATCTTCGCGGGAACGCCGATGTCGGCCTCGGCGCTGAAGCGCATCTGGCCAGCGTTGATCGTGCCGGAAGTCCGCGAATGGGTGATTGGACGCGTGGAGCGTGGCTCGGTGCAACGAATTGAGATTGGCCTCAATTCGCCGGTCCGAAATCTCCCGCGCAAGGGACCGCCGATTCCCGAAGACGGGCTGTCGGTCAACATCGTGGCCAGCGGCGTGACGGTGCATCCTGTAGACGGAATGCCTTCGGTTCGCGATGCGGACCTGAAGGCCCACGTGACCGGGCGGACCGCGACTGTCACCATTGGGCAAGGGATTGGCGATACACCTGCGGGCCGCAAGCTCACTATTTCCGACTTCGAGTTCAAGGTGCCGGATATGGCCCTCAAACCCTCGCCGTCGAAGACCAGATTCCGCATCGAGGGCTCAGTGTCGGCTGCCGCCGAAGTCCTCGCCTCCGATCGGTTGAGCGACCTCTCGGCTACCCTGGTCGATCCCAACACCAGCAAAGGTACGTTCTCGGCGCTCGTCACGCTTGACATACCCGTCAAGGGCGAACTGACAAAGGCCGATACGACTTATGACGTCAAGGCCGATCTCAACGGCTTTGGTGCCGACAAGCTGGTGATGAACCAGAAATTGGAAGCCAACGCGCTCAAGATCGTCGCAAACAATCGAGGCTATCACGTCAAGGGCGACGTCAAGATCAACGGCCAGCCGGCGTCGCTCGATTACCGTAAGCCCGTCGATGGCGATGCGGACATCAAGCTGCAGGCAACGCTCGACGATGCGAGCCGCGCACGGTTGGGATTCGATCTAGGTCCAGGCGTCAGCGGCGCGCTGCCGCTCAAGTTGAATGGCAAGATCGGGAGCGACCAGAACAGCCGACTTGGCGCCGAGGCCGATCTGACGCCACTGAAGCTCGACAATGTTCTCCCGGGCTGGGTGAAGGCGACAGGCAAGTCGGGGAAGGCGTCCTTTAACGTGGTGCAGAAGGAGCAGTCGACCCGGTTCGAGGATATCGTTGTTGAGGGAGATGGGGCTTCGATCAAGGGGTCCCTGGAAGTCGACCAGAACGGCGATCTGATGAACGCGAATTTCCCGATTTATTCGCCGTCGGCCGGTGACAAGGCCTCGTTGAAAGTCGAGCGCGGCCCAGACGGGGTCATCAAAGGGACAATGCGCGGCGACGTGTTCGATGGCCGCGGCTACTTGAAATCAGCGATCTCGGGAAATTCCGGCAAGGATGACAGCAAGAGCAAATTGAAGAACGTCGATTTCGACATCGACGTCAAGCTCGGCGCCGTTAAAGGCTACAATGGCGAAGCGATGCGCAGGGTCGATGCGACGATGTCGCGCCGCAACGGCGCCCTCAAAGCCCTCACGCTGAGCGGCAGGATTGGACGGGATACAGCGGTGACCGCGAATCTGATCGGCGGTGCCGGAAAGCGCGAGGTGATCTATCTGGAGACCGACGATGCCGGTGCTTTCCTGCGCTTCAACGATATCTACTCCAAGGTGTCGGGCGGCCAACTCACCCTGGCAATGGAGCCTCCAGTTGCCGAGCCGGTAGCCAGAGATGGGTTGCTCAACGTGCGCGACTTCGTCGTGAAGGGAGAGTCGGCACTCAACCAGGCGACGGCTGGTGGGCCGCCCAGCGCGCGGGGCGACATGTCTTTCTCGGCGCTCCGCGCAGAGTTCTGTCGGCAAAATGGCATGCTCACGGTCCGTAACGGGGTCGTCAAGGGGCCGATCCTGGGTGCCACCATCGAGGGCAGCATCGACTATGCCAGCAACAAGGTGGGCATGAGCGGCACCTTCATTCCAATGTATGGGATTAACAATATGTTCGGCCAGATTCCGGTCCTTGGAATCTTTCTTGGTGCCGGCCGCAATGAAGGGTTGTTCGGCCTGACCTACGAGGTCGTCGGCACGCCGAGCGCCCCGGTTGTGCGTGTCAACCCGATTTCAGCGCTATTGCCCGGCGTGACGCGGAAGCTCATGGAATTCAATACCGGCAAGCAGAACATGCCGACCGACTTTCCGAACAACGACCAACGCGGATGTAATCCCACTTAGCACTGGCTGATGCCGATAACTCGTCTCCTTCACCGCGTCATCATGTTGTTGCTGCTGGTTGCGGCACTGGTCGTTATCTGGAAGGTGCTTGGCAATCGCTGAGCGGAGTTGCCGCTGGTGCCCGACCAAAGAATCGCACGGCTATTGAAGGCGGACGAGAAGCAGGTCGGGCAGTATCGCCACGCCTATGAATGGTCGAAAGCGAATCCGCTCAGCGCAAAGACGCAAGAAGCAGTTTTCCAGTTCGTGCCGAAAGCGGCACAGACATTTCGGTTGAATGGCCCGAAAGAGCGCCGACAACCTCCCGGCAAGGCAGGCTCCCCCGGCCTTGTCGTAAGCAGCGCGGCTCCTTGATCCTTTGCGCTGAAGAAACGCCAGCCTCGTCCGCATTTCGCAGATCGCTAGAGGCACTGACTAACGGTAATGAATCACCGCAGTGGCCCCGCATAACAGCGGGGCTTTTTCGTGCCTCAACTAGAACAATTTGTTTCTGTCAAAACTATTTTGCGTTGCATGTGAACAACGGGCGGGGCTGTAGGAGGAATAACATTGGCAGACGAACGATTTCCCGATCCATATGCTGTACATCCGAATCCAGTAAATCCTATAAAGGGAGACGATTACCGATCACAAAA
>JGI24705J35276_12237589_pt1 | contig 11976 bp, 10 predicted proteins | sample TergutNt197P4_FD_35276 | JGI IMG/M metagenome (IMG submission 35276)
CTTCTGGCGCTGCTCGGCGCCGCCATTTTCATCGATGGCTCAGCCGGCACGGTCCTGGCCCAGCAGCCAGCGTCGGCCCCGCAGGCCACGCAGCAAAGAACGCCACCGACTCAGGCCAAGAAACCAGCCGCCAAGCCGCCAGCTCTGGCGCAACATCAGCCGCCAGCTCCGGCGCAACCTCAGCCGGCGGCACAGTCGCAGCCGCAAACTGTGTTTGATGAGCATATCCGCCAAGGTAACATCGTTAGATGTGCTAAGACGTTTGGTGTCCTCGGTCACATGATCAGCGACAACTTTTCCTACACGGCACAGAGCCAATGGGATGCCAAGGCCGGCAACGACCATGCCATTCAATCCCTTGTCGCACTAAAACCCCCGAACGCGCCTACGCCACAGCCTAATGCTGGCATTGTGTTTGCCGCACCAGTCGGCTCATCCTGCGAAGGCCATCTGGTGCAAGTGTCACCGGTGTCCCAGAGCTGTGCGGATGTTGCCGCCACGCTGGCTAAGTCCAAAGGACAGAACAGCGCGTTGGGCGATCTGTCTGTGTCGGCGATGCCAAATGGCTCGCAAGTGATGTTGATTCCGTTCGAAAAGGCCTGCATCACGGTGACAGTGCTTAGGGCGAAAGGCTGATGTAAGCGCGGCAACATTTGATGGTGCGTCGAAAAAAGGGCGCAGATGTCAAACTCCAGCGCTGCTCGTGCAATTTCAACGAGGCATCCAGCTCGTCGTCATTGCACGGCGCATGCGGACGCGATCGTCGTGGTTGCCCGACAGGCGAAAATGAGACGGCTTCTATGTCTAACTTCCTGAAATGGACTCTGGTTATCCTCGGTGCCGCAGCCATCGGCGGGTTGGGTGTGATTGGTGTCACGCGTCTGCAAAGCGGCGCTGGTGTGGAGGTCCACACCCAGCAAACGCAAACGGCGGCTCAATCACAGCAAGGGGGACAAGCCCCGCCCCAGACTCTATTCGATGAACATATCCGCAAGGGCAACATCGTTACCTGCGCCGGGACGTTTAGCGGGCTCGGTCGTGAGATGAGCGAGAACTTCTCCTACACGGTGCAGAGCCAGTGGGATGCAAAGGCCGGCAACGACCATGCCATCCAATCCCTTGTCGCATTGACGCCCCGTCCCGGTGCGCCGACACGGCAGCCGGATGCCGGAGTCGTGTTCGCTGCGCCGGTTGGCTCAGCCTGCGAAGCGCAGGTGGTACGAGTCACGCCGGTGGCTAGGAGTTGCCAGGATGTTGCTGCCCAGTTGGCAAGGTCAAAAGGCCAAAACAGCAGCGTGGGTGATTTGTCACTGTCGACAATGCCCGGTGGCGCGCAAGTGATGCTGATTCCGTTTGACGCCGCCTGCGTCACAGTGACGGTGCTCAAGAGAGCGCAATGATGCAAGTTCGGCCAGCTATTAGAATTTTGGTCGGGCTCCTGACCGGGTTGATGGTCAGCATGACCGCGGCCGTTGCCCAGACGCCTACGCCGGCTCGGGCGCCGTCGTCCTCGACCTTCATGTCACCGGCGATCGACAGAAGCGTCTTCAGGGAAGGCGAGGTTCAGCGCGTCTCTGGGGATTTTCAGTCCTGGCGCGTCGTATGCGACGTGGTTGCACGGCTCAATCAACGTTTCTGCAGTCTGTTCGGAGCCGGCAAGGATCAAGGTGGCCGTACGGTCGTGAAGGTGGTCGTGACTACAAGCGATGATGGGCAGCCCGCGGCGCTGCTGCATTTGCCGGTCAGCGTCGGAGTAAGGAGCCCTGTTGAGATCACCACGGTGCCAGCGCCTGACCAAAGCCAGCCTAAGACGAAAGCCAAGACCGCATCCAAGGCCGCTTCGAAGAAAGGCAACAAGAAAAGCGGGCAGCCGCAGCGTCTGGTCGTCGTCTCCTGCGATTCCAAGAGTTGCACGACGTTGTGGAAGCTCAGCCCCGAGCAACTCGGTACGCTGAACACCGCCGGTGCGTTACACGTTCACTTTGCTATGATGACGGTGCCTGCCGCCGGGCCGGGAGCTTTGGCGAAGATGTCATCGGTTCCTGTCGATGCCGTCATCGACGGCGTCGGTTTCGCGGACGCTGTCAATGCCTCCATGGCCAAGGACGGCGTGCTGCGATGATGTGCGTCGGTCATGACGACGAGCGAAGCGAACCGTCGCTTCGTTCTTGCATGCGCGAGACTTTGCTGACTTGACGCAGGTGCGCCTCCCGTGCGTTATCGTGACAGCCGTTCAGATCGAGAGCCGCTTCTCGTCTTATCCGGTTGCGCGAGGCGTCAGCGACGAACAAACGAGCGCCAACTCGTCTTGATACTCGATAGTTCGTCACAGCCGCATCGACAGATGCGCTGTCGCGCTAGGCTCCTCCTTGCCGTCGCCGATAGCAATGCATGCCCCGCTATCTGATGTTCGGTGACGTCAAGAACGCGCAAAGGGCCTGCAGCCTCGGATCATTTGCTCGCGATTTGTGAAACGCCAAACAGAAAGAAAGATGGCTCCGATAGGATTGCGACAAAGGTTTGATAAGTCGCCCCAGCCGGAGATCGTCCTCCACCAGACAGCCAACGCCCATAGCAACTCCCACACCCTCAATTGCGGCTTGGTAGGCAAGGCTCAAACTCTCAAATACCAGGCTCTGCGTTGAAGGCTTGCCGCCGCCAGCGCTTTTCGAAAGCCATCGTTTCCAGTCATGCGGCCGCGAGGCGGAACGTATCATGACATGTTGGGCCAGGTCGGTGGGCTTGCGGATCGCAGAAGACAGGCTCGGGCTGCATACCGGGAATATCTCAAGCGGTGCGAGCACGATCGTCTCATGTTCCGTCAAGTCGTTGGTGTTGACCCGAATGACAGCATCAAAATCATCACGCGCGGGGTCAACTTCGGTGAGCGACGTCGTCAACTGTAAGTCGATTGTCGGGTTAAGATCCGCAAATTGCCGCCATCGCGGAATGAGCCAACGCAGCGCGAAGGTGGGATATGCGCAGATTGATAAGGGCGATTGGCGCTCTCGTCTGCGGATGCGGTCAGATGCAAAAGCGAGCCGATCGAGAGTGTCGATCACATCGGCAGCATAAATCTGTCCGGCTTCAGTGAGTTTGACGCCGTGGCCCGCGCGGTCGAACAGTCTGATCCCGAGTTGCGTTTCAAGCTGCTGGATTTGCCGACTAATGGCTCCGGGCGTCACGCCAAGCTCGCCGGCGGCCTGCGCAAAGTGAAGACTACGCGCGGCCGCATCAAAGGCCTGAAGTGCGACCATGGAGGGAAGCCGCCTGCGCATCAGCTTTCACAGTTGCGGAAATGTAAACTTGTCGTTTCCAAGAAGTCGTTTGTCAGTGTGGTCTCGCAAGCGCGATCTCGGGCGAACTCGTCGGGTCCGATCTTATCGCCCCGGATTGCCGTGGCCTCAATTTCTGGCGCATCGACCGCTCCGTAAGAGACGTGCTCTCGCTGCATCTTGACCCGGCCATCATGGCTCATTTTGCACCGCACCTTGATCGGCTGGGGGAGTTGGCGGGAGACAGGCTCGACGACTTTGCGATGCAATCGGACAAGCATGGGCCGATCCTGCACTACCGGGACCGCTTCGGGCGGGATCAGGACTGGATTGAATACCATTCGTCCTACAGAGAGATGGAAAAGATCGCCTATGGCGAGTTTGGCATGCACGCGATGTCGCGGCGCGCCGGTGTTCTGAACTGGCCGGACATCGCGCCGCCCCTCATCAAATATGCGCTGAACTACTTGTTTGCGCAGTCAGAGTTCGGTTTGCTGTGTCCGGTATCCGCGACAGATACAAGTGCATTGCTGATACAAAACTACGCCAGCGATGAGATAAAGGCTCGCTACCTGCCGCGCATGTTAACCCAAAACATGGACGACCTGTTGCGTGGCGCACAGTTCATGACTGAAAAGGCGGGCGGGTCAGACGTGTCGCGCAGCGCGCTAGCCGCCCGCAAGTCCGGTGATCACTGGGAGTTGTGGGGTGACAAATGGTTCTGCTCCTGCGCAGACTCCGAAGTGGTGCTGCTGCTGGCGCGCTGCGAAGGTGCTGGACCCGGTAATAGGGGACTCTCACTGTTCCTTATGCCACGTACGCTTGATGACGGCAGCCGCAACCGCTACCGCCTGGTGCGCCTCAAAGAAAAGTTGGGATCGCGCTCCATGGCGTCGGGCGAGGCGGTCATGGAAGGCGCAACCGCTTATCTGCTGGGCCAGCCAGGGCGCGGCCTGAAGCAGATGATGGACCAAGTCAATCTCTGCCGCCTGTCCCATGGCTTCCGTGCCGCCGGCATGATGCGTCGCTGTGTAAATGAGTCGTTTCAGGTCGCAAAAAACCGCGTGACGTTCGGCCGGAGGCTTGTGGAGCACCCGCTGGCGCGTCGCCAATTGATGAAGCTGCTGCTTCCGGCGGAGCAGGCTCTCTCGGTTGGCGCTGCGGCGGCTATGGCTCTGGCAAACGGCAACAAGGGCGTTTTGCGTATCCTTACGCCGCTGGTAAAATACCGCGCTTGCCGTGACAACGTGAAGGTAGCCACCGCCGCGATGGAGATGCGTGGCGGCAACGGCTTCATCGAGGATTGGTGCAACGCCAAGCTGGTACGCGACGCACACCTTGGCGTGTTGTGGGAAGGCACCAGCAGCGTCAACGCGATCGACATCCTCCGTCGCGCGGTTGGCAAAGAGCGTGCTCATCTGGCGCTGTCCCGCGATCTGCAGGATCGGCTGAACAAGGCGCCAATTCCGGGGCAATTCAGAGGGCAACTATCGCGCTTGGTCGACCGCGCCGTCGATTTTGCCGATCAAGTGTCGGCAAACGCCAGCGCGGAGTCGTCCTACCGGAAGGCGGCCAGCTCCCTCTATCATGCGGTAAGTGCCGCGTTGCTGGCAAGCGAGGGCGCGCGGCTCGGAGCATCACATGGCGACGCGCGCCGCTTGTTGCTGTCGCGCCTTGTCGTGGATTTCCGTCTTGGGCGGGACGATCCATTCTCTGTCGCGAACGATGGTTGGGAAGATCGTATGTTCGATGCCATCATCGGCGAGGAGCTTGTCTCGCTTGATGCGGCATCAGAGCTGTTGTCAGCCTGAGGTGCGAATAGAATTAACGGGCGATGTTGACTAATTTCAGGACTAATTGGATGGGGCGACGAGGGCTCCCGATTTGGAGGGTCACGGCGGAAGCTGGGCAGGCAAGCAACGGCGCACTCTAGCCGATCCTGCTCGAAAACACAGGCATGTGATTTTGACTCTCGCAGGCGAATTAAATTGACTAAAGTGGGACAGAAGCGCCTTTGATGTCGGATGCAGGGCCGAGGGCCGAGACGGCTTGAACTTGTGAGGCGGTAGATGGACTTGGATTTGAAGAATAAGTCGGTGATCGTCACCGGCGGCGGTTCCAACATCGGACGAGCAATCGTATTGGGCTTTGCCTCCGAGGGGGCGAACATTACGATTGGTGACATCGACGCCGGCCAGGCAGAGGGGACCGCAAAGCTTGCGCGAGAGCATGGTGCCGCGGCGTGCCAAGTGGTCAAGACTGACGTCACCGACCTCAGCCAAGTCCAGGCGATGTTCAAGGCTGCAACTGATAAATTCGGCGGCGTCGACGTGTTGGTCAATAATGTCGGTTGGGACAAGCTGATGTTCTTCACCCAGACCGATCCCGAGTTCTGGCGCAAGATCATCAACATCAACTTCGTGGGCAATCTCAACTGCACAAAGACGGCGCTCGACATTATGATCCCCAAAAAGGCGGGTTCGATCGTGTCGATCAGCTCCGATGCAAGCCGCCAGGGCGAGCCGCGGGAGGCCGTCTATGGTGGTATGAAGGCGGCGGTGAACAGTTTCATGAAGACGGTGGCGCGGGAAAACGGCCGTTATGGCATCCGTTGCAACGTAGTCTGCCCCGGCGTGACCATACCGAAGGAGCCTGGCGACGTCGGCGGGACGAGCATGTGGACGAAGGTCGAGGATATGTTCACGCCAGACCAGCTTGAGAAGGTGGCGAAGGCGCTCCCCTTGCGGAAGATCGGACGTCCAGAGGATATCGCCAGCGCCGTGTTGTTCCTTTCATCTGCAAAGGCCGCTGGCTACGTTACAGGGCAGGTCCTGTCGGTGTCTGGCGGCTATAGCATGATCGGCTGACGTGCCGTTGCTCGACAGGTGTCGCCAATTCTCGAAACAGGTGTACGGACGCGGCCATCCGGTTTGAGAACCGCGTCGCCCTCGTGACCGGAGCCAGCGCGCGGGCGCGACCGACGGCGATAGTCGTGATCCGCTGCGCTCCATTTCGTCACGCGTCAGGGCTGGATGTCAGCCCGGACGATCTGAGGCTCTCGATTTCCTCGGCTGTCATCCATCCCTCAAGCGCTTCCGCAAGCGGCGTGTTAGATGCCTTCTTGGGAGGGGAGGGCCGCTCCGGAGTGGAGCGGCTGAAACGCGGTGCAGGCGCCGGCTGTGTGACGCCATCGATCTCGATGAAGACATTTCGCTCCCGGATATGTGGGTGAGTAGGCGCGTCCTCCATCGACAGGACTGGTGCGAAGCACACATCCGTACCTTCGAGCAGCGCACACCATTCGTCGCGCGATTTGCGGGCAAAGGTTTCAGCGAAAATGGAACGTGCTGCTTCCCACTGGGATCGATCGTGTTGCGGTGGCATCTTGCTTGGATCGATTCCCAGCCGCTCCAGAAGTTCACCGTAGAACTTGCTCTCAATGGGGGCGATCGATATCAGCTTTCCGTCCGCGCAGGCGTAGACGTCGTAGAAGAATGCCCCTGAGTCCAGAATATTGCCGCCGCGTTCAGGCGTGATCATGCCAGCGGCATATGTGCCATACATGCTGGTCATCAGGTTCGCGGTGCCATCGACGATGGCAGCGTCGACGACCTGTCCCTTGCCCGATCGCTGCGCTTCGAGCAGGGCACATACCATGCCGAATGCCAGGTAGAGGGCGCCGCCGCCGAAATCGCCGAGCAGGTTGAGCGGCGGTGCGGGCAACTGTCCCTTTCGCCCGATCGCGTTGAGCGCGCCGGTGAGCGCGATGTAGTTCAGATCATGACCTGCTGCTTGGGAAAGCGGCCCATCCTGACCCCAGCCTGTCATGCGACCGAATACCAGCTTCGGATTGCGTGACAGGCAGACATCCGGTCCCAGCCCCAATCGCTCCATGACGCCCGGCCGAAAGCCTTCGATCAGGCCGTCCGATTTCTCGACCAACCCCAGGACAACCTCGATGGCGGCTTTGTCCTTCAGATCCAGTGCCAGTGCCTTACGCCCGCGCATTAGGAGGTCATATTTTTCTGGCCGCTGAATGCCAAGTCCAGAATCTGTCTGGCGCTCGATTCGCAGCACTTGCGCGCCCATGTCCGATAACATCATCGCAGCCATAGGCCCGGGGCCGATTCCGGCCATCTCAATGATTCGTAAGCCTGCAAGCGGTCCCATTTGTATCCTTAACTCTCGGTTAGATGACTTATTGGGCTGGTCCGTTCGAGGCCGCAACAATGGAGTTGAAGCCCGCGATCCGGATCGGGCTCGACGACCTGCCCACGCGAGCGGCTTCCGCATCAGCCCATTTCAGATACGTCACCATCTCTTCGCGGATCAGTTTGACAAACTCGACCTCGTGCTCCTCCAGCACCTCGCAGAGCCCACAAACGCCGAGGGCAAGTGGTTGACCTGCAGCCGCGGTCGGGATCGCAACTGCAATCATGCCCCAGCCTTGCGCGACCCGATTGCGCGAGAACGTGTAACCGCGCTTTCGCACTATCGCCAGCTGTGTCAGCAGTTCGGCGACGTCGATTTTGTCATCAGGGGAGGACGCATAGGCATTCATGCGATGATAAAGTCGGCGAATTTCCTTATCGTCCATCGCGCTCAACAACATCTGGCCGACGCCGGACGTGGCGAGCGGACGCTTCTGCCCGATACGGATGCGATGAGGCACACCCGCCTCGTTCATGATGTGGATGTATTGCGCCATGTCGCCGTTGCGCGTCGCGATCGCTACCAATTGCCCGGTGCACTTGCCGATGGCACGGATCAGCCGCGGTAGGGCGCCTTCCTCGAACAGCGGCGGGTTGATCCAGCTGCCGAGGAATGGCACCCGATTCGTCGGCATGTAGGTGCGAGCTTTCCGGTTGTAGTGGAGATAGCCAACCGCAGTCAGGCTGCGCAGCAAGGCGGCGGTGCTGGATTGCGGATAGCCAAGAGCGCCCGCCACGGCAACGACATTGAGCGGATGCCGTACCTCGTCGAAATACTCGAGAATTTCAAGAGTCCGAGCAGCGGATTTCACGACATGCGCATCGTCGCCGGGCGCGCTGCAGCTTTGCGCTCTCATAAACAGCTCCCTTGGGGGTTCCTCTATGGCCTTTGTTGAATGCCGTTCGATATTTTGAACGATCGAGCCGCGACCGTCAAGCAACTCGTGGAAAACGACTGCACACTCAATGCACTAACGACATGCTGGCACCCCCAGACTTGGCCCTGGTCCTCGCAAGACGACATGGATGTGTTGAAGATGGCGCATCGCAGTAACGAACGTTGACGCGAGAAAATGTAGCGTTCACCAGTACAAGCTGTGACCGCGGCATCAGCGGCCGCGATCGTCTCCGTGATCGGAAGACAGGAAACATCGGAGTGTGCCAATCGTGAGTCAGTGGCTCAACGAAGATCAGCGCGAAGTTCAGGAATTGGTGCGTCGGGTGGCGCGCGAGCGCGTCGCCCCGCGCGCCCAGGCGATCGACCGCACCGCCGAGTACCCGCAGGACATGTTCGACATGCTCAGAGAGCTCGGACTGTTCACCCTGCCTTTCCCGACCGAATATGGCGGCAGCAACAGCCTGCTTTCCGCCTGCGTGGCGGTCGAGGAGTTTGGCCGCGTTTGTTACAACACCGCCTATCTCTTGGTGCTGCAATGGGTCCCGATCGGCGCGATCCTGGCCGGCGGGTCGAAGGAGCAGAAGGACAGGTATCTGCCCGGTCTTTCGAATGGCTCGCTAAGGGGTGCATTTTCGCTCACCGAACCGCAGAGCGGCTCAGACGTCGCCGGCATCAAGACGCGGGCTAAGCGCGACGGCAAAGGCTACCGACTGACCGGTTCGAAGATCTGGTGCACGAACTCAGGTAATGCCGATTTCGTATTAGTGGCAGCCCGGACGGGAGAGGACAATTCACGCGGCAAGATCAACCTGTTCTTCGTCGACAAGGGCGCGCCCGGCTTCGAAGTGGGGCCGAAGGAAGAGAAAATGGGTGCCCGAGGCGTGGGATCTCACGCATTGTTCTTTGACAATGCCTACGTACCTGAGGAAGCCCGTCTCGGGGACGAAGAAACCGGCTTTAAAGTCGCGATGTCGGCTCTGAACGACTCGCGGCCAATCATGGCAGCGCGCGGAGTTGGCCTGGCGCAAGGCGCTATGGATCATGCTGTCGAGTTCATCTCTAACCGGCGGGCCTTCGGGCAGGCCATCTCCGATTTCCAGGGTGTTCGATGGATCATAGCGGACATGGCCATCCAGATCGCAGCCGCCCGCAATCTCACCTATGAGGCTGCGACGGCGGTGGACCGGGGAGTGCGCGGCGCAGATTTGGCTCCGCTTGCGGCAACTGCAAAATGCTTTGCGACGGACACCGCAATGAAGGTCGCGACCGACGCGGTACAGCTATTCGGCGCGGCCGGAATCTCGAACGATTATCCGATCAACCGATATTTTCGTGACGCCAAGGTGCTTCAGATTATCGAAGGCACCAATCAGATTCAGCGCAACATAGTCGCCAGATCAGTGCTTCCGCACTGATCGAGACCAACGAGAGAAACGGAATTTGCCATGGAAACAATCGGGATCGGACTTCACTTCGAGGACGCAACTCTCGGCCGGAAATTCAAGACGATCGGACGGACGATAACCGAGCCGGACATCGTCAACTTCATCAACTGCACCGGAATGACGGAGGTGCTGTTTATGAACCTCGAATTTCTGAAAGAGGAGTCCGACATCAAGGGCCGTCCCGCGCCGGGCGCGTTGGTATTCTGCTTCGCGGAGGGCCTCTTGATCCAGGCGACCATGCAGCATACCGGATTCGCGTTTCTGAACATGGAGTTCGAAATTAAGGGGCCCGTCGTGGCTGGCGATACGATCCACGTCGAATGTGAGGTGATCGAAGCACGGCGCAGCAAGAGCCGGCCGAACCGTGGATTGGTCCGCACTAGAAATATTGTTCGAAAGCAGGATGGTTCCGTCGTACTCGAATATACCCCCTTGCGAATGATGAAGGCGCGTACGAACGGCTGAGATACGGTCATGACCGTGGCCGCATGGCAACTTTAGCTTGCGCAACCCCTGATCTTGAGTCAGGCAGGTCGAGCGGGGATGAAGGACGTCCTCTGCGGTGATGGTCAGGTGCGATTCAAATGAGCACAGTGCAGCCGAGAAATTCTGCAGAGCAGGCCTCGCGCGGTTCTGCCAAGCGCAGGGCCGCGCCCGAAAAGGCGACTCCGACGACGAGTCGCGGGCCGCGTTCGCTACCGCGAATGCTGGGAATCTTCGATGTTATCGCTCGTTCTCCCGACGGACTTTCGCTCGCCGAGCTTTCGAGCCAATTGAAATCACCAAAGAGCAGCCTGCTCACGCTGCTTCGGCCCCTGGTGGCCGCCAACTATCTCTCGCATACCGATGGCCGGTATAGTCTCGCAAACGAGAGTTTTGTGCTTGCCACCAATATCATATCGGCGCGCAAATTCGGGTCCGTCGTACGCGGGTTGATGGGGGGACTGCAAAAAGTATGTCCGGAAACGATCGTGTTGGCGGTGCTCGACCGGCAGGCACAGACAGTCATGTATATGGACGTGCTGGAGAGTCCGAAGGTCATTCGATACGCGGTACCGGTCGGCACAACACGCCCGCTTTATACGTCATCCGCCGGGCTGCTGATATTGGCCTATCAGGATAAAGAATGGCGCGAGCGATATCTGCGGCACGTCAGGCTGAAAGCCTTGACGCCACGGACGATCACAAACGCCGACCAACTGCGAAGACGGCTCAGTTCGATCAGACGCAACGGTCTGTCTGTGAGTATCTCCGAGGCCGTCGAAGGTGCAACGGGCGTGGCGGCACCGATTTTTGGATCCGACGGCGCTCTCCTGGGCGCCTTGTTGATTGCGGGACCGACGGACCGTTATAATCGAGAAGGGCAGGCGTGGGGCGAGTTGGCCAAGGATTTTGCTTTCCAAACCTCTCGTGCCATCGGCTTTTCCGGTGTCCAAACCAAGCCGGGCAACTGAAAACGCATATGTGTTTTTGATCGCGACCGACTGCAATCTCGTCGATGGATTGTCTAAACTTGCTTCTGCTATCCGTGACGGCAAGTGAACTTCTTGGAATGCACGTGCCAGAAATGGCCGTCGCTGCACGTAACGGACACTGAACCAAGCCTCAAAACGAGCAAGGATCGCCATGAAATACGCAGATTTCCAGTTCCTGAAATTCGATCAGAAGGACAACGGGGTCTTGGTGGTCACCCTCAACCGGCCGGAGGTGATGAACGCCACGAACGGTCGCCTGCATTGGGAGTTGACAAAAATCTGGGATGTTCTGAACCATGACCCTGCCGTCAGGGTCATTGTCGTAACCGGCGCCGGCGATCGTGCATTCTCGGCCGGTGGTGACCTGTCGTGGATCTCCGAGACGGTAGGAAATGCCGACAGGGTCGCCGATACGCTGAAGGAAGCGGGTGACATCGTCTTCAACATGCTCGCGTGCGAGAAGCCGATCATTTCTGCGATCAACGGCGTCGCGGTGGGGGCGGGGCTGGCGGTGGCCCTGATGGCGGACATCAGCATCATGGCGGAAGAAGCCAAGATCACCGACGGCCACGTCAAGCTCGGTGTCTCGGCGGGTGACCACGCCGTCATCCTCTGGCCTCTGCTGTGCGGCATGGCGAAAGCCAAGTATTACCTGATGACCGCAGAATTCGT
>JGI24705J35276_12237588_pt1 | contig 11972 bp, 16 predicted proteins | sample TergutNt197P4_FD_35276 | JGI IMG/M metagenome (IMG submission 35276)
CGGAACAGGTTGGCGATGAGTTCCGTGCTTCCCATGAAGTCCAAGATCTTTTCATTTTTCTTCAATCCCTTTCTTCTGTGGATGTCGGCGATCGTCAACCCTCCGTAGAGCCCGGTGTATCCGGCGTTCTGGAATATCATGAATTCCTCGTCCGTGATAACGCCGGCGTTACGCGCCGCTTCAGCGAGAAGCAGGTCCCACTGCTTGATGTTGCCCCGCACCACCAGACGTTTATTGTTCTCATCGAGCTGATTGAAAGTGTCCGCCAGTTCCTGTCTGTGGGTCTGTATGGCGAAATATGTCTGACCGAGCGCGATGACCTCCTTACGCGGGTCGCCGTTCTGTACTATGAGATAGCACGCGTAGCGCGACAGTCTGTAATCCTGCACTTCTCTTTTGCCGCCTTTGGCGTGTTCTATCAATTTACCGGCGTCAGTAAATTGATCCTTCACATCGAATCCGCTATTCTTGCATGCGATCATCGCTCTTTCTATCACTCGCTCAAAATTCTGCCATTTCGAGTACTCCAGTACTGGGGCGAGATCTCTCGCGAACCAATATTCGTTCCCATGCTCGTCGGTCTGTTTGATCGCCTCGAACGATCCGTATTCTTCTGCATCCAATCTTGTCATTGTTTTTCTCTCCTGTATCAAACTCAAAGACTCAGGGATCCGTATGTATCATTCCATCGATGTCCGAACGCAGGAGAGGCGTATGGTATATCCTCTCAGGCAGGCGTTCCTTCGATCTTCAAGATCATGCCCCCATCCTTGAATTTTCGATCACTTCGGTCCGTCGCGACCCAAAAATGCAGTTGCCCTGTTTATTATTCTGTGTGTGGGGGCATTAGTATATTATTCAGGTGTTTTTGTAGGATCGCGTTACTGGAGCGAACTGAGTGTTACTCATATATATTTAATATATTTATTACCTTTTTGTAAATATTCGGAGATAATCTCAGATATCCCCTTCTTTTTCGATCAAGTTCTCGGTATAGAACGTATCGAGCACGATCCTTCCGGTCTCCGTGACAAAATATTTTTTTGTTCTCCGGTCCTTTTCGATCCATCCGTTCTCTTTCCACTTATCTATGAAATCCCTCTGGTAGCAGACGGCGTCATAACGTCTTCTCTCGAGATCGTCCTCTTCCGGTCTTTCTTTACGGAACCAGATCCGATACTCTTTCAACGCGTCGATGACAATGGTTCCGCTCGTTCTCCCTTCTTTGCTCTTTTTCTCCATTATCCTCAGACCGGTCACGAGATGTTCGTCAGGCACGTCTATCCTGTAATGCGGCAGCGCCTTAGGATCTCTTGTGACCGACGTCAGACCGACGGGAACGCCGTCGCTGTAGTATATCCTTCTCAATTCGTCGTCGGGGATGCTGTATTCTTTCGTACTGACGGAGAACGGTATCGTGCCGGGGGTCATCATCGATGCTATGACCGCGGCCGCGGTATATTCCGAGGTCCCGGCGGATATGTTCACGAAGACGTCGGCATTTTTTTCCTCTCTTAAAATGTTGAGGACCGTTCTCAGCATCGTTGTGAAATCGTATACAGTTTCCACATGTTCGATGATCTCCGTCTTCGGCAGGTCCTTCCTGATCATCCTGCACACCTGCTCGTAGAATTCCGTATATATACGATTCCTTTCGTCGGAAGGGTCGGCGTAATGAATGAGATGTACTTTTGTTGCAGCATAATATGATGCCGGATCCGTTATCTTCGACGTTTCAAATGTTACGCAGGATATCACAACTCTTTCTTTCCGTCCGGATGACATATTCTTATCATAAAATATGTCACATATATTAATTATTGCATATATTACAGTTATTACGTAAAACAACATATATATACCGGATGAAATATCGGCCTGTTGCGCTCTGAAAGCGCACAGGACAGAACGATCAACGGAAGGAGGAAAGAACAATGTCGGGTTTATTGTACACCGAAGAAATGACACCGCAGAGCAAGCTGCGTCATCAGTTCATCCTCCTCGATCGTTCGCCGATTTTTGCCTGAATGCGGAAACCGGAAAGGACCGCACAAAGGGGAGGATGTTATGAACACAGAGAGGAGCTTGGCTCATATCGAGATAATTACGGAGATAAGACCTATACCGGAAAAGGACAGGATAGTCCTGGCTAAGGTGCTGGGATGGAACGTGGTGATCGGAAAGGATGAATTCAAGGTGGGCGACAAGGTCGTCTACGTGGAAGCGGACAGCAGGCTGAACACAAAACTGGAGATGTTCTCGTTGTTGGAAAAGGATGCGGACAGATTCGGTTTCGTCCACATCAAAACGAGAAAGTTCGGTGATTCGTATTCGCAGGGAATATGCTTCAGAGTTCCGGAACAGTACGTCAAACTCAGAGCGGGTTCGGATCTGACCAAGCTGATGAACAAGAACAGAGAAGGAAAAGAACTTGCAATAGTGCACAACGAGGAGTATAAGGAACTGAAGGAGGAGTGGAGCGACCCGAAGCCGAAGGCCCCGAAGATAGGTTTCCTGAGAAGGATATACTACCGCCTTTTCCCGAGGAAGAGGCGGAACAGCGGATACGGCCGCGTACCCGATCCGTATACCATAGGGGTACGGAAGACGGACGAGGAACGGATACAGAACATGGTCGATCTGTTCGCCAGGCTGAGAGAGAAGGGAACGGTACTCATCGCCACGGAGAAGATAGACGGTCAGTCCTTCACCTCCCATATCGACGAGAAGGGAAAGATCTACGTCGCGAGCCGGAACGTTCCGATGTACTTCCTTCACGGGAAGAAGGTGAAGCGCTCAGGAACGTACGACGGAAGCAACTGGAGAAGCGTCTACGAACAGTACGGACTTCAGGACGTGCTCAGGAAGATGCACGCCGGCAACGGATCGTCCGTAACGATTCAGGGAGAGGTGATCGGTACCGGCATACAGGGGAACCATTACAAACTGATGAACGAAGAGAAGTCCCTGAAGGTGTTCAACATCGTCATCGACGGTAAGAGATTACCGTTCGACGAGATGGCCGCGATATGCGCAAAGTACGAACTGGAGACAGTACCTCCTTTGGGAAAAGTGACCCTGACCGCCGACATGACGATAGAGAACTTCATCGAACTGAGCGACGGTATGTCCGTGGTGAACAAGAACGTGATCCGGGAAGGTATAGTGTACAGGACGGAGGACTACGCACTGTCGTTCAAGGCGGTAAGCAACAGATTCCTGATGAAGAGAGGGGAATGAATGAGAATAGACGAAGCTGTGGAGATGGTGAGGGAACAGACGGGAAAAGCGGTGGCCGTCTGTTCCCTCACCGGGTCGAGGAATCAGAACCTGAACAGCGAAAGCTCCGATCACGACATGATAGCGTTCGTCGTTCCGACGCTGGACGACATGTACGGGAGAAGCGAATACTTCAAGGAGATCAAAGGGAAAGGATTCGAGATCAACGTTCACGATCTCCGTAAACTTCCGGACCTCCTATGGAGATCCAACCCTTCGGCGTTGGAACTGCTGTTCTCCGAAGAGAGACACATGAGCGGCGGGCTGGATACGCTGCTTTACGGTAACAGAGAAAGGATCGCGGGAATGAATCTTCCGTACCTTTACAACTCTTCCGTAGGGACATGCCGTCACAAGATGAAAAGCCTGGAAAAGGGGACGATCAGCACACAGCACCTTGTGCAAATGTACGGATACGATACCAAACAGGGGATGCATGCGCTGAGAATGTTACATCTTCTGGAATGGTACGCCGACGACGGAAGGTTCGAGACCGCGATAAGATTCGACGGTACGGACAAAGGCAAAGAAAGAAGAGAATTCCTGCTGAGCGTGCGTAACGGGAAGTTCACGCTGAACGAGATGAAGGACGCCATAGAGAATAAGATAAAGGACGTAGAAGAACGGTACAAAGAAAGATACATGAACGCGGAACCGGACAGAGAGATGATCGAAACGATCAGAACGAAAGTGAAGGAGTTCGTACTCCGCGGATACGGGAGGGAGTGAAATGCGGGAGGACAGAGGCTGGAGAAGATACAGGAACGGAAACGTCATCGTAACGATCAACATCAACGACGGTACGAAGATCAGAAGGACGGAGGACGACGAATTCGACGCCGTATTTCCGGAATCCGTGGACATGAAGATCACGAACCGCTGTAAGATCGGATGTAAGATGTGTCATGAGGAAAGCAGCGAGAACGGAGCGCACGCGGATCTATCAAGGCCCGATGAAACATTCCTCGGGACGCTCAGGCCTTACACCGAGATAGCCATCGGCGGAGGTTCCGTGACGTCGCACCCGCAGATAGAGGAATTCCTGAGGTATCTGAAGAAAAGGAAGGTCCTTGCGAACATCACCGTTCATGAGAGGGAACTGAAGGAGAACGAGGACACGATACAGGGATGGATCGATACGGGCCTGGTGAAAGGAGTGGGAATATCGGTGCATTCTCATCTCAACGACCTCGTCTGCGATTTCGCAATGCGCAATGTGAATGCGGTATTGCACGTGATAGCCGGACTTACACCGCTGAACACAATGCTGTTCTTCGGCAACAAGCGTCTCAAGCTTTTGATCCTGGGATACAAGAACTGGGGAAGAGGTTCCGAGTATTACGAAGAACACCGGAAAGAGGTGGAGGACGGTATAAGGGCGATCGATGAGAACATAGAGAAGATATTCAGGACGTTCCAGGTGGTCTCCTTCGACAATCTGGCACTGATGCAGCTGAATGTAAAAGAACACGTCACAGAAGACGAATGGAACACCTGTTATCAGGGACACGACGCAACGCACACTATGTACGTAGATCTCGTGAAACAAGAGTATGCGGCAACGAGCACCTCAGGAACGAGGTACAAGATATCGGGAACGATAGACGAGATGTTCGCATCCGTCAAGGGAACGATGGACCACATGATATGAGCACGAAAGAAAAGTAAAGAAAAACAAAAAGACAAAAGAGAAAAAAAAGAATAATTTCAGAAAACACAGAGGCGAAAGAATGACGGCAACGATAAGAGCAGCGGTGTTCGAGACCAACAGCAGTTCCATGCACGCACTTACATTTCCGCTGATAAGGGAAGAGAATGAGGTGAACCTGAAGAAACTGAGGTTCAGGATAAAGCTGACGTACGACAGCACTTCGGATTTCGATCACATGGGAGGAGGCGATCTGTATTCCGTGAGGGACAAGATCACCTACGTCTGGTGCGCGATATGCCAGCACATGACCCGGGGGAACGAATGGGCGTACGATGCGGAGAAAAGGATCAGAAAATGGCTTCCCAACTGCACTTTCGTCCTTCCGAAGGACAAAGGCGGGGAATTGGAATTCTACATCAACCACCAGAGTTCGGACGTTATGTTCGTCAGAGAGATGATGAAGAGCAGGAAACTCTTCGACGAATCGATCCTCTACGGAACGATACGGCTTTGGTCCGACTGCTGCGAGGTCGATAATTCGCAATACAGCAGGGTGATGATGGGGTGGGGCGATGAAGACGACGATTAGATACGGTATGTTCGAGACCAACAGTTCATCGGAGCACGTATTCATACTCATAAGTAAAGAGACCTTCGAAGCATGGAAGCGCGGTGAAAAAAAATTGTATGACAATTGGGGAGAGAACCTCATGCACTGTGATAACGGAGCATTCATCGAAAGCGTGAAGAACGAATTGCACGAATGCGAAGAAGGAAAAGTATACAGAGAGAAGGACTTCGCAGACGCGAAGGATCGCAAGCGTTATTCAAACGAATGGAGCAACGGCACATACGAGGACGTAATGGACTTCCTCGAAAGCGGCGGAGGTAGCAGTGTCCGTAAAAGCGCAGCGAATAAAGAATATGTCAATCCGGAAGAGTGGGAAATGACCGATGACGACGACTTTGTGGTCCAATACGGATACACGGAAATAAAAGATGACGGAAAGAACGTCATGATCCACAGCCGGGGACGCTGAGACGATAGATAAACAACGGGTGAATGAGATGAAAATGACGATAAGAGATTCAGTATTCGAAACGAACAGCTCTTCGGAGCACGCTTTCATGTACATGAGCAAAGAAACGTTCGAGAAATGGAGGCGCGGAGAGGTCAGAATGAAAGGGAACGGTTATCCCGTATGCGATCTCACAGATGACGACTTCATAGCCACAAATAATAAACCGGATACGGTCTGCGACCCTCTGACGAACGAACATTCCGAAAAGGAGGGGCCGATCGATAATATGGACATGACGGACAGTCCTGTGATAAATGCAGATCTATCATATGTGTTACGCAAATATTTCGTCGGCAAAGAGCACAACAAAATAAATTTCGACAAATGGGACGGGTCATACGTTTCCATGCTGCTGATATTTCTGAGGCACCACGGTGAATGTGTTTCAAGAGAGCAGGCGAATAAGAGATATGTGGATCCGGAGGAATGGGGGCCGACATATGAAGAGGTACTCGAAGTATTCCGCAATGCCTTAAATGAGATCGAAGAATGGAAAGAGATCGGCAATAAAAAATATTCAGAGTTCCGTAAGATCATAAACGACATCAGAAATAAAGAGGAGATAACCGCAGAAGATGTTCAGGCACTATGGAGCATTATGTTCGATATGAGGAAACATAAGATAAAAGATGAAAAATTTAGGGCATTCGCAGATGCATTCTCCAATCTGGAAAACCACGACATCGTATATCAGAACGCACACATTGATCTAACAGACAAAGGGGAGAAGGTCAGGATACACATCTGGGGAAGAGATGACGGATACTGATCCGTCAGATGACAGCAATGATGAGGAGGAATAAAAATGGGCCATTATGCAGATACAAAGATCATAGACGTAAGCAAGGACACGTTCGAAGCATGGAAAAAAGGAAAAAAAAGGATCAAGGAATTCAGGTCTTGCGGCGATGAGACGTATTCGGAAAAAGACTTTATTGACGACGAAAAGGACTGCGAGGATATAGTGAAGGCTCCGAGGTCTGTCGAATGTCCTGATTCGGAATGTGTGCGCAAACGCCTGGATGCGGTGAACTTCTCAGAGATCAGAAGGGACCTGTTATATGTCATCAATAAGTACGAACTCGCAGAGAAATGGCGGGATGTCAAAGTAGATCGTGACGGTTCATACGTGTTCTTTCTGCTACACAACATGCGGTTATCCGAATACGGCATTCCGCGAAAATATGTAAGAGAGGAATACGTGGACCCGGAAGAATGGGAATTCATGAAGGATGCCGACGAATACGCCATCGTGAGACAGAATCCGTATATGAGGGTCGAAGACGACGGTGAGAACATCAAAATAACGATGTGGGGGGATTGAGAAATGAAAATGACGATCAGATACGGCATGTTCGAAACGAACAGCTCTTCGGAGCACACATTCATACTCATAAGCAAAGAGACATTCGAAGCATGGAAGCTAGGAAAGATACGCATAGACCGGAACAAGGGAGACAGCATCGGGTGCGTAAGGAACGGTGAGTTCATTGAAAGTGTGAGAGAAGAATTGCACGGGTGCGAGGACGGACGGGTCTACGAGGATGCGGATTTCAAAAAGGGCGGATGGCACGGACTCATCAGCAAACGGATGAGCGGCACATACGAAAATATGATGCGGTACTTTGAAAGTTCCCACGGAAGCTGGGTCCTCAAGAGCGAAGCGAAAAAGGAATATGTGGATCCGGAAGACTGGGAGGAGACCTGTGACGGCGACGTCGTGGAGCAGTGCGCATATGTGGAGATCGAAGACGACGGAAAAAATGTGAAGATACACGCATGGGGGCGCTGATAGAATGACTCATTCCTATGATGTCCTTCTCGGCCGCGTGTTGATGCTCTTTTTGAAAACGACGAATCTCCACCAGAGGAACTCTAAAACAAGGTTCTGTACCATCACGACGATAAGCACAAGATATTCGTTCCATCCGCTTCCGATCCCGAATAATGAACCATCGGTAAGACGATCCGTGAGCCAGATCGAATACGGCGCGAAAGCGCAATAAAATAAAAGAACGAGCGACATGGCGACAGGGATGTTATTCACTGAACGGAACGTATAACGGCGGTTGATCGTGAAGTTGTAAACAACGGAAAGGACCAATGCGATGGTGTATGATAACCAATAATTCAGATGCGTCCCTTCGTTCAGCAATGTGAACGAGATCAGTTCGATGATGCCGGCGCCGATCGAAAAGGCGGTGAACTTGACGAACATCACTCCCATTTCTCTTATCGGCGTCCTTTCTGTTGTGTGTGTCATGATAATTCTGTTCGTATCATCGATGTAAGGATCATCGTTCCTTTTCTCTGCGGCCGTATACGCAGATGGTCAAAGCACAGATAATAACGAATATCATCAGGAAGACCACCGGGGTCATAAGGTCGTTCATCTGTTTATCGGTTACCCCGTTCAAGGTGACGCCGTCGACGATCACCTCCGGCGAGGATGATATAGCGTCGAGTGCACTGAAAACAAATGCCGCGGTGATAACGGTCACAATTACGATGACCGATCCTAATATCATCAGAAATTTGTTCCCATTCATCAAACCAGCTCATTCGGAACGGGTGCGGAACACCCGGCCAGTTTATCTCCGACGTCTCTTATAATCTTGCCGTACGGCGGACCACGTACCGGACATAATGTTAAAGAGCGAAATAAAGAATAATAAATGAAGAAAGAAGGCACGTTACCGTGCCCGAGTTCGTTCATCCGGGGGTTATTCTTTCTTTCCGAAAATAAGAAGCAGAAGACCGATCGCCGAGCCGGCGGCTATGAGCAGAGGCTCCAGAACGTAACCGAGGGTGGCGACCACATCCCCGCTCTTCAGCGCATCTATGACATACTCCCACATTCCCTCGGCTGTGTCAACACCGGAGAATGCAAAGACGACGATGAGTCCCAGGACCGAGAGTATCAGTGTGACCAGATACGCAATGATGCCCAGTCCGCGTCCTTTTCCCGCGAACAGACGGAATCCCACGAAGAAACCGAGAAGTCCCAGCACGGGGAACAGCCAGTACAGTATCTGAACATCGACGTCATATCCGAAATAGAGGTACATGATCGCACCGGCGACGGTGATCGACTCATAACCCGTTTCTATCCCGAGTATCGGCAATAATGCCGCGATTATGAACCATCCGCCTATTATCACAAGAATAAAAGCGGAAAGTATGATCGAAAATGATCTTCCAGCCATGTATCTTCGAACCGTTCACCCGTATTTAAATGAATGTTAAATATAGGTCTTCGCACCCGAGGACAATTTTCCCGCATTCCGGATACGGGACCGTCGACCTTAGGTTCGGCCTGCAATCGAAAGTTTTACGTTGTTCGGCGGCTTTAATCGATCATATGTCGGCGGGCGATGATCCATGGAAATAAGCGATACACCGCTTCGCTTCGATACCAGAGAACAGTGGCGGGAATGGCTGCAGGAGAACTTTGACAAAGCGAAGGGCATATGGTTCGTTTTTCCTTTGAGATCCTCCGGAGAAAAAGCGATATCGTATAACGATGCGGTGGAGGAAGCATTGTGTTTCGGATGGATCGACAGTACGATCAGATCGCTCGATAAAGATCATAAGATCCAGAGGTTCACTCCGCGCAATCCGAAAAGCAGTTATTCGCAACCCAATAAAGAACGGCTCAGACGGCTCGCCGATATGGGGCTGATAAATGAGACGTTCACGGAACAGTTATCTCAGGTGTTAAGTGAGGAATTCGTCTATCCTTCGGATATAATTGAAGCAATAAGAGAGGACGAGGTTGTTTGGGAGCACTTTCAGAAGTTCTCGGATCCGTATAAAAGAATAAGGGTCGCTTACATCGACGCCGCACGCAAAAGACCCGACGAGTTCGGAAAACGGCTGAACCACCTCATCGAAAGAACAAGAAAAGGGAAAATGATCGCCGGTTACGGCGGTATCGGTAAGTATTACTGAACACCGTATTCAACAAAAGGCGCTACGGGTCCGTCATATTCACCGGAAACACAAGGATAATATATGCAAGGACGGAACAAAAGTTCTCCGGAACAAGCGCTGTATTAAAGGTACCTCATAAATATCAAAAACATATACGCCACGGCAAAGACAATTCGATCTGCGGAAAAATAAGGGTAGTTATCATGATAAATATTGCGATAATCGGGTTCGGCGTCGTCGGTTCCGCATCATACGACCTCACGATCCGAAATGCGGGACTGATCGAGAAAAAGGTCGGCGATACCGTCAAAGTGAAAAAGATCGTGGACATACGCGACTTTGACGATCACCCCGCAAGGGAACTGTTAACCAAGAACTTCGATGATGTGGTCAAAGACCCTGAGATCTCGATAGCCATCGAATCGATCGGCGGCCTGCGTCCGGCCTTCGATTTCACTAAAGCGTTACTGATGAGCGGCAAAAGCGTCGTTACGAGTAATAAAGAACTGGTGGCGACGCATGGTCTGGAACTTTTGGAGATCGCAGAACGGAACAATGTCAGTTACCTTTTCGAAGCAAGCGTCGGCGGCGGCATCCCGATAATACGTCCCATAAAACAATGCCTGGCGGCGAACGAGTTCGAAGAGGTGTTCGGGATACTGAACGGGACCACGAATTACATTCTTACAAAAATGAGAGAGGAAGGATTGCCCTTCGCCGAAGCTCTTAAAGATGCACAGGAAAAGGGATATGCGGAACTTAATCCTGCCGCGGATATCGATGGCTACGACACTTGCCGGAAATTAAGCATCTTGTCCTGGACCACATTCGGGAAATTCGTCGACGTCGAAAACATAGACAGAAAAGGGATCGGAGATATCACCGCGGAAGACATAGAGAAAGCAAAGGCCGCCGGCCGCGTGATAAAACTGATAGGCCGTGCAAAGCTGACAGACGGAGAGGTCCGTTGCACCGTTGCACCGGAGGTCATACCTCTGGGCGACCCTCTGGCCATGGTTGACGGAGTGTATAACGCGGTCGTGGTCCGCGGTAATTTCATCGGTGATGCGATGTTCTACGGACAGGGTGCCGGAGGAGAGGCGACAGCCAGCGCGGTCATGAGCGATGTTATCGAGATATCCAGGAACATGGTCGCGTCCCGCGGACGTGTGTGAACCTTTTAAACAGTGAGGGATCAAGGATCGGGTGCAAAACCGAATTCAGCGATATTTAGAAATAGATAGATCGTTTCGAAAGTTTGGTGAGATTATGACGATTCCTTTTTCGACAGAGTGGGGCAAACAGATATACGATCGGTTTTTTTCAGACATGAAATACATAGGAATGTCCGATCGCGAAGCGTCTATGATCGTGGTCAGCAGTTTAAACCCGCGCAACTCAATTTGTAAAGATCGCAACATCACGCCTCACGACCTTTTCGATCTTAGACACCGAGCTTATGAGTTGATCAAAATATTACGAGATTATGCGGGTAAACCGCGTAAGGCGGGGGAGCCGATGTTAAGTCCTCCAATAAAAGAACTGCTTCCAGTACGGGGCCCTTCTGAATTTGAACACATCAGAAAAAAGATGCTCGATCGCGGAATGACCGAGCAAGAGGCCGAATTACTTGCTATGAGGATCGTGAGACCAGACAGCCCGAAATCCCAAATAAAGGTTCTCAAGCTGTCAGAACGAGATTATTACGAGATATTAGACTCTGCGATGAAAAAATATTTGGGAGATGATAGGCAATAAACGATGAAGACTGGACTTTGATGCAAAGCCCAGATCCGGCTCAGTATTATATACATGCGGTACCAACCAATTTGTATAAAAAATTCCATAAAGTGATAATAAAAAACATGCTGGCCATTGTGTTTTTTCTGTGATATTTTCGGTCGGGTGAAATTTAAGAACGGACAAAGATTTTAATATGTTCAGTTATTCAACGTGATACTCGGACCCAAGAGGGAATTCAATGGCAGGAAAGAAGTCGAAAGGCACGTCCCGTAAGATCAAGGACA
>JGI24705J35276_12237586_pt1 | contig 11949 bp, 11 predicted proteins | sample TergutNt197P4_FD_35276 | JGI IMG/M metagenome (IMG submission 35276)
GGATTGCGGCGCGAAGGCCGCAATGACGAGAAAATGATAGTTGCGCTAATTTGGCAGAGTTGTAAAGCTAGTTTTTAGAGGCGCCCATATGGCTATCCAATAGCTTCTGGTATATTGGTACTCGTATTCTTTGGCGATATTATCAATTCACTTGTTGTAGGTCGCATATATAAAAAACCATGGTATAAAGGATTTCCCGCGACATTTATTCCTCTTGGATTGAGTTGCATTTATCTATTATTTGTATATTTGTTTTTGTTGTGAGATAGGAAACACAGCACTAATAGGCAAGAGTGAATAGCCCCACCTTATCGGCGGGGCTAATTGTAAAACGTAATTTTAGATACTGCTAATAATGACAAATAAATGCAAAATACATTGTGCTGCAGGAATTGACGCACCCTTATATAAAGGGTATTTTTTATTTCAAATTGCTTTCCAGTATGGTAATTATTCGATACTTGCGGGCTTTAGCGGGCTTTAGCCCGCCTTAGTACGTATCAGAGTTCATGGGATAATAACGCCGCTTTTTTAAATAGTGGCGTTATTATTTTTTGCCCGCCTTTCATCTATCAGCTGTTGCCCTATAGCACGCGCTTTGATATAATCTAGCTCTATTTGCTCTTTTAATGCATCTAAAGTAGCAAAATGCTGTTCACTACGTAAAAAACTATCAAAATACACTGTTAATAGTTCTCCGTACAATTGTGGTTGAGCCTCGATTATATGGGCTTCTACTAAAGGTTGAGTAATAGTATTATCTATAGTGGGCTTAAACCCAATATTGATCACCGCTAAATAAACATGCTCCCGCCAAACTGCGCGCCCCGCGTAAACGCCCCAGGGCGGTAAAGCTTTGCTTGCAGGCGGTAAAATATTCGCGGTAGGAAAACCGAGCTTGCGCCCTAGTTGATTGCCCATTATCACCCGGCCAAAAATCGCATAATCATAGCCCAGCATAGTATTTACCGCTGTCATATCCCCTCTTTGCAAGTATTGACGAATCAGGGATGAAGATATCACCCCATACGGACCACTCACCGCTTCTACAATTTCTACTCCGACACCCCGTTTTGCGCATAAATCTTTCAGCAGCTGAGCATCGCCGACGCCCTGTGCGCCGAAACGAAAATTGAATCCTACCACCACATATTGTGCCCCGATGCGCTTAACTATAACATCGTCAACAAATTCCTGCGGGCTGTTAGCGCGCAGGTTTTCGTCGAAATACAACTCAAGCAGCGCGTCTAAACCATTTTTTTCTATAGCTAAATAACGTTTTTCGGCAGCCGTATTAAGCAAAGGCGGTGTTTTCCCGCTTATATATTGCACAGGATGCGGATTAAATGTCAGTACAGCACTAAGCCCGCCCCATTGCTCTTTTAAATCGGCAACCCGCCGCATCAATTCCTGATGTCCTATATGAAAACCGTCAAAATTACCTATAGCCACTACTTTATAATTATGATCAGCCGCCTGTGGCTTAGCAAGCGGCTCTGCTAACACTTTTTGCATACTTAATATATAACCACCCTCTTCGGCATGGTCTATTTTCCCCAAACCTATCAAGCCGCCTTTTGGGCTCTCAACTCTGCATATATCCTGAGCTATAGCAAACTTCAAACGCCAGTTATTGCCATGGGTCAAACTGGGCAAAGATTCCGGCGGCGCTATAAATTGCGGCAAATGAGCTATACCAAATTCTATTGGTAATACAAAACTATTATCCCCTGTAGCTATTTTTTGGGCAATTTCTGATAGAGTATGGGCTTCTTCCGCAATAAAAGGCCCAACACCCAGTCTTTTTAGCTTCGACACATATGCGCCTACACCTAAAAGTTGCCCTAAATCGTGAGCTAAAGAACGCACATAAAACCCTTTTCCGCATAAGATACGCAGCTGCAGCCATGGTTTATAAATAGCGAATTCTTGGTCAATTATCTCCATCTCATACACTACGACCGGCCGTTTTTCAAGTTGCGGGGTTTCTCCGCGCCGTACTCGTTTATAAAAGGGCACACCGCCCTGTTTAATAGCTGAAATCAGCGGAGGTTTTTGCAGAATGTTTCCTTTAAAAAGCGGCAGTAGATTTTCTACATCTTCTATACGCAAATGACTGGCATCCTGCTGCGCTATCACATTACCCGCCTCATCATAACTGTCTGTTTCCCGGCCAAAACTAATCACCACATCATATACTTTATTCAGCCCGGTCACATATTCGGCTAAACGCGTGGCCTTTCCTAAACATACAGGCAATACGCCTGTAGCTAAAGGGTCTAGTGTACCGGCATGACCAATTTTACATGAAAAAAACCGCCTTAGGGCGGCTATAGATTGATGCGAGCTCACGCCGCTTTCTTTATGCAAATTTATAAAACCATCCACTCTTTGCATACCTCCGCCTTATGCCTTATTGTTCCTCTAGGATCATAGCCAATGCTTTATCCAGCACCTGCGGTAAAACTGCATCTAAATTACCTTCTATAAGGCAACCTGCCGCCCGAATATGACCGCCGCCGCCTAAAGATTGAGCAAGTTTATCCATACGCAAACCCTGACGGCTGCGTAAACTTACCGCTACGCTGTGCTCGTACTCTTCAAATAACACGCCTATTTTTACTCCGGCACGCAAAAGTGTATAATTAGCAATATTATTTAAATCTGATGCCGTTGCTTGAACCGCCTTTGCATCTGCATAACTTACAAAACTGTAACAAATCCTATCTTGCGCCGTAAAACACATATTGCGAAAAGCTATTTGCAGCATGACCATACCGGCAGCGCTGCGGCTTTCAAACAGTTGTACGCGCGCCTTTTCCATATCCACACCTTGCCTTAATAATTTAGCCGCTATTTCCAGAGCGCGCGGTGTGGTATTTTCATAACGGAAACAACCGGTATCGGAAACTATGGCAGTGTAAAGAGAAGTAGCGGCTTCAATATTAAGTGCGATTTCCGCTGCATCGCACATGGCGGCCACTATTTCTCCGGTGGATGAAGCATTTTGTTCCAGTAAAGATAATACTCCGCTAAAGGAGTTACTGACATGATGATCGATACAATAAAACGGCAAATTTAAATAAGCGTTTAGCCAACCACGGCTAACCCGGCTTACCTCGCCGCAATCTAAAAACAATACATGTTGTGGCTGAGCAACAATATCTGCCGGACAAATAATATTTTCCGAACCCGGTAAATACTGCAAATTAGCAGGGATTTTGTCTTCCAAAACCATGGTCCAGCCATGTTTTGCCCCCTGCGCCACATGGTATAAGCCAAGCATTGAACCTATACAATCTGCATCCGGATCATGATGGGCAGTCAATAACAGATTTTCACAGTTCAACAAAAAATCTGCCATTTGCCGATACTTAGACATATTTCACCTCATTATATTATATTACCCTTATATATATCTTCATCTATAGGGGGACGGTTACGAGCCCCCTCTTCGTCTGCAGCTATTTGTTTATCTATTAAAGAACTCATGCGAATAGCCCTGGCTATAGATTCATCTATATGAAAAAATAATTCCGGCACATTGCGCACTTGTAAACGCTGGCTTAAAGCATAGCGTATAAAGCCTTTGGCGCTTTCCAAAGCCCGCGCCATTTCCGACAACGGCTCAACAGCACCGCTTAAAGGGCTGAAATAAATATGTGCTGAACAACCATCCTGCGCTACTTCAACGGCGCTTACTGCCACATTTGCTAAACGGGGGTCTTTAAGCTCCCGAACAATAATTTCCGCAATTTCTTTTTTTATTTCTCCAGCCAACCGGCTGGCTCTATGCTTTGTCACTTAAATCATCCTCTAAAACTCTTGTTAATTTAGTCACTTTATGTACAACCTACTATAAAGCTCGTTTGATCTCTTCCATAAAGAAAGCTTCGATAATATCGCCTTCTTTTACATCATTATAATTCTCCAAGCCGATACCGCATTCAAAACCGCTTAAAACCTCCTTGGCATCATCTTTAAAACGACGCAGGCTGTCGATTTTATCATCGGCTATCACCACGCTATCACGCAATAAGCGCACCTGAGCATTGCGTACCATTTTGCCGTCCAGCACATAACTGCCTGCTATCATCCCAGCCTTTGGCACCTTGAATACTGCGCGTACTTCGGCGTGGCCGATTATTTGTTCCTTGAACTCCGGCGCCAAAAGACCGCTCATAGCCTTCTTAATATCCTCAATAGCATCATAAATAACGCGATAAAGCCTGATATCTACCTGTTCATGCTCGGCAGCCCTTAATGCCGCCGGCATAGGTCGCACATTAAAGCCAATGATGATAGCATTTGAAGCGGTAGCCAGCATAACATCACTTTCACTTATACCGCCCACCCCGGAATGAATGACATTAAGCCGCACTTCTTTAGTTTCGCTATTGAGTTTTTCCAGGCTTTGTTGCAAAGCCTCTGCCGAGCCATGTACATCTGTTTTAACAACCAGGTTAAGGTCTTTGATTTCACCCTCGGCTATACGCTTAAATAAATCGTCTAAGCTTACCCGGGCGGTTTTGCGTAATTCTTCTTCACGTTTTTTTATCTGCTGGCGCTGCGCTACAAAACGCGCATCTTTATCATCTTTAGCTGAGATGAAAACTTCACCGGCTGAAGGTACTTCGGAAAAACCCATGACCTCAACGGGAGTGGAAGGCAAAGCCATACGCACGCGGCGGCCTTTATCATCTGTCATAGCGCGAACTTTACCAAATACCGGTCCGGCCAGCAAGTTATCCCCTATATGTAAAGTGCCTTTTTGTACCAACAATGTTACCACAGGGCCACGCGCTTTGTCCAAACGGCTTTCCACCACGGCGCCGCGCGCCTGACGGTTGGGGTTGGCACGTAATTCCGCCACTTCCGCCACTAAAAGAATCATTTCCAGCAAACCTTCAATATTCTGGCGTCCTTTGGCAGAGACAGGAACCATAATGGTATTACCGCCCCATTCCTCGGCAAGCAGCCCATGCTCGGTTAGTTCTTGCTTAACCCGATCTTGATTAGCACCCGGTTTATCGATTTTATTGATGGCTATAATTATGGGTACTCCGGCAGCTTTAGAGTGGTTAATAGCCTCGATAGTTTGAGGCATTACACCGTCGTCGGCGGCTACCACAATAATAACTATATCTGTAATCTGTGCACCGCGGGCGCGCATAGCGGTAAAAGCTTCATGGCCCGGCGTATCTAAAAAAGTGATTTTCTTACCGTTGATTTCCGCCTGATAAGCGCCGATATGCTGCGTGATCCCGCCGGCTTCAGTAGATATCACATTTGTGTGCCGTATGGCGTCTAAAAGTGAAGTTTTACCATGATCCACATGCCCCATTATAGTAACTACCGGCGGCCGTTCTATCAATTCCTCCGCTTCGTCTTCTATATCTTCTAAAATTTCGGCGGCTTTATCTATAGATACCTCGACCGTAATACCGTATTCATCTGCCAGCAAAATGGCGGTTTCGGAATCTAATTCCTGATTAATAGTAGCCATAATACCCATTTCAAACAGCTTTTTAATAATTTCCGCCGCCGTTTTGCTCATTGCATGGGCCAATTCGGAAAGTATTACTATTTCGCCAATCATTATTTTTTTGGGCACTACGGGCGGCATGACCATCTTTGTTTCTTTGCGGCGGTTTCCTTTATCCTTACGGCCTTTGGCGGGGCGAAAATCGCGCTTGCGTCCGCCTTCATCTGCCCTGTCTAAAATCTGATCTTTTGTATAATTCTTTTTTGCAGCCGGTGGACGGTAATTGGAGGGTTTTTCCTGGGTTATATTGGGCGGTGGTATAGATAAACCGCCGCGTCCGCCACCGGGGCGTCCTTGACCCGGAGGATATCCCGGCGCAGAACCGGAAGGTCGGTTAGTTGAAGTTCCTGGTGGGCGTCCCGCAGTGGCGCCTCCCGGCGCGCGGCCCTGATTTGCTCCCGGCAAACGCCCTTGACCTGCGCCATAAGAACGCGCCCGTTCGCCGTAACCACCTTGACCCGGAGGGCGTCCTTGACCTGCGCCTTGTTGGCGTTGCTTGTCATAATAACCGCCCTGCCCTGGCGGGCGGCCTTGATTTGTTCCTAAAGGACGTCCGGGCGCGGTATTTTGATTGCGCTGACGGTCGCTAAAACTCCCTTGACCTGGCGGGCGACCCTGGCCCTGCCCAGTGGGACGCTGACGGTCGCCATAAGCTCCCTGACCTGGCGGGCGGTTTTGAACGGCAGAGTCTTGGCGTGGTTGCGTTTGTTTTCCCGCAGCGGAAAAAGCGGGTTTTTCTGTACGCGGTTTTTCTGTACGCGGTTTTTCTGTATACGGTTTCTCTGTATGAGGTTTTTCTGTATGAGGTTTTTCTGTATGAGGTTTTTCTGTATGAGGTTTTTCTGTATGTAGTTTTTCTGTATGTAATTTTTCTGTATGTGGTTTTTCTGTTTGTGGTTTTTCTGTATACGATTTCTCATGAGCAGGTTTTTCAAGCGCTATCTTTTCTATAGCAGACTTTCCTATGGCGGATATTTCTGCTGCAGGCTTTTCTAATACAGGCTTTTCTACTTTAGGCATTTCTACTTCCGTTTTATCAAATATAGGTTTTTCTATATCAGGCTTTTCATCTTCTATTGGTTTTTCGGCAATATGAGATTTTAGCGCTTCTGTTTTTGCTAAGGCAGATACCCCCTCTTCCGGCAGTTCGGCAGATTGAGCGGTTTGTATGGGCTTTTGCAATACTATTTCAGATTGCTCCGGCTGCTGTGCTGCAAATACTGCTGCCTGCTCCATTTCCACCACGGCTTTGGGTATACGCTTAACACGCGGTATAAAGCCGCCCGGCCCAACAATTTGCCCGGGCGCTGCATTAGTAGCCGCATAATCCTGCCGTATGGCGTCGGCATCCTTAGCGTTGATAGCACTCATATGGTTTTTAGCCAGAACATTCATTTTTTGCAGTTTGCGCAGAATATCCTTGCTTTCCACCGAGAGCTCTTTAGCAAGTTCATAAATCTTTATTTTCGCCAAAACCAACACTCCTCGTCTTTAATGGGAAATACAAAGCTTAATAATCGACTCGGTAAAACCTTTATCCTTAATAACTACTGCCCCCCGGCGGCTCTTACCCACCGTTAAGCCTAAACTATTCATATCTGGCCACCAAAGCAAAGGCAAAGCCTGTTTAGACGCTAAAGCCAGCAATTCCTGCGCTGTTTTAGGGGAAATATCGGAAGCCATCACCACTAATTCCGCTCTGCCGCTTTTCAGGGTTTCAAGCGCCGTTCTATCTCCGGCTGCCACCATACCCGCTTTCATTGCTATTCCTAAATAATTTGCTATACGCTTTATTTCCGCGCCGGGCCGGTATTCTTTTAAGCACTGCCTCGTCGGTAGGTTTCCTCCCATAATTGTTGCCACAAAGAGTCCTCCGTTTTTATTTTAAGCACTCGTTCTAATATATGCCTTTTTTGCGCTTTTTGTAAACATTTTTCATTAATACAAATATAAGCGCCACGGCCAAATATTCTGCCGCCTAAATCTGCATACGCTTGCCCTTGCTTGGTGCGCGCCACCCGCAATAACTGTTGTTTATCGGCAAATTCGCGGCAACTCACGCACATGCGCTGCCCGGCTTTTTTCGGCATTAAAACTACCCTTCCGCGAAGAGATCATTTAAAGTTTCTGTGGCAAGATTCTCATCAACGCCCTCTTCATTTTTTTCTTTGTTTTCGGTAGATAAATACATATCTTCCAGCATCTCTTCTTCAAACAACTCTTGTTCGTTTAAGGCTTCACTAAGCGCAGCCATTTGGCTTTCACTTTTTATATCTATTTTCCAAGCAGTAAGCCGCGCAGCTAAACGTGCATTTTGTCCTTCTTTTCCAATAGCCAGCGAAAGCTGATGATCGGGCACTATTACCTGAGATAGTTTTTCATCTTCCTCAATACTGACTGAAATAACTTTAGCCGGTGAAAGCGCATTGCTGATAAACTCCGTCATATCTTCATCCCAACGCACTATCTCAATTTTTTCGCCGGAAAGTTCATTAACAATAGATTGTACCCGCATACCTTTAGCGCCCACGCAAGCACCCACCGGATCAACATTTTCATTATGGCTGGCCACGGCAATTTTAGCGCGCCAGCCTGGTTCGCGCACTACAGATTTTATTTCAACCGTACCGTCATATATTTCCGGCACCTCTTTTTCCAGCAAACGTTTAAGTAAACCGGGATGCGTACGGGAAACCATGATCTGTGGTCCTTTAGTAGTTCTGCGCACTTCCAAAACATATACTTTTATACGGTCGCCAACATGATAATTTTCACGGGGAATCTGTTCGCTAGGCGCCAGTAAAGCTTCGGTTTTCCCCAAGTCGATATAGATATTTCTACCCTCTTGTCTTAGTACTGTGGCGGTGATTATATCATCTTTACGGGTAGAATACTGGTCATACACCAAGTTGCGCTCGGCTTCACGTAATCGTTGTACTACAACATGCTTTGCTGTTTGCGCAGCTATACGCCCGAAAGCGCGAGGCGTCACTTCAGATTCAAACATATCTCCCGCCTCAAAATCCGGATCATATTGGCGAGCTTCCTGCAAAGACATTTGGATACGATCGTCTTCAACCTCAACAACAACATCTTTACGATAGTAAACATGAATATCGCCATTCTCGCGGTTTATCTCCACCCGAACATTCTGAGATGAACCGTAATGCTTTTTATATGCCGAGATCAGCGCAGCTTCAATGGCTTCAACCAGCACATCCATGTTTATACCCTTTTCTTTTTCTAAGTCCCGCAGGGCTTCGATGAATTCCGAATTCATGATAAATCCTTCCTTTAACTTATGATTTCGGCTACATTTACAACTCCACCAATTGTACTTTCGCTACTAATTCTTGCGGCACACTTATACTGCGCTCTTCTCGCTCAATACATATAGCGTTTTCCGTAAGCCCATACAAAACGCCGTATAATTCTTTTTGTCCCTGCCACGGCGCGTATAAATATACAGCTATCTCCCGCCCTTTATAACGCAGAAAGTCTTTTTCTCTCTTGAGTTGTCTATTCAAGCCGGGTGACGATACCTCTAAAAAATAACTTTGGTCAATAAAATCGGCCTGGTCCAATACTCCACTTAAACATTCGCTCACCTCTTGGCAACAATCGTGATCCACAGCCTGTTCCCGGTCTATAAATATCCTCAAATACCGGTAACCGGCTTCTTTTATATATTCAACATCTATCAGCTCACAGCCCAAAGCAAAGACCAATGGTTCGGCAAGCTTCCATACCAGCTCTTCTATGTGGTTAAATTCTAAGCAAAACGTTTTTATTTTTGTCATTAAACCCCCGCGTTCGCTATCAAAATAAAAAGTGGGCGTAAAACCCACTTTCCAACAGCAACATAAAACCGCTATTATTTTAGCATATATTAAAAGAAAATGCAAATTGTTTTTTAGAAATTTATCTTAAAAGAAAGCAATTTATCTTAAGCTTCCCTATTTTGTATTCTGCTCGCGATTTTCTCTAACCCTAGCTAAAAAATCCTGCGTACGCTCTTCTTGTGGATGAAAGAATACTTCATCCGGGCTGCCTTGCTCCAGAATTATCCCTTCATCCATAAAGAATACACGATCTGCCACTTCGCGAGCAAAAGCCATCTCATGGCTGACAATAATCATGGTCATACCTTCCGCCGCTAAATCTGCCATCACATTCAATACTTCGCCCACCATTTCCGGATCCAGAGCGCTGGTTGGCTCATCGAAGAGCATTATTTTTGGGTTCATAGCCAAAGCGCGAGCTATAGCAACCCGTTGTTTTTGTCCGCCGGAAAGCTGAGCAGGAAATACATGTACTTTATCTGTAAGCCCCACTTTTTCCAAAAGATGCTTACCGAGTTCTTCAGCCTCTTTTTTATGCATTTTAAGAAGCTTAGTAGGGGCTAAAATAATATTGTTTAGGGTATCGTAATGGGGAAACAAATTAAATTGCTGAAATACCATACCCATTTTCTGACGCAATTTGTTTATATCATGTTTATCGTCGGTTATTTCTTCGTTTTCAATATAAATATGCCCTTTAGTGGGCATTTCCAGTAAATTAAGGCAACGTAAAAAAGTGCTTTTACCGGAACCGGAAGCGCCGATGATCACTACTTTTTCTCCGGGCAGGATACGCTCGGTGATACCCTTTAATACTTCCAGCTGGTCAAAATACTTATGCAAATCGTCAACGCGTATCACTGGCGCGCAGCCTCCTTTCCAATTTACCAAAGAGCCAGCTTAAAATCATCACCAGCAAAAGATAGATAAGCGCAGCAGCTATCAAGGGCATAAATGCTTCGAAAGTGCGCCCAACAATAATATACGCGCCCTTGGTTAAATCGCTAACCGCAATATAGCCCACCACCGCTGTTTCTTTTAAGAGTACGATAAATTCATTGCATATGGTTGGCAAAACATTTTTAAAAGCCTGCGGTAAAATAATATAAGCCATAGTTTGTATATAGTTCAACCCCAAACTACGCCCTGCTTCCATTTGTCCGCTATCAACACTCATAATACCGGCACGCACAATTTCCGCCACATAGGCGGCGCTATTAATACCAAAAGCTAAAACAGATACTGCTATACCATTGCGCGAAAAGGGAAAGATGACAAAAAACCAAATCATCAGCTGTACCACTACAGGAATGCCGCGGATAACGGTAATGCACATTTTAGCGAACCAATTAAAAGCTTTTAAAATGACACTGGCAAAGCCGGGGCGCATTATGCTTATGGTTTTATCATGGGTGACCCTAACCAAAGCCATTAACGCGCCCAAACAAATACCTATTATAGCAGCACATAAAGTGACCTGAATAGTTACTTTTAAACCGGATAGCATGAATAACTTAAAGCGGTCACCCTGAATAAAACAATTATAAAAAGTGTCGTAAAGCGCCGCAAATCCGGACAAAACCATCACCTCTTTTTACAACTCATTAACGCGGCTTTCAGCCGCAAGTATTGAGTCGTGAGTCTTGAGTCTTGAGTGGTGGAAGTTTTCGCGTAGCGAAAACTGTTTAAACAAATTCATGTTTTTTATTTGCCTCGTTGGTCAATAAGTTGCTATTGGGCAGGAATGTATTTATCGATGATTTTTTGCACGGAACCATCTGCTATCAATTCATTTAATGCTTTATCCACTTTCTGTAATAAAGCATTATTGTTCTTTGCTATGCAAATAGCATAGTTCTCTACCACGTACTCAGTATCGAGTATTTTTAACCCTGTATTAACTGCCACAAAAGACTTAGCCGGCTCATTATCAATAACTACGCAATCTACTTTTCCGGTAGTCAGTGCCAGCACAGCATCTGCGCCTTTATTGTAGCGCTCTATTTTAGCCAAGCCTTCATCTTCCAAATCCCAAGTGGAATAAAGGTCGCCGGTGGTACTGGTTTGCACACCGATACTGAAGCCGCCTTTATCAAACAAATCGTCCAAACTTTGTATGGGGCCGTTTTCTTGAACTATAACCACTTGTACTCCGGTGGCATAGCTGGTTGAAAAGCTGACACTATTCAACCTTTCCTCGGTGACCGTCATACCGGCCATGCCCATATCAGCTTTGCCGGTTTGTACTGCCGCAATTATCGAATCGAATTCAATATCCATGATTTCCAGAGTTAGCCCAAGTTTTTGCGCAATCAAAGCGGCAATTTCCGCGTCTATACCCACGATTTTTCCCACGCCTTCTTCTCCTTCATAAAACTCATAAGGCGGAAAAGCGGCGTTGGTAGCCATGATTAACTTATTATCATTTTTTGCACCACTACAAGAAGAAAAAGTTATAATACTTAGGCATATTAACAAGATATTCACCAATTTTTTCATACTTACCTCCTATTATTACACAAAAATATACAAAAAAAACAAATACTTGTACCATATTTGTTA
>JGI24705J35276_12237582_pt1 | contig 11926 bp, 10 predicted proteins | sample TergutNt197P4_FD_35276 | JGI IMG/M metagenome (IMG submission 35276)
AGGACGGAGGCGACGACCATGTCGATGATGATGAAGGGGATGAAGACGATGAAGCCGATCTGGAAGGCGGTTTTGATCTCGGAGGTGACGTAGGCGGGAATGATGACGCGCATCGGCAAGTCCTCGGGCTTGTCGACCCGTTCGATTTTTGCCATTTCGGTGAAGAGGGAGAGGTCGGAAGAGCGCACCTGATGGAGCATGAAGTCGCGTAGGGGGACGGTGGCGCGATCCAGTGCCTGACCGATGTCGATGCTGCCTTCGGACATGGGTTTGTAGGCGTCGGTGTAGACCCGATCCACGACCGGGGACATGATGAAGAAGGTGAGAAAGAGCGCCAGCCCGAGCAATACCTGATTGGGGGGCGAGGTCTGGGTTCCCATTGCCTGGCGCATGAGGGCGAAGACGATGATGATGCGCACGAAGCTCGTCATCATCAGCACCATCGCGGGGATGAAGCTCAACAACGTGAGCAGCAGCAGGGTTTGCACGGGCAGACTGTAGAGCGTGCCGCCGCCGGGCGCGGGCGTGGTGGTCAGCGCGGGTAGCCCAGGGAGGTCGAGGCCGATTTCCTGCGCGCCGACGATTGAGGGGAGCGCGGCAAGCAGACAGGCGAGGGCAGGAGGAAGAAGTGTTTTAGCCCGCATTGCGACGGCCTTTCAATGCTTGGGCCAGTCGGTTGGCGAAGGATGCGGCGAGGCTGGAAACGGTTCCGGATTCGACGGGAGGCGCGGTGGGCGCGAGCGGCAGTTCGCCGCGCTCGAACACATGCAGGGCGCGCACATTGTTCGGGGTGACGCCGAGCATGAGGATTTTTTCGCCCACTTCGAGCAATACCACTTTTTCACGCGGCCCGACTGCCGTGACGCCGAGGATGCGCAGGAGCCCGTTGCCTCGGATGGGAGAAGAAAAACGTTTCAGCAGCCAGACGGAGGCGGCAAGGATGCCGAATACGAGCGCAAGCCCGAAAAGCATTTGCCCGAGACCGGCAAGCGGGTCGGGGATGGCGGGCGCATCCGTAGCGGCCTGACAAAGGCCGGAAAAGCTTGCGAGCGCGGCGGGCAGTGCGCTCGGAAGGGAAACGGGCGGTGGTTTCATCGCAGTCTCGCCTGGGCAGTGCTGGCTTAGTGGTGGAGTTTGCGCATGCGTTCGGCGGGGGTGATGATGTCGGTGAGCCGTATTCCGAATTTGTCATTGACGACGACGACTTCGCCCTGCGCGATCAGGGTTCCGTTGACCAGTACATCCATCGGTTCCCCGGCAAGGCCGTCGAGCTCCACGACGGAACCGTGCGCCAGTTGCAGCAGGTTGCGGATCGTGATCTTGGTGCGCCCGAGTTCGACGGTGATCTGGACGGGAATGTCCAGGATCATGTTGTAGTCGTTGAGTGAACCGGGTTTGTTTCCTTCACCGAACTCTTCAAAGAGCTGGCTCGCGGGTTTTGCCTGGTAAGGCGAGTTGGCGGCGGCGGCCAGATCGGCGGCAACCTGTTCGGCTTCATGGTCGACGGCGTTCTCGGCATCAGCCTGCTCCTGCATGGCTGCAGCCCAGTCGTCCTCGTTGATGTCACCATCGTCTGCTTGCGTTGTGTCGGCAGCCTGTTCCTGCTCCTGCATGGCCGCAGCCCAATCGTCCTCGCCGACCGGGGTTTCGGCAGTATCTGGCGTGTCGGCTTCGGCAATATCCGGGGTCTCGTTGTCGTCATCAGCCATTTTGTTGGCCTCCTGCCAGCATGTTGAGGGGTTCGGAGCTGCCGATCATTTTCTCGACCATGATGGCGTATTGGCGATTACGGCTTCCGGAATGGCATTCGAGCACGGGGACCCCCTCGATTTCGGCTTCCAGGAATTGGGGGACGTTGAGCGGGATCACGTCGCCGGCGCGCATATTGACGATGTCGCGCAGAGTCGCCCTGGTCGTGCCGAGATTGCAGACGAGTTCGACTTCCGCGCCCTGCAATTCCTGGGACAGCATCGTGACCCAGCGTTTGTCCTGGGTGAGATGGTCGCTTTGCATCGTCGAATAGAGCAGGTCGCGGATCGGCTCCAGCATCGAGTAGGGAAAGCAGATGTGCATGTCGGACTGTATATCGCCCATTTCCAGCGTGAAGCTGGCTGCGATGACGATCTCGGAAGGCGTGGCGATGTTGGCGAACTGCGAGTTCATTTCCGAGCGCACATATTCGAGTTCGAGATGAAAGACCGGCCCCCACGACTTGCTATATTCGGTGAACACCACATGGAGCAGCCCTTGGATGATGCGCTGCTCGGTGGGCGTGAAGTCCCGGCCTTCCACCCGTGTCTGAAATCGCCCGTTGCCGCCGAACATGCTGTCGATGACGGTGAAGACGAGCTTGGGGTTGAACACGACCAGTCCGGTTCCGCGCAGCGGTTTGGCGAGAACCAGGTTGAGATTGGTGGGCACGACCAGGTTGCGCACGAATTCGGCGTATTTTTGCACCTTGATCGGACCGACCGAAATTTCGACGTTGCGGCGCATGTAGTTGAAGAGGCCGACTCGCAGGTAACGCGCGAAACGTTCGTTGATGAGTTCCATCGTGGGCATGCGCCCGCGAACGATGCGCTCCTGGGTGGCCATGTTGTAGGAGCGCACGCCCCCCTGTTCTTCTTCTTCGTGGGAGGGTTCATCAGTCTCTCCGTTGACGCCGCGCAGCAGCGCGTCAACTTCTTCCTGGGAGAGAAAATCCGAGGACATGGCCTTGTCTCGTCATTGAACGATGAAGGAAATGAACAGTACGCCCTGGACGGGACCAAGCGGAGCCTGTGTCTCCGGAGTTCCGGGCGGGGGATGGGGGACGCCGAACATGGTATTGAGCCCTCTCAGTATCTCGTTTTGCACCGTTTCGTGGCTCATGTCGTCCTGTACATCCTGAAGGGTTTTCGAAGTCAGTATCAGATTGATGCGGTTGCGTATTTCCGGCATCCAGCCCTTGAGCGCCTCGGCAGTTTTCTGGTCACTGACCCTCAGGGAAATATCTGTCTGCAAATAGTGGTTGTCTTCGTTTTCCCTGGCGCGCAGGTTGACGGTGAAGGGGTCCAGTTGGACGAATATTGGTGGTTTGCTGAGGTCGACCGCAGAGGTAAATGTCGGCGCGGGGGCTGCAGAAGGAGGCGAAACTGCGGGAGCTTCATGGCTGGCAGCAGCATTTCCACCCGCGCCTTTTTTCATCATCAGCAGCGCGCCGACCCCTATAACCGTGAGGATGAGGATGAGCACTGCGACCAGCAGGATGATGAGCAACAGTTTGCTGCTACGTTTGGCGGGCGTGGGGGCGGAAACGGGAGTTTCTGCTGCCATGATCGATTCTCCTTTTCTACGCCTGATTATCGTCGGCTTGCGTCTTCCTCCAAGCGTGGAAAAGTGGGGCGTAGCGCCCCTTATTCATTCGCTTCAGGCGAAAGTGTCGACCAGCCCATTATCCAGCCGCGACCAGCTCGTGACCGTGATAGCCGTGGCATCTCCGTCACTGCCGCCGTCATGAGCATCGAGTGTGCGCATGTCTGCGCGATGGGTGTTTTCGCCGTCCTGTGCCCGGCCTTCGGCGGAAGTGTTCACGTTGGCTTCTCCAAGGCTGATCCCCGCCTGCGCGAGCAATTCGCGCAGGCGGGGCATGGCCTGTTCCAGCGCCTCGCGCGCGGACTGCGAGGAAGCCAGAAACTGAGCCGTGCCTTGATCGCCGTTGAGATGAATCGAGACTTCAACCTTACCAAGGAGGGGGGGAGTAAGGATGAGTTCGGCACGGCTTTCGGCACGGCCCAGCATCCACATGACACGGTTGCCGACTTCTTCGGCCCAGGCTCTTTGTCCTGCGCCTGACGGGATGGTGAATTGGGGCAAGGTCGCGCCCGCCTGTGTCGGCATCCGAGGCGGGTTCAGCATGGAAATTTCTCTGGCGTCCAAAGTGATTCCGGGCGGGGCGGTTCGCGCGTCGCCGCCTTCACGTAGAGCCAGGGAGATCGAGGCCGCATTGGCGGCGTTTATAACCATGTCTGGTGTAGTGGCATTGATCCGCGCCAGATGATCAACACTCGTACCGGATGGCGCGGCGGCGATATTGGTAGCCGGATGCCGGGAGGCGCGCCCTGTGGACATGGCCGATGCGTCCGGGTTTGTCCCTTGAGCGCCGTTGCTATCGTTGCCGCTGTCGGCATCGCTTTCCATGCCCGTGCCGGTTTGCATAGCTCTATCCGCAGAAGTTGCGGCTTCCGCACCAGGCATGTCGGGATGCCGGGAATGCACCATGTCGCGCGTGGGCGCGGGCGTTTCTGCGCCGGATTCATTCCCGATGGCGTCTTTCGCGATTTCACCGGCAATTCCGTTCAGCAGGACGGCAATCGTTGCCGGTAAATCTGGCGAAATTGTGGCATCTGCAAGTGGTGGGTGTTGGGCTTGGATGGGCTGCCCGGTTGGTGCAATGTTTTCGGAAGCTCCTTCTTTTTCGCCGCTTTCAGCGGGTTTGCCGGTATCGGCGTTGGCTTGTCGGAAGTGGGCGGTGTCTCGCGTTTCGGTTTGCCGTTTCACAGTTTGCCCGGTCTCGGGCGTGCCGTTTGTGTGCGTGGGTTCTTGTGATGGGCGCGGGGGCCTGGAGGCGGGAGCGGTAGAGTTGCCAGGAGTATGCACGGTTTCGGGAGGGGAGGCTGTACGTGTGGGCGCAGGGCGGGTGTCCGTCAGCGGAGGGATTTCCGGGGTTCGGGCGTCAATGTTGCCTTGTATCTGCCCGCGCAGAAGGTCGGAAAAACTGAGATTGAGCGCGCCATTGGCGGCGGCATTGCGGCTGCTGTCAGAATTTGCCGCCGCGTTGGAAGCGGAGAGATTCAGCGCGCCGCTGGAAACCGGAGTGGCCATGATCTTGCCCTTGTCTGCATGTGTTCCATGCTGTTGAAGCAAGGCATGTGCCAGGGGAGGGCGGTTGAGACATTCTGAGCTCCCTGTCGGGAATTCCCCGATACGGCTCAGGAAATATCCTCGTGATGGTCGCGGAATTTGCGGCTGGCGTGTTCATCGCTGGCGCGCTGTTCCTGGCGTGATGTCTTGCGGGCGAGTTCGCTCTGAAAGCGCTGCGAAAGGGTGTCGAAGGCGCGTACCTTGGTGTGCTGCTCCACCCATTGTTGTTGCCCCTGAGAGGTGTCCAGGCGCGATTGCTTCACGACCTGCTGTTGAGTTTCAATAGCTTCGTCGATACGGTTGAGGAAATTGGTGTAATTGCGCATCGCCTCGGAACCGATGCCGCTACGCGCCGCTTCGATAAAACGCCCGCTGTATTCGCTACGGTATCCCTGGAGCAGTTCCAGTTTTTGCTGGCTGCTGCGCTCAGAAGCAATCAGTTCTCCGAGTTCACGTGTAACCTCATCCATGCGGGTATTGGCGAGGTCGAGCAGGGGCTGGAGAGGGAATTTTTCGGACATCGGGAACCGCCCGGATTGAAGACACACCTCATTGTAGTGAGCGCGGGTGGCAGCGACCCTTCCCGATTTCACACTGCCGCACAAACGAGATTCTTGCCCGTGTGTTCGCTATGCCGCGTCCTTGGGTAGGGAAGTACCGGTTTCGGGGGGCGGCGTGTATTCGTCGACCCATTGCCGGATGCCGCGCCGCACGGCTTCATCGTCGGACGGGGTAGAGAGTTGCAGCCAGTTTTGCAACTTGCCGAGAAAATCTTTGTTGACCTGGCGCGAGCGCGCGATTCGCAACTTTGGATGAGGCGTAGGGAGCGTCTGTTCGGCGTCGGCCAGCAATTCTTCGTAAAGTTTTTCTCCCGGACGCAGGCCGGTAAACTCGATGGCGATCTGCTCTTCGGTATATCCCGACAGGCGGATCATGTTGCGCGCCAACTCGGCGATTTTTACCGGTTCTCCCATGTCGAGGACGAATATTTCCCCATTTTCCCCTTGGGCTGCGGCTTGGAGCACCAATTGCGCCGCTTCGGGAATGGACATGAAGTAACGGGTGATTTCCGGGTGCGTCACGGTCACAGGGCCACCCCGGGCGATCTGCGCCTGAAATTTCGGGACGACGCTGCCGGAACTGCCGAGCACGTTACCGAAACGCACGATCCCGAAACGGGTATCGCTCAACATGGAAAACGCCTGGCAGACCATTTCGGCCAGCCGTTTGGTCGCGCCCATGATGTTGGTCGGGTTGACCGCCTTGTCGGTGGAGATCAGTACGAAGCGTTCTACTCCGTGCCGGTGAGCGCAATGGGCAAGACGGAGCGTACCGAAAACGTTGTTGGATACCGCCTGCCAGGCATTGCCGTTTTCCATCAGGGGAACGTGTTTGTACGCGGCGGCGTGAAAGACGGCTTGCGGATGCCAGGTGGAAAAGACTTCTTCGATGCGCGCCTCGTCCCGGATGTTGCCGATCAGCGGAACGATGTTTACTTCGGGATGGTGGGAAGCGAACCATTCCGTGATCGAATAAAGCGCGAATTCGCTTATTTCCAGCAAGAGCAGCCTTTTCGGCTCGAAATTGGCAAGCTGGCGGCACAACTCACTGCCGATCGAGCCGCCCGCTCCAGTGACGAGGATCGTGCGGTGGGCGAAAACCTGATGCACATGCGCCGCGTTGATATGTACCGGCTCGCGTCCGAGCAGGTCTTCGACTTCGATTGGGCGCATGGCGTCGATTTCCACCCGGCCGCACATCAATTCTTCGATGCCCGGCACGATGAATACCTTGGCGTTCGCGTTCATGGCGGTGTTGGCTGCGCGCTTGATGACTGCGGGCGAAGCCGAGGGCATGGCGAGGATCACATGCGTCGCGTGGTGTTTTTTCAACATCTGGGGCAGGGTATCGACGCTGCCCTCGATAGGGATGCCGGAGAGTTCCCGTCCCCACTTCGTATGATCGTCGTCGAGCAGTGCGACGACCCGCCAGTCGGCGCGGTGTTCAAGCGTATGTACCAGCATCCTGCCGCTGCTGCCCGCGCCAACGATGATGACCGGCTCCCCAACCGCAGATCGACTGCGGTACATCCGGTGTTCTTTCCACATCCGCCAAGCCAGCCGACCGCCGCACATGATGGCAGCGAGCAATACCGGATAGAGCACGAGCATCGAGCGCGGCAGCACCGGCCCCGGGACGCTGAAAAGCGCTTTGATCATCAATAGCCCGACTGCCGAGAAAGCAATTGCGTTCAATACGCGCTTGAGGTCGGGAATACTGGCAAACCGCCAAATGCCGCGATACAGACCCGCCCAATAGCAAACCAACGCATGAATGGGCAGCAATATTGCGAGGATCAAAAACGTGGAAGAACTGTTGTTGGATGGCCAGACAAAATTGAAACGGATCAACAGCCCGCCTGCCCAGGCAAAAACGACGGCCAGGAGGTCGAAAAGAAAAACCAGGAGGGCGTGCACGGAGATACGAACTGGCATATGAGGCAATTATAAAGGGAAGGATGCCATTTCGCACGGCATCGCAATATCAATCTTGCGGGTATTTGCGGAAATGTGCCGCTGTCTGCGCGAGAGAGTCATCGATCTCATAGGGCGGAGTCCAGTCGAGCAGACGGCGGCTATGCTCAATATCGACCTGCATGGGGAGTCTCAGGCGTTCGATCAGCGCATACTGGCTGGACAGGCGGGCGCGGCTCCTGAGCAACCAGGCTGGCATGCGGGTTAGTTGCGGAGGCCGCTCCAGCGCCTCGCCGAGTTTGGATACCAGGGCAGAGACCGTCAAATCCTTGCCATCGCTCACATGCAGGATGTGTCCGGCGGCAGCGGGGTGATGCGCGCATTTCGTCAGAAAATCGATGAGGTTGCTGCGCGAAATCATGCTGCGCCGACTCTCGGCGTCTGCCAGCGGCAAGGGCCTGCCGCGATTGATCCATCGCATCAGGGCATGGAAATCGCCCTTCACGCCAGGGCCATAAACCGGGGGCGGGCGGACGATGACGACTTCCATGTTGCTGCTTGCGGTCAACGCGAACAGGGTACGCTCGGCCTCGAGTTTGGAAATGGCGTAAGGACTGGCCGGTGCGGGCGTGGATTCGACGGAAAAGGGCTGATCGGGCTGAGTCTGCTCGCCGCAGACCTCAACCGTGCTCACGAACACGAAACGCCGCGCCCCGGCGCGCGCGGCTTGGCTGGCGAGCCGCACGGAACCCTCGACATTGCAGCGGCGATACTCGGCCAGCGGATCGGGGGTGGTCTCGTTCATGATATGTGGGCGAGCCGCGCAGTGGATAACCAGATCGACGCCGACAAGCGCCGCCGTCCAGTCCGTAGTTGCTTCGAGCCCCTCGAAAGGGAAAACCACCGAGTTGCCTGGTTCCCAGGAAAGCGGCGATCTGACTGGCAGCCTCAACTGGTGCCCCTCCGCGATGAGCCGCCGTGCCAGTGCCTGCCCGATGAAACCGCTGGAACCCGTGAGGAGGATTTTACTCATGGCTGAAAGAACGAAACGTGACGAGCGATGAAGACAGTGTGGAAGGAAACGCTTCGGGAAGGATGGGCAAAGGCATTACGTTGCGACCGCCCAAGCAATATAGTAGGTTCTGAAGACCAAGTACAATCCATAATCTTGTTCATTTAAGAATGGAAAGCCCGCGTTCCAGAGGGTGTCCATATCATCTCGCATAACTTCTTCATTAAATTTTCAACATGCAATCTTTGTGGATGGTCGTTGCCGGTTTTTTCTTCGCGGGCATGGGGGTATGCGTCAAGCTCTCGGCGAAGGAAGGGTATTCGCTGGCGGAGATTGTTTTTTATCGCTCTGTAATAATGCTTTTCATCATGCTGGCATTGGTGCGCTGGCGCAATATGCGCTTGGCGACGCCTCATTGGCTCTGGCATGTGAAGCGGGGGATAACGGGATTTTGCTCGCTTTCTGTTTATTTCTATGCCATCTCCCTGCTGCCGCTGGCAACGGCGGTGACGCTGAATTACACATCTCCTGTTTTCCTGATGCTGATGCTGATGTTTTTTCGCGGGCTTAGATTCAATTGGGGGATCGTATTTGCCCTGGGGCTAGGGTTTGGGGGTGTCGTATTTTTGCTGCAACCGTCATTTGAGGGGCAAATCCAGTTTGGCGCGTCGGTGGCGCTGGCTTCCGCCGTTCTGACGGCGATGGTGTATTTCGATGTAAGCGCCCTGGGGCGGCTTGGGGAGCCTGTAGGACGCACGGTATTTTATTTTTCGCTCATCGCGACCTTGTTGAGCCTGATCTGGGTTGCCTTTTCGCACTTGAATCCGATCACTTTACGAGGGTTTCTCATGCTTGCCGGAACGGGAGCGTTCGCCACGCTTGGGCAACTGGCAATGACTCGTGCCTATTCGCGGGGCAAAGTGCTGTTGAGCGCAAGCCTGACGTATACGGCGGTAATATTTGCCACGCTGTCCGGCGTCATTTTGTGGGGCGAGCATCTGGGCTGGATGGAATACTTTGGAATAGCGCTGGTGACGGTTTCCGGCGTTTCCGCCAACTACTTTTCGTCCAAAAAGAAATGAGAATGAATCCTAGAAATCCATTTTTCACTGCGCTTCTGTTGCTGCTTTGTCTTTGTGCGGGGTTCGCGCGGGCGGATGATGCGGCCTATCCGCCAAAGGGTTTCGTGTTCGTGCAGGACGTGATTCCGGGGGTGGCACTCGATATTCGTTATTTCGGCGCGGATAACTTCATGGGGGCGCGAGCCGATGGGTACGAGGCACCGCAGGCCATTTTGAGCGTGGAGGCGGCTGTGGCGCTCAAGGCGGTGAGCGGCGATTTGCGGAAAAAAGGCTACGGGCTGAAGATTTTCGATGCCTATCGGCCGGAACAGGCCGTGCGGCACTTCGTTCGATGGGCGGAAGACCTGAATGACTCACGGATGAAAGCGCGATTTTATCCGGACGTGGATAAGGCGATGCTATTCAAGGAGGGATATATCGCCGGACGATCCGGGCATTCGCGCGGCAGTGTGCTGGATTTGACCCTGATCGACCTGAAAAGCGGGCAGGAGGTCGATATGGGTTCCCCTTTCGATCTCTTCGGGAAAGTCTCGCACCACGGCGCGTCGGGGATCACTTCGGTGCAGGCTGCGAACCGCGACATTTTGCGGGCGGCGATGGAGACGCGCGGGTTTGGACGGCTACAGGAGGAATGGTGGCATTACCGCTTGAAGGATGAACCGTATCCAAAGACTTTTTTCGATTTTCTGGTACGCGACCCCGTGCTGGTCGATACCGCTACGCGGCAAGTTCTGGAGAAACACGCGAGCGGCGCAGCGCGGGTGATTGTCGTGACCGAAGCCGATGGGACGGGCGGGAAGAAAAACCGGGCGCTGCTGCGCGCCTACGCCAAGGTCGATAGCCTTTGGAGCTTGCGGTTTTCGACGGACGGCTGGCTCGGGAAAAACGGTTTCAGGAAAGACAAGCGCGAAGGGGACGGAGCGACCCCAACGGGGGTGTTCACATTTGGCCGCGCCTTCGGCAATGCAGAGGATCCCGGCGCGTCGCTGCCATACACGAAGATTTCCCCAAACGATGTCTGGGTGGATGACCCGGCCTCAAAGTTTTACAATCAGTGGGCGCACGCGGACGCGCCGGACGCCGATTGGTCATCCGCCGAACGGCTTGCGGATTACGGGAAACAATACAAATACGCGCTGGCAATCGACTACAACACCGCGCCCGTCGTGCCTGGAAAGGGTTCAGCGATTTTCCTGCACGTTGCTACCGGCAGCCCCACGGCGGGCTGCATCGCAGTGTCTGAAGCGGCAATGGCGTTTTTCCTGGGATTCATCGAAAAGGATACCCGGATCGTGCTTGCGCCCTCGCAAGAGGAGATGGGTATTTAGAGTAGAGCGGTTCAAGCGTGTACAAAAAACGCATCTCTCCCGCAAGCGGGAGAAGGGTTGGGGGAGAGAGGCAATCGTTGCCCCTCTCCCGCCCCTCAAAGGCTCCCTCTCTCGCCCTTCAAAGGTTCCCTCTCCCGCAAGGCGGGAGAGGGATATGCGTGTAGCTCGACGCGCGTTTACGCCATCGCCTCATACAGCGGCAGCGTCAGGAATTCCGGATATTCCGGCGTGAGTGACATGTCGACGAAGATTTTCGCCGCTTGGTCATAGGTGGCAGAGTCTTCGCCTTGAGCAGTGACGATTTCTTTGACCTTTTCAAGTTCCTCGTCAATCATCGCGCGCACCATTTCCGCTGTAACCTTGCGCCCGTCGTCCAGGATGCCCTTGGGGGAGACGACCCATTGCCAGACTTGTGAGCGGGAGATTTCAGCCGTGGCGGCGTCTTCCATCAGGTTGCGGATCGGCACACAGCCATTGCCCGCGAGCCAGGAACCGAGGTAGTGGATGCCGACGTGGATGTTGTTGCGCAAGCCTGTTTCGGTAATGGGCTGCTCCGGCCGGAAATCAAGCCAGTCTTTCGGACCGAACGAGCCAGCGGGTATTTTTTCCCACTGGTTGGGTTTGCTGCCGAGAACGCCTGTAAATTCTTCCATCGCCAGGCCGATCAGCCCTGGATGGGCAACCCATCCGCCATCGTAGCCGTCGGAAGCGTCGCGCCGTTTGTCGTGACGCACCCCCGCCAGCGCTTTTTCGTTGGCCGCCGGGTCGTCCTTGATGGGAATCAGCGCGCTCATGCCGCCGATGGCGGGCGCGCCGCGCTTATGACAAACCTGCACCAGCGCGAGGGCATACGAGCGCATGAACGGGACTTCCATCGTAATCGCGCCCCGGTCGGCAAGGCAGAACGATTTGTTTTTCCGGAATTTCTTGATGCAGGAAAAAATATAGTCCCATCGCCCGGCGTTCAGTCCGGCGGAATGCTCGCGCAGTTCAAAGAGGATTTCTTCCATCTCGAAGGTGGCCAGGATGGTCTCGATCAACACGGTGGCCTTGATCGTGCCGCGCGGAAGATTGATGTGATCCTGCGCCATGCAGAAGATGTCGTTCCATAACCGCGCTTCCAGGTGG
>JGI24705J35276_12237584_pt1 | contig 11926 bp, 11 predicted proteins | sample TergutNt197P4_FD_35276 | JGI IMG/M metagenome (IMG submission 35276)
TTTCAATTTTGATATTTCCGTTTTAGTTGGGTTGGACAGGTATATTTCGTGATGTCTTCTCGTTTCGTTGATGTCTTTTTCCAAACGGTTCGCTGCCATAAAATTATCCATTGATTTTAGTGTTACCGGCTCGTCGTCATACGATCCGATGTGCATACACTGTACGCATAATCCCTCTTTGATTTTCAGGTATTTAGCATTACTTATGTCAATATTTTTCTTTTTTGCCACCTCACTGCAAGCCCAATCAAATACTTTATCCGTAACAAATTCGGGTAGCCGTATCACCGCTATCCAATTGTATCGGGATTTTGACGCCCACTCCTCGCCGTCAGCCAACCACCAAAAACTTTCCAAAGGCGGCACAACATAGTCAAAATAGCCGTCGGGCGTATAGTTGCCTTTTTTACTCATTTTGATGGTGTATTGAATACTGTACAGCAATTCGATTGCTTTTTGATATGCCCCGTGTTCTTCGTTCGGGTTGCCTTTTCCCTCAACGGCAACAAACAGCATTTCGGGAACGTCCACAACCGTCGGCACGGCTTTGGGTAAATACAAGTCTTTGTACTCCTTTTTGTAATCTTTTACGAATTCCATATCATTAAATTTTAAATCTTTAAATTTTAAATATTTTATTGTATCGGCAAATAAATCTCTGTTTTCAACTTTTCCTCTTCTATTTTGGAGGCGTCGTTGCAATACTTTTCGAACATCGGAAGATTTCGCAATTCGTATCCGCTTATGGGAAGCCACTCCGCGAAAATGGTATCGTACACAACGCCCAAATTGTCGTATGAACCCTGATAGGAAAATACGGCATATTTACCGCCCTGAATTTTCTGCACAGCTATTTCTCCATGTGGCTGAACAGGTTTACGGATTGACAGACAAATATCCGAACGCAGTTTACTGCTCTCTGTTACGTGCGGATTATCATAGTAAATACCGAGATGTTCGATACCGGCCGAAAACAACTTGTGTGCCTTGACGAAATCCCACAGTTTGGCATAAGTACCGAAAAAATCCAGTTCGCTATACGTGCCTGTAAGACGGATGTAAATGACTGTTTTACTTTCAATTTCAACCAATTTTGGCGCTTTTAAAGTGATTGCGTTTTTTTGCGTTTCCTGCCGCTTAACGACAAAATTTTCTTTGCGGTTACTGTTCCTGTATTGTGTCGGCGATATGCCGTAAAACTGCCTGAACGATTTGGAAAACGACGAGGGGATTGCGTAGCCCACGTTACAGGCAATGGTTTCTATCGGTAAGTCCGAATAGCTCAACAATAACGCAGCCGTTTCCACGCGGGTACGGATGACATAAGCCGAGATTGTTTCGTGCCTGAAAGCCTTGAAAATACGGTGAAAATGAAATTCTGAAAAGTTGGATATTTCCGACAACTTTTTCAAATCCATTTCCTCGTCCAAATGGTGGTTGATATATTCGACGACCTTGTTGATTCGCCGGATATATTCGTCTTTCGTTGATGTTTTCGAATTCATGCCGCAAAGATACGGGCAATTTTGAATATTCACTTTTCCTGTCTTGCTAAGTTTTTTAAAAGTTGTATTTTTGCATTTTAAATCCTGAAAAAGATGTAGATAAAAAAATATGGAATTACAAACAAAACGATTGATTTTAAGAGGTTGGCAGGAAAGTGACGCCGGCTCGCTTTACAGGTATGCCCAAAACCCTAATATAGGCCCCATTGCAGGTTGGCAGCCGCATACGGGCATGGAAGACAGTCGTGAAATCATCAAAAATGTGCTTTCGGCTGACGAGACTTATGCCGTTGTGCTGAAACAAACAGGCGAAGCCGTTGGAAGTATCGGACTGATGACATCAAAAAGCGAGATTCATAGCGCCGAGATGGCAGAAGATGAAGGCGAAATCGGCTTTTGGATAGGCGAGCCGTTTTGGGGACAGGGTCTGATACCGAAAGCCGTAAACGAACTGCTTCGGCACGCTTTTGAAGATTTACGGCTCGCAGCGGTTTGGTGCGGTTATTATGACGGCAACGAAAAATCAAAGCGCGTACAGGAAAAGTGCGGGTTCGTTTACCACCATACGGAATACAATAAACCGGTTCCGCTGATGAATGATTTTCGTACGGAACATTTTACCAAAATGTTGTTTGAAGATTGGAAAATACGCACTGGATTGCCTCGTGGCTTTCGCTAACGTTTATCCGGTAACAACTTACGCAAGACTTGCGATTAGAACATTGCAATTATGCAAATGCGGTCGTTGGCCGTCACACGGGGGGGGAGCGTTGTATGGACGAACGTGACATTGATAAAAACTTTTCAAGAAAATATTACCTACGTATAAGAAAAATCAATATCTTTGCAAATTATATCAATAATTAAACGAATGAAGCAAATTAATAGATTAAAGGTGGTGCTTGTTGAGCAAAAGCGCACAGGAAAATGGCTTGCAGAAGCATTAGGAAAAAATGAAGCGACAGTGTCGCGTTGGTGTACCAACGAATCACAACCATCTCTGGAAACGCTTTTAGAAATTGCAAAGGCGCTAGATGTTGATATTAAAGAATTACTTGTTTCATCAAAAAAGTAATATGGATATTTGTGATAAAAAACATACAAGTCCTACAAATGACAAACAACCCAGCCTTTACGCTGACAGGTTGGGAACGGCTTATACCCAGACTGTATCACAAACATTCAAAAAAGACAACGGACAATTCTTTACTCCCCAAGCAATTGCCAAATTTATGGGCAGTTTAGTTTCAACGAATAAAACGCAAATAGATATTTTAGACCCCGGTTGTGGAACGGCAATACTAACTTGTGCGTTAATTGAAAACCTTGTTGAGAAAAATCCAAATATCGAAATCATCAATTTGGTGGCTTACGAAACAGATGCCAACTTGATTTCTTTGTCCGAAAAATCATTGTCATACCTGAAAACTTGGCTTTCAAACAAAGGAATATCATTTCAGTATGTTATTTGTGTTCATGATTTTATCATGGAGAATTACAATTGTCTTAACCCGCCAAGCCTTAATTTTTCAGATAAAAAGCAGGATTTTGATTTCATTATTTCCAATCCGCCTTATTTCAAGTTGCCAAAAGAAGATAACAGAGTAAAAGCAGCACAAGTTATTATTGATGGACAACCCAACATTTATTCAATTTTCCTTGCCATTTCCACTCGTATGTTGAAAAATGATGGAGAAATGATTTTTATCGTTCCCCGCAGTTTTACATCAGGTCGGTATTTTAATTCATTCCGCAATTATTTTTTCAACTATGTTCAGATAGATTTTTTTCATTTGTTTGATTCCAGAAAAGATACTTTTTCAAGAGATGACGTGTTGCAGGAAACGTTGATACTTAAAGCCAAGCCTAAAAACAATATAGAAAAAAACCTCAAATTAGTCGTTTCTACATGTAGTGGATTGCATGATATTAATCAATCCAAACACAAAACATATTTTCAGAAAGATTTAATTGATTTAAAATCAAAAGAAAAAATTATACACCTGCCCACTAACACAAGAGAAGAAGCGATTATTGATTTGTTCAAAAGTTGGGATGGTTGTTTATCTCAGTATAATATACAAATATCAACGGGACCTGTTGTTGCTTTCAGAATGGAAGATTGTATTAAAGAAATACCCGAAAAAGATGCTGTATCTCTGTATTGGCTTCATAATGTAACTAAAATGGAGGTAAATTATCCGTTACAGAAATCCAACAAAGGTCAATATATTCAAATTTGCGAACAAACTAAGTCGTATCTCATTCCAAATAGAAATTATATTTTTCTAAGACGATTTAGCTCCAAAGATGATAAAAATAGATTAGTAGCTGCGCCCTATTTTTCGTTACCCGGAACACCGCGTTATATGGGTGTTGAAAACAAATTGAACTACATTTATCGCCCAAAAGGTCATTTAAGCAGAACCGAAGTAATGGGAATAACAGCGCTTTTAAACAGTAATCTTTTTGATACTTATTTCCGAACTTTCAATGGCAATGTAAATGTAAGCGCAACAGAACTAAGGGCAATGCCTCTACCTCCATTGGAAACAATACAAGAAATAGGCAAAAAATTAATTTTATGTAATAACTTTTCCATGGAAAACGTGAGCAAAGTTATTGACGGTTTTTTTGAATTAAATAAACTTTAGAATAATGAGCAAAATTGAAGAAGCACAAGAAATCTTGAAAGCATTAGGATTGCCCACCGCCCAACAGAACGAAATGTCGGCATTGACACTGCTTGCATTATGCAACATCAAAGAAACAGGCAGTTGGATAAAAGCAAGTCGTCAAAGTTTAGGCGTAACAAAAGGGATTATGTTGTTTGTTGCCGAAAACTACGAAAAGCCTTATGCACCGAACACTCGAGAAACATTCAGGCGACAAGTATTGCATCAATTTGTACAAGGGAGAATTGCAGATTACAACCCTGACGAGCCGGATTTGCCGGTAAATAGTCCAAAAGCACACTATGCTATTTCCGAAAAGGCTCTTTCTGTTATCAAAACTTTTAATACAAAAAGATGGAAATCAGCCGTTAAAAATTTTACTTCACAAATTGGAACGCTAACTCAAGCCTACGAAAAAGAACGGTCAATGCAATTGATTCCTGTTACTCTTGAGGGAAAAGAAATAAATTTATCAGCAGGAAAACACAACGAGGTACAAGCCGCCGTAATAGAACAATTTGCACCTCGTTTTGCCGGTGGTGCGAAAGTCTTGTATTTTGGCGATACAGCCAATAAGGATTTACATATTGACAAAAAAGGACTTGAAAGAATCGGCATACCCATTACTGAACACAGTAAATTGCCTGATGTGGTCATTTACGACGAAGAGCGGGAATGGTTGTTCTTGATAGAAGTTGTGACTTCGCATGGACCTGTTTCTCCGAAAAGAATGCTTGAGTTGGAAGATTTTTTGAAAGATTCTAAAGTTGGCAGAATTTATGTAACCGCTTTCCCTGACAAAGTAGAATTTAAGAAACATATAACAGATATTGCATGGGAAACAGAAGTGTGGATTGCAGATAATCCTGACCACATGATACATTTCAATGGCGACAGATTTATTGGACCGAGATATGACTAAAGCAAAAATGCACGAACGGCTAACGGGCGGTTTTGCGAAATTGAGGGGGGGTAAGTGAAATCAAAAAAAATAATTAGTAATATTAAAATGTTAAAAAGATGATGACAAAAGAACAGATTTTTGATTTGCTGAACAGTAATTTGGCATTTCATTTGGCTACTGTTGAAAACGGAGAGCCGCGTGTGCGTGGTATGATGCTTTACAAAGCAGACGAAACAGGTATTGTGTTTCACACAGGCGATTTTAAGGATGTATATAAACAAATTATCGCGAATCCTCATGTGCAAATGTGTTTCAACGATACGGCAACAGGCGTTCAGGTCCGTGTGCGTGGCATTCTCGAAGAAGTGATGGACCGAAGTCTGAAAGACGAAATATCCAATCACCCCACACGGGCGTTTCTGAAAAAATTGCGCGAAAATTCAACTGTTGAGGATTTTTATAACAGTATCCGGGTTTTCAGAATGAAAAATGGTATTGCGAACGTATGGACATTCGATTCCAATTTTTTACCAAAAGAAGATATATGGTTGTAAATTAGAGGGAAATTATAATTAATCAGGAGGTCTGAAAGATGAATAAAAAGTACATTTGTTACTGTGGCCTTTACTGCGAAAATTGTGCGGTAAAGGTAAAAGTTGAGCCTGCATCGAAAACCCTGTATGAGGAAATGAAGAAAGCAGGATTTGAAGACATAATCAATATGATTCCCAACGGCGATACTTTCTGGTCGTTTCTTAAAGGCATGGCTGTTGACGGCGTATGTATATCCTGCAAAGAAGGGAGCGGGAATCCGGGATGTAAAGTAAGGATTTGCGCAAAAGAAAAAGGCGTAGAGATGTGTGCATTATGCGACAGTTACCCATGCGAACTCTTTGAAAGATACTTTGAGGGATATCCAATACTTGAATCCGACAATGCTGTTATGCGTGAACAAGGCCCGGAGGCATGGTCAAAACTTCAGGACGAACGTCAGGCACAAGGATTTACATATAATGAATAGAAGATACATTGCTGTAACCATCCGCTTTCTGACGCCACTTTTTTGCCTGCTATTCATCTATTTTTGCTCCCGCAATGCTGTATTGGCCGAATGGTATATGCGTAGTTGTTACCCTGTGATAGCAACGGTTTTATCATTTATTAGCCGTTGGTTTCCATTTTCTCTGTTAGATGTTTTGGTTATTGTCGCAATTATTCTTTTATTATTCAGTATCATAAGGATATTTTTTCGCCTAAAAAGATTTGGTCGGTGGATAAAAGCATTGATATTGAATGTTTTATGGATTATTATCTGGTTTTATATGTCATGGGGTATCGGGTATTTTCGTCCGGATTTTTATGAGCGTTTCAAGGTAAATCCTCCGAAAGAAGATCGGGAATATTTCGAGGAATTGGTCGAGCGCTATATTGATGCCATCAATCAGGCGTATGTTGCTGATCCATTTTTCGATGTAAAAGAGATTGATAGCGAAATAGAAGCATTGTATGCGAAGCATTACGAAATATTGCGCATACCGTATCCATGCGGTTGGCGAAATGCCAAGAAGACTATTGCTGAGCCATGGATGACTCGTATGGGTATTGCCGGATATTTTGGCCCCTTTTTCAACGAGGTACATGTCAACAGTTACTCACTTCCCATCACTTACCCTTACACATTGGCGCATGAAAAGGCGCATCAATTCGGCATAGCCAACGAAGCGGAATGTAACCTTTTTGCAACGATTATTTGTACGTCAAGCGAACATACATTGGTGCGATATAGCGGATATCTTCAAACCTTATCATACCTGTTGGGCAACTTACACAAAATTTCCCCCGATCGTTACCGAGAAATAGCCGAACAGATTGATCCCCGTATTATGGCTGATTACAAGGCTATTCGGGAACATTGGCAGAAAGGAATCAATCAGACAATGTCGGCCGTTCAAGATAAAGTTTACGACACCTATCTTAAAACCAACAATCAACGAAGTGGTGTATTGAGTTATTCGGAAATGACAGGACTGTTGATTGCATGGGAATTGAAACATGGCTCCATTCAATATACCAGGGAGAAGAGCCCGCGTTAAGCCGAAAGATGACGTGAAGCCATATTTCTACTTCACATTGAATCTCCATACAACAAGATGCGACAGATTGTCGTTACAACGCATTAGCCGAACAAACAACATCTAAATCAATTATTCGGTTTACTAATCATTCTTTATCGTCTTTACCGGATTTTCGGTTGCCGCCTTAATGGTTTGAACGCTAACGGCTATCAACGCAATCACTAAGGTAATAACCGCCCCGAGAACAAAAATCCAAACGGTCATATCAATATGATACGCGAAATTTTCGAGCCAACGATTCATTGCCCACCATGCAACAGGTGTGGCAATGACAAATGCAATCGTAACCAAACCAATGAATTCGCGTGTGAGCAGGTGAATAATGTTCCGCACCGAAGCGCCCAATACTTTACGGATGCCTATTTCTTTGGTACGTCGCTCGACAGCAAAAGCCGATAAGCCGAAAAGTCCCAGCGCAGCAATCACTATGGCAAGTATGCTAAAGACCAGTATCATGTTTGATGTGCGGAAATCCGATCGGTAAAGATACGCAATGGCATCATCCACAAAAACATAATCAAACGCATTGTCCGGGAAAAATTTGCGCCAGACGGTTTTTATTTCCTCTATAGCTTCGACTGTCTTACCCTGTTGAATTCTGATATTGAGCGTCGTGTTAAACTGCTTATGTTGGCAGATTACAAGAGGACTGATTTTTTCATGCAGGCTACGGAAATGAAAATCCTTCACAATACCGATAATTTCGCCTTTTCTACCCATAAAATCAAACTGTTGTCCTATATAGGGTTCTTCGATTGGCAATTTGCGTATAGCCGTTTCGTTGAGAATATAATTCGTATCATCCGCTTCGCCGTCGCGAAACCAGCGTCCATCAACCAATTGGATTTCAAAAACCCGGATAAAATCAGCGTCAACACTCATAGGTTCAAAATGAAAATATTCAATGCCGCTGCTTCCGGATACTTCCAAACGGTTATCTTCAATATTACCAAGACCTAAAGAGGCACTGACAATAGCAGGACATGACTGTATTTCGTCCTTAAAGGTTTGCGCAACGAACACCGGATTATCCGATTTATACAGACTTTGAAACGGCATATTTATCCTGATTATGTTATCTTTACGGAAACCAGGGTCGAAAGTCTGAATATAGTGTGTTTGTTTGAATATCACAATTACACTGATAATAAGCGCTACCGACAGGATAAACTGGAATACCACCAGCACCCTTCGCAGGTTACTGTCCTTTATTCTGCTAAAACCAATGCCTTTCAAAACATTGACCGGATGAAATGACGACAGCATCAACGCTGGATAAACTCCGTTTAGAACGGTCACAAACAACAAAGTAATACCAGTTACAACCCATACAACCGGTGATAAGAAAGATACCGGAACGTCACCCACAAGTGTTTGATATAGTGGAGTTAATGCCCTGATAATGAAAAGTGCAATTATCGAGGCTGCAAAACACAGGACAAACGATTCGACCATAAACTGCATAAACAGTGACCGGCGTTTTGCCCCGATGATTTTTTTGATGCCGACCTCTTTAGTCCGGTGCACCACTCTTGCTGTGGTAAGGTTAATGTAGTTAATACAGGCGACACATAACAACAAAAAACCCAATAAACTGAATATGGATACCATTTTGGAGTTACCATTTACCACGTCTTTCACATCCGAAAAGTACAAATCGGTCAGTATCTCTAATCTTACCTCTTTTGGAAGGTCATTTTTTAGATAAAGGTCGTTCATCTTTTGCGTAATCTGTGGGACATTGGCGTTCTGACGCAGTTTTACAAAAATCCTCGCCCAATCCGTTGTCCAACGATTCATATATTGCATCTTGCTTTGGTTGGATAACTCAGAGTCGGCTGAAATCATTATTTGGTATCTGAAACTCGAATTGGATGGATTATCCTTAACTACAGCTTGTACTGTATAATCGGCGTCGTTGATACGGATTATTTGTCCTGTTGCAGGCAAGTCGCCGAAAAAATTTTTAGCGCCCGATTCGGTCAACGTCACGCTGAAAGGGTGGTTCTCGTAGTCGTCGAATGAACCGGCCAAAAGATTGTTGTTAAACAGCTCAAGCCAAGCCCGGTTGACGACAACTGCATTGCCTTGTTTGACGGGAAAGATGTTATTGTCAACTTTGACCGTTTCAATTGCCACCGATAACGAAACGGCCACAGCCTCAATTTCAGGTATCTCACTTTCACAAGCACTTATAAAAGGAACAGATACAACGATTGATATATACTTCTCCCCATTCTGTACATTCGTGTTGATTACGCGGTAAATCTGTCCGGAGTCATTGTAAAACCTGTTGAAACTCCGCTCATGAACCACCCAAAGAAAGATAAGGACTGATGTAGTAATCCCAATGGCCAATCCTGTGATATTGATACCCATATAAGTATAGTTTTTGCGCAAATTTCGAAGAAAAATTTTTAGGTGATATAACATGATGCAGGCAAAATTTAAAAAACTGCAACAAAGTTAAGCAAAATTGCAAAGTTAAGGTGTATCAATATCTTTTTTTTCTTGAGATATTACGCTTATTACTTCAAACCATTCCAAAGGATCACCACTCGTAGTGCCTGTGGGAGATTCATCTATGATCATTGGCCAGAATACATCTATAGTCATTCACTTGGGATATATCTGTTTATACCTTTTTACAAGAAGTTTGCTTTCGTAGCCTTCAATGTGCTCGAATCCTCTTAATTGACTTCGAGAATAAATTTCCCAATTTTTGCTCTTGTCTTTTTTAATCAATAGCATTGTGATTATTCTTGAATCCGAATCATCGTGCCTTATTTCACCTCTTAGTACTTTAGAGGCAACAACTATATTGTCTTTTCCAAGGTAGCGGTCTTGATAATCATTCGCATTATCTTTATTACACGCAATAAAAATGAATGCAACCGATAGAACTAATAGACGTCTTATCATTGTTTATTATTTATAAGTTGTTCAATTCCTGTAGTCTCTACTTTTCGCGCTCTGCCTGCCGGGCATGGTTTTTCAATATTGTAAATTCTCAATTTTTAATTCTCAATTCTCAATTAAATTAGTACGCCCGGGCAAAAATCACACGTTGGACGGAAGGTTGCCCTGTAACCATGCACTTACCCGATGTTTTATCGCCCTCAAACGGAATACAACGTATCGTTGCTTTTGTTTCGGCTTTTATTTTTTGTTCCGTTTCAGGCGTACCGTCCCAGTGAGCCAACAAAAAACCACCTTTTTCGATTTCAACCTTAAATTCTTCGTATGAATCCACCGGACGGGTAACAGAGGCGCGGTAATCGTATGCCTTTTTATAAATGTTTTGCTGTATGGCTGTTAACAGATCTTTCACATACACCTCAATATGCTCAACCGAAACGGTTTCTTTTGTCAACGTATCGCGACGTGCCACTTCAATCGTTCCGTTTTCCAGGTCGCGGGCGCCCATGGCCAAACGTACCGGTACGCCTTTCAACTCGTATTCCGCAAATTTCCATCCCGGTTTCTTATTATCCGAATTGTCATATTTCACACTGATGCCCAATGCTTTCAGTTTAGCGATGATATCAACCGCCTTTGCATTGAGCTGCAACAGTTGTTCGTCATTTTTATAGATAGGCACAATAACAACCTGGAAGGGTGCGAGTTTCGGTGGAAGCACCAAACCGTTATCATCCGAATGGGTCATTATCAGTGCACCAATCAGTCGCGTAGAAACTCCCCATGAAGTAGCCCAGACATATTCTTCACGATTTTCATTGTTGATAAACTTCACATCAAAAGCCTTTGCGAAATTTTGTCCGAGAAAATGCGATGTGCCTGATTGCAGCGCCTTTCCATCCTGCATCAATGCTTCAATGCAATAGGTTTCCAACGCACCGGCAAAACGTTCGCTTGCAGATTTTATCCCTTTAATAACAGGTATTGCCATAAAATTTTCTGCAAAATCGGCATAGATATCTAATATTTTAAGTGTCTCCTCTTCTGCCTCTTCGCACGTGGCATGAGCTGTATGTCCTTCCTGCCACAAAAATTCGGCTGTACGCAGAAACAAACGCGTGCGCATCTCCCAACGCATCACATTCGCCCATTGGTTAATCAGAATAGGCAGGTCGCGATATGACTGAATCCAGTTTTTATAGGTATTCCAAATAATTGTTTCCGAGGTAGGACGGATAATCAACTCTTCTTCCAATTTGGCGGCAGGGTCAACGACTACACCGCTTCCGTCAGCAGCATTTTTTAACCGGTAATGTGTCACAACGGCGCATTCTTTGGCAAATCCTTCAACATGGTTGGCCTCACGGCTCATAAACGATTTGGGTATAAGCAACGGGAAATAAGCATTCTGATGCCCTGACGCTTTAAACATATCATCCAATGCCCGTTGCATTTTTTCCCAGATTGCATAGCCGTAAGGCTTAATAACCATACAACCACGCACAGCAGAATTTTCCGCCATATCCGCCTTAATTACCAAATCCTGATACCATTGAGCATAATTCTCACTTCTGGAGGTAAGCTCCTTTAATTCTTTTGCCATTTTATTTTTCAATGGGCCTCCCCTAACCCCTCCAATAGAGGGGAATAGTTCTCCCCTACGGGGGAGTTATAGGAGGCTTGTTAATACTGTTCTTTTTCATTCGGGAAATCCCGCCTTTTTACATCCTTAATATAATCCTGTACAGCTCCTGTAATGACTTCATACAGATTGGCATAACGTCTCAG
>JGI24705J35276_12237581_pt1 | contig 11917 bp, 8 predicted proteins | sample TergutNt197P4_FD_35276 | JGI IMG/M metagenome (IMG submission 35276)
ACCGGGTTCCAGCCGACCCATGCCCGCCAGGTTTGCTTTGGTCTTGAGCTCGAAAAAGATCTGCACAAACAAATGTCGGCCGTGGTGAAGAACCTTTATGAGCTGTTCGTCGCCTATGACTGCTCCATGGTTGAGATCAACCCGCTGATCATCACCGGCGAAGGCAATATCCTTGCCCTGGATGCCAAGATGGACATCGACAGCAACGCCATGTACCGTCACCCCGATGTCAAGGAAATGCGTGACATCGATGAGGAAGATCCGGTCGAAGCCGAGGCCGCTCAGTTTGGCCTGAACTATATCAACCTCGATGGCAACGTCGGCAACATCGTCAACGGCGCCGGTCTGGCCATGGCCACCATGGATATCGTCAAACTGGCCGGTGCCTCTCCCGCCAACTTCCTGGATGTCGGCGGCGGAGCCAATGCCGAGGCCATTGAGAACGGTTTCCGGCTGATCATGAAGGATCCGGCCGTAAAAGGCATCCTGATCAACGTATTTGGCGGCATCCTCCGGTGCGACATTCTGGCCAAGGGCGTTGTCCAGGCCGCAACCAAGCTGAAGCTGCAGGTTCCGGTTGTCATCCGCATGGAAGGAACCAACGTCGAGGAAGGCCGTAAAATCCTTGCCGAATCCGGTCTTGATCTGATCAATGCCAAAGATTTGAAAGACGCGGCTGAGAAGGTGGCGAAGATCGTTGCTTGATCCAGGTGGGCCACGATGGCGAGAGTTGACGAGGCCATGGAGATTCATGGGCATCGAAAAGCTCGCCCCAAGTGGGCAACCGAAACAAATAGCTCTTGCATCAGGTATATAAAAATAATAACCCGCAGAGGACTTCAGAATGAGCGTCTTAGTTAATAAAAACACACGGTTGGTTGTACAAGGGATCACTGGCCAAGAGGGTCAGTTCCATACCCGTTCCTGCATCGCGTACGGCACCAATGTCGTCGCAGGCGTGACCCCCGGCAAAGGGGGACAGAAAATGGACGATGTGCCGATCTTCAACGGCGTCAAGGAAGCCCGGGCCAAAACAGGCTGTAACGCCTCCATGGTTTTGGTGCCGCCGCCTTTTGCCGCCGATGCGATTATTGAAGCTGCCGACGCCGGCATTGAGCTGGTGGTTTGTATTACTGAAGGCATCCCGGTTCTTGACATGATGCGGGTCAAGAATTACCTGGCCACCCGCCCCACCCGTCTGATCGGACCGAACTGCCCGGGTATCATCACCCCCGGCGAGTGCAAGATCGGCATCATGCCCGGACCGATGCACAAACCCGGTGGACCTTGGGGTGTTGTCTCCCGCTCTGGAACGCTTACCTATGAGGCCGTTCACCAGTTGACCCAGGCCGGTTTCGGCCAGACCACCTGCATCGGTATCGGTGGCGATCCGGTCAACGGGACCAACTTCCTTGATTGTCTGGCGTTGTTCGAGAAGGATCCGGATACCAAGGCCATTGTCATGATCGGCGAGATCGGCGGCAATGCTGAAGAGAACGCCTGCGAATGGATCAAGGCCAACACCAAGAAACCGGTGGTCGGTTTTATCGCCGGTCTGACCGCTCCCCCTGGCCGCCGCATGGGACATGCCGGTGCCATCGTCAGCGGAGGCAAAGGAACCGCCGAAGCCAAAATCGAGGCCATGAAGGCCAGCGGTGTGCATCATTGCGCCAATCTTGGTGACTTGGGCGAAATCTGCAAGCAAGTTTATAAAGGTTGAGTGGGGTTTCCGTGGTGTCGGATGTGCTCCATCCGGCACCACTTGGGCTCGTAATCGGCAAGGAGTTTTGACAGAATTCTGCAGCAAGGAGACAGCATGAGTACAAAACAAAAATTAGAGCAATTAAAGCAAAAAAGGGCCAAAGCCTTACTCGGTGGCGGCCAAGACAAAATCGACAAGATCCATGCCGCGGGCAAGTACACTGCCCGTGAACGTATCCTCCTTCTTCTCGATCCAGGTACCTTCGAGGAATATGACGCCTTTAAGCTCCACCGCTGCTACAATTTCGGCATGGAAAAAACCAAATTCCTCGGCGACGGTATTGTTACCGGTTATGGAAAAGTCGCCGGTCGTCCGGTGTACATCTATGCCCAGGATTTTTCGGTTCTGGGTGGCTCACTCTCCGGAACCTTGGCAGAAAAAATTTGTAAGGTCATGGACCTGGGCGTGAAGAACGGTATCCCGGTCATCGGTCTCAATGACTCGGGTGGCGCTCGTATTCAGGAAGGTATCGAAGCCCTGGCAGGGTATACTGAAATCTTTACCCGCAACGTCCTCTCCTCGGGCGTCGTCCCCCAGATCACTGGTGTCTTCGGGCCCTGTGCCGGCGGTGCTGTCTATTCTCCCGCCTTGACCGACTTTATCATCCAGGTCAAGATTCAGTCCTACATGTTCCTGACCGGTCCCAAGGTTGTCAAAACCGTGTGCCAAGAGGATGTCACCACCGAGGCCCTTGGCGGCGCGGTCATGCATACCACCAAGTCCGGCGTCACCGACTACGCGGCTGAGAACGAGGACGACGCAATTCAGTACATCAAGGATCTGCTGAGCTATCTGCCGCTGAACAATCTGGAGAATCCTCCAGATGCCCCCTGCGACGACCCCATTACCCGTCGGTCTGAATTGCTCAACGATATCATCCCGGACAATCCGAATGTGGCTTATGATATCAAGAAGGTGATCTCTGAGACGGTTGACAATGGCGTCTTCTTTGAGATCAAGAAGAATTTCGCTCCGAACATCGTTGTCGGTTTTGCCCGTTACGGCGGCAGGTCCGTTGGTATTGTCGGCAACCAGCCGTCTTATTACGCCGGTGTGTTGGATATCGATTCTTCGATCAAGGGCGCTCGCTTTGTCCGCTTCTGCGATTGCTTCAACATCCCGGTCATCACCTTCGTCGATGTCCCCGGCTTCCTGCCCGGTACCAATCAGGAGTTCGGCGGTGTTATCCGCAATGGCGCCAAGTTGCTTTATGCCTATGCCGAGTCGACCATACCCAAAGTCACCGTCATTACCCGCAAGGCCTACGGCGGCGCATACTGCGCCATGTCGTCCAAGCATCTGCGCACCGACATCAACTACTCCTGGCCGACCGGTGAAATCGCCGTTATGGGTTCGAAGGGAGCGGTTGAAATTCTGTATGCCAAGGGTGCAAAATCAGCCGAGAATCCCAAAGCCTTTTTGCTCGAGAAGGAAAACGAGTACAACGAAAACTTCTCCAATCCCTATTGTGCAGCGGAGCGCGGCTACATTGACGATGTTATCGAACCGGCCGAAACTCGGTACCGGATTATCACTGCACTTGAGTCGATTTCAGGGAAACGCGACACCATCCCGATGAAAAAACACGGCAATATCCCGCTGTAAGCGCTCTCAAGCAATGGTGCGGCACAGAATATATGCCGCACCAATAGACTCAGAGGATGACAGAATGGCAAAAATGGACAAGAAAATGGCGGCAGCCCTTGCAGCCGTTAATGCCTATTTGATGCAAGAAGAGGAAGCGGCCTATCAAGCACAGTTGGCCGCTGCCAGATCTGCGCAAACAGGGCCGAGCTTATGGGCAATTGCCAGCCGTCAGGATATTATGAATTTCCGTAGGCTGATTCAAATGAAAGCCTTCTGATGGCTTTTCTCACATTGACGTTCAACGAAAACGTATAAACAGGGAGAAATTAAAAATGAGCGACCAAGTAAAAATGACCGCCATGAATTACGCGATTGACCGGCCGAAAGCAGAAAATCCGGTCAAGGTAATGGACCTCACCTTCCGGGATGGTCACCAATCTCTGTTCGCCACCCGTGGCCGGACTGAAGATATGATTCCGGTTGCAGAGATGATGGACGAGATTGGTTTTTGGGCACTTGAGACCTGGGGTGGCGCCACCTTTGACACCATGCATCGTTTCCTCAATGAGGATCCGTGGGAGCGCCTCCGCATCCTGAAACGCTACATCAAGAAGACCCCCTTCTCCATGCTGCTTCGCGCGCAGAACCTGGTTGGTTATCGGAACTATGCCGATGACCTGTCAACCGTCTTTGTTGAGCGGGCCGCTGAGAACGGTATGGACATCTTCCGTACCTTTGACGCCCTCAACGACTATCGCAACTTTGAAACGGTTGTGAAGCAAATCAAGAAGAGCGGCAAGCATTTCCAGGGCTGCATTTGCTACACCCTGACCGAGCCGCGTCTTGGTGGCGAGGTGTACAATCTCGACTACTATGTCAACAAGGCGAAAGACCTGGTGTCGATGGGTGCTGACTCGATCTGCATCAAGGATATGGCTGGTCTGATTGCCCCGTACGATGCCTATGACATCATCAAGGCCATCAAGGCGATAACCAAAATCCCGGTTCATCTCCACAGCCACTTTACCTCTGGTATGGCCTCGATGAGCCTTCTGAAGGCCATTGAAGCGGGTGTCGATATCGTTGATACCTGTATGACACCTTATGCCTTCCGTACCTCTCATCCGGCGATTGAGCCCCTGGTCATGACTTTGCTCGGCACCAACCGTGACACCGGTTTCGACATCAAGAAACTGGCTCACATCAACGAGGTGCTCGAGAAGGAAGTCATGCCGAAGTACAAGCACCTGCTTGACGATTCCAAGGTTTCCACCATCGATATCAACGTTCTGTTGCATCAGACCCCTGGCGGCATGCTCTCCAACCTGGTCAACCAGTTGCGCGAGATGGATGCCATGAACAAGATCGACGATGTCTTCAAGGAACTGCCGCGGGTCCGCAAAGAACTTGGCCAAGTTCCGCTGGTCACCCCGACCAGCCAGATCGTTGGCATTCAGACCGTCAACAACGTGCTGTTCGATACCCCTGAAGAGCGCTACAAGATGATCACCGCCCAGGTCAAGGATCTGTGCTATGGTCTCTACGGCAAAACCGCTGTACCGATCGATGCGGAAGTGCAGAAGAAGGCCCTGAAAGGCTATTCCCGCGGCGAGACCCCGATCACCTGCCGCCCGGCCGAGGTGATTGAGCCGGAACTCGAGAAAGCCAAGAAAGAAGTTGGCGATCTGGCCAAAGATATCGACGATATCGTGCTCTATGGCATCTATCCGGTTACCGGCAAGAAGTTCCTCGAGTGGAAGTATGGTGTTGCCCCGGCTCCGCCCGAGGTCATGCCGATCACCCTTGAAGATGTCAAGAAGCGTGATGAGTTGGTTGCCAAAGCCAAGGCTGGCAAGCTGATTGAGCCCAAGGCCAACGCTCCGGAGAAGTCCGCCAATGTCCGCACCTTTAACGTCTTTGTTGATGGTGAGTATTTTAATGTCGATGTCGATCCGACCGGCGACTTCCAGCCGATGGTTGCTGCTGCTCCGCGTCCCGCCGTGGCCGCTCCCGCCGCCGCGCCGAAGGCTGCCGCCGCTGCTCCCGCCGCTGCTCCGAAGGCCGCCGCCGCTCCTGCTGCCGCCGCACCGAAGGTAGCAGTTGAAGGCGGTACGCCGCTGGTAGCTCCTATGCCTGGCATGGTTGTCAAAAACCTGGTCAACGTCGGAGACGCGGTCAAAGCCGGTGACCCCATCGTTGTGCTTGAGGCTATGAAGATGGAGAACAACCTGGGCTCACCGTGTGATGGTACCGTCAAGCAGCTGTGCTGCGGTACCGGTGACTCTGTCGCCAAAGACACCGTGTTGGCAGTTATTGGCTAATTCGGTAGTTTTTCAGAAAGATGTAAGAAAAGGGGGCCGCCTTCTGAGCGGCCCCCTTTTTTTGGTGGGGGTGGCTAGGCTAATGGGGGTGTGTGGGATGTCCTTGTTTCTCTGCCGTGATCGCACAGGCTACCCAGGTTCTTGACCCCGAACCCATTGTTCAGGTTCATCTTTTTATACCATTTCCTCTTGCCAATGCAGTCGGTCACAATAGGAATATATTGAATTTAAATGCAAAAAATAAGAGTATTTTTTGCGTTTAAAATAGGAAATGATATTACACCAGGTGCAGATATTTCGCCTGGTTCCATAGGTTAGTCGCCAGCCGCACCGTGGCCTGATCCACCATCCTTCCTTCCACCGCGATTGCTCCCTTGCCTTCTGCCTTGGCCTTGGCATTGGCCTCGATAACCTTGGCCGCCAAGGCTATTTCAGCCGCCGAGGGGGTAAAGACCTCGTTGATGGTGTCGATTTGGGAGGGATGGATGGCCCATTTGCCATCACATCCCAAGGCACTTGCCATGATGGCCGAACGTCGCAATCCGTCGGTATCCTTGAAATTCCCGTATGGGGCATCGATGGCCAGCACCCCGTGCGCCTTGGCATGCATGACCATACTGCTGATGGCGAAATGCCAGCGGTGGCCGGGATACAGTTCTTCTTCTTTTTCTCCATGGCCGGAAATCGAGACCAGTCGGGCGCCGATGGATGCGGAATAATCGGCAATGCCGAAAACCAGGGTCCGCACCCGAGGGCTGGCCTTGGTGATCTCCGCCGCCCGCAACAACCCTTCAGCGGTTTCGATGGAGGCTTCGATGCCAAGCGGCGATGGCATTGGGCGGTTCAATTCGATGCCGTCGAGCATCCGGTCGGCAAAGTAGATGTCGCCAGGGTGGTTGACCTTGGGGATAACGATGGCGTCGATGATATGGCTGGCCTGTTCCGCCACTTCCAGCAGGTCGCGATAGGCGAAAGGGGTATCCAGGGCATTGATCCGAACCGTGACGGTTTTCTGGGACCAGTCGAGGTTCAGCAGTGAGTCGATGACTTGGGCGCGGGCATTTGTTTTCTCATCAACCGGCACACTGTCTTCCAGATCGAGCATGATGACGTCGGCCGGGCTCACACTCGCTTTGTCATGCATCTTTTTCATATGTCCAGGTACGGATAAATTGGACCGACGCGGCTTCATAGACCCTCCTTAGGCCAGAGAAAAAATTATAGGGTGTAGGTGACGGGGAACTGGGAAGAAAGCTTTAAGAAAACGCCAACCACGGTAGCAGAAAATGGTCAAAATGTTGATTGTTTCTTTTGCTTTTTTCGTGGTCAGAAAAGAAGTCAAACGTTGGCACAACCTTTACTGAAAAGTTCTCCATAGGGGGGCATGCGGTCAAGGCGAAACCTAGCCGACATGATGTATGGCGCGGCATTCACGTTTTTAGAAAGCAAGCCATCTCTTTTTTCTTTTTGAGTTCGCCAGCGAAACTCGGTTGCGGCCGGAGTGCTTTGCCTCGTACAGGGCTTCGTCCGCCAGGCCGATGAATTGGTCCTTGGTGAATTCGCGCCGGGCCGGGAAGGCGGAAGCAACGCCCACACTGATGGTCACCCGGTAGGAATTGGTTTTGTCATCAAAGAGATAGTTCTCGGTGGTTTGTCGAATTTTTTCCGCCACCAACAGAGCCTCTTCCTGATCTGTTTCCGGCAGGACAAAGGCAAACTCTTCACCGCCGTACCGCGCTATCAGGTCGTATTCGCGGATGATGTCCTTACTGATCCGGCAGAATTCCTTCAAAATGAAATCCCCGGTCTGGTGGCCGTAGGTGTCGTTGAATTTCTTGAAGTGATCGATATCGGCCAGGAGCAGAGAAAGGGGGCGGTCATTGCGGAGACAGCGATTGATTTCTGAATCGAGAAAGTCTTGGAAGAATCGGTGGTTATTGATTTCGGTCAGACCGTCGATATTGGCCAGATTCTCCAGCAACTGGTTTTTTCTCGCCAGATCTTCGGTCAGTTTTTCCAGCTCCATCTTGGATTTGATCAGTTCGCGGTTCATCTCCTCGTACGAGAGGTTGATCAGGCTCAGTCTGAGGTTGGCTTCCTGAAGAATTTCCGGTACCGACTTGATCGACTTGATCTTGATGTAGAAATACTGTGCCGACTGGTCAACGACCTTGTCGATCATGTGGAGCACGGTATTCACCCCCAGCACCTTGAGGCCGAGCAATTGCTTGGCTTCGTTCCGGAACCGCTTGTGATAATGCTCCGGGCTGTCGGAATAGAAAAGCTCGGCCAGCAGGTCGGCAAGGTAGGTAGCCCGGATGATTTGTTGATGTCGCAGAAAGGTCCCGGTAAATGAGCACGGGTCGTGGTGATATTTGATCGGCAGTAGCAAATTTTCGGGAAATTCCCAATTCTTGGCCACCGCGTACCCCACTTCAGGGTGGGACATGCCAAGGATATCTCTTTCAATTGCCGTGCAGTCAGCGTGGGAAGCGGCCTGGCCGGAACCTTCAGCAATCCGGCCGAGCACCTGGTCGTACTCTTGGGGTAGGGTGATGGCCAGCACCAATTGGCCTATATTCTGGAGTAAGCCGCAGGTAAAGACCTCTTCGGAGTCCGTATCCGCCACTTGTTCGAAAATAAGTCGCGCCGCTGCGGCTTCGATCAGGGAACGTTCCCAGAAGTGTTCGAGATCAAAACTCGAACTCTTTGGCGTGCTGCTGAAGGAAAGTAAAGAAAAACTGAGGACCAGGCTGCGGACAGCATTCAGCCCAAGAATCGAGACAGCCTGTTTGATGGATGAGATTTGGTTGGGAAAACTGAACAAGGCCGAGTTGGCCACCCGCAGAACCTTGGTCGAAAGCGCCATGTCCTGGCTGATCAGGTCGGTGATATCCGTGAGCGCGACTTCCGGGAGCGCCGTTAATTCCAGTAACTTTGCGGCTATGAACGGCAGAGTCGGCAGGTCCTTTGAGGTAAGGACACGCTCCAATATCTGCGTCGCATTGCTGTTTGATCCCGACATACGCTTGGTGTCTTGCGGATACTAAGATCCGGATGGGGTTTGGAAGTCGGATTTAGAGAGCTCTGTGCATGCGCTACTATAGATATTTTTTGAGGATCATCCAAGAAAATGCAAGAAAATGTTTATTAAAGATCTATTCGATTGGGATAAGAGCAGCCGTGTCCCTGATAGGTGGTGAACTCAAGGGCGTCGCCCAGATGTTGAATATAGGCCGGGGTGAGAGGGATCTTGCCACCGCCGCCCGGGGCATCGAGGGCATAGGTTGGCACAGCCAGGCCGGTGACATGCCCGATCAGGTGGCGCATGATGGCAAGACCGCAATCCACGGTGGTGCGGAAATGAGCGGTCCCCTTGGTCAGGTCGGCCTGAAAAAGATAATAGGGTTTCACTCGAATGCGAATCAACCGGTACAGCAGTTCCCGGATGGTTTCGGCATTGTCATTGACCCCGCGCAACAGCACGGTCTGGCATCCCAGGGGAATGCCCGCATTGGCCAGCCGGGCGCAGGCCAGCTCCGCTGCAGCCGTAATCTCGGCCGGATGGTTGAAATGGGTGTTGATGTACAGGGGATGATATTTTTTCAGCATTGCCGCCAGTGCGGGAGTGACCCGCATGGGTAGGGTGCAGGGAATCCGGGTGCCGATGCGGATGGTGGCGATGGATGGGATTGCCCGTAGGGCCTTGAGGATACGCTCAAGGTGGTCCAAGGGGAGCATGAACGGATCGCCTCCGGAAACCAACACATCGGAGATCGCCGGTGTACGGCTGAGATACGAAAGTGCAGCGGCAATCGCCGCATCATCGATGACCATTTCCTGTTTGCCGACCTTGCGCTTGCGGGTGCAGAACCGACAGTACATCGCGCATTCGCTGGCAACGAGCAGCAGGGCACGATCCGGATATTTGTGCACCAGGCAAGGAACCGGGCTGAGGTTTTCCTCGTCAAGGGGGTCGGTCAGACCGGTGGAATCGGTTAGTTCCTGCGGGTCAGGCACAGCTTGGCGCCAGAGTGGCTGGCCATGCTGTTTAATCAGCTCGAGATAATAGCGGCTGACGCGCAGCGGATAGACCGCATGCACGGCCCGTAGCGGCTCAACCGGGATGTCGAGGGCCTGGGCCAGATGCTCTGGAGTGGTGATGAAAGAAGCGGAAAGGGATTGTTCACTTGGCATCGTTTTGTCAGGGCAAGGCACCCTGCACCTGTCTGCAGGGGAGATACAGCCAACACCATCCTCCGCGCCTGCCTTGCTAGCCGTTGCCCTTTCAAGAGGCAGACTGCATGGAGCGTGGGGAAGGGGGTGAGCAGGGGGGATCTTGGATGCCCACCCATTCCCAGGAGCAGGCCATTAAATTGTATCTGACCGTTTTTTGTTCTGAGGGATTTTTTTTGTTTCGGTCTGAGGAGTTGCCCGACCTTTTTTCTTCAGGGTTGTTTGCCGTCAAGGATGGGCTGCTGCATCGGCCTTCTGCCAAGGCACAGTGTGCCTTGATGCGTTCACTTTTGGCGATACCTGTTTGTCCAGGCATCCAGTTCAAACTGCAATTCGTCGAGAGAATGATACAGTTTGCGCTGGAAAGCAACCTGATAAAATGCAGGGAGCAAGGTTTTATGGAGTGCTCGCGGTCATCTGATCTGTCGGGTAAGACAATCACTTGACATTTCGGTGCTTATGTCAGATTAAATTTTTTTCAGACACCCCAAAACGATGGCGCGCGGGCAGACAAGATGTTCGCATAAAAAAAGCACCTGACCACAGTTGGTCAGGTGCTTTTTAACATGAAAATTGCCGGGATTGGAAACAGCTACACTGGCCTGGTTTCCACCTTGCCGCGTAAATACTCTTTGACCTCGCCGATAGGTACCTCTTTGCGGTGAAAAATGCCGGCGGCCAGGGCCGCTTCCGCCCGGGTTTCGGTGAAGACCTCCAGGAAATGTTGGGCGCTGCCTGCCCCGCTGGAGGCAATCACCGGAATGGTCACCGCCGAGCGCACCGCATTGATCAACTCAAGGTCAAAGCCCGAGTTGGTGCCGTCTTTATCGATGCAATTCAGTAAAATCTCGCCCGCGCCCAACCGTTCGCACACCTTGGCCAGGGTCACCGCGTCGACCGGTCGTCCTTCCCGGCCGCCCTTGACGGTGCACTGGTACCAACAGTATTGCTCGCCGTTCGGTCCGGGAAAATGGGTGGGGATCACCACCTGCGGCACGGCCTGCGGGTCGGCCACGTACACCCGGCGTGGGTCGATGGAGATAACCACTGCCTGGTTGCCGTACACCCGCGCGATTTGTTCGATGGAACTCAGGCCCGTGGCCTTGCCGGCGCGCAGCACCTCCTCGACGATCAACACCGCATCCGAACCGATGGAAATTTTGTCGGCGCCGGAGCGGAAGTATTGCGAGGCCACCTCCAGCGAGCTGGAAAAACGGCCGTCACGGTCGGTGAAGTCGCGGATGCCGCCGCCGATGGTCAGGGGAACGAAGACATTTTTTGAGGTCTGCTCCAGCACCTCAAGCATGGGCATGTCCTGGAGCGGAAAATCGCGGAATCCCGTGATGTTGAGAAAGGCAATCTCGTCGGCCCCCTGTTGGTAGTAGTCCTCGGCCAATTCCACCGGCCTGCCCAGGTTACGCACCGCGCCTTCCTCGCGCACGTCGTACTGGTCGCCCTTGGTGACCACCAGGTCTCCGTGGTCGTTGGCGCGCACATCCAGGCAGGCGATAATCCGTTTGGCCAGGATGGTGGCGCGGGGAGACTCCGTAAGCCGGACCGCCTCGCGGGTGCCGGCAAGGAAATTTTCCAGCAGCCTGAGTCCGGCACGACCGCTCTTCTCCGGATGAAACTGGGTTGCCGTCATGGCCCCCCGCTGAATGGCGCTGACAAATTCGTAGCCGTAATCGGTGGTGGTGAGGATGTCATCGTGCGCGGCCGGGACCACGTGGTAGGAGTGGACGAAATAGAACTTTTCGTCGCCCGTCAGCCCGTGGAACAGGGGTGAGGCCTGGTGCGCCTTGATGCCGTTCCAACCCATATGGGGGATGGTCAGGTCGCAGGCGAACCGTTGCACCCGGCCGGGAAGCAGGCCCAACCCCGGCTCCTCCGGGGCCTCCTCGCTTGATTCGAACAGGGCCTGGAGGGCGACGCAGATGCCGAAGAAGGGCTTGCCGGAGCGCAGATAGCGGAGGAGCGGCTCGCGCAGCCCCTTTTCCCGCAGGGTGCGCAT
>JGI24705J35276_12237580_pt1 | contig 11905 bp, 6 predicted proteins | sample TergutNt197P4_FD_35276 | JGI IMG/M metagenome (IMG submission 35276)
TCCGCGAACGCTGCCGCCATGCTTGCGACTTGCGCGAGGTGTTCAGGCAGAGGCTGCCACGTATCGGTCGCTTGCCCCGATACCGAATGCGCGAAGTAGCTGGAACGGCGCTGGATGCGCTGTTTTTCTTCTGTGTCCTCGCCGGGTTTGAACTTGTCATCCATCCTGCCCTTTCAGATTGCCGTGAGGCTATCTACGGGCGGGATGTTACTGCACGCGCCCAGCAAGCGGGTACATGCCTTTCAGTGGTCAACGGCTGAGAGGCGCGGCCATTCAACGCGCCGTGGCGGGCAGCAGGCGGAAGACTTCGGCGGCGGCGGCTATGGTGGCGTCGATGTCCCCGTCGGTGTGGGCGGCGCTGACGAAGCCGGCTTCGTATAGCGCCGGGGCGATATAAATGCCGCGCGCCAGCAGGCCGTGGAACAGGGTGTTGAACCGGGCGCTGTCGCTTTGCATGACCTGCTGGTAGTTTTGCGGCAGCTCGGGCAGCAGAAAAAAGCCGAACATGCCGCCTTCGCAGTCCGCCGAGAAGGGCACGCTGGCGGCGCGGGCGGCGGCGCGCAGGCCGTCCATCAGCCGGCGGGTTTTGGCCGCCAGGGCGTCGAAGAAGCCGGGTTTGCGGATTTCGCGCAGCGTGGCCAGGCCGCAGGCGGTGGCCACGGGGTTGCCGCTGAGCGTGCCGGCCTGGTACACCGGCCCCAGCGGGGCCAGTTGTTCCATGACCGCGCGCTTGCCGCCGAAGGCCGCCAGCGGCATGCCGCCGCCGATGACTTTGCCCATGACCGTCAGGTCGGGCTCGAAGCCGGGAATGGCCTGGGCATACAGGCTTTGGGCGCTGCCCAGCGCCACGCGGCAGCCGGTCATGACTTCGTCGTAGATCAGCAGCGCGCCGTGGCGGGTGCACAGTTCGCGGCACAGGCGGGTGAATTCGACCGTGGCGCGCACGAAGTTCATGTTGCCGGCAATCGGCTCGATGATGACGCCGGCGATGTCGGGGCCGTGCAGCGCGAAGGCTTCCCGCAGTTGCTCGATGTGGTTGTATTCGAGTACCAGGGTGTGTTGAACCACTTCGGGCGGCACGCCGGCGCTGGTCGGGTTGCCGAAGGTGGCCAGGCCCGAACCGGCCTTGACCAGCAGCGCGTCGGCGTGGCCGTGGTAGCAGCCCTCGAATTTGACGATTTTGTTGCGCCCGGTGGCGCCGCGCGCCAGGCGGATGGCGGTCATGCCGGCTTCGGTGCCGGAGGAGACCAGGCGCAGCATTTCCATGCTGGGCGTCAGTGAGAGGATTTCCTCGGCCAGTTCGATCTCGCGCTCGGTCGGCGCGCCGTAGGACAGACCCTCGTCGATGGCCTTGCGCACCGCTTCCAGCACCGCCGGGTGGCCGTGACCCAGGATCATGGGGCCCCAGGAGCCGATGTAGTCGATGTAGCGCTGGCCGTTGGCGTCCCATAAATAGGCGCCTTGCGCGCGCTGCACGAAGCGCGGCGTGCCGCCTACCGCGCGGAAGGCCCGCACGGGCGAATTGACGCCGCCGGGGATGACCTGGCGGGCGCGCGCCATCAGCGCGTCGTTGCGATCGGTGCTTGGTGTCATGGAAGTCGAAGAGGGCGGAAAGCAGGCGCGCGCCATGGCGCTGCCGCTGATGTTACAAATTGACTCGAGGCGCCGCCGTCATGCGGCGGGTGGCTGGCATGGGGTGGCGCGCCGGACGCGCGCAGAGGTCTGAAAGTGTGCAACATGTCACGCTTTTAGTAGGCTCCTTGATACAATCCATCGGATTCTAAGGACATTCGAATTCAGGCTTGGATGAGCACGAAATGCCGGATGTATCTGATTTGCGGCTGGCTTTATAACGAAGCCGAAGGCGCGCCTGAGCACAACATTGCGCCAGGCACGCCTTGGGATCGGGCGCCGGCGAGTTGGTTCGGAAGTCGAGAGGATTTTGATGAAATCCAGAAAAGTGCTGGTGATCGATGACAGCAACACCATCCGGCGCAGCGCCGAGATTTTTCTCAGGCAGGGCGGGCACGAGGTGATGCTGGCCGAGGACGGGTTCGACGCGCTGGCGAAGGTCAACGACGCGGCGCCCGACCTCATCTTTTGCGACATCCTCATGCCGCGCCTGGACGGCTATCAAACTTGCGCCATCATCAAGCACAATGAAAAGTTCGCCGCCACACCGGTGGTCATGCTGTCGTCCAAGGACGGCGTTTTCGACAAGGCGCGGGGCCGTATGGCCGGTTCGCAGGAATACCTGACCAAGCCTTTCACCAAGGATCAACTGCTGCAGGCCGTGCAGCAGTTCAGCGCCGCCAGGCAGGGAGCCGCGTAATGCCGATCCACAATGTGCTGATCGTGGATGACTCGAAGACCGAGTTGATGCACCTGAGCGAGATGCTCAAGAAGGCAGGCTATGCCGTGAGAACGGCTGAAAATGCCGAGGACGCGCGGCGGCATATCGAGCAGGCCAAGCCCGACCTCATCCTGATGGACGTGGTGATGCCCGGTCAAAACGGGTACCAGTTCACGCGCGCGCTCTCTCGCGACCCGCGCTATGCGGATATGCCCATCATCATGTGCACCAGCAAGTCCCAGGAGACCGACCGGGTCTGGGGCTTGCGCCAAGGCGCGCGGGATTACATCACCAAGCCGGTGAATCAGGCTGAATTGATCGGCAAGATCAAGGCCCTCGGCTGAAGCAGCGGCATGGCAGGCAAACAAGCGCTTCGCGAATTTCAAAGCCGTCTGGAGCAACGTCTGCGCTCCGCCGAAGCGGCGGGAGTGCTCGCTTCGTGGCTGGCCGTGGAAGCCGGGTCGTCGCGCCTGCTGCTGCCCCTCAGTCATGCGGGCGAAATTTTTGCGTGGACCAGCGTGCAGAAGGTGCCCCACGTCCAGCCGTGGTTCATGGGCGTTGCCAATCTGCGCGGCGCTCTGTCCGGGGTGGTCGATCTGGCGGCGTTCCTGCATGGGCAAGGCCACCGCCAGCGCGCCGACAACGAACTGGCGCGGTGCCACCTGATGGCGCTCAACCCGCTGCTGGGCGTCAATTGCGTTTTGCTGATCGATCGACTGCTGGGCCTGCGCACGCCCGACACACTGGCTTCGTCGGCGGTCGCGGGCGACGGCGCGCCAACCTACTTTGGTCATGTCCATACCGACCTCGAGGGCCGGCAGTGGCAAGAGCTGAACTTGCAACTTCTTTCGCAGCACCAGGCGTTTCTTGGCATCGGTGCGTAAATCTCAAGGTCACATCATGGCGCTAGATCAATTTTCGGACCGGCTCAACACAAAACAACGAAACGATGGCATGGAAGACGACGAGACGATCATAGAAAGTGTCTCCATCCATGGCGATGGGCAGGCCGATTCCCGCATGTTGGCCGGCGACGCGATGGCCTCCTCGCTCGATGGGCGCGCCAGCGAAATGCCGGGCGACAGCGTGCTGCTTTCCGTGCCCTTGCTCGGCAAAGGCTCGGCCGCGCGGCACCAGCGCTGGCTGTCGATCATCCTGGCCCTGGCGCTGGCGGTTCTGGCCGTGCTGGTTTACTGGACGATGTCGCGGGCGGATCGCGCGGCGCTGCAGGTGGAGGCCACGGGACAATCCCTGATGCAGTCGCAGCGCCTGGCCAAATCGGTGACGCAGGCGTTCGTGGGCAACCCGCAGGCGTTCGCCGAAGTCAAGGAAAGCTCGGCGGCCCTGTCGCTGAACGTTCGCGGCCTGCAAAGCGGCGCCGCCCATGTTCCGGCATTGGCCGACAGTTATGCCGCCGACATCGGCAAGATCGCGCCGGTGGTCGCGCAGGCAGAGAAAAATGCCGCCGCGGTGCTGGCGCAGCAGCGGGCGCTGACCGAGGTTGGCGCGGCCTTGCGCCGCGTCAGCCAAGGCTCCGCCAATTTGCTGGAGGTGGCAGAGGCCGTGCTGGCGCTCAAGCTCCAGCAAAACGCGCCGTCCGCCGAAACCGCCGCCGCCAGCCGCCTGACGATGCTGACGCAGCGCATCGGCAAATCTGCCAACGAACTGCTGACCGTGGAAGGCGTCAGTCCGGAAGCCGTGTTCCAACTGGGCAAGGACCTGGATACGTTCAAGGAAATCGCCGAGGGCCTGTCCAAGGGCAACCAGGAGCTGCGGCTCGCGCCGGCGCGCGACGATCAGCTTCGCGACCGCCTGAAGAATTTGCTCAATGTCTACGAGGACACGCGCTTGCAGGTCAGCGGCATTCTCGGCAACCTTCAAGGGCTGGTCTCGGCCCGCGAGGCGCAGATGGCCATCCTGGCCGGGAGCGAACCGTTGCGCAAGGACCTGGAGGCGCTGCAAAACCGCCTGTCGGACAACGCCGGGTTGAGCTGGCTCAGTCTCGCCGGGCTGCTGCTGGCGGCGCTTGCGGCGGTGGGCGCCGGCATCGGCCTGGCCTACGTGCAACTGCGCGAAAGCCGCCGCCGCCAGACGCTGGCCGAATTGCAGCGCCGCTCTGCCGAGCAGCAGCAGATCGAGGCCAAGCGCCTCAACGATGCCAACCAGTCCGCCATCTTGCGGCTGATGGACGAGTTGCAGACCGTGGCCGAAGGCGACCTGACGCGGGAGGCCACCGTGACCGAGAACATCACCGGCGCCATCGCCGACTCGGTGAACTACACGGTCGAGGAGTTGCGTTCCTTGGTGGGCAACGTGCAGAGCACCGCGACGCGCGTGGCGCAGACCACCTCGAAGGTGGAGACCACGTCCACCGAACTGCTGACCGCATCCACCGAGCAGTTGCGCGAAATTCGCGCCACCGGCCAGACGGTGCTCGACATGGCGGCCCGCATCAACGACGTGTCGGCGCAAACGCAGCAATCGGCCTCGATGGCCAGTCAGTCGCTGCAAGCGGCCAAGTCCGGCTTGACCGCGGTGCAGAACGCCATCACCGGCATGAACGCGATCCGCGACCAGATTCAGGAAACCTCCAAACGGATCAAGCGCTTGGGCGAGTCCTCGCAGGAAATCAGCGAGATCACCGAATTGATTGCCGACATCACGGAACAGACCAACGTGCTGGCCCTGAACGCCGCCATTCAGGCTGCTTCGGCCGGCGACGCCGGGCGGGGCTTCTCGGTGGTGGCCGAGGAAGTGCAGCGGCTGGCCGAGCGTTCGGGCGATGCCACGCGCCAGATCGCCGCGCTGGTCAAGGCCATTCAGACCGACACCCAGGACGCGATGGCGGCCATGGAGCGATCGACGCAGGGCGTGATCGATGGCGCGCGTCTGTCCGACGACGCTGGCGCCGCGCTGACCGAAATCGACCGCGTGGCGCGCCAGTTGGCCGAGGCGATCCAGCAGGTTTCCGTCGCCGCGTCCAACGAGGCCGGCCAGGCCAACGAGGTGGCGAGCAATATCCAGCACATCTTCGTCGTGACCGAACAAACCGGCGAGGGCACGCGAACCACGGCCAGCCAGGTGCGCGATCTGGCGCGCATGGCCGACGAGTTGCGTCAGTCGGTGGCGCGGTTCAAAATTGCCTGATTGCGGTTGCAAGCCATGGTCACGACCAACCATCGCGCCGATGCGGGCACCGACGCTGCGGCAGGCACCCAGGATCTCGGGCCGCTGGCTTGGGTTCTGGGCGAGACGCGCAAATCCATCGAATCGGCGAGCAAGTCGCTGAAACGTTTCGCGCGCGAGTCGAAGGCCGCGCGCAGTGACGATATCGCGCCCGCCGATGCCAGCCAGCTTCGGCTGGTGCGCCAGCAGTTGCATCAGGCCGCCGGCGCGCTGGAGATGGTCGGTCAGCCGGTCGCCGCACACATGGCGCGGGGCATGGAAGGCGCGGTGCAGCAACTGGTGCTGCACCCGGAAAAATGCGAGGAATCGTCCGCCGCCACGCTGGAGCGCGCCGGGTTCGCGCTGGTGGAATACCTCGAAAGCCAGTTCGGCGCGCGTCCCCGCTCCGCCCTGGGACTGTTTCCGCAGTTCCGACAGGTGCAGGAGATGGCCGGCGCCGACCGCATCCATCCGGCGGATTTGTGGGACGGCGTCTGGCAATGGGCCGATCCCGGCACGCCGCCCGCCGCGCAGCCGCTGGCCTGCGGGCCGGACGTGCGCACCCGGATCGACCAGCGAGTGCTGAAGCTGATGCGGCATTCCAGCGCCAATGCCGCCGCCGAGCTGAGCGTCATCAGCTTGGGGCTGGCGGCAGGCGAGAGCGAGCGCCGCCCCGCCATTTTCTGGAAGCTTTGCAGCGGCTTTTTCGAGGCCCTGGGGCGCGAGCTGGCGCCGATCGACATCTATGCCAAGCGGACCGCTTCGCGCGTGCTGCTGCAATACATGGCGTTGGTGCGCGGCGAAAAGACCTTATCCGAACGGTTGGCGCTCGACTTGTTGTTTTTCTGCGCCCAGGCGCGTCCGTCCGCGGCCAGCGCCGCGCCGGCGCTGGCCGCCGTGCGCGAGGCTTGGGGGCTGGAGCGTCACGAGCCGGTGAATTACGAGCAACCGGCCTTCGGCCTCTACGACCCTGCGGTGCTGGTGCAGGCGCGCCGCCGCATCGAGGCGGTCAAGGAAAATTGGTCGGCCCTGGCGGGCGGCGACATGGCGCGCCTGAAGGCGTGCGTCAACCAGTTCGACCTCGTCAACGAGTCGCTCGACAAGCTGTACGGAAAAGACCAGACGCTGTCCGCCGCGCTGCACCGGGCCATGGCCCAGGTGGCGCAGTCGGGCCGCCCGCCGAATCCCGAACTGGCCATGGAAACAGCCACCGCGGTGCTTTTCATCGAGGCGTCGCTGACCGACTTCCATCACGGCGATGCGCAATTGGCCGCGCGCATGAAGCAATTGGCCGACCGGTTGGACAGCGTGCGCGCCGGCGGCGCGGCGCCGGCGCTCGAACCCTGGATGGAGGAGTTGTACCGCAAGGTCAGCGACCGCGAAACCCTGGGCACCGTGGTGGGCGAGTTGCGCGTCACGCTGACCGAGGTCGAGCAGCATCTGGACCAGTTCTTCCGCAACCCGGCCGACAAGGCCGCGCTGGAGCCGGTGCCGGCGCAGATAACGCAGATGCGGGGCGTGCTGTCCGTGCTGGGGCTGGAGCAGGCCGCGCTGGCGGTGGGGCGCTTGAGCGATGTCATCGGTCAGTTCTTCGCCTCTGGGGAGGCCGATGTCAACGAAATCCAGGCTTCCGGTCTGTTCGAGCGCATCGGCAACAGCCTGGGCGCGCTGGGCTTGCAGATCGACATGATGGGCTACCAGCCGGCGCTGGCTCGCAAGCTGTTCGTCTATGACGCCGAAGCGGGCGAGCTTCGTTACGTGCCCGGACGGACGGAAACCGCCAGGACTGGCGGCGGCGTCCAGCCGGGCGCCAGCCTGCTCGACGAGAGCAGGCCGGTGGAAACGCAGTTGAAGCAGATCGCCACCCTGGCGGCGATCGACGAAAAACTGGCGCTGGCGCAGGCTGCCAGCCGGGCGGTCGAAGCCGTGCATGGCCGCGACGCCGACCGTTTGAACGCGGCACTGCAAGACCTCGAAGCGGCAGCGCGTCCCGCCGCGGCGCTGCCGCCGGAAGCGGCCCGGGCCGCTGATGACGGCGATGCCATCGACGGCGAGGATGACCTGCTGGACATCTTCCTCGAAGAAGCGCGTGAAGTCGTGCAGTCCGGCAAGCAGGCACTGCAGGCGCTGGCCGGCAAGCCGGGTGACCTGGAGCAGCAAACCACGCTGCGGCGCGCTTTCCACACGCTCAAGGGCAGTTCGCGCATGGTCGGGCTGTGCGAGCTGGGTGAAGCCGCTTGGGCAATGGAGCAATTGCTGAACGCTTCGCTGGCCGAGCAAAAGCCGGTCAGCGGCGACTTGCGCGGCTTGGCCGAAGAAGCCATCGACGGTTTTGCGCGCTGGATCGACGGCATCGCCGGCAAGCAGGCTCACCATTGGCGCGCAGCGCCGTTCCGCGAGGTGGCCGATGCACTGCGCACGCAGGGCCAGCGGGTGTTGCTCGCCCCCTTGCTGGACAGCGCGGCGCTTGCAGCCGATACCGGGCCGCAAGACGGCGCGCCCAGCCCCATTGGCGCGTCGCCAGAGGCCGTGGCGCTCGATGTGGCGCTGCCGGAAGAGCCGGATGACGCCGGTTCGACCGGGCCGGTCACGCTTCAGGCGGTGTTGCCGGGGTCGCTGGCGGGCTTCGACTTGCCGGACCTGGACCTGGACTTGAACCTGGAGGAACCCGTCGCGCCTGGGCCGGTTGCCGAATCCGGCCAGCAGACTACCCAGCCCGCGCCACAAGCGGCGGAACTCGAACCGGTCAAATTTGACGATGTAGCGTTTCCGGTTGACGAGGCGCCCATCGCATTCGATCCGGTGGAAGTTGCCCCGGAACCGAAGATCGATTTGCTGGAACTCAACCTCGATGAACTCGACCAGCCGGCGCCTTCGGCGGGCGGCCAGGCCAGTCAGAAAGACGAGAATGGCGCGAATGCCGAGGATGCCGCGGCGGGCCATGAGCCTGGGCAGCCCGGCGTCACGATCGAGCTGACCGATGCCGGGGAACTCAACGACGCGCTGCTGGCCGAGTTCCAGACGTCCGGGCTGCCTGCCGGGCTGCCCGAACCGCCGCATGAAGCGGCGCTGGGCGATGATGATGCCGCCGAAGCAAGCCCGGCGGCTGAAGACAGTGAGCTTTACAAGCAGATTGGCGATCTGCGCGTCAGCGTCCCGCTGTACAACGTGTACCTGAACGAGGCCGACGGCTGGTCGCGCCAGTTGGCCAGCGAACTGGCGCAATGGGCGCTGGAACTCGACCGTCCGGTGCCCGAGTTGGCCATTGCGCGCGCGCATTCACTGGCCGGAAGCTCGGCCACCGTGGGCTTTGCGGCGCTGTCGACCATGGCGCGCGCCGTCGAACACGCGCTGGACCGGCTGATCGAGCAGCCGCGCGCAACGGCGGCCCAGGCGCAGGTGCTGTGCGAGGCCGCCGAGGACATCCGGCGCGTGCTGCACCAGTTCGCGACCGGCATCATGAAGCCGCCCAGCGCGTCGATACTGGCCGCCGTGCAGGCCATCGAGCCAGCCGACGCGGCGTCCGTGCCCGCGGTGCTTGAAACGGGCGGCGGCCAACCGGCCAGCCCGCCTGCCGGAACACAGGCGCTGGCGCCCAATCAGCCGCGGCCCGCCGTCAAGACGGTGCCGTCCAAGGCGCCGCCCATCGTCGTCAAGCGGGCCATCCGCCGTCCCCCACGGTCGCCCGCGCTGCCGCCACTTCAAATCGCGCCCACTGCCCCCGCCGCGCCGAAAACGCCGGCTGCCGCGGTGCAGCCACCGCAGCGCCGCAGCCTCGGCGAGGACATCGACGTGGCGGACGCGGTCGATCCCGACCTGTTCCCGATCTTCGAGGAAGAAACGCAGGAGTTGCTGCCGCGACTGAGCGCCTCGCTGCGCCACTGGGCCGCGCACACCGACGACCGGGCCGCGCGCGCCGAGGCGTTGCGCGCGCTGCACACGCTCAAGGGCAGCGCGCGCCTGGCCGGCGCCCTGCGCCTGGGGGAAATGGCGCACCGCACCGAATCGGCCATCGAGATGATCGGCATCGAACATGTGCGCGCCGAAGACGTCGAACCCCTGCTGGACCATCTGGACGAGTTGCTGGAAGCCTTCCGCCGGATTCAGGTCGGCGGCGTTGGCGTGGCCAGCGCCGGCGCCGAGCAGCCGCATGAGCCATTGCCCAGCGCGCCCGATGTGCCCAGCGCGCCCGGCGCGCGGGCCGGATCGCCGGACTCGCCCGCCAGCGCCGCGCCAGCGCCTGCCATCGTGCGGGGCGAGGTGGCCGCGCCGGCGGCGTTGTCGCTGGTGCAAGCGCGGGCCGTGGCCAGCCAGGCGGTGCGGGTGCGCGCGCAACTGCTGGACCGGCTGCTCAATCAGGCCGGCGAGATGATGACCTCGCGCGCGCGGCTGCAAGCCGAGGCCAGCCAACTGCGCAACTCGCTCAACGACCTGACGGGCAACCTGGAGCGGCTGCGCCAGCAACTGCGCGACGTCGAGCTGCAAGCCGAAACGCAGATGCAGTCGCGCCTGGCGCAATCCAAGGATTCGCAGCAGAACTTCGACCCGCTGGAGTTCGACCGCTTCACGCGCATGCAGGAGCTCACGCGCATGATGGCCGAGTCGGTCAACGACGTGGCCACCGTCCAGCGCAGCCTGCAACGCTCACTGGAAGCCAGCGAGGACGATCTGGTGGCCCAGGCCCGGCAGTCGCGCGAACTTCAGCGCGATTTGCTGCGCACCCGCATGGTGGAGTTCGAGAGCATTTCGGAGCGGCTCTACCGCGTCGTGCGCCAGGCGGCCAAGGAACTCGACAAGCAGGTGCGGCTGGACATCGTCGGCGGCGCCATCGAAATGGACCGCGGCATTCTGGAGCGGATGACGCCGGCCTTCGAGCACCTGCTGCGCAACTGCGCCGTGCACGGCATCGAAGCGCCGGCGGCGCGCGGCGCGCTCGGCAAGGACCCGGTCGGCCAGATCACGGTAGAGGTACACCAGGCCGGCAACGACGTTTCGATCGAGTTCCGCGACGATGGCGCGGGGCTGGACATGGCCGGCATACGCGAGCGCGCGTTGCAAAAAGGCATACTCGCGCCCGGCCAGCCGGTCACCGACGCCGAACTGCGCGATCTGGTCTTCATGCCCGGCTTCAGCACCGTGACCGAAGTGACCGAACTGGCTGGCCGCGGCGTCGGCATGGACGTGGTGCGCACCGAGATGCAAGCCATCGGCGGGCGCATCGAAACCGAATCGGTACAGGGCAAGGGCGCGGCCTTCCGCCTGCTGCTGCCCCTGACCACCGCCGTCACGCACGTCGTGCTGGTGCGCGCCGACCACCTGGTTGCCGGCGTGCCGTCCAACCTGGTCGAAATCGTCCGCCGCGTACCGGCGCAGGAACTGAAGGCCGCCTACGAAAGCGGCCGCTACCGCCACGGCGACGAGGAACTGCCGTTTTATTGGGCCGGCGCCTTGCTCCAGAGTTCGGCGCGCAGCAGCGAACCATCCGCGCGCACCACGCCGGTGGTCATCTTCCGCTCCGCCGAGCGGCGCGTGGCCGTCCACGTGGACGAAGTGCTGGGCAACCAGGAAGTGGTGGTCAAGGCCCTGGGACCGCAACTGGCGCGGCTGCCCGGCCTGGTGGCCATGACCGCGCTGGCCTCCGGCGCCGTGGCCCTGATCTACAACCCGGTGGCGCTGGCCGCCGTGTATGGCCCGCAGGCCCGCGCGCTGCGTGTGGAGGCGGCGGCCTTGCAACCGGCGCCGCAGGCGGGCGCGGGCGCGCCGCGCTCCGACATTCCGCTGGTGCTGGTGGTGGACGACTCGATCACCGTGCGCCGCGTCACCCAGCGCCTGTTGCAGCGCGAGGGCTACCGCGTGGCGCTGGCCACCGACGGCTTGCAGGGGCTGGAGCGCCTGCAGGCCGAGCGGCCCGCCGTGGTGCTGTCGGACATCGAGATGCCGCGCATGGACGGCTTCGACTTCGTGCGCAACATCCGCGCCGACGACAAACTGCGCGACCTGCCGGTCATCATGATCACCTCGCGCATCGCCGCCAAGCACCGCGACCACGCGCGCGAGCTCGGCGTCGATCACTACCTGGGCAAGCCGTACTCCGAAGAGGAATTGATCGGCCTCATCAAGGACTACGTGCGCGCCGCCGCCGCCGCCAGCGCGACATGAATTCCCCAGCCTGCCGGGCCAAAGCTCACCAGGCCCTACCGCACCCGCCAGCGCCGCGCCGCCGCTGGCCACGCCAACAATCTTCATGGACGAGGTGATCGACTGGTTGAGCTTTTAGAGCCTGTTTATGATCTCAGCAGGCCCGCGCAGACACCTTTTCGGGATGGGATGCAAGGCGCAAACCGCAGCCATAGCCCCGCTATGGCGAGGATTTGCAACGCCGCAGAC
>JGI24705J35276_12237579_pt1 | contig 11904 bp, 5 predicted proteins | sample TergutNt197P4_FD_35276 | JGI IMG/M metagenome (IMG submission 35276)
GGGGGAGGGCTGGGGTGGGGGCCAGCAGCGGTTCCAGTGGTAACGCCGTGGCCCCCATACCAACCTTCCCCCAGCGGGGGAAGGAGCCAAACACCCCAATCCTTTTGCGACAATCTCCTCGCAAGGGAGGGGCTGGGAGAAAGGGGCAGCGGCGCTCAAAACCATACTTTGCGCGGGAATGACGACGAGAACAGTCAAGCGTATAACTCCCCCAGTTTTCAGGCTCAACCAAACCGATCCAAACCCCATGCCCCTGCCGCCCCCGCCCGCCAAACGCGGCTCCCAGCTTGCCCCCGACGTGATCGGCCAGGCTGCCCGCCGCGCCAAGACCCGCCCTGCTCCGCCGCCCGCCGCCGCTGATGAAGCCGCCCAGCCCGTTGCGGCCCTGATGCGCCCGGCCCCCCGCACAACGCGCGCGCCCAGGCAGCCCGCCGCCACGCCAGCGCCCACGCTGGCAGCGCCCCAAACGCCGTCCCGCCTGGCCGCTTTGGCCGACCGCCCCGCGCCCAAGCCCAGGCGCAAGGCCGCCGGCGCCGGCCCCACGCGGCTGTTCGTGCTCGACACCAACGTGCTGCTGCACGACCCCATGGCGCTGTTCCGCTTCGAGGAACACGACATCTACCTGCCCATGATCGTGCTGGAAGAGCTCGACAGCCACAAAAGGGGCATGACCGAAGTCGCCCGCAATGGCCGCCAGAGCAGCCGCCTGCTCGACGCGCTGGCGGGCGCCAAGGGCGCCGACATGACGCAGGGGCTGCCGCTCGACTCCACCGGCCACATCGAAGCCACCGGCAAGCTGTACTTTCAAACCGCGCCGCTGGACATCGCCATGCCCGCCGCCCTGCCCCAAGGCAAGGCCGACAACCACATTCTGGGCGTGGTCGCGGCGCTGAAAAAACTGCACAGCCCGCGCCCCGTGGTGCTGGTGTCCAAAGACATCAACATGCGCGTCAAGGCGCGCGCCCTGGGCCTGCAAGCCGAGGACTACCAGAACGACAAAACCCTCGAAGACGGCGACCTGCTGTACTCCGGCGCCCTGCAACTGCCGCCCGACTTCTGGACCGGCCAGAGCAAAACCGTCGAAAGCTGGCAAAGCGGCAGCTTCACCTGCTACCGCGTCAGCGGCCCGGCGGTGGACAGCCTGTACATCAACCAGTTCGTCTATTTCGAGGCGCCCGGCGAACCCAGCCTGTACGCCCGCGTCACCGAAATCCGCGGCAACACCGCGGTGCTCAAAACGCTGAAAGACTTCGCGCACCTGAAAAACGCCGTCTGGGGCGTCACCGCCCGCAACCGCGAGCAGAACTTCGCCCTCAACCTGCTGATGGACCCGGAGATCGACTTCGTCACCCTGGCCGGCACCGCCGGCACCGGCAAAACCCTGCTGGCGCTGGCCGCCGGCCTGACGCAGGTGCTCGACGAGCGCCGCTACACCGAAGTCATCATGACCCGCGCCACCGTCAGCATGGGCGAGGACATCGGCTTTCTGCCCGGCACCGAAGAAGAAAAAATGGGCCCCTGGATGGGCGCGCTCGACGACAACCTCGAATTCCTCACCAAGGGCGACGCCACCGGCGCCGGCGAATGGGGGCGCGCGGCCACCACCGACCTGATCCGCAGCCGCATCAAGATCAAGAGCATGAACTTCATGCGCGGGCGCACCTTCATGAGCAAGTGGGTCATCATCGACGAGGCGCAGAACCTCACGCCCAAGCAGATGAAAACCCTCATCACCCGCGCCGGCCCCGGCACCAAGATCATCTGCACCGGCAACCTGGGGCAAATCGACACCCCCTACCTCACCGAAGGCTCCAGCGGCCTGACCTACGCGGTGGGCCGCTTCAAGGGCTGGCCCCACAGCGGCCACATCACCCTGGCCCGCGGCGAACGCTCGCGGCTGGCCGACTTCGCCAGCGATGTGCTCTGAAAGCCTGCTCTGGCTTGCGCCATCCTTCAAACGCCAATTGTTGACTGATCGCAACAAAATTTGTTATAAACTCAAAAAGTTAGCAATCGCAGCTTGATTGTTGCGCACGGCTGACAGTAGCATATTGATACGAGTGTAACCAATTTTTACTGCACTGCACCAAGCGGACTGGATGGCGACTATGCTGCATGGCTTTCTCCTGATGGCTGCCCGCGCCTGCCGCGCCGTGCACCGCGTGGCTGGCCCAGTAACGACATGCCTTGGCGCCTGCCGCGCCGGCAAAACATCAACCGTGGGAGCCTATCTGAATTACGAAAGCAATTGCGGAAAATGTAAAAACGGCATTTGAATTTTGAATTTATATGTCTTTATCAACAAAACGAAAGCAAAGCCAGCGAATCAAGCGAAGGCAGCCCGTTTTGCGCTCAAAACATGGCGGCCATGTGGAAAAATCTACTGTGAACAAAATCATCGTCGTCGGCCACCCTCAGTCTGGCTATGAGCAAGTGCAACACCTCCTGGTGGAGTGCGGCATGGCCCCCGCATTGCCTTTGCGCCGTGACAATCTGGCCCCGGAGCAAATCAGCACGACCCTGATAAAGGCGCACGGCGCGGTGCCCGTGGAGCAAGTGCAAACCACCGAACAATTGCAGCAAATCAAGGTAGCGCCCGTATGGCAGGGCATGGTGCTGGACCTGATGCTCAGCAATCTCGAGCAGCCCCTGTGGGGCTGGTCAGACCCCCAGGCCATTTACCTGCTGGACTACTGGAAAGAGCAAGACCCTCAAGTCGTCTTTGTGCTGGTGTATGACGAACCTCAAACCGTCTACACCCGCTTCACGCTGGAGCAAGCCAGCGCCCCGCCAGAAGAACAGCAACGCCGCATGGACGCCTGGGTGGCCTACAACGCCGCATTGCTGCATTTTCATCTGCGCAACCCGCAGCGCAGTGTGCTGGTGCATGCCCGGCAGGTACAGCCATCGGCCCGCAGCTACCTGCAACAACTCAGCGAGCGCATTGCAGCGCCGCTGCAGCAGCCCTCCAGCCAGCTCCCGCAAACTCAAGAAGCGCCGGTGCAGGAGGTTACTGCGCCCCCCACGGGCGGCCTGCCGCATAACGCCCAAGTCGCCTTGCTGAGCAGCCTGCTGGTAGATGCGCATCCCCAGGCGCGCTCGCTGTACGAAGAACTGCAAGCCGCGGCCTCCCTGCCGCTCGACATGGGCAGCGCGCCGCCCGCAAGCCCTGGCGCATTGGCCCTGCATGGCGCGGACGTGCAGGCCCGTTACCAGGCATGGCAGGTTTGCGTCGCGCACTACCAAATGCTTGCCGGCAGCGCCAAGGCACAGCAAGAGCTGCAAACGCAGCTCGAGCAGCAGCTCGAAGCCGAAGCCAGGCTCAAGGCCGACTGGCAAACCGCGCAAGACCAGGCCGGGCAATTGGCAAACGCCCAGCAAGAAACCAATGACTGGCTACAGGCCCAACTGCACAGCGTGCGGCAAGCGCTGGAGCGCCTCGACCAGCAAGGCAAACAGCAAGAGCAAGACCTGCAAGCGCAAATCCAGCAGCATGTCCAAGCCCAAGCCAGTCTCGAGGCCCAATGGCAAGCCGCGCAAACCCAGGCCCGGCAATCGGCCAGCGAACAGCAACAGGAAAACGACCTGCTGCTGCAACAACTGCACCAGGTGCAGGAAGAGCTGGAACGCCTCTATCTGCAAGGCCAACAGCAGGCGCAAGAACTGCAGGCGCAAGTCAAGCAGCACAGCCAAGCCCAAGCCCAACTCAAGGCCCAGGAGCTGGCCGCGCAAACCCAGGCCAAACAACTGGCCAGCGTGCAAACCGAACTGCAAGCGCAAGTCAAGCAGCGCAGCCAAGCCCAAGCCCAACTCAAGGCCCAGGAGCAAGCCGCGCAAACCCAGGCCAAACAACTGGCCAGCGTGCAAACCGAACTGCAAAAAACGCAGACAGAACTGAGCGCCGCCAGGCAACAACCCGAATCCGCCGAGTTGCAACAGGAAAACGACCTGCTGCTCGAACAACTGCACAAAGTGCAGGAGGAGTTGGAGCGTTATTACCTTGAAAACCGCAAACTCAAGGCCGAACAAAAGCCGCCGCCCAAGGCCTGGTACGGCGCGGCGGACCGCGTCAAGCAGCAACTTTCCTACCGCCTGGGCGCCACCATGATCGCCAGGTCACGCAGCCTTTGGGGCTGGCTGGCCATGCCTTTTGCATTGCGCGCGCAAGTCAGGCAGTTCCGGCGGGATCAAGCCAGCCAAAAACAAAAGTTTCCACCCATTGCCAAATACCGCGATGCGGATCAGGCCGAACGTGTCAGGCAGCACCTGTCATACCGCTTGGGCGCACGCATGTTGCTCAACGCCAGGTCACTGAGTGGCTGGCTTGCCATGCCTTGGGCCTTGCATGCAGAAGTAAAGGACTTCAGGAAAACGCGCGGATGAACCGTTGCAGCAGCCTTTAACCTGCCACAAAACCACCTTGTTGCATGAACCAGTCCGAGCATTCAATCACCTCATGGTTGAACCATCTGCAAGTGCTGATGCCCCCTGCGGGCATCACCTTGGTCGGCGCTGGCAATGGGCAAGGCATGTGGGCGCAATGGCTGCTGCAGCAAGCCCACGCGCCAGAAATCACGCTGGTGGAAGCCGGCGCACGGCAATTCGCGGCCCTGCAGCGCACCGTGGCCGGGCATGGCAACATGCTGGAGCGGTGCCGGCTATTGAACGAAGTGGCGGCCCCGCAAGACGAAACCATTTCCTATTTTGTGGCCAGCAGCGCCGCCGAAAGCGGCCTGCTGCAACCCGAGTCCTTGCACCCCCTCTGGCCCAATCTGCAAACCATTGAAATCCAGCAGCGCCGGGCCGTGGGGCTGGAAGAACTGCTCCACCCGCAGAGGCAAGCCACCCGTGCCGGCGGCGCGGCGCCTGACCAGACGCGCAGCGGAGCAACCGGCCAATGGCTGCTGCTCGACTGCCTGCCCGCAGGCCACATGCTGGACAAGGCGGCAAGCAAGCTGGCACTCGTTGATGTGCTGCTCGCCAGGGTATTGCTCGACACGCAAGAAAGCGCGAAAGCATTGCAAATGCTGCACGCAGGCTCTGACTTCATGCAACGCCTGCTGAAAAACCAGAACTTTGCGCCAGCGGCCATTGAAACCACCCGCCACCCAGCCATTGGGTACATGCTTTTTGTGCGCGACCTGCGCGCCACACTGAACCAGCAGGCCCAAAAACACAAAAGCGGGCAACAACAGGCAGAAGAAAAAACCCAGCAACTGGCGCAAGCCCACGCTGCCGCAGAACGGCTTTTGGCCGAGCGCCAAACGCAAATCGGGCAATTGGCGCAAGCCAGGGCAGCCGCAGAACAGCAAGCGCACGAACAAGCGCGGCAGGCCAAACAGTTGGGCAAGGCCCGTGACGAGCAAGCCCAACTGGCCCAGGAGCGCCAGGCGCAAATCGAACAACTGACGCAAGCCAGGGCAGCCGCAGAACAGCAGGCGCAAGAACAAGCGCAGCAGGCCGAACAGTTAGGCAAGGCCCGTGACGAGCAAGCCCAATTGGCCCAAGAGCGCCAGGCGCAAATCGAACAACTGACGCAAGCCAGGGCAGCCGCAGAACAACAGGCGCACGAACAAGCGCGGCAGGCCGAACAGTTGGGCAAGGCGCGCGATGAGCAAGCCCAATTGGCCCAAGAGCGCCAGGCGCAAATCGAACAACTGACGCAAGCCAAGGCAGCCGCAGAACAACAGGCGCACGAACAAGCGCGGCAGGCCGAACAGTTGGGCAAAGCCCGTGACGAGCAAACCCAATTGGCTGAAAAGCGCCAGGCGCAAATCGAACAACTGACGCAAGCCAGGGCAGCCGCAGAACAGCAGGCGCACGAACAAGCGCGGCAGATCGAACAGTTGGGCAAGGCCCGTGACGAGCAAGCCCAATTGGCCCAGGAGCGCCAGGCGCAAATCGAGCAACTGACGCAAGCCAGGGCCGCAGCAGAACAACAGGCGCACGAACAAGCGCGGCAGGCCGAACAGTTGGGCAAGGCGCGCGATGAGCAACGCGCTCAAGAGTTTGAGCAGGTCAAGACAGCAACTGAAAAGTTGCTGCAAGAACAAAAGGCACAGATTGATCAACTCCATAAAACAATGCATTTCGAACTCAATCGAAATGCATCGGCTGAATCATTGACACGCCTGCTCACGCGCAGATTTTTCGAACGAACCGGGAAACTGCCAACCGAGAACCTGACGACACTAAACGAAAAAATTACCTGGGCAATGATGTTTGACGTCAACCCATTGAAAATACAGTGCGCAGACAAATATTCTGTGCGCGATTACGTCACCAAAAAAATAGGCGAAAAATATTTACCAAAGATTTATGGAGTTTACGATAACGCAGAGTCCATAGACTTTGACTCCTTGCCGCAAAGTTTTGTGATCTGCGCCAATCATGGCTGGAATCAGATGACAATTGTCAAGCACAAGATTGAACTGGATATTCCAGCAATACATCGCAAACTGAAAGGCTGGCTTGTATTCGATCACTTCGCAAGACACTGCGAGATGCAATATAAATTCATAGCGCCAAAGCTGATTACGCGTGAACTGCTGGAAATTGATGATATAGAGTACAACATATTTTGTTTTCATGGAAAAATTGAATATATACAGGCCATTTCTCTCGGCCCCAATCACGAAATGTTGGGATCAAAATATTTTTCAAAAAAATGGAATGAACAAGATTTTTATACAGGCGCTGGCGGCAAAATAGAAAAAGATATACCTAAACCACACTGTGCGTCAGAAATATTCAAAATGACTGAAACCTTGGCAAGGGATTTTGACTTCGTTCGTGTGGATTGGCTCATGTTGAAGAATGGCAACCCACGTTTTTGTGAACTTACATTTTCCCCCGCCGCCGGAGAGATTAAATTCTTTCCCGTTTCCGTTCGTCAATCAATCAACGAAAAAATCGGAAATTTATGGAAACTTCCAGAATGTGACAAAGATGGATTTTCTAAACAGGGGCGCTGCATTCTGGACTCATCTGGATCTCTATGCTCTCCGTCGCTCATGGTTTAAGCATCAACAAGAATGGATCGTGAATTTAAAATTTCTAAAATCATCAAAAAGTACATGGGTGCGCGCATAACGACTGCTCAACCTCATGGCAAAGCCAGCGCTTCATGCTGGCATTGCATCTGACGATCGGCACTGCTACTGAATCGCATCAACGAAATCACCACAGAACTTCTCGAGTCAAGCCGGCAAAGGGCAGCGAAATGACCAGCAACATTATCGTCGAAAAAGCAAATAAATTAATGAAGAATGGCGATTATTTAGACGCCTTATCTTTATATAAAAAAATCAAGGCATTTTACAATACAACAGCCTTCGATTTAAACATACGGATATGTGAAAGAAAAATTGAGCATTCAACCTCTCAAAAGCAAGCCACGAGCACCTCCCCCCTGTCATCGTCGACAACTTCAGAATACAGAGATCAGAAAATTTGTCTTATACGAGTCATTGGAAATGATCTGCCTGGACTTCATGGAGAAGGACAAAGTTATAGCAATCTGGAATTCATTCTAAGGAATGAGCCCGACTTCTCCAACGTGGATAAGATATTCATCATCAACAATCTGGTTTCAGACGAAAACAGAAATAAAATAAAACAGCTTTTAGACAAGCACAAAAAAGAGTATTTTGAAAACATTTTTGATCCCGAGGAATATATAAATATTCCATGGAATACAGATGACATGCCCGATGCAGCATACTGGCAATCCGATGAACGTACGGAGTGGGATTTCTTGTGCGGAGAGGCCCTGAAGAGAAAAAAGAAAAATGCATATCTCATGAACAATAATGGCGCGAGAAATCTCGCGATCAATATTGGCTTCTCCAAAGGTTACGACTGGGTTCTTCCTTTCGACGGGAATTGTTTTTTTTCCAAAAAACAATTTGATGAACTAAGCGTAGAAATATATAATAACAAAAATGCAGATTATTTAATCATCCCCATGGAACGATGTCTTGAAAACAACAGCAACCTCGCAACAAAAGAATCAAAAAATGCTACTGAAGAACCCCAGATTGCTTTCAAAAATGGAGCCACATTAAAATTCGATGAGAATCGAGTATATGGAAATCAACCAAAAGTTGATCTTCTGAAGAGATTAGGAGTTCCTGGAATTTGGGACAAATGGGTTAATGAATATCCATGGAAACCTTTTGAACTCAAAAAAGAAAACTTACAACCACTTATTTGGAAAATCAGCTCATCTGTATTTCGTCTTGCTTCAGGCAACGAATCTGCAACAGTCAATTCCAATTTCAGGGCCAATGCTCGCGCCAAGGCTATCATCAATCTCATTGACAACGTATACATTTATTGCCAGGAAGTAATAAAAAACAAAAGCACTATCGATTATGAATACTACTCGCACGCAACAAAGAAATCAGAAAGCCCTGAAAAAATAGCACACAGACCGAATGATATTTTCAATCAAATATATGTAGTGAGCCTAGAAAAAGACACAGAAAAACGTCTAAAGGTGCAAAATCAATTGTTGCATCATGGAATCAAGTACGCGAATGTAACAGCCATTAATGGCTATCAAGGAGCATCGCTAAAAAAATATAATGATTACATCAAAAGACCCATTGGGGATTTAAAAAAATTCTCAATGCACGCCAATTATGAAAAAAAGAAAAAAAAGAAATTAATCGAATCTCCTGGCGCCATGGGGTATATACATACGTATATTTCGATACTCAAGGACGCAAAAAATAATGGATTTAAAAATATACTGATACTAGAAGATGATATCATTTTCAGCCATGACTTCATAAGCCGATTTGATAATTTTATTAAAAATATTAAATCTGATTGGAAAGTGTTGCATCTTGGGGCATCTCAATATGGATGGGCAAATGTTGATTGGAGTCGCTCGCTAAAAAAAGGATTTTATCACCCAACGATTCATGATACAAAAGGCTCTTTTGCCATCGGCTTAAATGAAAGCATCTACGACGAGCTGATAGATAATCAAATGGCATTCGAAGCGCCATTTGATAATCTTCCTATTGGCGTTTTATATGAAAAATATAAAGACCAATGCTTCGTTGCCTTTCCTTACTTGGTGATGCCAGACGTATCGGTAAGCAACATTCGAGAAAAGCGAGATCAACGAAGCCACGCCAATAGAGTTAGGTGGTGGGTTGGAGACTTTGCATATCCACAGAAAAAGTTAAACGTTGGGGTTATATTGACATCGAAGAAAAATGTCAAATACCTCCATGATATAAACATTCTTGATAATGCACCTTATAAGGTAAGTTATTTTTACATCTCAGAGAATGGCGTTCTTCCGATTCACGATTTCCATAATTTTGAAAGGGATAATTTTAAACCATTTAGCGAAGAATCCATAAAAGGAAGGAATATTTCCGTCGACTTTTTATTTAAAATTCCAGAAGATCATTGCTTAACAGAAGAAAGTCTGCTTGAAGCAATTGAGGCTTGCCTTAATGGAAGCTCCGATAAAATATACTTTCAAAGATTGAGCACGGAAGATTCAAAAATTGTCACGGGCAGAGTGTCTGTCATCATTCCCACATATAAAAGGTCTGTACATTTGAAGGCCGCCATGGAAAGCGTGCTTTCTCAAGATTATAAAGATATAGAACTCATCGTTGTTGATGACAATGGCATGGATCTAGAGTTCAAAACAAGCACGCAAAATATTGTTAGAGAATGTATTAAAAAATACCCCAATAAATCCGTGCAATACATTCAACACAAAATCAATGCAAATGGCGCGACAGCCAGAAACACAGGGATATTATATAGCACTGGTGAATACATCAGTTTTCTGGACGATGATGATATCTATCTTCCCGGTAGAATATCGAAAAGTATCGCCGTATTGAAATATTCAAACGAAGACTGCGGCGGTGTTTATTGTGGTTTTCTTGGATGGAATTCCAAGTCGCTTGATGAAAACAGATTTGCAACAGGTGATTTGACAAAGGAACTTCTTTCACTTGATTACAAGAAACATTACTTGCATACCGACACAGCCACATATAAAAGATCAGCCATTTTTAGAATAAATGGATTTGACCAGTCTTACCAACGCCATCAAGATCTGGAATTCAATTTGCGATTCTTCAAGGAGTATACAATAGACGCCATTAAGGAATGCCTTGTACGTCTTTCTCCAGAAAAAAATTTCATAGACAATAAAATCTATGACATTCAATTTTTTGATTTGAAATGCAAATTTCTAAGCAAATTCAAATCGCTCATTGACAACCTTGATGAAACGGAAAGAAAAAATATATACATGAAGCATTGGCATGAAGTTATTCGCTACTCAAAAAATCCAGAGTTGTTGCTCAATCACATAAAAAATGATTTCTCTAATGGTGCGCTGCAAATCGAACTGATGAGTCAGGCTGGAAATAACGTTTAAATTACACCGCGAAAATGAAAATTTCTATTGCAGGAACCGGTTACGTCGGCTTATCCAATGCCATCCTACTGGCGCAGCACAATGAAATCATCGCCCTGGACATTGTTCCGGAAAAGGTGGCAGCTCTCAATCAAAAGCAGTCTCCAATCGAAGACGCCGAAATCGAAGAATATCTACGCAACAAGTCATTGAACTTTCGTGCCACCCTGGATAAGCACGAGGCTTATGGTGATGCTGATTTTATAATCATCGCCACGCCGACTGATTATGATCCGCAAGCCAACTATTTCAACACCCAATCGGTAGAAGCCGTGGTTCGTGATGTATTGGCCATCAACCCAACGGCGGTGATGGTCATCAAGTCCACGGTGCCGGTGGGGTTTACCAAACGGCTAAGGGAAGAAACTGGCAGCAACAACATCATTTTCTCGCCAGAGTTTCTTCGTGAAGGCAGGGCATTGTATGACAATTTACACCCCAGCCGGATCGTGGTGGGAGAACGGTCGGCGCGCGCCCAGGTTTTTGCCGATTTGCTGAAACAGGGGGCGATTAAAAAAGATATACCAGTGCTGCTGACCGGCAGCACCGAGGCAGAGGCCATTAAACTGTTTGCCAATACCTACCTGGCCATGCGTGTGGCGTATTTCAACGAGCTGGACACTTACGCGGCGGTGCATGGGCTGGATACGCGCCAGATTATTGAAGGCGTTGGCCTGGACCCGCGCATTGGCGGGCATTACAACAATCCATCGTTTGGCTATGGCGGCTATTGTTTGCCCAAGGACACCAAGCAGTTGCTGGCCAACTATGCCGATGTGCCGCAAAACCTGATGCACGCCATTGTGGAATCCAACCGCACGCGCAAGGATTTTGTGGCCGAGGATATTTTGCGCCGTAACCCCAAAGTCGTAGGCATTTACCGGTTGGTAATGAAGGCAGGCTCGGACAATTTCCGCTCTTCGTCGGTTCAGGGAATCATGAAGCGGCTCAAGGCCAGGGGCGTGGAGGTGGTGGTGTACGAGCCGGCGCTGGAAGCAGCGGATTTTTTCCATTCCAGGGTCATCAAGGATTTGGCCGAATTCAAGCAACTGTCCGATGTAATCGTGGCCAACCGCATGGTGGATGAACTTTTCGATGCGCCGGAGAAGGTTTACACGCGCGATTTGTTTGGCGGCGATTCTTGAACCTGAAACGGCAGCCGAGCGCTTGCAACCCTCACGAAAACCGCATGAATATTGACCTTTGCAGCTTTGATGAAGTTCACCTCTTGGGTGACTGCGCTACGCACTCGCCAGCGGCGCATCGCCGGGGCGCGGCGCCTCCATGCGAACTCTTGCCCCTTCCCCCTCTGGGGGAAGGTTGGGATGGGGGCCACGGCGTCACCATTGGAACCGCCGCTGGCCCCCTCTTGCAGAGCGCGGCACAGCCAGAGGCTGTGCCCGTTCGCGCTGTCCAAAGGCGCGCAGGCGCCTTTGGAGCCG
>JGI24705J35276_12237578_pt1 | contig 11902 bp, 11 predicted proteins | sample TergutNt197P4_FD_35276 | JGI IMG/M metagenome (IMG submission 35276)
GGAGCATGTCGTTGATCGGCGCGCGGTAGGTCATGGCATTATTCCCCGACGAGATCGTTGGCCTTCCTATTCATTCCCACGAAACCGCAGAGTCCTCAACTGCCGGGTGTCGACCGAACGAAACGATTGTGGAGCAGGCTTATTGTGGAGCAGGCTTGGCACCTGCCGATCATGAGATCGGGGAGGGCACCGGAGCCCCATTTTTTGCTCCGCCGGGCAGTTGAAATGGGCCGGTTCTCCCTATAGACCGTGCTTTCCGTCAGGGGGCCGCGGTTCATTCCTTCGCCGCTCCCCGAAAGCGCCGTTGGGGCGTAGCCAAGCGGTAAGGCAGCGGATTTTGATTCCGCCATACGGAGGTTCGATTCCTCCCGCCCCAGCCAGCCAATCCGTATTAGATAGCTGGCACTTTTGTCCGCAACGCAGAAACGGGCGTTTATGGATGTTCTACGGAATGGTTGCCGGGGCATACACCCATGAACCGTCACGGCCGAGCTATTTTTTTGAACGCCGCTTTGCTCGCACTGGAGCGCCCGCAGCCGTAGGCGTTGCAGCCACCACCAGACTGCCCAGTTCGCTTCGGCCGCTAGTTTTACCCGCGCGATTTGTGTTCAGTCATTGATACAACGCCTGGATGGGCACGCCGATAGAAGGCGTATCGCTCAGTTCTGCCTTCATCATGCAAGCTCGGCGCCACCAGTCATTAAAGGCTTGATGCGAGGCGTACCGCGTCCGAGCAGTCCAATGGCCGGTCCTGATCATACACCACAGTGGGAGTTGCCTCCAATTTCACCATCGCTGTCTAACGTTTGCGTCATGGCAGCGCCGTGCCTGTGGTGCGGGCGAGTTCAGCAATCAGCCTGTCTTGAAACTGGATGTCGTTTACGGCGGGATGCGGCTTCTGGATCCGTTGGTGATGCCAATACCCCCCGGTGCTCAGCGCCTCGGGGGCATTGCTGGTAGCGAGCCATTCCTGTGTCAGATGCCCCAGCCGCAGGTCATCCGGTGCGTTTGGCCCTCCCATCCTGGTGGGTACCCATCCCGGATCGACGGCGTTGCTCAACACGTCTGGCCACAGCCGCGCAACGGCAGCGGCCAGGGTGGTGACGAACAGTTTGCTGTCTGAGTAGGTTCCCGTGGCGGTACGCCCAGACCAGTCCAAACCGGTCAGGTTTGCATTCCCGCCCCTGTGCATGCTGCTGCTCAGGTAGATCAACCGCTTGGGACGCTGGATCAGGGCAGTGAGCAGATACGGCGCAAGGACGTTGACGACCAGCAATTCCGGCCCCGAGATGACGCCTGCGTTGTGGATGATGGCATCCATCCGACCGATGTCGTTGACCTGGCCGGCAAGGCGGCGCGTCTGGTCGAGGTCGGAGAGGTCGCTTGTCGTGGCGATGGCACCTTGGCTCACGAGGTCTTCCACGGCAGATAACCGTGCTTGGGAGCGAACATGTACGACAACTTCATGGCCGTCGGCGAGCAGCGCTTTTGCCGTAAGGTGGCCTAAACCGCTGGCGGAGCCAGTGATCAACACGCGAGCCTTCCGGCCTATGCGTTGCTGGGCGTTGGACATGGTTTCCTCCTCTCGGGCGTTCGGCGGTGCTGCCTGCGCGAGGGCCGACGTAGCGCTTAAGAAGGGCCCTGTGGCCAGCCCAGCGGTCAATCCGACACTTATTCCAAGAAATTCCCGACGGTCCATCTTGAATCCCTCCTCGTGCGCTCAGGCAGCGAGCGAACCGCAGTCGATGACGAAACGGTATATCACGTCGCCCTTGAACATGCGCTCGTAGACCTCGTTGATTTGGTCGGCGCGGAGCATTTCGATATCCGCGACGATGCCGTGCCCACCAACGTCATCGTACCGTCGCGCTTGAGCAACGCATCGAGGTTGTGCGGGGTGGTGGCCTTCCTAAAGGGTCATCACGTAATTGCAGCTTTCCTCGATCGCTTCGCTGAGCGATTTCTTCTCACGAAAAGCTGCTTCGAATCCTCTCGCTGTTGCCGCCCCTCGCTCCTCCGGAGTCCCGTGGTGACCCCGCAACGTGAACGCCGTGTCTCCGACGCTGAATTGAGCAACGGCGGCGACAGCCGCTGGGTAGCTCGGCAACTCCAGTTTTCTTTTGCCGGTGTAATATCCGGCAAAGTAGTCCGCTTGCAGTTCGCTCCGTTTTACCGTTCGCTGGCCTGCATCAACGCGACCAAAGAGGTCATGCTTGAACTGAAGGATGTGACCAAACTCGTGAGCACTCACCGTAGCCACGGCAACCTCCGGTGCTTCCAGCAGGTTCATCATTTTTCCCAGGAGTTTCAGCCCAAAAAACACGGACCCATCCGTCCTATCAAGAGTTGCGCGTCTCGTGGCGTAAGCATTTGGCGAGCCGGTATCGTCGTAGTACGCAAAACTCGGAAGCACATCGAAAGCCTTTGCAATTTTGGCTAAAGTCTGGGCGAGTGCGAAATCCAGCGCTGTGTTACCTGACTTCAATATCGGCGTCTCAGCGTTGGTGTTTGAATACTCAAACTCCGCGCCCGCCTTCGATCTGACAATTTCAAAATCCTCCGGCGCAAGCAGGCAACCGACTGTACGCTCGCTCATTTGCGCAGCGGCGCAGATGCTGCAGTGAGTGGCCATTACAGCGCTCGATGACGCGAGTTTAACAAAAGATCTGCGATTCAACATGGCGCACCCTAGCAGAGGTTGGGAAACATCTTGCAGGCTTCCGGCGTGGTACTCGAAATGGGCGCCTGAGGCACTGGCGTAGGTTGGCTGATTGGCGGCGGCGTGGGTACCGTTGAGGCTACTGGATTAGAAGCCAGGAATCGGCCGGCTGCCCATCCTGACTGTCCACCGCCTGATACCAGGCACCAATCGGCCTGATCGGCCGTTGATGGCTGGCAGGAATGGAGAATCACGCTGGCTTCATTAAATCGCAAATGCCCGCGAACCCTCGCATCAGGGCTTGGAGCCTCCCTCAAATTCAGGCCATTCGGATCGGATGGTGCCACTCCTGTGACTTTGTAATTTCGCCGTGATTGCGGGGCCAGATATCGAGCCGCCAAGGACCAGCCGGACAGGCAACCGTAGCGAATCTGGCACCAGCCGTTATCCTGACAATGACCAATCTCCACGCCGATGCCATCCGATGGAATAATTCCGCGCCGATGTGAGGACGAAGACGCTTCGTCCCGGACGGCCAATCCTCCGATTGGATCGTCAGATTTGACGTTGATTACGACGTAGTCGCCGGGCTGGCTTTCGCATTGATTTTGGGATAATGCCGCGTTCAAGTTCGCAAGGATTGCCATGAACGCAAGCGACGTAACAAACGTCTTCACAACCAATTACCTCAAAAAGATGCTATGTGGCATCGTCATGTTACTTGCGGCATTCACGGCAGGCAACAGCTTCGGCGCCACAGACACGCTTCCAAGGGGGTTTGTTTACCTGAGCGACATTGACCCCAACATCGTCCAGGACATGCGGTATGCCAGCTCCCACAACTTCGTCGGCAGGCGCATCGACGGCTACGCGTCGGCAGAATGCATTCTGACCTACGAGGCGGCCCAGGCACTGAAACGAGTTCAAGCCTTTCTTGTAACGAAAGGACTCTCGCTGATCGTCTGGGACTGTTACCGGCCGGTTCGAGCGGTCCAGGATTTCTTGACATGGACCAGCACTCCTGATGGCAGCATGAAGGGCGAGTTTTTCCCTCGGGCCAACAAGTCTCAGCTGTTTGCGCTCGGTTATCTGGCCAGGCACTCTCATCATTCACGCGGAAGCGCGGTCGATCTTGCAGTCGTTCCGGCCGAACTGAAGGTTGCGCCACGATACCGAGAAGAGTCCAGGCTGGCTCCATGCTTCACCCCAAAGGGGGAACGCTTTGAGGACGGCACTTTGGATTTTGGTACTGGCCACGATTGTCTCGACGCGACCGCCAGCTTCGCAAACAAAGAAGTCGGGAAGGTTGCCCGAGATAACCGCACCCTGTTGAGAAATGCGATGCTATCAGAAGGCTTCAAACCTTACGAAAAGGAATGGTGGCATTTCGAATTGAGAAACGAACCGTTCAAGACGGAATTTGATTTCCCGGTCACTGCCAAGAGGTGACAAGTAATCGGGCGGGATGGACGACGTCGCTCGCGCATCTCCTGTGAATCGGTACCGGAAAACCGCTCTCATCGCCTCTCAAATCAGAAGTTCGACCAGAGCGAGACCGATCATAAGCCCATATGTCATGACCATTCCGGCCAGAAAAAGAATCGCGCCGAGCAAGAAGCCGAACAAGGTTGTAAATAGAGGAACTAACAGAACTGCGAGGAATCCCCCCAAAATGGGATTCCTGGCTGCCCACGACAGGATACCTGGAGTAGTCCGCGGCAAGCCTCCTCCCATCGCCATCAACCGATCGACCCGCGCTTGGATCTTGGGTGGCAGCGCCAGCAGTTTGATGAGACTTCCAAGCTTTGAGGGCTCCGTCTTTTCGCTGCGTGTCGAGGGATCGATCAACAACCAGGCATAGGCCTCTGCCCCCGGCGGCGGCTCGCCGATCTGCTGCAGGGCGCTGGCAAAAGCATCCGGCCTGCGCGTCAGCTTGACGGTCTGAGCGTCGCTCCAGAAGCAGCGGTTGCGCCACAATCCGCGCATCGGCAGATTGAAAAAGAAGAACGACCAAAGAAACATCAACATCTTGTACAATAGGATGCCAACAACGACTATCATGTAAAGCATCACGCCGCCCCAAAGGAACAGGAACAAATTAAGAAACCATAGATGACCGGTAAGCAGCGATCCATACACGACGACAATGGTGGCAACCCATAAGAGAGCAAAGAGAACTCGGTGCTTTGCTATCGCCACTCTCAGACGATCGGCCCTTGGCAGCATTCGCCGAACAGCAGCAATATACGGGTAAATATTCTTCTCATCTTCCTCCATGGTCTCCTCTAATGAGAAGGCAACACTGGCCACGGCTTCCGCTCCGGGACGCGGCGTTGCAATCACCCGGGCGAGGCGGCCCAGTGTTCTCCAGGCCGACGGGCGGCGAAACAGATCGAGCACAGTCAGGAAGAGGAAGAATGTGTGAAACGTCGCCATGATCCCGCTGATCACATTCAAATCGCCCGCGGCCAGGCCCGTCACAAGCCGTGCGACGATCGCTTCCGTTTCATCACGGTCGAGCCGGTCCAGCAGGCCGCGCGTCACCACCAGCACGGCATTCTCGGGGCCATGCCCGAGGGCGGTGGCATTGATCGTTGGTGTATCGATGACGAATAGTTTGGGGGCAGGCGCGCCTGAGCCGATGGCGACTTCCTCGACAATATTCAAAAGCTGCCGCTCTTCGAGATCATCGCCTCGCGCAGGCCGCGCACCGAGATGCCGGATCAAATCGAAACGGGCGGCGCGCAGAAACATGCTGCGCAGGCTCCACCAAACGAGGCCGCCGACGAGGAGCGAAATTACGGCGACCTTGAGCACCACCGCAGGTCCAAAGTGATCATAAGCGATAAGACCGCGGATCGCGGCAACACCGGCGCGCGCCAGCTCACCTCCAATCCCTAACAAGAGGGCGAGCTTCAGCAGCCCACCCCACAGCAATATCAGGATCGGCGTGATGACCATGCCGATCACAACGCCAAAACTGGAGGCCACAATCAGGGAGGCTGCCAGGTATATCCTGCCTCTCTTTCGACGCTTTGCAAGCTCGTCGTAGAAATTGACTCGTTCAATCGAAACAGGGCGCTGAGCGCTCAAGACTTTATCCAATTGAAATCTCTGCAAACCATCAAATACGACAGCGCCGAAGGCCGCTTCATCGGGCTGTTGCCGTGAGCAGGCACGGCGCACTAATTGATCAATTACATTCCCACCAGTTCGACGCGGCGGTTCTTGGCCCGCCCTTGTTCGTTATCGTTGGATGCCACCGGCTCTGACGCGCCGGCGCCGCGCGACGTGAAGCGCCCGGCGTCGATGCCCGCCCCGGTGAGAGCGTGCATCACCGAGGCCGCGCGGCGGGTCGACAAATCCATGTTGTGTGCATCACCGCCCGTTGAATCGGTATGCCCCACGACCTGCAAGTTCAGTTTCGGGTTGCCATTCATCAGCTTGCCGATTTCGTCGAGGGTGGGTTTGGACTCCGGCTTGACGATGTCCTTGTCGGTATCGAAGTAGATGCCGTAAAGATTGACGCGCCCGGTCTTGTCCAGGCCTTTCTTCATTTCCGTGGCATCGAGAAAGGTCAGCTTGTTGGTGTCCATCGCCTTGCTCTCGACCACGGCCACGAAAACACCCGAGAAGTGGTCGTCACACACGGCAATACTTACATAAGTCGTGCCGCTGTTGGTCTCGCGTTTGGCAAGCAGATACCGGGGGTCGCCAGACGAGCATGAGGCGCCTATATTGGCGTTAAATTCCTCGCTCGCATTCTCCGGCCAGCGCGTTGTTTTATTAACCAATGCGTCCCTGAACAGGACCGCGTCCGTGCGAGACGTGTCCTTGTAGCATGATCCTTTGTTTGGGCTGCAATTGAATACTATTTCAAATCCTTTGGCTTTCAGGCCACCATCGTAATTGCGCTGCACTTCAAGCGTCGAGCGATCAGGGGGCAATTTGTAATAATAAAATGAAACGTTGCCCTCCAGTTGCAGCAAATCAACTCTCTTCTCGTCTTCATCAAGCGGTCCTTGGACCAGGGCGATTTCGTCATACTTCGGCGGCCGATAGGTCGTCATGACCGAGCCTTGATACCGCCCCACCAGCGGATGATCCTTGCCGGGTTCGGCCGCTTGGCTGATGGCGGGAACGGAGAAAAATGCGAAAGCTGTGGCGATCAACGCGACAGGCTGAATAACATTGGCCAAACGACGAAATGCAAATACTTCCATAATCGAATACTCCTGTGCAGTCGCGAACGACTTGATCCGCCCGGACAATGTGGCGGAAAAGTGAACCGTGCTATAATGATAATATTGCGTACTCTGGAAGTCATTCCCCCTGAACGCGGGATTGCAGCAGCGAGAGACCGATTTGGTCTGATGCGATGAAAAGCCTCCGGGCAGCGAACGCCGTCCCGTCCTGAAGCCTCGCCGTCTCGCGCGTGAAGGCTTGCCAGCGGGCAATGGCGATGTCGCAATAGCCGGGATTGATTTCGACGCACAGGGCTTTGCGCGCACTCATTTCGGCGGCGATGATCGTGGTGCCTGACGCCTCGCACTTCACCTTTCGCACCGTGCAGAACATACCGCACGACACCTTCGGCCTGCATGATCGCGATGGCAATCTGAGTTGACCTGCGAGATACAGGATTTCGCCGAAAGCGGCTTTTTCACCGCCATGCGATCTCTCTCAACTGGTCAGAATGGCAACAGTGCAGCTCTTCGTGTCGCCGTCCTTATCCGCTCCCATGCACTGCGCCAGCCCAACCCGCGCATTCGCGACCTGACGCTTGCCGGCTTGGCCTCTCAGGTGATGGGTTAGTTCGACCAATTGGGCCACGGCCGTGGCGCCGAGCGGGTGGCCACGGCTTAGCAATCCTCCCGAAGGGTTGACCGGCACACGGCCTCCCAGCGCGGTGACACCGTCCTCCACCAGCCGGCCGCCCTCGCCGGGCGGGCACAGCCCCAAGGCTTCGCAATGCAGGATTTCTCCGATGGAAAATGCGTCATGGCATTCGACGACGTTGACGTCCTCCGGTCCCAGGCCCGCTGCCTCATAGGCCAGCTTTGCCGCACGATAGTCGGTCTCCCAGCGGGCGAAGTCGGGCATCGCGGCATAGGTTCCTGTGCAGAGGACAGCGGAGGCTACGCGAATCTTGGCCCCGTATCGGCGCGCTGCTGCATCGGACATGACCACCACCGCGGCAGCACCGTCCGCGTTGGGGCAGCTCTGCAGACGGGTCAGCGGATCGGCGATCATTGGCGAGGCCAGAACCTCATCCACCGTCATTGGCTTCTTGTAAACGGCGATCGGGTTGTACTGGGCGTGCCGCCGATTCTTCACCGCAACCATTGCGAGCTGACGCGACGTGGTGCCGAATTCCAGCATGTGCCGCTGAGCGCGCAGGGCGAAACTTGCCGGGACCACCGAGCCGAGCAGCGTTTCGGTAGTCGTCTCACCGGAGTTTATCAGGCCGAGCTGAGGCACATGCATCTTCTCGGCCCCGACGACAACAGCAACATCTGCCTGTCCCGCCCTGACAGCAGTCACTGCCAGATAGAAGGCGGTCGAGCCCGACGCGCAGGCGTTCTCGACGTTGACCACTGGCACCCCGCACACGCCCACCTCGTTCAAAACGTCCTGTCCCACGGTCGTGTCGCCGAAGAGCCGCTGCGCCAGCATGTTGGAGAAGAATGCGGCCTGAACCCGATTGGGTTCAACTGCGGCATCGAGCAAAGCCATTCGGGCAGCCTCGGCGCCCATGGAGACAATGTTGCGGCCAGGGTATTCGCCGAAGTTGATGACACCCACGCCGCCAATCCAGACGTCAGCCATGTTAATCTCCCACTACGTCATAGATGGGTCGAAGACAGGGCATGCCGGCACCATCGGTTCCCAGCGGTGTGACCTTCAGGTCCACTTTCGCTCCGACTTTGAGTTGCGTCACCGCATTGGGTGAAAACAACCCGAACACCCGCAGAGGGACCTCGGCCAAGTCCACATAGCCGATGGCGTAGGGCTCGGGCAGCCCGAACGGTGCTCGTCGGCGGACGGTGGTGAAGGCGTAGACGTGCCCGCGTCCGCTCACCGGCTTGACCGAGAGTGGAGCGAGGCAGCGGGGACAGTACGCTCGCACAGGAAAGAAATGCCGGTCGTCGCAGTCACACTTTCCGACCAGGATTTGGCAGTTGTTGTCCTCGTCAATGAGGAACGCCTTATTCAAGACTTGCGGCAAGGCGAGATCTGTCATCGGCGCAGGTCCCCCCTGTCCCAGGTGTCCGCCGTCACGGATTCTTCCCGCAGGTGGTACTTCTCGACCCGCTGTGTGGGTGTCTTGGGCAGCGCCGCCATGAACCGGTAGTAGCGCGGGACCATGAAGGCGGCCATGTTTTGCTCGCACCATTTGGAAAGCGAAGCTGGTGTCAGCTCGGCGTTTGGCTTCAGCACCACGCACACCATCGCCTCATCTTCGCCGAGTTCGGACGGAGCTGGAATAGCGGCGCATTCGAGCACGTCAGGATGGGCGCCCACGCTGCGTTCGAGTTCAAACGAGCTTATGTTCTCTCCGCGTCGTCGAATGGCATCTTTCTTGCGATCGACAAAAGTGTAGAAGCCTTCCTCGTCGTATTGGAGGTAGTCGCCAGTATGGAACCAGAGGTCCTGCCACGCCTCGACAGTCTTTTCCGGCATTCCGTAGTAACCGAGTAGCATCGCCAACGGCTGCTTCGGGCGAACGAGCAGTTCACCGCGCGTGTTGGGGCCGACCGGCAATCCGTCATCGTCCACTAACCCAACGTCAAAATGGTCAGAGACCCGTCCGCACGAACCCGGTTTGCGGCAGGATGGAGACGAAGTCAGAGGCATGCCGATCTCGCTCATGCCGTAGGACTCGATCAGCGGCACACCAAACCGATTCTCGACCGCCGAGAACAGCTCGCCCCCACAGCCCGCACCAACCATCACCCTCAATCCATGATCACGGTCCCTCGGGCTGGGCTCGGCTTTCATCAACACAGAGAGGATCGTTCCCAAGTAGTTGAACACCGTGCAGCCGTAGTTGCGAACATCGTTCCAGAAGGCACTGGCCGAGAAATGATCCCGCAGCACCACACGGGCGCCGACGATCAGCGCTGGGATAGTTTGTAGTACCTGGGCGTTGCCGTGGAACAGCGGCAGGACCGTGTACAGGCAGTCGGCCTCGGTATAGCCGCCTGCGCGGATCATGGTCTCGCCGGTGGTCCAGGGGTAGTTGTGAGGCATGACTGACCCCTTGGAGGGGCCGGTGGTCCCGGAAGTGAACATGATGGCGAAAGGATCACTCCATGACACTTCGACCGGAATAAACTTGCCGTCGTTGGCGACCAGTTCCTGCCATCGATGCCAGCGGCGCTGGGTATCATTGGCTGGCGGTTCGCCATCGCCGACTATGATGATGTCGACGATCTTGGAAAGGTCTGCGAGCACCTCGACCAGATGCGGCAGCAACGCCGCATCCAGTATCACCGCCTTGCAGTCTGACGTATCGAGCATGTAGGTCAGCAGATAGCCGCGGTGGGCCGTGTTTATCGGAACCTCGATGGCACCGATCTTGGCCAACCCGAACCAAGCCGCAAGAAACTCGGGCTTGTTGCTCATCAGCAGGCCGACCTTGTCGCCCTTGCCAACCCCCAGCGAGAGCATCCCCTTGGCTACCCGGTCTGAAAAGCGGTCGAGTTCGGCGAAGCTGTAGACCTCATCCCGGAAGTAGAGGAACGGACGTTCCCCATACCGGTTCGCGCACCTTCGGATCAAGCTGCCGATGGTCCGCTCGCTAACGGATCCATTGACAGACATCTACTGCTTCCCCTCAAACCGGACGGCTGGATCGGGATAGGGTCCGTAATAGCTAAGAATTTCCTGAGGGGGACGGAGTTTCTCCCATTCCTTGACGAACTCAGCGTAGGGCTTGGCGCGGCGGAGGCGCTCCTCGCGGGCCGCGTCGCGGCGCACACGGGTGGCGGCCTCATCCACTTTCAGGGTCTTCTCATCGAAGTCGACGTGGTAAAGCGAACGGGCGGTGTGGCGGCTGGTGATGCCATCGCGAACATCCCGGAGCACGGCAAGTGGATCGCGGTCGAGAAAGTCACCATAACCAGCGCCGCCGTTGACCGCCTGGTAAACCGTATCGCCTTCGGAGTAGGGGACCGGTTGTTGACCATGGTTATAGTAGGTTCGGGCTCCCTGTTCGGGGTTGTCCTCGCTGTAGACCTCGGCCAAGTTTCGCGGCAGGCGGGTAGTACCACCTGCCATCAGTTCGGAAAGGTCGCTGCCGCGTACTCCCACGGCGATACCGGGAGGCGATGCGCGACCACCGAAGATCCCGACCGTTGTCGGAAAGCGGGAGCCGACGCCGAACCCGCCGATGGCAAGCCATGGGGCGTTCTTCACCATGATGCCGAAGCCTGCACCTGCACCGCCGCGATACTTTCCGTGACCGTAGGAATTGCTGAAGAAGTTGCGGAAAGTATAAACAATCGGCCGACTCGACTCGGAGTCCTCAACATCAGCGCAGTCGGTCATGGTTGCAAAGAAAGCACCGGCCACGTCTATACCGTCGCGGCCCGGGCGCCCCCCCATCCCCGTACAATTGATCTCAGGCAGCATGTCAGCCACGGGATCACCGTGCTGATTGATGCCGCCAACGATGGTGGCAGCAAAGCCCGTGTGCCAACCGGCGACCGCATGGGACGGGTTAAGCGAGTACATCATACGTGCGCCGATCATGAACATGCCGTGGGTATAGCAGGTCTGCACAGTAGGAGCGTAGGAGACCGCCACGTCGCCGGAGGCGTTGACAAGCGACTCCTCCTCGAATTCCCATTCGAGGAATTCAAGGAGTGCGTTGTTGGCTGGAAGATCGTAGAAAAACCAGCCACAGAAATAGACCATGGTGAGCCCGAGAACACCCTGAAAGAAGCTGTTCATCGATGAGTCCCTGAGCATCGGCGACGAGCCTTTGAAACTCAGCTTGAGCTTGTCGCCATGCTTGCGCACCTCGACGTTGATGCGTATCAGTCCGCCATTGGGGCCGGTGGTGTCGAGGAAACGTGGCTGCCGGTAGATCCCATCGTTGACCTGGCTGATCTTCTTGCGCGCCGCCTCGCCGGTAACGGTCAGGATACGGCGCAGTGCACCGATGAAGAACGTATCACCCTTCTCGGCGATCACCGCCGTGATGCGCCGCTCGGCGATACGGCAGGCGGCGAGCCG
>JGI24705J35276_12237577_pt1 | contig 11901 bp, 7 predicted proteins | sample TergutNt197P4_FD_35276 | JGI IMG/M metagenome (IMG submission 35276)
TAATTACAACATATGAAAAAACCGATGTAACGACATGGAAGAAAATCATCAAATTATCTACAGGGGTTTGGACGATAATGATATTTGAGGTGGCGGCAGGTGAGGCAGTATTGTCGTATGTTTATATGTACGCAGATGATGAAGAATGGTATGTCTATGACCTAAATACCCAGGAATTGACAAAAGAAAAAAAAGATGTTTTAATAAAGGTTCTTATGGAAGCAAAGGATGGAGACTGGTATTATTACAACCTATTAACACATGAGGTGATAGAAAAAATACCAAATATTTAGATAGGCATAAGTTAGAAAAATCTGTATGATCAAGTACAATATCCTGAACAGGGTACTGTACTTGATCGTAAGCGACAACTATAGGGTGAAGTAAATTCGCTTAATAATCTAACGCGGGTTTTGCCCGCAAGATGCCAGAGGAAAGAGTGTGAAGAAAAGCGTGACGAAGCTTTAGCTAGTGCATTTGCTGAGGTTTTGCGTAGCAAAAGTCGGCAATGTATGTTTTAGTTGTATTGCTTTAGGCTGCATAAAATGGCTGCATACATTGCCTCACAAAAAGCGCCCGCCAAAATTTAAGCGGACGCCTTTTTCTTACATAAGTACAGATCAAATTTTCTTGTCTTAAACAAAACCGCGCTACGGTAGCTTTATAATTCAGCTTTCCATAGCCCATGCAAATTACAATAGGCATACGCCGCCACGGCTTCGTCATTGGCTAACACAAATGAAATATCCGGTTCTTCGTTTGGCTTCAGGTTTTTACGCTGGCCGCCCCGTTGTGTTTCTAAAAATACCCAGGAAATATGATGCTCTTCTGTCATAGGATGCAGAACTTCGCCCACCTTCACCCGCAGCGTTGTTCCCTCGCAGCTTACTTGCGGCACATGTTTTTCTTTGGCCGCATCGCCGCTATTGGCTATTAATTCCTGCATGGGAGTACCGCAGCATACCATCTCTACCCCGGCATCGTGTATGCGGCCAATTAAATTACCGCAAGCCTCGCAAAGCAAAAACTTTTCGTTCATAAATACACCCCTTTCTAAATTTAAAAGATTTTTATTTTTATAGCGTTTGTAAAACGCCAATAACTACATAGCGGGCATCTTCAAATTCATAGGAACAAGTAGAAAGCGCCAGCAGTTTATCGGTGGCTTGATATTGAATATCCCCGTTAAAAGTCGTATTATAGGCGGCGTAGCTGAGTAGCGATTCTAAATTATCCTCATACATAAAAGCCCGTTCCCGCCATTCTCCGGCGCCTATTACACAGCCGTAAAGCAAATCGACGCGGTAATTGCCCTGTTCACTATACAAATACATAAAAGGATGCCGCGTATAATAAGCTTGTTTTTTATATTGAGCCAAAGAGCCGAACATTTGCCCGGATTTCATTTTATGCCCATACACCACAGTCAGTTTTTGCGAAAAATCTGCCGCGCAATTATAGTCAATAAATAAAGAACCGCTGCTATTATAAGCGCCATCCGGTAAACGGCGCAGATAATAATCGTAATCTTTAGCCCGCATTACCGGGTAATCTATAGGCGTACCCGGGCTATATAGCCAAGCCGCCGTATCGGGGTTAATAGCGCAGAGGGCGGCAAAATCGATGCTTGCGGCAGGGTCAAATGTTGCCGGCGCGCCGCTTTGCGGCGGTTCTTCATTTAAAGTTGCCGTAAAAACAGCGGACGCGACGCCGGCATGACGCGCCAGCGCAGCCAGCTCTTTATAGCTTTGTTCACCTTCCCTATACTCCTGCCGCAAAGCCAGCAATTTTGCGCCGAATATCAGCATCACTACAAGAGATACAGCCAGCATCAACGAAGCCGTTGTTCTCTTTCTTTTAGCCAGGCGGGAATCTTTAGGCGCTAGCGTATCTTTTTCCCGCTGCTCAGCAAATACCCGGTGCTGCCCAGGGCTGTAAGAGCTGCCAAGCCAAAAAGTATAGCGTAAAGCATTGCCCGAGATTCGTCGCCGGTCTGCGGCCACCCGCCCTCCGGCGGAAATTCTTCGAATATCCATATTTGCTCTTCTTCATCATAATGCCATCTGCCGATGGGTACGCCGTCTTCACCCAGCTCCAGATAATCCTCGCCATCCTCCTGCAAATTATTGCCGGGCCGGGAAACAGCGGGGGGCTTGATCTCTTGGGGCGGCAGCGTTTCTTCGGGAAGGAGTTCTTGCGTGGGGGGCGGTTCCTCCGGCGGAGGGGTAGGCCCTGTCGTACCCGGCGGTTTTTCGGGGTCGGTTATGCCGGGCGGTTTTTCTTTTTCCGGAACTTCGCCCCCGCCACCACCACCACCACCGCCGCCGGATTTGTAGGAATTGATATAGCTTAAAGAACTGACCCGCCGGTTACTGTTATTGGTAACAACGCGCTCCACCACCAGTTTATTATTTTGTGCCGTTACCGTATCCGTAATGGTATAAACAGTATTATCGTAAGTATAACCCGCGACGCCGCTGTTTTCTTCCCGCACCGTATAATAGTATACGCCTTCTTCCGTATAGCTCCAAGTACCAAAAGAAGATTGCCCCGCTCCGGCTATTTTTACTATCTTTACCCCGTTAACGCTCCCGGCTGGCATAGGGTTTTGTTGATTTTGCGCGCTAAGCCGGAAAGTAAAAACACTGTCGCTAGGTGGAAGGCCGGAAACTGTTTTCACCAGCGGCGGGTCTATCATATCTGCGGGGTCGCTGGGCAATAAGCCCTGCTGATAATTATAGGAATGCCAAAATTCCAGAGCCCCCGCCTTTTCATTATTCTTTTTCCAGGCTACTATGGTAAAAGTCAAATCGCTCTCTACCATAATCTCCAGCTTATATACTTCCATATCATAAGTGTAGCCGGCCTGCTCTGCTGTGGTATGCTTCATTTCATAGGTATAAAAGCCCTCTTGAGTAAAGCTGAGCGGGCCGATATCCCGATAAGCCGTGCCCGTTACGCTAAAAGCATAACCGGCTACGCCGCTGCCAATAGGCAGAGGGTTATTAACATTATTCAAAGGGCTTAAAAGATAGCTGAAAGTTGAGCCGGGCGCCGCCTGAGCCCCGCTTTCGCTAAAGAACTGCTCCACCTGCAGCATAACTTCCGCCGTATCGGCTGCCCGGGCTTTAACGCCGCCGCTGGGCAGCAGGCAAATTATGAGCAAAGACGCTGCCGCTATCAGCCTTTTTTGTTTGGTTTTTTTAAGTATATCCATTCATCTTTCCTCTTGTGAACATAGCCTTTACGAGCCGCCAGAGCCGCCAGCAATAACAGGGGTAATGCTATGGCAATAATCCTGGCCCACCAGGCCGCTTGTTGCCATAAATTAACAACAGCATCTATTGCCGCTATATTTGTCGGCGTGCTATCTGTCTCATTTTCTTTAAATACATCTGTAAACAGCTCATCTACTATCCTCCCCGCCAAAATGCTGCGTCCATTAGTGGTAATTTCCGAACAGGTGGAGAGTAATACCAGGCGGTCTGCCGGGTCAAGCTCAATATCGCGGCTCTGCATAGCCCTTTGACTTAGCAGCTTGCCAAAAGATTCCCGCTCTTCAGGTTCTTGTATGCCCGTTCTAAAAACCGTGCTGTCATAGGCGCTGGTATGCACAAAGGCGAAAAATTCCAAGCCATGTTCCGCGCCCTCAAAATACAACATGCCGTATTTATGCTGCGCAAAATATTCCGCTTCGGCAAACTGGCCCAGTTCCCCAAACATCGCCTTTTTTTCCATATGATGCCCGTAAATGATACTGCTGAACTCTGAAAAATCGGCGGAGCATTTACTGTCTAAAAAGAGCGCACCGGAAAGCGAATGGCGCCCCAGCGCGTCGGTGTTGATATACTTCCAGTTATCCGTACTTTGCGTAAGCGGGTAATCGATACTCGTCCCATAAACCGTAAGCCAGCCTATAACTTCCGGGTTGAGCTCTTTCAGTTCGGCAAAGGAATGCTCTTCCCTTTCTACGGTTGGTTTATATATTTCATACTGTGTAGCCTGCGCAGCTACAAATACATGTTCGGAATCCCAAATGGCGTAGCAGCCGAAGACGATCAGCAGCAAAATAAGGATGAGCAAAGCCGTATCCACCACACTGTTAATCAACCGTATAACCCTAACCCCAGCCGCTACGCCAGTTTTCATATTCTACATCTCAATCTTCCTAATTGTATAGCCTTCTTCTATGCAGTTTGAGGGTGATATAAGCCGCGAAGGCAAGTATTGCTATGGCGATTAAGCCAAGGAAGGGGAGGTCGTTTATTTTAATACCGGTAACAGGAAAAACAGTTCGATGATTTGTAAATTCCGCGCAACTCTTGACTTCGCCAACATACAAATACTTTTGAGGCACGTCTGTGTTGGGCAAAGCAAGGTTTTCCGATTCATCGCTAGCTTGTGTGAGTTGTGCTTCTCCGCCATTATAGATAACACTTGCTCTGGCTAAATACTGAGAAAAACTTCTAGTTGGAGCCGCTACCTCCGCCACAGTGTATTTGGTGCCCACCGGCAACTCAGTAAACACCAAATACTGATTATGCTTGAGTTTAAAAATAAGTTCAGTACCTGACTTGAACGCAAAATATACATCCGGATTCGTTCCTGCCGTGTCACCTGAATTTATATAATTACTACCTAGATTGGTAAGCTTAGTTAAAGTGCCTGATTGATCTTCCAAAACATAACCTTTATAGCCCAATGGATTAGCGTTACACATACTGGGCACAGTGATCGTTACTTTGAAATAAAAATACTCGGTTTGCTCCGCGCCTACACCGGTGACCTTCTTGCTGATGTAAAGCTTCCAATCTGACTGGTTTTCTGGATTGGTGCCGGAATTAGTTTTATGATATTTGTTCTTGAAAGACATCTCGCTAAAATCTCCCGGTGCTTCTGGATCTTCACCCGGGGTGGGATTCAATTTTCCTGTTGGTAATTCTTCCGTTGCATCAAGCGGGTTATCTTTTATAGTCTTAGTCACACCTATATATTTGATTTCGGGTTCATGCGATACTGTATTTTCAAGCACATAGACAATAAAATCATATTTCGCTGAAGATTGAATGAGGGTCCTTGTGCCGCCTATCCCCAAACCATAGCCAGTTTCCGTAACAGAATATTTATACACGCCTACGCCGCCAATTAAAGGGTTGGTTACTGCTAGAAAATCATTAACCAAGTTTTCATCGATAAAATTTGCCGATTGAAAATACCAGATATCTTCATCAGTGGAGCTTACTAACTTTTTAGTTGCGGTGGTAGTATTAATAACTATAGGCCCTATAGCCGGCATCTTATCTTTATCGTTTGAGGTAGTTTTTCCGTCAAGGGATTCTTTGGTAAAGGTAAAGGTAAAGCTCAGGCCGGTAACATCTGTGCCAAAGGGCGTGATGAGTATCTTGGTGATAGCCGCCTTATCGGTTGCATATGGCTTTTCAGGGTCGGTATTATCGGCCAAGGCGCTGGTGAAGGTGCAAAGACAGAGGAGTAGGGCTAGTAGTAGTATGGGCAATATGGTGTATTTCTTCATGTTTTTTCCTCCTTGGGCGGGCATAGCCGCAGGTATTTAGGTTTGTGTGGTGGTTTTCTTGTTTTTGGGGTTTTTACAAATTCCTTCTTCTTAGTAAAGCTATTACACTCCCCAGGGTATCTTGAGCTTTTATGGCGCCGTAGATACGGCTGTCTGTTACTCCTTCCCGCGCGTCCCCCAAAACGAATACTTCGTTTTCGGCTAAAGTGAGCGGGAATTCTATGCCTTCTGCGTAGCGTTGGGTTTTATGATGAATATCCATTTCTTGTTGCAGAGCACCGTTGATAATGAGGCCTTCTTCACGAATATCTACCGTATCGCCTGCCGTGGCTATAACCCGGCGTACTTGCTTTTCGCCTTGAAAAGCCAGTATTAGCAAATCCTGGGCATGATAATCTTTATTCCAGCGGTAATACATAACCAAATCGCCGTCTTTAAGCGAGGGATACATACCGTGGTCCGCGTTATAATGTAAACCGTAAACAAAGTTGAAAAGTAGAAGCGCGGCGGCGATTATCACCGCTATTTTGGCCAGGAGCGCTAAAAGCTCCTGAATCAGCGTAGGTTCGCGGGCATGGCCCGGCCATTGTTTTGTGGTTTGTGGTGGCGGGGCCGGTGGGGGTGGCTTTTCGCGCGGCCTATGGGCGTATTTAGCGGCGGTTTTGTCTTGAAGATTGATGATCATGCCGCTTCACCCCCTTTGCGGCGGCGGTAAGCTATCCTTACCATTAAGGCCAAGAGGCCTAAAAACAGTGTTAAAGCCGGTAAAAGCAAGGATGCTTTTATATTGCCCAAAGACAAACCGGTAATGGGCATTTCATTTCTAGCATTAGTGAATGCAATGGTACGGGGCAGCTTGCTCATAAGCCGTACACCGGTATCATTAGTGCCTGCCGGCCCTTGATCATCTGTAAAAGAGGCAACATAATCGGGAGCTATGGTTTCTACAATACGCATGCTGTTTTTAGCCGGTATGCCCGCTATAGTAATAGTTTGGCCATGTTTTAAATAAAATGTCGCCATACCGTCTTCGCTTAAAGTAAGCGTACCGTCATCTGGCTTTAAGGCAATAGTATCGGTCTTGTCTCCCGTATAGGCAAAGGTCGTGCCTATAGCTTCGGCGTCGCCTTTATAATCTACAAGGTATATACTGAAAACAAACACTTTATTACATTCACTAAAAGTACCGCTCACACTTTTGCCCACAGTTAAAGTAGTTTCAAAAAATTTAACCGGCAAAACGCCGTTAGCGGCGGCGTAATTATGTGTATTATAGCCGCCTAGGGTTTTGATAGAATATATTTGCGGGTCATTATCTACAACACGCACTACATCTCCCATAGAACGCATGCTACTGTCTATGGCTTGGATATTATCGACGCGCATAGCCGTTAAGCCGGTGCTGTAAGCAAAGCAGCGATAATTCGCCGGCAAAACCAGCGTGTTTAGCTCGGGGCTTAGCGTGTTATCCGCATATGCTTTCAATGTAACAGGCGCAGGTGATATAACTTTATTGAACATAGCGTTGATATAATAACCGTCGCCCGCATTATCATTAACAGCGTCGATAGCCGGTTTATGGGGCTGGCCTTCCTCTGTTTCTTGATCGCGGGAATAGGCCCAGATTTGTGCCGCCGCGCCGATATTTATAAGCGCGCCCATGCCTTGCCAGCCGCCGCCAATGCCCGCGCCCCAATTGCCTTTAGCAGTGATTTTACCGCCACTGATAGTAACCGAAGTGCTACCGGTATCTCCTTTAGCCCCGCCAATGGCCGCGCCGCCGCCATTGGATATAGCTTCCACCACGCCGCCGTCCATGATAATACTGCCGCCTAAAGCGGCGGTACCTGCGGTGTACCCGGCACCGATAGCGGCGCTATCTCCCGACAAACAAGTTGCCGTAACCAAAAAGCCGTTTATAGTAATAGTGCCAAAGCTGTTAAAATCGCCAGAAGCCACACCACCGCCAATACCCGCGCCCTTAGCGGAAGTAGCGCTTACCGTACTTTGGCTTATAGTAATGCTTCCCTCTATATTAGTACCGGCCAAGGAACTGGCGCCGCAACCGATGCCGGCGCCGTTATAAGCTTGGCAATTCACCTTTCCGCCTGCTATGATAATTTGACCGCTGCAGCCATTATTGCCGCCGCCTATACCTGCGCCCATATAACCGTTCACATCTGCCAGCGCGCTTATTTCTCCTCCCTTGACAGTGATCTTACCGGCGCTTTCGCCATTCAACCCGCCAATAGCCGCGGCATTAGCATTCGTAGCATTCACTTGCAAACTGCCTGGGCCTCCGGGCGCTTCATCGATAGTCAAGGTGGCTTCAGAGGGCACATTGAGGCTGCCATGCAAGTAATTGGCGGCGCAGGCGGCGTAGGCGCCTGTATTAGCAATAAGCAGTTCAACCTGAGCTGTGCCCTGTAAAGTTATATTGCCGATAAGATCGATATCGTCGATAAGCAGTGTAACTTTTGTGCCTGTGGTTATGATGATTTCATCGAATATAGCTGTTTGATGCTTAGGCTCATTGGGAGAGGCGGGGCTTTGTAGTTTTCCGCTCTGTACTATGGTATAAGGTTCGCTGGAAACCGCACCCGAAAAGGTCAATTTTCTGAAACCGCCACTGTCAGTGCTAACAGCTCCACCGCCTGTTAAATTAGTGGCCAGGGGATATTGTATACTGTAAGGATCCATGCCGCCGCTCACCGTATAGCCTTGCCCGTCGGCAATAGTTTCCGAAAGATCCAGGTATGGGGCATATACAAAATAAACTGTGGCATTACCCGTTACCGGGTCTCTAGTGGGCCCTCCCTCAGTATACACATGATTAACCGGCGGAGCATCCCATTTATGGCCCAAGGCGACATAGCCTGCTACGGGTGGCAAAACTTTTGTATAAGCGCCGTTTAGCGGCACAGAAGTAAAAGTATCGCGCATGCCGATGATATCGCCATGGGTATCTACATATATTTCTGTTATTGTATAACCGGCACCATATACATAATAAATATCGCTATTTTTAGTGATCTCTTGGCTAATTTTTGTAGTTGAAAAATCCGCACCGTTACCATCCGGTTTAGTATCCCATTTATAGCCTAGGCCCACATAGCCGGGGAGGGGGGGGATATCTGCCGGTATGTTTTTTTCGTAAGTAGGAAATAAGGGTAATTTGCTTAATACCATGCTGCTGCCATTGGCTATGCCCAAGCTAATGCCATAAGCGTCTACATAATGTTCTGTTATTTCATAATAGATGAGTGTGCTAAGTTTAACGGCCAAATACCCTCTGTTAACTAAGAGAATATTATTATAATCATTATAGCCGGTATTTGCTTTAATCGAAGGAATTTGCGGGTCGTCATATTCTTTTTGCACCACGGCATTTATACCATAAGCGGTATAAGCAAAAATATTATCTATACTGCTTCTTATAAGCTGTGTGCTATAGCCAAAGTTTTTATAGCCCTTGGGCAATAAAAGAGTTTTATCTACCATACTTTTATTATTGCCAAAAACACGCAGCTGCGTATCTTCGGTGGTGGATATAGGCCCATCGAAACTGGCGTTTACATAATAGCCTCTGTCTTTATTATCTTTAACACTAAAAGCCGGCATGTTCCCGCCGGAATAAGCTGTTACATCGGCATCCGGGCCCAAATAAAATTCTGGCTCAAAACCGACCGGCGCACCGATACCGGCGTTCTTATCGCTTTCCGCCACCACCGTACCGCCGGTTATTTTCATAATGCTGCCATTACTGAAATCAAAATAGCCTATACCGGGGCTTTCAATGCTTTTCGCATAAATCGTTCCGCCGGTTATCTCTATATCGCAGCGCCTGGTTCCATTGGAGGTGCCGATACCGGCGGCGCCATGACTATCGGCAGAAGACGCGGTAGCAATAGCGCTGATTTTTCCGCCGCTGATCTTTATACTGGAGGGGCCTTCACTATTTGTGCCTGAACTGCCGCCGATGCCCGCCCCTTCTCCGGCACCAGTTTCCTCTTTTTTGCGGATAACCTGCACATCGATATCTCCGCCTTCAATGCAGATATCTCCCACCGAACCACGGGAACCGGCGCCAATGCCCGCGGCTTGGCTGTATTGTATAATGGTCACTTTACCATTGCTGATCGTGATATTACCGCCATTGCCACCCATATAACCAGGATTGGTATTAGTATTGCAACCGCCGCCAATTGCGGCGCCGCCCAAAGCCGAGCCCGTTCCATCGTAACCGTTTTGTGTAATATTTATCACGCCGCCTTTGATATTGATAGTTCCGCCATTACCACCTATGGATGTACCCGTACTAACTCCGCCGCCACCTATACCCGCGCCGTACGAAGACATTTGGATATCTATGGTTCCGCCCTTTATTGTTGTTACTCCGCCGTCTCCTGCGGCAGTCGCAGAACCACCGCCGCCAATACCCGCGCCGAACGATCCTATTCTACAGCCGATATCCAGAGTCCCGCTGTTAATCGTGATGCTGCCGGCTTTTTCCGCTTGGGATCCGCCAATTCTGGCATAATTGACCGCGCTGGTGGTAGTCGGCATAATAAGCGAACCGCTGCTGCCTTCCGCGTTCTCTATAATCAGTTCCGCCCCATCCGGAACCCAAATATTTTGTCTTATATAACTTTCACCTTCTAGTTGCAGCGTAAGCGAACCGGAACCTAAAACTCTAATATTGCTATTAAAATAACCAGGATTCATATCTATACTATCAATTTTCAGTGTAACATTAACACCGCTGTTTACAATTATTTCGCCGATAGCGTTAGTATTGGTTTTTGCGCCGTTCTTTAAGCCGCTTTGAATAAAAGTATAAATATTGTCCGGGTCGCTATTCGTAAATGTAAGGGTATATCTTGGAATAAATGTACCCGAAGGAAACATAGAATTATAATATGTAAAGGACGGAGTATACTCAGCACCATCAGCTATAGATTTGCCAGTAATTGTATAGCAAGTCTTCACTAAAGGAAAATCGACAACCTTATTTTCTCCAAGCTCGGAAAGGTCGATAGTATATTCATCAGCCTCTTCCATTTCCTCTTCAAGTATCAGTAAAAGCTCTTCCTCCAATTCTTCTTCCGCGGCCTCTTCTTCTCCTATACCATCTTCTTCTTCCGCGTCTTCATCTATTTCTCCGTCATTCTCCTGATCTTCTTCATCTTTATCTTCATCTACTAACTCTTCATCTTCATTTCCTTCTTCTTGCTCTTTATCGTCATCCAGCTCTTCATGATCAATATCTTCATCATTTTCTGTATCGTCATCCAGCTCTTCTTCTTCCAGCCCCTCGCCTTCTGTATCTTCCACTATTTCATCATCATCGCCTTTTTCTTCTTCCCCGTCTTCCCAGCCGTCTTCTTCGGTAGTATCGTCATTTAATTGGCCGCCATCAAAAAAGCCGTCTTCAGCGTCGTCGGCTGATAATGAATCATCTTCTACAGAAGAAAAATCTGCCTGCAATACATCGGGCAGGGCTAAAAAAGTGATCCAAAAAACCGCTATTATGATACCGCATACAATACCGGCAACTTTAAAATGATCTTTTAAACTTTTCTTTTCAGTAATTCCTTCACTTGTACGCCAGGGAAAATATACCGCGCCTTTCTTTATTTTATTAGCAATAGCGGCTATAAGGCGATTGGCATTATGGGGCATAGCTCATCCTCCATCAAAATTGGAAGTAATAGAAATAATGGTTACTACAACATATACATTTTGTGCATAATAGTACTATCGTAATGTACTAGCCCCACTTTAGTTTTTTATATAGGCAAATAACTTTTCAGCAATAAGCATAATGCGTATATTAAAGAATTATCCCTGCAAAATAATGAAAAAACGCCCGTAAAGCCGGGCGCCGTTAAGGTATAAAAAATGTCATCCTTAAGCGAGGCGCAGGGTTTTAATAAGCCCCTTAACTCCGTTCAGAATGACATTGGTAATTTAGCAAACATATTCAAAAAGTTAAACTTTTTGTAACAACTCTTCCGCCATATCTGTTTTTTCCCAGGGCAGATCTAAATCGGCGCGACCAAAATGCCCGTAAGAAGCTATCTGCTTATAGATGGGGCGCAGTAGGTCGAATTGCTGTATAATAGCGGCGGGGCGGGCGTCGAACAGTTTGCGGCATACGGCTATCAGCTTTTCTTCCGCCACCACGCCGCTGCCAAATGTTTCCACCCTTAAAGAAACCGGTTCGGCTACACCTATAGCATAAGCCAATTGCACTTCGCAGCGGGCGGCTAAGCCGGCGGCAACAATATTCTTAGCTATATAACGCGCCATATAACAAGCCGAGCGGTCTACTTTGGTGGGGTCTTTACCGGAAAAAGCGCCGCCGC
>JGI24705J35276_12237576_pt1 | contig 11899 bp, 6 predicted proteins | sample TergutNt197P4_FD_35276 | JGI IMG/M metagenome (IMG submission 35276)
GGCGGCGCGGCGGGAACGCATACCTACAAATGGTATCGCGCCGACGATAGCGGCGGCACGGGCGAAGCAGTAATAGGTGGCGCGGTTGCGCTTAGCTACACCCCTGTGACAGCCGATTTCGGGCGATGGATATGTATTGAAACAACCCCTGTAGGCGACGGTAGCTTAACGGGAACGCCTGTCAAAAGCAGCTACATTCAAATCGGCGTGAAAATTACCGCAAGCGCAACAGGCGCGGGCGGAGCTTCGGCAATCACAGTGGACGGCACAGCAGGCGCAACAGGAAAAGTGTTTTACGACACAACCCCAATCAGTATAGTCGTCACAAAGAACACGGCTACCGACGGGGTAGCATGGACGGCAAGCGGTGGCGTCGGCTCATTCGGAAGCGCCACATCAGAAAGCACGACCTTCACGCCTCCGGCAAGCCCAGCAGGGGATATTGCTCTGACCGCAACGCTGACAGCGGCAAACACCCCGCCAACGATCACCTCAGGGAGCAGTACATTAGTTATTAATGGCACAGGTGGCACGTTTCAGGTTACAGCTACCGGCACGGCGCCGATTACATACGCGCTGTCAGGCCAACCCGCAGGCGTCAGCATCAACTCCTCAAGTGGTCTTATCACCATCGCGGCGACCACAGCTATTAACACCTATTCATTTACCATTACAGCCACCAACGGCACATCGCCCAATGCGTCGCAAACCTTTACCCTGACGGTAACGGCGCCACCCATCCCGCCTGTACCTTCGTTGCCTCCAACCTCGTACACCGTTAATATCGGTATATTCCAGGGCGGCAGCGTAAAGGCCAACCGTACAACCGCGACAGCAGGCGATATCGTCACGCTGACCGTCAGTCCGGAGATGGGCTATGAATCAGACGCGATAACCGTACACCGCACAGGCTCACCGGCAACGACCGTTTCACTGAGCGGCACAGGCAATACCCGCAGTTTCACGATGCCCGCCGGAAATGTCACAGTGGATGCCACATTCAGGAAGACTGCACAGCAAACGCTGTGGGAAAAGGCTCGTGCAATAATCGAAAACGCCGCCTACAACGTACAGCAGCAATACGCCGGTACGCCTGAACAGCTTGCCGGATACCTTGCCAACTATATCAACGGCTTGTTGAGCGCCGCCGGCGTAAATCTGACCCTCACACCTGAAAATATCTGGATAGAATCAGATCGTTTCCTGCCCGCTACATCAGGCACTAACGGATCGTTTGCGTTCTTTGTACTTCCGGCAGGCGTCATCGGTTCCAATCTGAACAGCGGCATAATCGTCGCCTCTACGGTCGGCATAGAGACGCAAGGCCTTGCGTCTCTGCAAGCCTGCGTGCAGCATGGAGTGTTATATGTCCGCGGTTTACCCGCAGGCGCTGAATGGCGTGTATATAATGTAATGGGTACATTAATATATAATGGCGTTGCCTCCGATGTAGAGACGCAATGCATTGCATCTCTACCGTCACGCGGTATCTATCTCGTCACCGACGGAAAGACAACGGTAAAAGTAGTGAATTGAAAACAAGTGGGCGCGCCCACTTGTTTTCAATTACGAATTACGAATTACGAATAACAAGTTATCAATTACGAATTACGAGTTAAGAATCCCCTTTATTAGTGATAAGTTTGTATATAGGGGCAGCAGGGGCAGACCAGTGTGTCTGCCCTTATTTATTGTCATTTCCGGCTGTTTGGCTGTAAATCAAACCCTATTTACCATGATTATTTGACAGGCGGCATTCAAAATTATTTTTGCATAAAAAAACAGAGCGGTTGTTGTGGTTCCCTGAAAAATCCTTACCTTTGGCAAATTATTTATAAAAATACAAAGTATTAATCTAATTTTTCAAAGGTAAATATGAATCAAGCTAAAAAAGCGACTGACAAACTACCTGAAGACCATGTGCAAAAATTAGAGCAGATTGCGGAGATAATTGCCAAATTCGAGGCAAAGCCAAGCAATCTGATTATGATTTTGCATGCGGCACAAGGTATTTATGGCTATTTGCCATACGATGTCCAAAAGTTTATTGCGGATAAGATGAACATGCCCGTTTCTGAAGTTTCGGGAGTGGTTTCGTTCTATTCGTTTTTTTCAACTAAACCCAAAGGAAAACATACATTGATGGTATGTATGGGAACCGCGTGTTATGTACGCGGCGGTAAAAAATTGTTAGACGGTCTTCAGAAACATCTGCATGTTGATTGTGACTGTACAACCGAAGACGGCAAATTCACTTTGACGAAGGCGCGCTGCATCGGAGCATGTGGATTAGCGCCTGCCATGATGGTGGATGACACTGTTCATAAGGCTGTAAATCCGAATAAGTTAGAATCAATCCTGTCTAAATATTAGGAGGCGATATTATGGGTAAGACTATCAAATCAATTGCTCAATTAGAAGCGATTAAGAACGAATTTCTGAAAAATCAGGAAAAATATAAATACCAGATTTTAGTGTGCGGAGGCACAGGATGTGTATCGTCCAATTGTGCCGACGTAGAAAAGGCGATTGTCGAAGAACTGAAAGAACAGGGTATTACAAAAGATGTACGGGTATATCAAACCGGCTGTATGGGCATTTGTGCCTTAGGCCCGGTGATGCTCATGCTTCCTGACAGAATTTTCTATACCGAATTGAATCCTGAAAAGGCTAAAGAAATCGTACGCAGTCACTTAGTCAATCACCAACCGATTGAAGAATATACTTTTTACGACAAGACCTTATTGAAATACATCCCCAAAATAGATGACATCGAGTTTTTCAAGGCTCAGGTGAAGATTGTGTTGGATTTATGCGGTATCATTGACTATACCGATATTAAGGATTATATTGCACACGACGGATATTTGGCTGCTGCACAGGCAATCACCGGAATGACACAGGAAGAGGTGGTAAAAGAAGTGGAGACCTCCGGCCTTCGCGGTCGCGGCGGCGCAGGTTTCCCCACGGGCACCAAATTACGTGCAGGATTTTCACAGCCAGGCAAGATCAAATACATGGTATGCAATGCCGATGAAGGCGATCCTGGCGCATTTATGGATCGCAGCGTCATCGAAGGCGACCCGCACTGTCTCATCGAAGGAATGATACTTTCGGCTTATGCCATCGGTGCACAGCAAGGTTATGTGTATATCCGCGCTGAATATCCGATTGCCATTGAAAGATTAAAAGTGGCTTTGGATCAGGCGCGTGAATATGGTTTCCTGGGGAAAAAACTGTTTGGGACAGATATTAACTTTGACCTCGAAATCAGAATAGGCGCCGGCGCATTCGTATGCGGTGAAGAAACAGCATTACTGGCTTCCATTGAGGGAAAGCGCGGCGAACCGAAACAAAAACCGCCATTCCCGTTCCAAAAAGGATTGTTCGGCTATCCGACTATTATTAATAATGTAGAAACCTTAGCCAATATACCGAAAATCGTCCGTAAAGGCGGCAAATGGTATTCATCTTTCGGTTTGGAAAAGGCGCCGGGCACGAAAGTGTTTGCCCTTGCCGGCGACGTAGTGAATACAGGCATTGTGGAAGTACCGATTGGGACCACCATAGGCACAATCATTTACAATGTAGGCGGCGGTATTCCCAACCGGAAAGATTTTAAGGCAGCACAAATCGGAGGACCTTCCGGCGGATGTATCACTAAAGACAACCTCAATGTGCCGGCCGAATACGAAGCCTTGAGTAAAATGGGCGCCATTATGGGCTCGGGAGGGTTGATTGTGATGAACGAAGACACCTGTATGGTGGATACGGCCCGTTTCTTCATGGACTTTATCCGCGACGAATCATGTGGAAAATGTGTCGCCTGCCGTGTCGGAACCAAGCGGATGCTTGAAATACTTGAAAACATTACCGAAGGAAAAGGACGGCCGGGGGATATTGAACTGTTAGTCGAAATCGGCGAAGCCATTCAGGAATCGGCCATGTGCGGTCTCGGACAGACCGCCCCCAACCCGATTTTATCCACCATTCGTTTCTTCAGAGAAGAATTTGAAGAGCATATCAACAAAAAATATTGCCGTGCAGGCGTTTGCTCGTCAATGTTCACTTCGCCTTGCGAAAACACCTGTCCGGCCAATGTCAACGTGCCCGGTTATGTGTCGCTGATTGCAGCTGGTCGTTTTCAGGATGCATACAATCTGGTGATGCAGGAAAATCCGTTCCCGGCCATCTGCGGCAGAATATGTACCCGTCCCTGCGAGCGTAAATGCCGTCGTGGCACGGTGGACGAGCCGGTTGCCATTCGCGATCTGAAACGTTTTGCTGCAGATTACGCATTCAAAAACGAGTTGCCATACAAGATGCAACTCACCTTTGCAAAAAAAGGGAAACGTGTGGCTGTTATCGGAGCAGGCGCATCAGGCTTGACCTGCGCTTACTATCTTGTCAATATCGGTTACGACGTGGATGTCTTTGAATCCGAAAAGGTTGCCGGTGGCGTATTGGCATTCGGCATTCCCGAATATCGTTTGCCCGAAGCCATTCTACAGCATGAAATAGACTTAATCCGCCAGGCAGGCGTCAATATCTATCTGAATAAAGAAGTAGGAAGAGATTTGAACTTCAGTCATTTACGCGAAGGATACGACGCCATTTACATAGCGACCGGCACTCAATATCCGGCGAAAGTCAATATCGAAGGCGAAAACCTTCGTGGCGTAATGCATGGCATTAACTTCCTGAAAGATACAAATCTTCGGGATGACATGAAATTGAGTGGCACCGTTGCCGTGATCGGCGGTGGAAACACAGCCATTGATTCTGCCCGCTCTGCACTGCGTATAGGCGCTGACCGCGTGATTATCGTATATCGCAGAACACAGGACGCCATGCCGGCATATATTGAGGAAGTACATGAAGCCATCGAAGAAGGCGTCGAGGTAATGGAACTGACTGCTCCGGTCAAATTCATCGGAAAAGACAATAAAGTTGTTGGCATCGAATGTGTAAAAATGGAATTGGGTCAATTTGATTCCTCCGGAAGAAGAAAATCGGTCGAAATAAAGGGTTCTAATTTCGTATTGGATGTGGATTACGTGATTCCTGCCGTAAGCCAGTATGCAGACCTGCCGTTTATCAGCAAGGATGAGATTGGCGTGACGAAGTGGGGCACCTTCATTGTGGATCCTGAGACACAGATGAGCACAATGGAAGGTGTGTTTGCCGGCGGCGACGTAGTACGTGGTCCCGACACCGTCATCACTGCTATTGCCGACGGTAAGAAAGCTGCTTCTTCCATTGATTCGTATCTTGGCGGAAATGGTCTGCTGAACAAAGGAGCGCCTATTGACCTTCCGAAAGTGTATGATGAAGACGAAGTAGTCACCCACCCGCAATTCGATCAGGAAATGCTATCGCCTGAAGTACGGAAACAGTCGTTTGCTGAAGTAGTTTTAGGTTTCCATAAACTGAATGCCATTGCAGAATCCATGCGTTGCTTACATTGTGAGAGGAGATAATTATTTCAATGCACAATGAATAATGAACAATGAATAATTGAGAATATGATACAGTTAACAATTAATAATAAGAAAATCAGCGCAGCACAGGGAACGACGATTCTCGAAGCTGCCAAACAAAATGGAATCAATATCCCTTCGTTGTGTTATATGGAAGGGGTTCATAAGTTCGGTTCCTGCCGGATTTGTTCCGTAGAAGTAGTAGGCGCTAAGACGCTTCAGGTTGCGTGCATGGCAGAAGTAAGGGAAGGGATGGTAGTACATACCCACTCCAAAAAAGTGCAGAAGACACGTAAGGTATTGTATGAGTTGATGCTCTCCGACCACTCTAAAAATTGTTTGAGTTGTGTGCGTAACCAATCATGCGAATTACAGCGCTTGGGTGAGACACTGGGTATTACGGAGAATCGTTTCCAGACAAACAGCACCCGCGAGCAATTAGACATATCACCCGCGATCACACGCGACCTGTCGAAATGTATTCTATGCCGTCGTTGTGTCACAGCTTGCAGAGACATACAGGAGGTAGGAATCCTTGATGCGCAAAATCGCGGTTTCGATACCGTGATAGCGCCGTCAATGGATCGCCCGATTAACAACGCAAAATGTTCATTTTGCGGTCAATGTACTGTAGTTTGTCCGGTAGGGGCTTTGAAAGAAACCGACCATACCGCACGCGTATGGGAAGCCTTGAACAATCCTGAGACCCGTGTTGTCATGCAGCCTGCTCCGGCAGTGCGTGTGGCACTGGGCGAGATGTTCGGCTATCCTGTAGGAACAACGGTAACCGGAAAAATGGCAGCCGCCATACGGGCGCTGGGCGTAGATGATGTGTTCGACACCGACTGGTCGGCCGACCTGACCATAATGGAAGAAGGCACAGAGTTCCTGCACAGGGCGACAGATGTACTCACCGGTAAAAAAGCGGTACTCCCGATGATCACAAGTTGTTCGCCGGGTTGGATCAAATATGTAGAGTCGTATTATCCGCAACTCATCCCGCATCTGTCCACCTGTAAATCGCCACACATGATGCTGGGCGCTTTGGCCAAAACCTATTATGCCGAAAAGATCGGTGTTGATCCGCAGAAGATGTACACCGTATCCGTCATGCCTTGTACGGCGAAAAAATTTGAAGCCTCACGCGAAGAAATGGTCAACAGAGGTGTTGCCAACGTGGATGCCGTATTAACCACCCGCGAATTGGGACAGATGATCAAGCAGGCAGGTATAGACTTCCGGAATCTTGATGACGAATCGTTCGACGATCCGATGGGGCAATCCACCGGCGCCGCCGACATCTTCGGAGTTACCGGCGGTGTGATGGAAGCAGCAATCCGTACCGTTTATGCCATTGTAACAGGTCGGGAAGTCCCGTTCGAAGACTTACATGTAGCGCCGATAGTAGGACTCGAACAAGTCAAGGTAGCTACATTGAAATTTGAAAATGTACTTCCCGCACATAAGATGTTTGAAGGATTTGAAGCTAAGATAGCGGTAACCAGCGGCTTGGCAGGAGCCAAAATCTTAATGGAGCAAATCGCAGCAGGTACGTCTCCCTATCACTTTATAGAGGTGATGGGATGTCCCGGCGGTTGTATCTCCGGAGGCGGACAGCCACGCAGCGATGACCCGGATTTCAGAATAAAACGCCTAAAAGCTATCTATGGCGAAGACGAAGGCAAGCCGATCCGCCAGTCACACCTCAACCCGTCAATTAATGCGCTTTACAAAGATTACCTCGGCAAGGCGGGCGGTCATTTGTCGCACGAACTGCTGCATACGCATTATGTGGACAGGAGCAAAGAGAGCGACTAGTTCAATTACGAATTACGAATTACGAATTACGAATGAAATTGGTGGGGCGAATAACATTCGCCCCACCAAAAAGGCTGCCCTTATCCCCCTTTGGAGGGGGCAGGGGGAGGACTAAATAAAAAAGGCTGTTTTTCAAACAGCCTTTTTTTATTATTTACCCCAACGCCGGCAAAATATGTTTCCAGATCAGGTTTATTTCGGCCTGCATATCCGAAACGCGGGCGGTAACTACAATCACAGCATCTTTTTCAGGCAGGATTATGATATACTGACCGTTGGCGCCGTCGGCACGGACGCCGTTATGCCGGCATCGCCACATTTGATAACCGTAGCCTTGCAACCAATCACTGTCTTCGGGTTTCATCTTCAGATTTTCGCGCGTAGTTCCTGCCGGTAATGAGGCGATATGTGAAGTAGTGGCTTCTTCGATCCACGATTCCGGCAATAGCTGTTCGCCGTTCCATTTCCCTTTCTGCAAAATAAATTGTCCCAGCTTAGCCATATCTTCGGTTTTAACGCTCAGTCCCCAGCCTCCCAGGTTAATACCCTGCGGACTTTCAGCCCAGGTAACGCCGGTTATCCCCAACGGACGGAACAGTCGCGGAGTAAGGTAATCAATGACTTTTTCTCCTGTCACTTGCTGAATAATAGCCGAGAGCATGTAGGTTGCCATGCTGTTATATTGAAACTCCGTTCCGGGCATCCGGTAAAACGGGACTGACAGAAAGGCCTTTACCCAGTCTTCTTCTGTGCGACGCGCCTGATTGACTGCGCTTTCGTCATTTCCCGTCGCCATGGTCAATAAGTGCCGTATCTCTAACGCTTGCAAATGAGGACTTATCGTTGCCGGTAGTTTATCCGGAAAAAAGGAAATCACCTTATCCGTCACTTTCAACCGGTTCTCGCTAACCGCAAATCCGATAGCTGTTGCCGTATATGTCTTGCTGACAGACCATAACGCATGGAGTTTGTCGGGTGCATTGTCGCCAAACCATTGTTCGGAAACTACTTTCCCATGTCGCACAATCATCAGACTATGTATTTCCTGTTCGCTTGCCTTGATGGCATCCAAATAATCTGCAATACCCCTTCGGGCTACATTTTCAGCTTGCGGTGTACTGCGAGGCAAAGGTTTCGCTATTTTGTCATCTATTGTTTGATCATCCATGTTATCAGCGTTTTCTGTTTTTTTAGCCCAGATAATAGCTTGCGACAGTACTTTGAGAAAGGCAGGATTTTCCCATGCCTGCCGGTCATGTCCTAATGTCAGCGCAACAACCCTTGATTTGCCATACCTGTTTGTCCAGCATACCAACGGACCGCTCTCAGGCGAATCGGTCGAAAGAATAGGATGAACATCAGGGAGCAGTTCAGTGTCGCCATACGCTTCGTCAATAATTACGAAATCCGATATCCCTTGCGTAATCGGATGATTATTGTCTTCCACGTAAACCTGTAGCTTCACGTCATGCGAATAATTGGAAGGAGGTTGAACAATACTGTCTTTTGTCCATGGAAAATGATGATAACGACCACCGACAATCCTCACATATTCAGGCCAGTCATCATAACTGCAAAAAGCATGATGCAGCACCACCAATCCTTTACCATTATTTAGCATGGTTAAAAAATCCCTTTGTGCCTCCGGTGGTATTTCTTTGGGCATATCATACAGTAGCACAACATCATATTTATCCATCCGATCCGCCTTTAGCATTTTATATGCATCCGGATGCTCAACATGGTCGTAAACGATCGGCAACCTGCTTAGCATCACATCAAAATTCTCTTTATCATAATCATGCCCGCCGGTAATAAACAGCACCTTTACAGGTGTAACCTTACTACATGATAACAAGCAGATTGACAAACATAATACGCACAATAATCCGGTTATTTTTTTCATAATCATATATTTAATTGTTAATGTCCAGGCATCATAACTCACATTTTCCAATGCACGAATGCGACAAAGGTAAGCATTTTTATAATAAAATGTGATTTATGCGGCACGTTCAATAATTGAAACATCTTTGGGATTTCTTTTCAGAAAATCCTTTGAAATGGCGTAAGCATCCATCAATTCGGTATTATATGGTTGGAAAAAACCGCCGATTTCAGTTTTATTCAAAGAAGGATCAAGCCATTTTTCCTCAGACGATGGCGGGATAATCAACGGCATACGGAAGGGATTTTTGCCGCCATTGTGAATCGTAGCGCATAATTCATTTGCCGGCACGGTAAGTATCGAAAATGTAGTGATGATTTCTTTTGTCACGGGATGCCGCCAGCGCTCATAAACGCCTGCTATTGAAAATATTTCTTCATTTTTTAAATAAATATAATAGGGAGTTACTTCTTTTCCGGTGTGCTGAAACTCAAAATAGCCCGTGGATGGTATCAGACAACGGTTCGTTTGTATCGGAACACGAAAAGACAGCAGACTGAAAACCGTTTCAGATCGTGCGTTCAGCGTCATTTTGCTAACTTTTTTTGCATCTGCTTCCGTCTTAGTCCAATGCGGGATTAACCCCCATCCGGCTGCATATACGTTTTCATCATTGGCAATCATATAACAGTCCGGATGCGAAAAAGCCGTTATTTTGTATTGTTCATCTAAAATTTCCTGAACGATTTCGATAAGGTCTGTTTTCCTGCCATATCGTTTGGCAACAGCCAATGCTCTTTTACTGCATGAATTATAGAAACACATCTTCTTAATTGAAAGTTGAAAGTTGAAAGTTGAAAATTATATTTTTCATTATTGAAAGTTGAAAGTTGAAAATTATAATTTTTATTTCGTTTTGGGGAAATCAGCAAATCTTGTCGTATAGCATGGCGAGAGTCGTTCCTGTTTTATTTTCCATGCCTTGCCGTCGCCCATAACGGCAAGTCTCAAGGTATTACGTCCGTATTTGTCATTGATATAATCAAGGGTTTTCGTTATCTTTTTATCATTAGCACGGTTAACCGTGTCGAATAAATTGGGCATTACTGCATTTTGGGGGCATAAATCCATGACCATTACGCCTGCTTTTTTGTATTGATAACCGGATTTGAAAATGGTTTTCAAGCCTTGTAATGAATATTTGATTATTTCAGCTGTTGAATTGGTAGCGACCGGTAAATTGACAATAACATGCTGGCTATACTGCGATAAATCTTCTCTGTAAGGGTTTGTATCAATAAATACCAAAAGACTGTTTGCGCATGATTTTTGTCTGCGCAGTTTTGCGGCAACCATTGAGGCATACGTGGCTACAGCTTCGCTTATGATATCACGATCGGAAATCATCTTTCCGAATGACCTTGATACAAGTATGCTTTGTTTGTCCGGTTGAATGGTTTCCATTTGGATACAAGGCTCTCCCAAAAGTTCGCGCCAGGTTCGTTCACCAACCACGGTCATGTGTTTTCTGACCCATGCCTGCGGGAGTTGGGTAAATTCATAAGCCGTCTTTATGCCCATGTCCGTCAACCGTTTGGCGTGTCGCCGACCAATCCCCCACACGTCGCCTATTTCAAATTTCTTCAATGCTTTCGTGCGTTTTTCGTCCGTATCTATTAAGCAAACGTTTTGATAGGCAGGATAAATCTTTGCAAATTTGTTAGCAACCTTTGCAAGCGTCTTTGTGGGTGCAACCCCTATGCTTACAGGTATTCCCGTCCCCTGTTTCAACGTTTGAGCTATCACAGTGCAGTATTCTTTCAGGTTGTAATGTTCAAATCCGGCAAATGAACAAAAGCTTTCGTCAATGCTATAATCTTCAATATCAGTACAAAACGCAGAAAGCAATCCCTTAACGCGTAATGACATGTCGGCATACAGCACAAAATTAGTAGAAAAAACCTGCACGTCGTGCTTTTTCACAATTTCCTCAATCTCAAAAAAGTTTGCACCCATTTTAATTCCCAATGCCTTTGCTTCGTTGCTTCGGGCAATGGCGCAACCATCGTTATTGGAAAGTACAATCACCGGTTTTCCTTCGAGTGAAGAATCGAATACGCGCTGACAGGACACGAAGAAATTATTACAATCCACTAACGCATACATAATTAAAACTTTTTTATGGCATATTTCAATACTCCCCAGCGCCGGAGTTCCTCTCCTTCGCGCAAGATGAGAGAAGGAAAACCGGGATTTGACGAAACCAGTTCAACATAACCAATGCCGTATTTCAGTCGTTTGAGTGTAAATTCGCCGTCAATCGAAAAAACGAGAATCGAGTCTTCATACGGCTCTGCCAGTTTGTCTATTACTAATAAATCGCCTTTGAAAATACCATCACCGCTTTGGCTGTCGCCTCCCGCAATCAGGCAAAAAGTAGATTCTTTCCGGTTCACCAGCAATTTGTTGAAATCAATTCCTTCTTCCACATAGTTAAATGCTTCGGACGGAAATCCTGCGGATACTTTTCCCAATAAGGGAATTTCCATTTCGAACAATTCACCTGCAATGGGAATCAGTTTATTTAAAGCATGATTGATAATTTCCATTGTTTTTCTCACCCCATTATTAAGTAGGTAGGCGGCGTTACCGCCGCTTTCCCCTTTAAGAACCGTACGTGCGACTTTCATCGCATACGGCTCAAGTGATTGCT
>JGI24705J35276_12237575_pt1 | contig 11894 bp, 11 predicted proteins | sample TergutNt197P4_FD_35276 | JGI IMG/M metagenome (IMG submission 35276)
GCCAGGAGCGCCAGCGCCAGCGGCGGCCACCGCGCCCGCGCCGGCTCCATCGGTGCCGTCCGTGCCGTCAGCGCCCGCCGCGCCAGCGCCGTCGATGGGAGCGCCAGCAATGCCAGGACTGCCGCAACAGCAGACCAACATCCAGGCCATGAAGGCGGCGGCGGCCGGCCGGGCGGCGGTCACGGCTGATGTGAGGTCCGGGCCTTCCGGCGATACCCTGGTCATGAAGTCCAACCTTGCGCGGCAGCCGTCAGCCGGAGGCGGTTTCGGCGCGAGTTTTGGCGCGGGAGGCACCGGAGGAGGCCCGGCCGCGCTTGGTGCAATTCCCGGCCTTGGAATGGCTTCTGGCCTGCGGGTTCCATCCGGCCTGCCGTCCGGCATTCCATCGCCTTGGGACACGACCGGAACGTCCGGCCTGCTCGCGCCAGTGCCGGGCATCGCCGGGTTCGGCTTCAGCGGTGTGACGGCCATGGACGGCGCGGCCTTCGGAGCGGCAGCGGCGCAATCACTGCGTGACGGCCTGGACGGTGCCTCGGTGGGCGGACCGGCTCCCACGTCCTATGGCGTGGCCCCTCGCGCGGCTCCGAAGCCGACCGGAGGCGATACGGCATCGGAGTCGTAAGCCATGGCCGAAGCCATCCGATTCAATGTCGTGGTGTCCACCGAGGCCGAAGCGCGGCGGCTTGAGCAGGCCATCGCGCAGTTGCGCAGCGCGGGCGCGAGCGGTTCAAGGCCGGTGGCCACGCTGCGCGTGGTGTCGCCGGCCGAACGTGTGGCCGAGGGCCTGGGTCGCGCGATCGGCTCGACCATCCGTGCGCCGTTCGATGTGGCGCGCACCTCGACGCGCATGGCCGAAGCTTCGCTGTTGTCGTTCCTCGGGCCGATGGCGCGGCTTGGCGTGGTGGCGGTCACGTCCCCGCCGACCCTGCTCGCCATGGGCTTGGCCATCGTCGTGCTCGGGCCGCCGCTTGCCGCTTTGGCCATCACCATCAAGCTGATGAAATCATCATTCGGCTGGGCCGAGGATGCGGCCGATGCGCAGCTGCAAATCCTGGCGCGGACGCGCCGCACCTTCCCGGCCGCGATCGGCGAAGCCTTCGACCGTGCCGAGGATACCATCCTGGTCAAGCTGGGCGTGGCGTCTGCGCTGTTCGGCAAGACCGCCGATGCGCTCGCCACCAACATCACGCGGCGGTTTTCCGATGCGCAGATGCAGCGCGGCCTGCGCGGCGAAAAGGGCATCTTCTCGCGCTGGGGCATCAACCCGGAATCGGTGCGGATTTATGAGGAGATGAAGGGAGAGCGCATCGGCCTGACTGACTGGCTCGCGCTGTTCATTCGCAAGCGTGAAGAATTTGACGCACAACAATTGTCCGCAGGCAGGGGCACACCAGCCGAACGATACGCCATCAAGGCGCGCGGCCAGCTGCTCGACGACAGCATGAAACTGTTCGGTGCGCGCTTCTCCGATCTCGTGGGCATTCTGTCGACCAAGGATCTCAAGCGGCTGGAAGCCAACATCCGCAAAACCGTGCCGCTTGTCGCGGTCGCGGACGCCGACCGCAAGAGCCAGGAGTTTGCTGTTGCCCTGATGAGCATCAAGGGGACGTTCACCGAGCTGCGCCACGGCATCGCTGGCGACCTGATGCCAGCCTATACCGAGATGATGGACAAGGTTCGCGAATGGCTGCTGTCGACGGGCGACGATGGCCGCACGCTCGGCCTGCAATTCCGCGAGCTGATTTCGGCGGTGGCCATTCACGGTTGGGAGACGCTGAAAATCCTGTTGGATGAGGTCAACCCGGATACGGTGAAAACCTTCGTTGACGAAATCAAGGGTTGGCATCCGGATGAAACCATCAGGAACCTGCGCCGGGCGGTGTCGGTCATCGGCGGCTTGGCGACATGGCTCGACGAAACCATCGGTCGCTTTGCCAAGATGCGCGAGGGCGGACGGGAGATTCGGCGCGAACGTGAAGCGATGCAGGCACAAGGCGGTGCGTGGAATCGGTTCAAGAGTTGGTTGCCGCCGTTCATTCCTGGTGCGCCCGGTTATGAGCGGATACAGCAGGAACAGGCAAGACGGGAAGAGGACTACCGACGCAAGCAGGCCGGTTTGCCGCCTTTGCCGTCGACTCCAAGCCCGCCAACTGCGGCACCCGGTCCACCGCCGCCGCCTCCAGCGGTGCCACCGCCGCCGCCAGCAACCGCCGCGCCGACCAACGCAGCAGGCGCTTTGCAGATTGCGCCTGGTTACAAGCCGATCTTGTCCCGCGAAGATCCACGCGTGATGAACGCGCTTGCACGCGCGCAAGCCTTCCTGCCTCCTGGCTACACGGCAAGAGCCACGTCGGGCTTTCGCGGCGGCAGCCGGACCAGCCAGCACTTCACCGGCACCGCGATCGATATCCAAATCTATGACGACAAGGGTCGGCCGATCCGCAATCGCGGCGGTGACGTGACCGGTCTCTACACGCGCTACGCTCGCGCGGCCTATGGCTATATCCTCGACATGCATCCGGAACTGCGCGGCCGGTTCGCCTGGGGCGGCGCGTTCGGCACCTCCCGCGCGCATCCCAACGAGCCGGACCTGATGCATTTCGATATCGGCGGCATGCGCGGCCACATCTCGCAATACCGGCTTGATCGTCTCGGGCCATTGCGTGCTGGCGATGCGGTGACTGCACTGGCTCCGGTGACGGCTGCGCCGGTTTCCGGCCGGCCGGTGATTCCGCCAGAGATGCAGACACCCGAGAACATGGCGGCGCTGCGCGAGGTCGGCGAGAAATTCGGCATCTCACCTTTGGCCATCGCCAGCATCATCAACACGGAGTCGAAATGGCGTACGGGCGCGGCAACCGGTTCCTATCGCGGCTTGACGCAGATCGGTCCCGAGAATCCGGAGTGGGCCAATATTGGCAGCATGTCGGCCGCCGATCAGATTCGCACCTATGGCCGCTGGCTGGAGCGCTATCGTTTCCGCGAGAAGACGCAGGCGGCCGGCGTCAATTTCGCCAGCATGTCGCCGGCCCAGCAGGCCGCCTATCTGCAAGGCTTCCAATTTGCACCGAACGCCATGAGCTGGCAGTACGCGGCCGGGCGCGGCGAATTCGGAGGCCGCACCACACCGAGCCGGCAGGCGCGCGTGCTTGGCTCGACCTCTCTGTCGGACATGACGCGCTACTATCAGGGCCTCATTGGCAGCCAGACCGAGGCCGACACGGCACGACTCACGGCGAAACCACCCGAGAAGGTCATACAAGAAGGGACCGCAGCCGGTGAAGCCGCAGCCCGCGCGTTCAAGGAGGGAATCGAGGACGTGAAAATCCCGATCAAATCCTTGACCGAGGAGGAAAAGGAGCGCGAGCGCAAGCGCGCCGACCGCGAGGTGCTTTCGATATGAGCCCGCGCGATGGCCGATTGCATCATTCCCGTCTACTTGGCGGCGTCCTGGAAAGGCGTGCCGTTCTTCTGTGACTCCACCTCCGATGAATTCGGACGGCGCGGCGATCTCTACGAATATCCGCTCAGTGAACAGCCCGGCTACAAGGACCTTGGCCGCAAGGCTCGCCGCTTCAAGGTGGAAGGCTATTTGATCGGCTCCGATCAGGTCGGCCAGACCCAAGCCATGAAGGCGGCGGCGGAATCGGCCGAACCCGGCATGCTGATGCATCCGATGTACGGCGGCCAGATGGTGGCCTGCGTCTCGCTGACGGCTGCGGCGGACTACCGCAAGGAGAAGAAGCGCACCAAGCTGTCCTTTGAGTTTGTCGAAGCCAATCAGCCGGCTTCGCCCTTGTCGATCGGCGCGGCGATCTCGACGCTGTTCAATCTCGGCTCGTCCGTCATCGCGCACGCCTCTGCGGTTGCGTCCTGGCTGCCCAGCGTTGCCGATATCGGGTTCATCATCAACGTCTCGTCCGCGCTCGCGCGCCAGATCGTGCCCGCCACCGATGAGGACTCCTTTGACGCGATCGACATGCTCCGGCGCGGCACCTTCCCGGATTTCCCGGCCGCCGCCGATCCGATTAATTTTGCCTCAGCCACCATCACGCGGATTCATCCGGATGACGCCACGGCCCGGCTCCGGGCCTTCAACGCCGATGTTGTCGCGGCCATCTCGTCAGCCAACTACACGCCAGCGGTGCAGGCCCTCGCGCAAACCGCGCGATTGATCGCGATCCGCGATTTCGCCACCGCCGCCGCGCTCACGCAATACGAGACCGTCAAGGCCGCGCTCGACGACCTCGATTTCATCATGGCGGTTCATGACGAAGAGGAATCGATCGCGCTGTCTGGCTGCGATGACGCGCTTGTGTCCGCGATCCGGTCGGCTCGCGCCGCAGCCGTGTCCGCGATCCTCACGCGCAACATCCGACTGCCAGGCATTGCCAGCTTCCCCGTCGACGGCGTGTGGCCAAGTGTCGTATGCGCCCACAAGCTATATGCCGATGGCACGCGTTACGGCCAGATCGAGCGCTACAATCCGGCGATGTCCCCGTTCTGGATGGGCCGTGATGTTGTCGCGCCAGCGGCATGAGGCCCGGCCATGGCCAACGAAGCAGCCGGCAACGCCATCGTGGTCATCGGCGGCAAGCGCTATCAGGTCTTCTCCCAGCTCTCCTTGAAACGGTCGATGGAGGAAGGAACATGCTCCGGCTCCATCGTTCTGTCATGGCCCGGCGCGGATCAGTTCAATTCGCAAGGTTTCGTCGCGTCTGATTTCGTCGATGGCGCGGACGGGCAAATCCTGCTCGACGATCAGCTGGCCGCCACCATCACGCTTGACCAGCGCACCTCGAAAGGCTCGCCGAAATCCTATGAGTTGACGTTGACGTTTCGCGGCCAGTGTTCGGAGTATGTCGACGGTTCGCCGGACCACGAGACCGGCCAGGAGAACAAGAAGTCGCCGCCCGAGATCATGAAGACGCTGATGAAAGGCGGCAAGGGCCAGCTGATCGACAAGTCGAACTACACGGTACCGATGGAGCGCTTCATCATCGCCGAGGGCGAGAGCATCGAACGCGCGTGCCGGCGCGCGGCGCGCGAATTCGGCCTGACCTTCTGGGAAAATCCGGAAGGCAACTGGGTCTTGCAGAACATGAATCAGAAAGGTGCCGTGCAAGGCGAGCTGCGGCTCGGCAAGAACTTCACCAACTGGAGCACCAAGCGCGACATGGGACCGCGCTTCAATGTCTATGGCGTGTCGGGCAACGGCGTAGCGACCGACAAGAAGTATGGCAAGGTCAATGAGAGCCTGTTTTGGGAGGAATTCCGCAAGGTCAACAGCAAGCGCAAGCTGCGCGGCTTGATCGACGGCGACCAGACCGCCGAGTCCTTGAAGCAGCGCGGACAGCTTGAAGGCGACCGCCGCTCCGGCCAGGGCCTCAATGTCACGCTGCGCATGTCCACATGGTCAGACAACAACGGCAATATCTGGACCGCTTCGGATCATTATCATGTGGTCATTCCGGTCGATCAGATCGACGATGACATGAAACTGACCGAAGTCGAATTCGAGCTGACGGCGGACTCGCGCATCGCGACACTGACGTTTGTGGCGGAAGGCGGTTCGGCGAACAGCGTGATGTTCGACGCGCAAGGCAATCCGGTCATCGTACAAACCCCGAAGCCGGGAGCGACTCCAGCGCCGCCGCAGCCTCCGGAAGTCATCAGGACGTGAGCCATGGGCATTGATTATTGGAACCACTCCAAATTCCTGCACCACAAGGTGCGCAATGCCACCCGGCGCGGGTGGCTGCTCAAGACCTACAATGACGGCATGATGCTGAAGGCCCGCGTCAAGACCGGCGAGAAGATCGAAAACGATCAGTTGGATGTGATCCACCCGGTCGGCTATGTCGCCCATGTCGCGCCTTCCGATAAGACCGAGATCCTGACCATGGATGTCGGCGGCGACACCTCGCGGCGCGTGGTGCTGGCTGTGATGGGCGACCGCGCCTATCATCCGAAGCCGGACGAAGGCGAGATGTATATGTACGCGCCCGGTGATAACGGCGTGCATGTGCGCATCAAGAAGGCCGGCAGCGGTGCGCAGAGCCGGGACGCCAGCGGCAACAGGGATTCCGGCCGCGCGGCCGGCATCCACCTGGAGGGCAAGGATCAGGCGATCACGGCGACTTCCACCGGTTCCTTCAGCGTCGACGCAAAGGCCGGCATTAACCTGAAGACCGACAACCACACGCTTGACGGCAACGTCACGATCAAAGGCAACCTCAACGTCGAGGGCGACCTGCGCATCAGCGGCGAAGGCTACAAGCCATCGGACGGCGAATGGCTGGTGGGCAGTGTCGGTGCCTCGTTCGCCGCCGTGAGCGCAACAGCCGCAAAGCAGCCGCAGAAGGTCCAAGTCATCGACAACATGGTCTTGGTCAATGGCGACCTCCTGGTGACCGGCGACCTTCGCGTGACCGGCAAGGTCTATGCTCGCGACTTCGTGAGGCTGGAACCATGACGCAGGTTTCGACCAATCCCTGTTTGCCGCAACCCGACCGCTGCGCTTCGCCCGTGGTGCCGCTGTTCAAGCCGCCGTTGTCGTTCCGGGAAGTGCCGCTGTGCGAAGGGCCGTATCCCGAATGCAGGCGGCCGGCGTACCCGCGCATGCATGTTACAGCGGCCGGCACGCTTGACCGCGCCGAATGGATCAAGGGCTGGATCATGGCCCAGTTGACGACACGCGGGTCGGTGACATGCGATGAGCACCCATTGAAGACGCGTTCCGGTGGTTGGTGGGCGGACGCGTTCCGGAACCCGGTCGGCTTCTCGATCGGCTCGAAACTGTGGACGCTGCAATGGGCCTTCGTCACCAACGAGGCTTTGCTGCTGGCGAAAGCTTACGCCAACGCGGCGCTTAGTCCGTTGCTCGCATGGGGCATCGCATCGAAGATCGCAATTGAGGTGTCCTATGTGTCATGCAAGGTCATGCAGTTGTCGATTGCCGTCACGGGTCCGGGCGTTTCGACGGCCGCGACCGCGCAAGGCACGGCCATGCCTGATACCGGCTGGCTCTGGCAAGAGTATCGGAAGAGCCTCAGTGAGTATTGAGGTATCGCAAGTCGTCTTCAGTCAATATTCCAAGTGGCTTATTATAAAAATCGTCCCTAGCCTTGTTTGCCTCCTGTACGGAACGTTCAATTCGTAGTTTCTGTAGCGTCATTCGTCGCCATTTTGGGTCTGATTTGCAACTCTCGTTGGCTCGACATATAAACCGCAGGTGTGCCTCTCTTTCTGACGCGTCGGCTCTAATTTCTCTATCTTCGCAATTGCTGTCACCTTGGCACGCCTGAAGTTCTTTTGCCAACGCAAGAACAGCCGGGGAAGCAATCTCATAATAACGAGCAGAACGCATTGGGCCGCTTTTCATATAACGAGCCTCGCATCCCATATCTCCATCGCACGCTTGCAAAGCCTGCTTGATTGCAAGTCCTTCTGGCGTATTGTGCCAGTCGGTGGAACCGCCTATTGCTACTGCTACTATAAACATGGCACCTAATGCGCCGATTACAGTAAGAGTTATCTGTTGCCTGCGCGGCATATCATCAAATTTCATCACGCTATCCTATTGCTAGTGAAAGCTCGCAGCCTGTAGTGCTGTGAATGTTTTGGAAGGCGCGGTTGCAAGGAACTTTCGACCATCCTTCAGCTTGCAAACAAAGGTCACATCCTTGCCTTGCCCCCCGGTCAATAGGCCAGCCGCGAGCCCTAGCGGTCCCAACAACAAACCACCGGCAAGTCCCCATCCAACCGTTCCACCGAATCGCTTCACGGATTCCTCCGAAGCAACTTCAAGAGCTTCAATATTCCTGGCGTCAACGCTTTCAAGACGCCTATCTTCCACGCCCATCAAGCGAGAGAGCGCCGATCCTCTCGGCCCATCAAGAAAGGAGTGCTCATAATCGGCGCGTTCAAGAAGGAGCGTTCCACCTTTAGCATTCGGCTCATAGGAACTGTATTTGCCTTTTGCAAAATCGCCCGCGAGAATGTTGAGAACTGTCATAATCACTTCCTTAATGATTCTACCAGCGGCTCATACCGCACTCTGGTAAATAGGGCCTTCTCGTATTTGCCTCTTGAACTCTATAATGAACGAAAAGCCACTCAATTCGATACAAACGTTGAATGACTCTCTGATTTTAGCTGCTCGCCTGCCGTAGCATTGGGCCATGCCCGTCGTGATGCCAATCGATTGCGTGCTGCCGCGCCCGGATATCGGCCAGTTGCATGATGAGCTGGCGGCCGAAATCTCGCGCCGGCTGCTCGGTGGCGCTCCGGTGCTGCCCGGCTCGGCCGAAGACGTGCTGAGTTTCGTTTGCGGTGGTGCCGTCAATCTGATGTTCGGCGCGGTCAGTCAGACGCTCGCCCAGAACGACACCGCGACCATGTGCTGTGACAGCCTCGTCCGCTATGGCGCGCGGCGCGGCATCGACTTGATGGGAGCCACACGCGCAAAGGGTTATGTCGCCATCACCGGCTCGCCCGGCGCACAGATTCCGTCGACGATCCGTTTCGTTGGTGCGTCCTCGCGCGAGTACAAGCCCGATCCCGCCACGGTCACAAATCCGGTCGAGCTGGATTCATCAGGACGTGCGGCGATCCGCGCGGTGGCGGCCGGCCCTGGCAGCGTGTTCAATTTGGACGTTGGCGCGGAGCTGACCGTTACGACCACGCTTCCCGGCATCGATATGACCGCCACCGTGGTCGGCAACGGCCTGACTGGCGGCAGCGACGACGAAACCTGCGAGGCCCTGCGAACGCGCATCCTGGCGGCGGAAGCTTCGGATGCCGTGGTGGCCAACGAAGCATGGTTGTTGCAGCAAACCTTGAAGTATCCCGGCGTGACGCGGGCCTGCACCGACGAATGCGCCGGCTGTTGCGATCCCACATTCACGGCGATCTACCCGTTCTTCGAAGGCGTCTACGGCAAGAACTACACTGACGACCCCTATGGCGTGCCGCCCTGTTCTGTGCTGGACGAGATGACGGAATGGATGTTCGGCAAGGAATCCGGACGCGGCCAGGGTCTCGCGCCAACCGGCCTGCGCGGCGCGTATCTGGCGGCGCAGCCCACCATCATGAATGTGTCCGCGCAATGTCTCTCCGGCTGCCCTGACGGTGTGGAAGATCGGATCAAGGCCGCGCTGTGGCCCACTATCCGGTCATCGACTTGCGTAGGTTCAACGCTCTGCAAGGATCAGGTTCGCGGTCAGATCATGCGAGCGCTTGGCCCTGGGCCGTGTCTGGCGCATATCCATTTGGACTTCGGCGACACCATCGGTAACGAAGACGATGCCAATGCCTACCTGGCCTGCGGCCGCTTCCTCGTCCTTGGCTCGATCGACCTGGAGTCGGGCACGCCATGACCACGCTGACCGGTCCCGATATTCCCGCGATCCAATGCTACACGCCGGACGGCTGCTGCGGGCCGTCGCCGTGCGGCATCAGCGAGGACGATTTCATTTGCCAGATCCGATCGCTGCTGCCTGAAGGCGAACTGTACAACAATACGATGCCGACCACGCCACCCGAGACCGAGCTGGGAGCGATCGGCGCGGCCGGCGTGGGCTGCTCGCGGGTCGGCTGCGAACAACTGGTGTTCGGCTCCTGTTGTGAGCGCTCAGTCATTCCCTGCGATACCGCCAAGGTGGCTCCGCAAGTCGCCCTGGTCGATTCCTTCGCGGCGGTGGCGTTCACGGCGATGCAAGCGCTCTGTTCGGTCATCAGGGAACTTGATCCGTGCACGGCGGACCTGACCTTGCGGCGGTGGGGGCAGCGTTACGGCCTGGTTACCGATGACCTCTGCGCGCCGCAATGGTCCGACGACGTGTTGCGGGCCTTGCTCTGTGAATTACAGCGGACCCGGCAAAGCGTGATCAACTGGGACTATCTGACCGCATTGGCCGGCCGGTTCGGCGCTCACATCACGATTTCGGCGGCTGGCGATTTCAACTGCGGCCCGAGTGGATGGTGGACCATGGCGCGGTCGCTGACCGGCTGTGATCCGCGCGAGACCTGTCCGGAAGGCGTTGAGCCGAACGCCTGGGCCGGTCCCTGGCTGCGCTTGGTGCCGACCTGCCAAGGCGAGCCGGACTCGCTCAACCTCGTCTTGTCGCCGGCCGATATCGTGCCGCCGCCGAATTGCAACCTGCCGGTCGTCACGCGCTCGCATGATCCCGCTCTCTATGCGGCCTTGAAATGGCTGCTGCCGCACATCCTGCCGCGCAACATTCTGTGGTGTATCTACGATCAGGACGTGCCGAATTGTCTCATCTGAGGTAATAACATGCCCATTGTCTGATTTGGAGCAGACGAAAATGAACGGCCTTGATCTGTTTCTTTTGGCCCTGTTTGTGGTTCTCTGGGTGTACTTCGCTTGGCAGTTGGGGAACGCCTTCACAAAAGGGAAAATATTCAGCCGCATTGGCTTCGTGCACATTCAAACCAATCCGGCGTTGTTTCTTTGGCGCGCGATCATCTCCATGACTGGCTTTTTTGTAGTGACGTATTTCCTGATTGACGTGGTAGCGAGAACGATCCGTTAGACCTGACTCAGGCATTCTTCCACGACGCCAGTGCTACCGTTCGCCCTCTCACTTGTAGGGCGAAGCCATGGCGGCGATCTTTCCGCCACAAGATAAAGGCGGCGTGCCGCCTGGAGTCAGCGTCGTCAACGGATTCACACCAACGCATCCGGTGACCGGCGAAGGCCCGCTGTTTGTCTCTCCGGACTGTTCGACCATCCTGACTGACGGCCAGTTGAACGCCATCACGTCCGAAATCTTGGCCGCCGTCGATGAACTCGGCTTCGCCTACAACAGCACGCGCATAGACAATCTCGGGCAATCCCTCAGCGCGCGGTTCAATCAGGTTGAAAGCGACATTGACGGCAAGGTCGATCGTTCCGGTGACGTGATGAGCGGCCCGCTGATGCTGGTCGGCAACCCGGCTAGCAATGATGAAGCCGCAAACAAAGCCTACGTTGACGGCCAAACCAGTGCGCTGGATTCGTCGCTGCGGACCTACATCGACGACGAGACCATGGCCATCCTGCAACAAGCGCAAATTCTTGTCGCCAACCTCGACGCGAACAAGGTCGATCGTTCCGGCGATCAGATGACCGGGCTACTAACTCTTTCCGGCGATCCGATCAATCCATCTCATGCAGCTACAAAGCAGTACGTGGATGATCACGCGGGCGGCGGCGTTGTCGGCATCCCGGAAGCACCGGCCGGTGGCGGCATCTATGCGCGGCGCCAAGGCGGATGGGTCTGCGCGGTCGCGGTTGATAGCGCGCAGGCATTGACGCCAGTGCAACAGACAACCGCGCGTCAGAACATTTATGCCGCACCCATCGATGCGCTGGCGTTTTCCGGCATCCAGATCAACGGCAATATGGATGTGTCGCTGGAGCATGGTGTTGCGGCGATCACAGCGCCGTCAACCTACGCCATTGATGGCTGGATTGTCTCTTCGGTTGGATCGCAAACGTTCTCTGCCGTCCAGATCGCAGACGGGCCACCGGGCTATTCCCATTCGCTGCAGATCACCGTTACGGCTCCAAATGCAGGTCCGGCAGCTAATGACGATCTGTCTTTTGTTCACCGGATCGAAGGGCTGCGCTTTGCCAAGCTGGCATTCGGAACAGCGGCTGCTTCATATGTTTCGATTCTCTTCTGGGTGAAGGCGAACAGGACGGGGCTCTACAGCGGCGTCCTCCGCAATGGCTCGAACGCGCGATCCTGTACTTTCATGTTTGCTGTGAACGTCAGCGCGACGTGGGAATTGAAAATGGTGACGTTGCCCGGCGACACGACCGGAACGTGGTCGAACGATGCCACACTCGGCGCGACCTTTCGCATTTCGATGATGACCGGATC
>JGI24705J35276_12237574_pt1 | contig 11890 bp, 8 predicted proteins | sample TergutNt197P4_FD_35276 | JGI IMG/M metagenome (IMG submission 35276)
GCGTCCGCAGAAAATATGTCGCCCTGACGCCCGAAGAATGGGTGCGGCAACATCTGATCCATTATTTAATCGCCGAGAAAGGTTATCCGACGTCGCTCATTTCGGTGGAAACGCCGCTGAAATATGCCCGTATGGACAAACGCAGCGACGTTCTGGTCAGCGACCGCAACGGCAACCCCCTGATGCTCGCCGAATGCAAAGCTCCCGAAGTAGCCGTTACCCAAAAGGCGCTTCAACAGATCGCCGTTTACAACGCCGTGATACATGCGCCTTGCCTGCTGGTAACCAACGGAGTGCAGCATTACTGCCTTGCGGCGGCAGCCGGGAATTTGCCTGCCCGATTCCTCAACGAAATTCCTCAATACGAGGATTTGTTGAAAATGAACGATGTCTGAATGTTTTTAGATAAAAAAACGTGTAAACGCTTTTTGGGGGTTTACACGCTTTATATTCGTTGGATTGTATGTGAGTTATTTATCCCGATAATGCCCCAGATATTGATAAAATACGACTATCTCATTTTCGTCGGGTATATTGTAATTGCTTCCGGGCTCTATGCCGTAAACGATGCGGTCTTTTTTGGTAAGTTCCCGCGACCACATTTCTATTTCCGTATGTTTCAAAGGTTCGGGATTGCCTACTGTGTTCAGATTTCGCGGTTCGTCCAATATATCATTGACAAGATAAAGCAACTTGCTTTGAATGGCTTTGGGATATGACTTTAAAATAATACCTTTATCTTTTCGAGCATCTTTTGTTTCGTATGACTTCATACGTTCCAAAAATTATTCATGTCCACTTCATAAATTTCTCCGTTCTTAGCTTGTGCTAAACTTCTTTTCATCTTTGCCGTCCATTTAATCGGTTCGTCTAATTCAACTCCTTTTTCTTCCAAAAGAGGAATAAAGTCCGCATGTTTGCGCAAATCAATGGTTACAGATTTCGGAACCCCGCGTGAGGTTCGTCCTATTTTTATACCTGCTACTGCCATATCATTCTTTTTTATAATAACGACACAAAGATAAGATAAATTCATATAACCGAATCATTGAATAACCGATTTCTCAATACATCATTGGCAGGAACGGAGCATTCTGCTCTCACTCCCCAATCCCAAACACCAACCGCAATTTAACGCCTACTGCTATCGGCGTTATTTTGTCCGTAAAAGGCTTGGCGTTCCCTGAATTGAGCATACTGTTTACCGTAAAATCCTTCGGACTTTGCCTGTTGTATTCAATCAGCGGCAGCGAACCTGTGTCGGCGATGCTGTTCAATCCGTAATCCAGATACACGCCGGCGCAGAACCAGAACTTTTCCGACAGCTCCCATTTGCCGCCCAATTCAGCTGAAAGGGAAAAAGCGGTTTTGAAACTCAATTCATTATTGGCGGAAGGCAGGTTAAAAGCCCCGAAACCCATAAACTGCTGCGTGGTATATTCGTAATTCTCTTCGGCAAAATATCCCGAATTTTGAATGGACATGGAAGGCGTTTTGTATTTTCCGCTCATCGGAATACCTGCCTTGCCGCCCAACGCCGCGTAAAACTGATTTTTATCGCCTTTCTGAAATTGAAGCATCAGAGGAATTTGCAACAGCGATGCGTTTTGCGTTTCTTCGTATTTGCTTACTTTACTGCGAAACTCAAACGAACTGTTTTCCATATCTTTGGTCATGTAGCGGACGTCCATGCCGTCCACGTCGCATTTTGCGCTGTAGAGGGCAAACTCCACGCCTGTTCCGATACCCCATTCGGGCGAAAAGAACAGTTGATACCCCAAGCCAAATCCGCCGCCAAAACCGGTTTTTGGGCTGCCGGCAGTAACGTCGTACTTCAAACCGGATAATCCGCCGAAGCCCGATAAGGTTATTCCATGTTTGATTTGCGCGTTCAGGCTCCATGCGCCCAAAAGCACTAATGCGCTTATGATTACTCGTTTCATATTCATATTTTTAAAGTTTTCAATTCTCAATTGATATTTTTACTTCCTGCCTGTATCCGTCCTTGCATGTGATGACGATAATGTACGCGCCTGCGGCATATTTGCCGTCAATGGGAATCTCGCGCAGAGACGCGATGCTTTGCGTCTCTACCAGACGTCCGTGCATATTATAGACTTCAATGACTGCGCCTTGCAGCCGGTCGGGGTCAATATCAAGGTCGAGATGCAGCGTTTGTCCTGCGGCAACAGGGTTGGGATACGCTTTCAATTCCGCGCTTTTCAAGGTTACCGTAACCTCGGTGGTGCGGATTTTGCGCCCGTCGTTGCATACCGCTTCCACATAAAAACGGTCGGCAGTATTGATGGTTTCGCCATTTGCGCCCGCCGACCACGACTGGTCTGTGCTGATCTGCTGACTGTTGCGGAACCATTTGTAGGATGCAAAGGTGAAACCGCCGTTGCCCGCAGGATTGTTGATGACCGTGAGCGTGTTGTTCCAGCGCATGAGCACGATTTGCCAGAAGGGTACCAAAATCACGTTTTCGGTTACCGTAATGGTAAAATCCTTCGTAAAATCCTGTCCGGCAGCCGCGCCGTCGGTAATGGTTGCCGTAACGGTTACCGTTCCTGCGGCGGGAGCATTCAACGTATTGCCCGTGATGGTCGCTCCGGTGGCGCCTGCGGATTTCACGCTCCAAACGATGGTTTGGTTTGTGGCGTCGCCCGGCGTAACTGTTCCGGCGAGGGTTAAGGGTGTTCCCTCAACGGTTGTTGCAGGGCTGTCGAGCGCGACGTCGGTTACGGGAACAAACGGGTCATCCATCAGGCTGATGGTGGTAGTCTTGGGCGTTGCGGCGCTTCCTGCCGGTATGGTTACGGTGATGTTGGCGTCCGTAACATTTCCGGTGGTAATTGTGCCGTCGTCGGTAACGCTCCAAAGCAGCGTACCGGTTTGGGTGCAGGGAATATTTTGGGCGGTAGCCATGCTGTTATTCACGGTGATCTGCGCTTCAGACGAGAAATAAAGCCTATCTGTGCCAGTAAGTAAAAAAGGGTATTCTCTTGTACCTTCTACGGTTACCGCGCCGCTACCGATTAATGTGATGTTTTTGTTGACGGCGTTCATCCATATTCCGTTTCTTCCACCGGTTATCTTAATAGCGCCGGTTCCATCAAATACGAGGTTGCCAGCCACGTATAAACATTCTCTTGACTCAGCGGTTGCAACAAAATCTACCTCAGCGCCCAAGTTGGTAACGGTGGTAATACTATTTGCAAGTCCGCCCGTACCAATAGCACATCCGGAAGGTCCACCGGCAATGGTTGTCGGGTTAGGAAGGTCAAATGTTGCTGAAATAGTTGTACAAGATTGTGTATCCCATCTTCCAAGTAAGATACCTGCATTGCTATTGCGGTCCCCGGTGGAAAGATGCCTCAGCCCGCTGAATGTTACATTAACCGCAGGAGTAGCATCAAAAGTTAAGCAACATGCGATACCATTTAAAGTATATACGTTAAGGCTACCCGTACCGGTGAAGGTACTCACCGCGCCCCTGATGAGTATGCCGGCTTCTCGCGAACTATTCCCTGACCAGTCATATTCGCCATTGTTTATTGCCGTTACCGTTGCATTGACGGTAAAGATAACATTTTCAGCGTTCAATTCAATACCGTTAGTGATACCGCCTGCAAATAATGTACCGTCGCCGTCAATGGTGAGGTTTTTGTACGCTTCAATGGCGCGTGCGCCGCGGCTGTCGCCGCCACCTCCTGCCACCCAATTATTTAAGGAACAATCTCCTGTAACGGTGAGAACAGAGGTTTCGCCTGCGGGGTTCAGATAAATATTGGGATCCAATCCGGTAGTAACGCTGCTTTTATAATCTATCAGCACGAGGTCGGCGTTGGTTGAAATGCACAGCAGGTACGTTTTATCCGCATCGCCTTTGATGGTAACGGACTTATCCGTCAGCGCGATTGCCCGTTGCGTGGCATCGGGCGTTGCTTCGCTCAGGTCGAGCGTTCCGCCGTTTTGCAGGGCGGTAACTGCGTCGGCAAGTTGCGTCCACAGGAAACGGTCGGCGCCGTTATCGCCTGCGTCCACAATGTAAACGGTTTGCGCCGTCAGGCTCAGGGGCGCCGTCCATAGCGCCGCGCACACGATCAGCGCCTTCATTCGGGCAAACCGTGTTGTATTTGTAGAGATGCAACGTATGGCGTCTCTACCGCATCTAAAATGTATTTGTTGATTCATTGGTAAAAAAAATTAATGTTTTTATAAAAATTATAATGATGAAAAATAAAAAAGCGTGAAACTGTTCGTGTTATGCTTATTCCATTACATGGCTCTGGTAAACCTTCCCAAAAATAAGCACGAACAGTTCACGCCCGTAAGCGTGAACCTTCGTACTCCTCTTCTCATTGGGAAATTTACCAGATTTCTGTAATGCGAGAATAAGGAGTATTAAATTCAAATATGTTTATATCAGCATTTTAGCTGTCTTTTATGTTGTCATATCTTGTAGTTTAAAGGTGTAACAAAAGAAACATCATCTGCTCAACTTGTACATGCCCGTAGCCGGAATGCCTGCTCAAATCATATTTTACCTCAATGGTTTGCATGATATTTGATTGGAAAATGTACGTACAAAAATAAGAAGTTTTTTGGATAAGCAAAAAATATTTTGAGAGTGGAACTGTTATTACAGGGAAACCGGGGCAAACACATCTGATTTTGTGTCAGCAGTAAAATGTAGATTGCTGTTCATCAGAGTATCAGTCACTGCATGGCTGAGCGATTTTTAAAAAGAGGTTGTTTAAATTTTATCCAAAAAGATGCGTTTGCCCTGCCCTTTTATTTGCCGGCGCTTGTTTTTTGTAAAAAACGTGTAAGTTTGCGCTTCTTAAAATCTCATAAAATAATGATTACGCTTGAAAAAATATTGGCGCAACATGCTGCCGAAGCCATTGCAGCATTGTATCATCAGCAACCCGACGAAAAATTTTTGCAGGTTCAGGAAACACGCAAAGAGTTTGAGGGGGATTATACATTGGTGGTGTTCCCATTGCTGAAAATTTCCAAACAATCGCCCGAAGCCACCGCTACCGCTATTGGCGAATATTTGCAGACGAATTGCAAGGAAGTGGCTCGTTACAATGTGATTAAAGGTTTTCTGAACCTTGTGATTTCCGATGCTTTTTGGTTGCAATTTCTTACCGGTACAGCTATTGACGAACGATACGGATACACCGCTCCACAGGATGGCGCTCCTCAAAAGATGATTGAATATTCGTCGCCCAACACCAACAAACCGCTTCATTTGGGACATATCCGCAACAATTTGCTGGGCTGGTCGTTGTCGAAGATTTTGGCTGCTGCCGGACGCCATATCATCAAAGTCAATCTGGTCAACGATCGCGGTATTCACATCTGTAAGTCCATGCTGGCGTGGAAACGATGGGGCAACGGCGAAACGCCCGAAAATTCGGGAAAGAAAGGCGATCATTTGGTAGGCGAATATTATGTGAAGTTCGATGTTGAATACAAAAAAGATAACGGACTGATCCTCGAAGCGCAGGAAATGCTGCGCCAGTGGGAAGCCCGCGATCCAGAAACGGTTGCCCTTTGGGAAATGATGAACGGCTGGGTGTACAGCGGTTTCGATGCAACGTATCAAAGGCTGGGCGTTAGTTTCGACCGCGTGTATTACGAATCGCAAACCTATCTGCTGGGCAGGGAAATAGTGATGGACGGTTTGCGCAAAGGCGTTTTCTATCAAAAAGACGACGGCTCTGTGTGGGTTGATCTCACAGGCGACGGTTTGGACGAGAAACTGCTGCTCCGCTCCGACGGCACTTCCGTATATATGACGCAGGATATCGGAACTGCCTGTCAGCGTTTTGAGGAATACAACATTGACGAACTGATGTACGTGGTGGGCAATGAGCAGAACTACCATTTTCAGGTGTTATCGCTCGTATTGGGAAAATTGGGTTATGCGTGGTCTAAAACCCTGAAACATATATCGTATGGCATGGTGGAACTGCCCGAAGGCAAGATGAAGTCGCGCGAAGGCACAGTAGTGGACGCCGACGATCTGATGGACGAGATGATCGCTACGGCGCGTGAAATGTCGCAGGAATTGGGCAAATTAGACGGTTTGCCGGCGGACGAAGCCGAAAAAATCGTACAAATCATCGGATTGGGAGCGTTGAAATACTTCATGCTGAAAGTTGATCCGAAGAAAACCATGCTGTTTGATCCGAAGGAAAGCATTGATTTTAATGGCAATACAGGTCCGTTCATTCAATACACTCATGCCCGAATCCGGTCGGTGCTTCGCAAAGCCGCTGAAATGGGCATTGACACAAATCAGACACAATTTTCAATTTTCAATTTTCAATTTTCAATTAACGAAAAGGAAGTTTCACTCATTCATGCCATTTACAACTTCCCGAAGATCGTGAACGATGCGGCTGAAACGTACAGCCCTGCGCTCATCGCCAATTATGTGTATGATCTTGCCAAAGAGTACAACCAGTTCTATCACGATTATTCCATCCTGAAAGAAGAAAACACGGCGGTCAGGGATTTCCGTTTGCTGCTGTCGCGAAGTACGGCGCAGGTCATCCGCACGGCTTTGGATTTGCTGGGGATTGACGCGCCGGAAAGGATGTAGGGAACAGATCTTCGATCTTTACTTCAAATATTCATCCGGTATCCTGGTGATCGGTCGGATTTCAATATTCCGGTAATACACTTCGGCGCCTTCGGATTGCAACTGGATCACGCCTTTGGTGAGCGGCGTTTCCTTGCCGTCAACCATCAGGCGAGAGTTGGTAATGATCATGTTTACCTTATCGTTGACCACGTGGACGCTGGTTCCTTCGTAGCACAACAATTCAATGGTATTCCATTCGCCGAGCGGTTTCTCGTTCATCGGGTTTTGGCTGCAAACAGAACCTGCAGGCATTCCGGGTCCAAAACTTAGTTTGGGAGCGGCAGGATCATAGGTGTAACCGCGTCCGTTTTCATTAGGGCGGGCGGTGATGTCGCAATAAGTTGCACCCATACGGTAAGAAAGCCCAAAATCGTTTTCCATGACCTGACATTCGTGCGACGTTTTCCACACGTTCAAACCCGCTCCAAATTCGCCAACGCCATGATAGAGCAAACCTGAGTTACGCCGTTGATCTTCGCGCGGCGCCCATTTCTTTTCACCCCACTTTACCTGTAGCCGCAGATGGTAATTGCCGTATTCCTTAATGGTGGCAAACGAACCATAGATTTGCCCCGATACATGCAGGGCAGGAGCGCCGTCTGTTTCCGCCACAGTGAATATTTCCAGCGGATCGTTATTCACACCCAGAGGTTGCGTATATTTTCCCTCTTCGTTACGTTGCATGTCCGGTACATCTACCGACGAATCGGGAACGCCAATATAAACTTCCCAACCGGTGAAATCCTTGCCGTTGAACAACGTTTCCCATTGCGGCTGCGGACTGCACGACACAAGATACATCATCGCTAATAGCGGAAATACATGAAAAACTTTTTTCATTTTTGATTTTTGATTTTCGATTTTCGATTTTCGATTTTGATGACTGATTATTCTACTAATCCGCGTTTACGGAGCAGCGCGTCAATTCCGGGTTCTGAACCCCGAAAGTTTTTATACATTTCCATTGCTTCGCTGATGCCCCCCGGTTCGAGGATATATTTACGGAAAGCCTTTGCGGTGGCTTTATCGAAGATGTTGCCGGTCTCCTTAAAAGCCTCGAAAGCGTCGGCGTCAAGCACCGCAGCCCAGATGTAACTGTAATAGCCTGCCGTGTAACCTCCGCCCATCGTGTGGTTAAAATAGGTTGTACGGTAACGCGGCGGTATCTGCCGGATCAAACCGATCTTATCCATGGATTCTTTTTCAAAAGCCAAAATGTCCAAGTTGGAAGCGTCAGTAAGAATGTGGTAATCCATATCGAGGATGGAAGCAGCCAGATATTCGGTGGTGGCAAAACCTTGTCCGTATTTGCCGCTATTTTCCATTTTTTCAATCAATTCTGCCGGAATGATTTCTCCGGTTTGATAATGCTTGGCATATACTTTTAAAACTTCAGGTTGGAAAGCCCAATGTTCCATGATTTGCGACGGCAGTTCCACAAAATCGCGCGGTACGCCGGATGTTCCGTAATAGGTTACATTTTTGAAAAGATTATGCAATGCGTGACCAAATTCATGGAAAAACGTTCTGGTTTCGTCCGGACTGAGCAGTGCAGGAGCATCTCCCGAAGGACGGGTAAAATTACAAACGATAGTGGTAACAGGCGCTACACGTTTTCCTTTTGCATCAACTGTTTGCGAACGGTACGAACCGCACCATGCGCCGCCGCGCTTTCCGGGACGCGGGAAAAAGTCCATATAAAGTACGCCGAGTAACTTACCGTTGGCGTCCTTACATTCGTAAACCACCGCTTCTTCGTGATACTTGGGCATGTTGAGCAGTTCGGTAAAACTGATTCCATAAAGTTGGTTACACACGTAAAAAATACCCTCACGCACATTGCTGAGTTGAAAATAGGGACGGAGCGATTCTTCGTCGAGATCGAACTTGCTTTGCATCACTTTCTCGTTGTAGTAACGCCAATCCCACGCTTCAAGATCGAATTTTGGCTTTTGCCCGTTGATGATTTCCTGCATGTCGGCAGCCTCATTTTTGGCTTTTTGGAGGGCAGGCGTCCAGAGTTGTTCGAGTAAGTGATACACATTTTGCGGCGTTTTTGCCATACGGTCTTCAAGAACATAATCGGCATAAGTTGCGAAACCCATCAGCTTTGCTTTTTCTAAGCGTTTGGCGACTAACGTAGCCACCACTTGTTTATTGTCCTTGTCGTTGTTGTTATTGCCGCGGTTAAGATAGCCTTCGAGTATTTCTTTGCGAAGCGGACGTTCATCGCTGAATTGCAGGAAAGGCATCACGCTGGGGTTGTGCAGCGTAAACAGCCAGCCTTCTTTTCCGGCTCTCTGGGCGGCAGCGGCAGCAGCGTCAATCAGTGTTTGCGGCAAACCTTTCAGTTGGGTCTGGTCGGTAATTTGCAATTGATACCCGTTGGTTTCTGCGAGCATATTTTGTCCGAAAGTGAGTTGCAGCATGGATATTTCCTCGTTCAATGTGCGGAGTTTTTCCTGATCTTCGGCAGAAAGATTGGCGCCGCTTCGTACAAATCTTTTGTAGGTCTCTTCGGTCAGCTTCTTTTGTTCGGCGTTCAATCCGGCAGTTTCGCGCTGTTCGTAAACTTCTTTCACTTTGGCAAACAAAGCCATATTCAGGTGAATATCGTCGCTGTGTTTCGACATCATTGGGGTTATCGTCCTGTCAATAGCCTGCAGCGAATCGGTGGTATTTGCGCTGTTGATACCCGAAAACACAGGACCAACCTTTCGCAGTATGCCGCCGCTACGGTCGAGCGCCGCGATAACATTTGTAAAATCCGGTTTCTTTTTCGAATTTACAATAGCGTCAATTTCTTCCAACTGTTGCTGAATACCCGCTTCATAAGCCGGAATATAATCGCTGTTTTGGATTTGATCGAATGGCGGAACTCCATAAGGAGTATCGTACTCATTCAGGAAAGGATTTGTATTAGTTTGTTTTGACGATTGATCGGAACACGAACTAACGACGCATCCCGCTACACATAAGACAATGATAAAGTTTTTCATGGTTATTTTTATTAAGATTAAGTTGCAAAAATACAATTTTTATTTCGATAATTCAAAAAATCCAACCAAAAGGGTGCAATCAAAGGGTCGCAAAAGATTTCTCACTCCCCTTCGTTACGTTCAAACATTTTAAAACAGAAAAAAAACTATCTTTGAAACTTTCTTTTTTTGAATAATTCATGACCGAAACAACCATTATTACGGCGGAAGAGCCGAAGCAGAGCACGAATTTCATTCATGCCATCATTGATGAAGATATCCTTAACGGAAAAAACGGCGGACGCGTCGTTACGCGGTTCCCGCCCGAACCGAACGGTTATCTGCATATCGGACACGCCAAATCCATCTGTCTGAATTTCGGCACGGCGCGCAAGTACAGCGGCAAATGCAATCTTCGTTTCGACGATACAAATCCCGTCAAGGAAGATACCGAATATGTGGATGCTATCAAGGAAGACATCAACTGGCTTGGGTTTCAGTGGGACGCCGAGTTTTATGCGTCCGACTATTTCGAGCAGTTGTACCGCTGGGCGGTTGAGTTGATCCGTAAAGGAAAGGCTTACGTGTGCGATCTTACGCAGGAGGAAATCAGCCGAGACAGGGGAACGCCGCAAAAACCGGCAACGCCAAGTCCTTATCGCGACCGTCCAGTAGAAGAAAATCTTGATCTTTTTGAACGGATGCGCAACGGCGAGTTTCCCGATGGAACCAGAACCCTGCGCGCCAAAATAGACCTTACGTCGCCTAACATGCACATGCGCGACCCCGTCATGTATCGTATCCTCCACGCCGATCATCACCGCACAGGCGGCAACTGGTGCATCTACCCGATGTATGATTATGCGCATGGCGAAAGCGATTCCATCGAGGGGATTACCCATTCCATCTGTACGCTGGAGTTTGAGGTTCATCGCCCGCTCTACGACTGGTTTGTCAGGGAATTGGAAATACACGCCCCGCAACAGATTGAGTTTGCGCGGCTGAACATTGACTATACCGTGATGAGCAAACGCAAATTGCTCGAATTGGTAAAGAACAACTATGTGGCAGGTTGGGACGATCCGCGTATGCCTACCATCTGCGGGCTTCGCCGTCGCGGTTACACGCCCGAATCCATCCGTAATTTTGCCGAAAGGGTAGGCGTTGCCAAGCGCGATAACGTGATTGAACTGTCGCTGCTGGAGTTTTGCATCCGCGAAGACCTCAATAAACGGGCTGCCCGCGTGATGGGCGTACTCAATCCTCTGAAAGTGGTCATCACAAATTTTCCGGAAAACAAAATGGATATGCTCGAAGCCGTCAACAATCCTGAGGATGAAACGATGGGCGTGCGCCAAACGCCGTTTACAAGAGAATTATATATCGAACGCGATGATTTCATGGAGAATCCGCCGAAAAAATATTTCCGTCTCTCACCGGGCGCGGAAGTGCGGCTGCGGTATGCTTATTTGATTACCTGCAACGAAGTTATCAAGGACGCCAGTGGCGAAATTGTTGAACTGCGCTGTACCTGCGATCCTGACTCGCGCGGAGGACAGTCTCCCGACGGACGCAAAGTAAAAGGCACAATTCACTGGGTATCCGCCGAACACGCCGTTCCTGCCGAAGTTCGCCTTTATGACCGGCTGTTCTCTGTGCCGAACCCCGATGACGTCCCTGAAGGCGTTGATTACAAAGATAATCTGAATCCCAACTCGTTGAAAACGGTTACTGCTCTTGTGGAGCCTTGCCTGAAAGATGCCAGCGCCGGAACCGGATACCAGTTCGAGCGGTTGGGGTACTTTTGCGTTGATCCCGATACTTCCGGCAATAAACTGGTATTCAATCGCACGGTAACATTGAAAGATTCGTGGGCGAAACAGAATAATTGATGAATCCCGAAATGCTATTATCCCGCATCTGCCTGAGCCACCGAATAACCGATGACGCCTATCATTACTAATGCGCCAATATAGACAATGATCGAACTTGCCGACGGTATTTGCAACTTACTGATGGAAATAACCAGACTGTTGATTTGTTTCAGCATTGTAATACCCTGTATGGCAAATGTTAATACCAAGCCGGTCATTACAGACACTGTCATGATCATTTGCGGCAACATGCTTTTGCGTTCGGGCAGACGCCTGATGACGCGTTCCGAAAAACCTTCGTCGGGAAACTCAACTTTGTGAGCCGTAAATATTTCCGAAAAATCCTGATCGTTCATTTCTGAAAACTGAAAACT
>JGI24705J35276_12237573_pt1 | contig 11874 bp, 7 predicted proteins | sample TergutNt197P4_FD_35276 | JGI IMG/M metagenome (IMG submission 35276)
CAAATAGAGGGATTGACTTTCGGCTCGACCACGCCGGAACAAAAAGCCGCCACCCGCGCAAGCTGGGATCGCTGGGATGTGATACATACCTGTATTATTTTGGGGATTACGGTGTTGTTTTATATTTATTTCTGGTAGACGTAAACAGGACATTCTCTAAAGCACGCAGATGACGCGGATGGGATGGATGTTCGCAGATAATAAAATCAGTAAGAAAAGTAAATAATTAATAAATCATTAAAAAACAGTCAAGTATGAAAAGAGTTATCGTATTATATGCAATTATGGTCGTTTGTGGAGGCTTTATAATGCAGTCGCAAACCAAAATGACCCTTAATGCCGATCAAGGCAATCAAGTGATTAGTAAACATATCTATGGCCATTTCTCCGAACATCTGGGACGGTGTATTTATGGCGGTTTTTGGGTTGGCGAAGGTTCGCCCATCCCCAATACACGCGGGATTCGTAACGATGTAGTCAAGGCGTTGAGAGATATCCAAATTCCGAATCTACGCTGGCCGGGAGGCTGCTTTGCCGACGAATACCATTGGATGGACGGGATCGGTCCGCGTGACAAACGCCCCAAAATGGTGAATACCCACTGGGGTGGGGTAGTAGAGGACAACAGTTTCGGCACGCACGAGTTTTTGGATCTTTGCGAACAGTTGGATTGTGAGCCGTATATATGCGGCAATGTGGGAAGTGGTACCGTTGAGGAAATGTCGAAATGGGTGGAATACATCACTTTCGACGGCGAAAGCCCGATGGCCAACCTGCGGCGTCAAAACGGACGCGACAAACCATGGAAAGTGCGTTTCTGGGGGGTAGGTAATGAAAACTGGGGATGCGGAGGCAATATGACAGCCGAGTTTTATACGGATCAATATAAGCGTTACGCCACCTATTGCCGCAACTATGGGGATAACCGCCTTTATAAAATCGCCGGAGGTCCCAATACGGACGATTATCATTGGACGGAAACCATGATGATGAATGCAGCCAGAAACATGCAGGGGCTTTCATTGCATTATTATACCGTACCCAAAGATTGGAGTAATAAAGGGTCGGCTACGCAGTTCGATGAGGTTGAGTATTTTACCACGATAGAAAAAACTTACCGGATGGAAGAGTTGGTCAGTCGCCACGCCACGATTATGGACAGATACGATCCGCAAAAGCGCGTAGGGCTGGTACCCGACGAATGGGGAACATGGTACAATGTGGAGCCGGGTACCAACCCCGGATTTCTGTATCAGCAGAACACATTGCGCGACGCCATCGTAGCCGGCATCAACCTGAATATCTTCAATCAACACTGCGACCGTGTGAAAATTGCCAACATTGCACAGACCATCAATGTATTGCAGGCTGTCATCCTGACAGAGGATGAGAAAATACTGCTGACTCCTACTTACTGGACATTCTATCTGTATAAGGTACATCACGAAGCCACGCTGTTGCCTTTGGCATTTGTAAGCCCCAGATATACGGTAAACGGACGACAGATTGACGCCGTCAGCGCCTCCGCTTCGCGCGATGCATCCGGTAAGATTCATATCACATTGGTCAATGCCGACCCCAATAAGGCGCAGGATATCAACTGCGAACTACGGGGTATCTCTGCAAAAAATGTAACCGGACAGATTCTGACCTCCGCCAATATCAACGACCACAATACGTTTACGCAAACCGATAAGGTGAAAGTAACTGATTTTAAAGGCGCTCGTTTGAATAGCGGAAGCCTGACTGTTCAGCTGCCTGCCAAGTCGGTGGTAATGATTGAGATACAATAGATAGATAGATAGATGATTTTTTAAAAAAAAATATGTAAATAAGTTTTTTTATTCAAAAAACTTTTCTTATCTTTGACGCAATTATCCCATAGTTTTCACAAAGTATTACCTGAAAGAACTAATTTCAAAAAGAGATAACATGAATAAAAATAAATATTTTTTTAGAACGATGGTGGTTGCCTTAGTAAGTGGAATAAAAGACTGTAAAAGCTATGACAATTGCATAAGATCAACTTCTTTAGACATTGAATAAATTCTTAAAAAGCATGAAGCATAAAAAAAACATCGTTATTCTATTTATTGTATTGACATACATTCTGTCAAGTTGTATATCCGGATTTGAGACTCCTGAAAACATGAAAGATTTATCGGGTCTTCTTGTCGTTGAAGGTGTGATTTTGGAGGAAGGTACAAGAATATCGTTAAGCAGAACTGTTAAACTAAATGAGGAGTTTTCTCAAAATTATTTATTTGAAGGTGTAAATAATGCCGCTATCCATATAATTGACGAAAATCACAATATTATTGCTGTGGCTGAACAATACGAATGGGGAAAATACATTGTAAACGAAAGATTTTCGTTCGTTTCTGGCATGAAATATGCGTTGGATATTCAAGTAGCCGGCAAGCGTTATCAATCTGATTTTGTTCAACCTGTTACTACGCCTGCTATTGACGAAATAAATTGGAAATTAAATGCTGACAACAGCATAGATATTTCAGTTTCAACACACAGCCCGGATAACGAAACGCTTTATTGTCTTTGGACATTTGAAGAAAACTGGGAAATCAGATCCCGATATTTTGCCCCATTAAGATTTAACCCTATGACCGATGCATTAATTCCACAGAGTATTACCGGCGATAACAGATACTATTGTTGGGGCAAAGCTTATTCACAGTCATTTTTATTAGCTTCTACTGAAAAATTCAGGGATGCCATAATAAAAGATTATAAGATTCATACATTGCATCCGTGGAATAGCCGGTTTTCCTATTTATACAGTATTACTGTAAGTCAATACAGCCTGAACAAAGAAGCTTCTTTGTATTTTAGCAATTTACAAAGAAATATAGATGAAAGTGGTACGCTCTTTGCACCGCAACCTTCCGAAATACGCGGAAATATTCGAAATATGTTTACTCCCGATGAACCAGTATTCGGATATATTTATGCCTCCAAGGTAGCCCAGTCCCGTTTATTTATCAATATGATTGAGTTTGGACTGGATAAATTTGATGAAAGTTTCGTTTGTACAGAAACAGATGAATTTCGGGATCCAAGAAGTGCATATTTTATGGGATATAGAATATGTAGAGTTGATAATGGACAATATTACTATGCGTATCATCAATGTGTTGATTGTACGGAACGTCAGTTTAACTCAAAAATCAAACCTGATTTTTGGCCGAATGATCATCAATGAATAATGACTAATGGGATATTACAAAATGAAAACAATATTTATTTTGTGCCTTTTCTTGGTATTATCAAGCTGTATTTCAGATTACGAGGCTATTCGTTTAAAAGATATGTCAGGTCTTCTCGTTGTAGAAGGATTGATTATAGAAGAAGGCACAAAAATATTTATAAGCAGAACGGTTGAAGTGAACGATAAACTCTCACAAATTGACTATACTGGTGTTACCAATGCTTATATCCAAATAATTGATGAAGGATATAATATGATTGCCGTTGCAGAAGAATCTGAATCTGATAGAGGTACATACATCGTAAAAAAAAGTTTTTCGTTTATTCCGGATAAGAAATATGCGTTAGATATACAGATAGATGACAAGCATTATCAATCTTCCTTTTCCAGTCCTTTAAGTACGCCTGAAATTGATAAAGTAAGTTGGCAATTAAATGATGACAACAGTATTGATATCATGGTTTCAACGCACGATTCTGATAACGGATCGCTCTATTGTCTTTGGTCGTTTGAAGAAGACTGGGAAATCAGAGCTCCATATCCGACCACTTCAAGATTTGATCCAAATACTAATTCACTTGTCTCAAACAGCTATTATTACAACGATAACAGATATTATTGCTGGGTTTCAGATTATTCCAAATCATTCCTGTTGGCTACATCCGACAAATTTAAGGATGCAACGATAAAAGATTACAAAATTCGTAAACTGAAACCCGGAGACTCCCGCTATTCCTATCTATACAGTATTTTAGTAAGTCAATACAGCATTGATAAAGAATCCTCACTTTATTTTGATAATTTGCAAAGAAATATTGAAGAAAGCGGCAGTATCTTTGCACCGCAACCTTCCGAAAAAACAGGAAATATTCGATGTCTGTCTAATCCTGATGAAACCGTAATTGGATATATTGTTGCTTCAAAAAAGACTACATCCCGTTTATTTATACCGATGGCAGAACTGCATTTAGATGACTTGGAATATAAAGGTGATTGTTCTAACATTTATGATTTACAGGATAGTCCAGGAACGGCTTACTTTAAGGGATATGGTGTCTATGAGGAAATTGTCAGTTACAATGTCTTTGGCATCCCAACATCACGATATCGGTATAAATACTTGAGATGTGTTGATTGTACGCGACGTGGAGGCACAAAAAACAAACCCGATTTTTGGCCGAATGATCACCAGTAGATAGCGGTTAGTGGTTAGTGGTTAGTGGTAATGATTAATATTTATTGAAAAATGAAAGAGAGGCTAATTGTTATAATGTTTTTTTTGAGTCCGGCGATAATTTTGGCGCAGGAAAACAGGTTTGCCGGAATACCTTCCGACGATGTTATTCGTGATTATATGACAGATGCCAAAGAATATGCTGCGCTGTTTACAGGGAAAGTGGAAATTCCTTACGATAAGCGATTCACCAATCATCCATACTTCGAAACAGATATATTTCAGTCCGGCACATTAGGATATAACCACGTGGTTTATAAGGATGTGATGATGCGTTTTGATTTATTCAGGAATGAACTGACGATTTTTTCGCCCGACAAACCGTATTACATCGTGCTGAATAATGAAAAATTCGACTTTGCCATCCTGAACGGATCAACCATTGTGCTGTCGGATAGCGAAAAAGAAGCTAAAAGACAATTCCTTGTATTGCTGCAAAACGGTCAATATCCTGTTTTGAAAAAATACATTATGGCTATGGAAGATGAAATTTCGAGTATGCAGATTATTAATTATTTTCGCATTAAAAGTCAGTGTGCAATCTATAAAGATGGTATTCCTTATACGGTAAAGAATAAAAATTCAATTCTGAAACTGTTTCCCGACAAACGCAAGGAATTAGATGCGTTTGCCAAACAGCGCAAATTAGATTTCAATAGACAGATTGAACAGTCCATTATTGCATTAGTAAATCATTACGAAAATCTAACCAATCAATGAAACAGTACATCACAAGCTATTTCTTTATTTTTTTTCTGACAACCGGCGTTATTTGTCAGGCACAGGAAGATAAGGCAGCCTCCAAAGTATCACCGGATTTTGTCAGGCAACCTGCATACGAAGTATTCCGCAGCATTGCCCGGCAAAGCGGATATGTCGTTTATTACAATCCTTCGGAAACCGACTCGCTGCTACTTACCGTACAATGCACGGACTGCACACCGGAGGCAGCCTTGAAGCAAGCCCTTGAAGGAACGCCTTTTTATGTTTCCGTATTTGAAGATAAATATATATTTGTGCTCAAAGACAAACAGTTAAATACACTGCTACCGGAAGATTATTTTGCTGTCAGGGTTCGCCGAAGAGAATCTTTAGCAGGATTGCAGGTTAATCCGTTAGAACAGAAAGCCACTTCGGAAAACAAAGTATATACCATAGGCGACGAGAAAGCGCAAAATATTCCCGACCGCGTAAGACTTACCGGTGTGATGAGCGATTTCAAGACCGGCGAACCGGTAGTTGGGGCTACCATTTTTATGGAAAACACTACGATCGGAGCCACTACCGATGCTTTCGGATTCTATTCGCTGCAACTGCCGGCAGGACGGCAAAAACTGCTGATTCGTGGCGTAGGACTGAAAGAGACACAACGCCAGGTGATGCTTTTCGGCGACGGAAAATTAGATATCGAACTCGAAGAACAGGTCTTTTCGCTGCAGGAAGTTGTCGTATCGGCCGAACGGATTGCCGGTATTCAAAGTACCACGATAGGCATGGAACGGCTTAAAGTCAAAGACATCAAAAACATACCGACTATCTTTGGCGAAACAGATGTGATCCGCGTCGTAATGATGCTTCCCGGCGTAAAAGCAGTCGGCGAAGCGTCCAGTGGTTTCAATGTGCGGGGAGGTTCTACCGACCAGAACCTGATCCTGTTCAACAACGGAACCATTTATAACCCAACACACCTGTTTGGATTTTTCTCTGTTTTCAATCCCGACCTGATCAAAGACATGGAACTGTATAAAAGCAGCATCCCCACAAAATTCGGCGGACGTATATCGTCGGTATTGGATATCAACGGACGAGAAGGCAATAAAAAGGAATTTAACGGCTCGGTCAATCTCGGTTTGTTAACCAGCCGGATTACACTCGAAGGACCTGTTGGTAAAAAGACTTCATTTATCCTGGGCGGGCGTACCACCTATTCCGATTGGATGCTTGGTTTTGTGCCGGATGATAGCGGATATAAAGATGGGAAAGCCGGCTTTTACGACTTGAATATGATTGTGGATCATAAATTTTCGGACAGGGACAATCTGTATCTCAGCGGTTATTACAGCCATGACCGTTTTCAGTTCACTGCCGACGACCGTTACGGATACACCAATATCAATGCATCGGCCAAATGGCGACACCTTTTCAGCAACCAGTTGGCCGGTACTTTTGTATTTGGCTACGATCATTATGACTACAGTATGTCAATGTTGGATAATCCGTTTTCAGCCTATACACTCAAATTTGGTATCAATCAGGAATTTGCAAAATTCGATTTCACGGCATATACGAACGAAAAACATACCATTGACTTTGGCATCGGGAGCATACACTACGATCTGAATCCGGGTAAATATTTACCTTACTCCACAGCGTCGTTAGTCAATCCAGATATTATGCAACCGGAACAGGCGCTCGAATCATCCGCCTACCTTTCAGACCGTTGGGATATCACACCTGCTCTTTCGCTCAATGCCGGAATTAGATATAGTATGTTCAATGCCATAGGGGCCAGAACCTACAATATCTACGATCCGGCTTTCCTGCCACAAGAAAATACGATATTGGAAATAAAAAATGCCAAAGAAGGCAGTTTTTTTAAGACTTATCAATATCCTGAACTGCGTTTTTCGGCACGTTTGATTCTCAACAGTGATCTTTCGGTCAAAGCAGGTGTGAATACGTTAAGCCAGTATATTCATAAACTGTCGAATACCACCATTATGTCGCCGACTGATACCTGGAAATTGAGCGACGCCAATATCAAACCGCAAAAAGGAATGCAGGCAGCAGCAGGTATTTATAAGAATTTCAACAACAATGTGATCGAAACATCTTTAGAGGTTTACTATAAAACGATGAAAGATTACTTAGACTACCGGAGCGGCGCTCTGTTAAGTATGAACCATCATATCGAAACCGATGTGATCAATACAGAGGGACGGGCGTACGGGGTAGAATTAATGCTGAAGAAGACGCTTGGTAAACTGAATGGATGGGTAAGCTATGCATATTCGAGAACCGAACTCCGGCAGCACGATCCGCGAGTGACGGATCCTGTCAATTACGGCAACTGGTATCCCGCAAGCTACGACAAGCCGCATGATGTGAAATTGGCGGGAAACTACAAATTTACCCAACGCTACAGTGTTTCGCTGAATTGCGAGTACAGTACCGGTCGCCCGATCACACTGCCGGAAGCCAAATACAAATATGCCGGCGGGCAATATATTTTCTATTCCGAACGGAATCAATACCGCATTCCCGACTTTTTCCGCATGGACTTTTCGGTCAATATCGAACCGAGTCATCATCTTACGTTACTGACCCATAGCAGTATCACTTTCGGGGTTTACAACCTGACCGGACGCAAAAATGCCTACTCGGTCTATTATACCGCAAAAAACGGCATAGTATCCGGTTATCAAATGGCTATTTTCGGCGCTCCGATTCCTTATATTACCTATAATATTAAATTTTAACCATGAATAGAAAGATTTGTATAATTTGTTTGGTATGTAGTGTTGGACTATTGTCGTTATTTGCACAGACCACTGAACGGGTTTATTTGCAGACCGACAAACAACTGTATATGTCGGGAGAACTGCTCTGGTTGAAAATGTACACGACGGACGTATCAGGCAAATTAATGTCGTTGAGCAAAATAGGATATGTCGAACTCGTCCGGGACTCCATACCTGAAGTACAGATAAAAGTGGATATTCCGGATGGCGTCGGTTCCGGTTGGATGGAACTGCCTGCCATGCTCCCCACAGGTTATTACCGGATAATAGCCTATACGCGTAATATGCGCAACGAAAGTGAATATGTGTTTTTTGAAAAAACAATCGCTATTATCAATCCTTTCCATCAAAACGAAATACTGTACTCTGATGAGACAAATACACCTTTCCTGTTCCAACCGCTGGAAAAAGACAATCCGTCCATAGCGCTTTCAATTAATAAATCATCCTATACAAAAAGAGATAAAGGTACAATCAGTATCAAAAATTTGCCGGCCGAAAATATTTCGATAGGGATTTCTATTGCCGGAATAGACCCGGCGCTAACGGTCAATCCGACAATCGGTGAATGGAAAGCACACATTGCAGCAAATAAAACACCAGTCGTTGACAGACGGTATATTCCTGAATACGAAGGAGCGATTATTGACGGTGTAATGGTAGATTTAGCCACAGGAAATCCGGTCGTTGATCCGCTGGCGATCCCGATGCTGTCTTTTCCGGGGAAAGAGATCCAATTGTTTGTCGGACAACCTTTTACTGATGGCGCGATTGCTTTTTATACACAATGTACAACCGGCAAACAGGAACTTACGACTACGGCGATCGTGCCGTCAGATAAAAAATACCGGATAGATATGTTATCGCCTTATGCCTTGCATAAGTCTGTGGATGTTCCACTTCTCAAGCCTGACAGCGCCTGGCTGAATTACTTACAGTTACGCAATCTGTCCGTGCAGGTAACACATGCCTATCTATCCGATTCACTCAGTATAATCCGGGAGATTCCCTCCTGTACGGACTTTTTCCCACAAATGCGGTATATATTGGATGATTATACCCGCTTTCCGAATATGGAAGAAGTTTTTATCGAATTTATAACCGGGGCCGGAATACGCCGGACAAACGAAGGACGAAGATTTTCGATGTGGAACGATCAGTTAGGTAATTACAGCACCAATATTCTGGTGTTGCTTGATAATATCCCGGTAGTCAACCATGAACTAATGACAACCTATAATCCGCTGTTAGTAAAAACGATAGATATGCATTTCGGACAGTATGTTTTTGGAGGCCATGCTTTCGACGGGATTATTGCATTCTATACTTACAAAAATGATTATTCCGGAATAACCTTTGGTGAAAGCACCCAGATATTTGATTTTGAAGGCACTCAGCCTTACCGGTATTTTTATGCCCCCAACTATGAAGCAACAGGTGTTGATTCCCCTATGCCCGATTTCCGCCACACGCTTCTTTGGGAGCCGCTTATTCAAAGCGCCGGACAAACAGAATTAACCATTCCTTTTACCACTTCCGATATGCCCGGAAGCTATGTGATTACAATCGAAGGGATTGGTGAAAATGGCACGGTTATTCAAGCAAAACAGACTTTTGATGTTGAAATACCCAATGATATATTATATAAAGCAAGTCCCATCAGGGAAACGGTTGCTTTAATCCCGCCTGAAACCGGCATGACGGATACAACAAGCAATAAAGCGGTAACACCGTTTATCGCTGCTCCTGTTACCAAACCGGTTGTTGCCACCCCTGTTCCTGAAGCTGTTTCCGATACGATTATTACCAACCTTGTTCCAACACCTGTACCCGATACGGCTATGATCACCCCTGTCATGGCCCAAACGACAACAAATCCTGTTGTGACTGTTTCGTCACAAACAGCAACTACTTCTATGGATAATAATGTGTTGGCAAGGGTCAAAGTTGAGGTGGGCCAAAGATTGACATTGATAGCAGAAAAATATTATGGTAATAAAGTTTTTTGGGTGTATATTTATGAATACAATAAAGCCAAAATAGGTTCAAATCCAAGCCGGATATTACCTGGAATTGAACTTATGATACCGGCTAAAGTATTGTATGGTATTGATGAGAACAGCGCCGCTTCAATTGAAAAAGCAACCTTGATGCAGGGTCAATTATTAGGGGGTACGAATAATTAATAAAATATATTAAGCATTATGAACAAAAAGTTTTTTTTACCCATCGTAGCCGGACTGGTTTTAACGGCTATATTTTTTTCCTGTCAAAAGGATAACGGCGACGACGGCAACAAGGTAAAGTTGCTGGAAACCGAAAGTTATAGTGTTGGTGGCCATTCCAGATATGAGTACGATACTCAAAACCGCCTCACAAAAATTTATAAATACAGCAACGGTGGAGAACGGTTCTATACCCTTACATTAACGTATAGCGGAGATGATTTGGTTCAATATAACGATTTTACTATTGATTTCCCATACAGTGCAAATAAGATGACCTATTCCGATGGTAGTAACACCAATACATTTGATTTGAACAGCGATGGGTCGCTTGCCAAAGCGTCTGCAAGTTACGTAACAAATGGTTATAATTGTGTATCAAGTTATCAATATCAGAATGGTAACCTGACGAAAGTAATTGAGGAGTGGTCTAATGAAGTATATCAGTCAGTTGTTACAACAAGAGAATATACCTACGACAATATGAAATCGCCCTTTATTAACTGCAAAACTCCGATGTGGTGTTTGACTTGGTTTGTGAACATTGAAAGAAGTTACTGTAATAACAACAGCATTGAGTTTACTCAAACTAATTCCGAAATAAGCAGCAATTTGGTTTTTTCTTATGAATACGACAATGAAGGTTATCCGACAAGGTGTAGTTATGAAGTTGGAAATGAAGTTATAACAGTTAGTTATAGCTACAATAAATAACCCTTAAAAGAATGAGATCATATTCGTAAAATACTAAGCCTCCCCTCCGGAGTACGAATAAAAATAAACGAATTGTAACATTTCCGGGTTTTTTGCGTCTATGATGTAAGAAACGGTTTTATCTATGAGACATCTTATAAATAGTGTTGCAGTCATTTTCTTGTTGGCAACTACTTCATTACAGGCGCAAAACACCGCCGACAGTTATAACAGCCGATCCTATCAGGCTACCAGAACAACACAAACTCCGACCATTGACGGCGTCTTAGACGATGATTGTTGGCAGGATACCGGTGTTTGGTCGGAAAACTTCGTCCAGCAACGTCCTAACGAAGGGCAGCCGGCAACCGAAGATACGCACGTCAAAATCCTGTACGACGACCATTATATCTATGTGGCATTTCAGTGTTTCGACTCCGAGCCTGCAAAAATCAACCGGTGGCTTGCGCCAAGAGACCAGATAAGCGGCGACGCCATAGCGATCATCTTCGACAGTTATAACGACCGGAGAACCGGATTCTCTTTCGGACTGACTGCCGGAGGGACGAAGGTCGACTTCCTTACTTTCAACAATATGAACGACGACTATACATGGAACGCCGTTTGGGACGGGAAAGTGTCGCACGACACAAAAGGATGGTATGCGGAGTTTCGTATTCCCCTGTCTCAGCTACGCTACTCCAACACAGAAGGCGAACAGGAATGGGGATTTACCGCCGTGCGATACATCGACAGAAAAGCCGAACAGTCTTTTGTACACCTGATAACGCAGCAAAATAGCGGATTCGTTTACGCGTTCAGCCGACTCGAAGGCATATCAGGCTTGCTGAAATCAGGAAGAGTAGAACTGATGCCTTATACGAATGTCAAGTATCAGCTTTCGCAAAAAGACGAAGACAATCCTTATTCCAAATCATCCGAATGGCGTTTCGGTGCGGGATTAGACGGCAAAGT
>JGI24705J35276_12237571_pt1 | contig 11871 bp, 9 predicted proteins | sample TergutNt197P4_FD_35276 | JGI IMG/M metagenome (IMG submission 35276)
CAGGCGGTGCTGGCGGCCAACAACCTTTTGGCGGTCTCGGGCCTGATCACCTTTCAGGCATTCCGGCATACCTGGAAGGCCAACCGGGCAGACGGCATCGTGGCCCTGACCACCTTTGTCGTCACCCTTCTGGCCGCACCCCACCTCGATAAAGGGGTGATCATCGGGGCACTGCTGGCCATCGGCCATTACCTGTACCGTACCATGGCGCCGCGGGTTGCCATCCTTGGCCGTCACGAGGATGGAACCCTGCGGGATGTTAAATACAACCCTCAACTGGTCACCTCGACCAATGTGGTGGCCATCCGTTTTGACGGCTCGCTCTATTTCGCCAATATCGCCCATTTCGAGGACGCGGTCTTAGGAGCCATGGCCGATCATCGTGAGGCCAGGTTCCTATTGGTGGTTGCCGACGCCATCAATTCCATCGACTCGTCGGGCGAGGAGATGCTGCACAACCTGGTGGGCCAATTGCAACAGTCCGGGGTGGAGGTGGTCTTTTCCGGTTTGAAAAAGCAGGTGCTCGATGTCATGCGGGCAACCGGCCTGGATGGCTTTATCGGGGAACAGAATATCTTTGCCACCGAGGATCAGGCCCTTGTCGCCATTTCCTGCCGACTGGGCGAGGATGTCGAGGCCTGCGCCCTGTTTCGGCCGAAGGGGTGAGGCGGCGGCGCCAGAAAGGGGGGGTGCGGGAGAGAGAATATCCCGCTGGCCCCCTTTTTCCATACCATGTGCCAGGGCTTTTCTATCCCAGATGCTTGGCGCGCAGGAGTTTCTTGTCGGTCTTGCCGACACTGGTCTTGTCGATGGATTCGACCAACCTGACCTTGAGCAACATGGCCTGCTTGGACAAAAGCCCCTTGCCGATGAACTGATTGGTATGGCTCACCAACTGCCGGGGCGTCGGGGGGGCCACCCCTTTTTTCGGCACCACCAGGGCCAGGGGCCGCTCACCCCATTTTTTGTCAATCATGCCGATCACCGCCACTTCGGCCACGGCCGGATGGAGGCCGAGCGCATCCTCCAATTCGAGTGAACTGAGCCATTCGCCGCCGCTCTTGATCACATCCTTGATCCGGTCGGTGATGTTGACCCGGCCCTGCTCATCGATATTGGCCACGTCCCCGGTGTGCAGGTAGCCGCCCCTCCACAGATTTTCCGAATTGCGCTGGTCTTTGAGGTACCCCTGGGTCAGCCAGGGTGCCCGGACCACCAGCTCAGCGACCTGCTCGCCGTCGTGGGCCACCTCGTTCATCTGTTCGTCCATCAGGTGCAACCGCACCAACGGAATCGGCCGGCCGGCCTTGCAGCGCATGGTTGTCTCATCCTCTTGGCTCAGGTCGTCTCGGTCGATATGGGCCGTGGTCAGGACCGGGCAGGTCTCGGACATGCCGTAGGCGGTGAAGATGTCGATGCCGTGGCTGAGCAGCTTCTGGCACATGGTCTTGGTCAGGGCTGAACCGCCGACCATCACCTTCCAGCCGGACAGGTCGAGCTCCTCAAAACTGGGGTGGTTGATCAGCATGTGCATGACCGTGGGCACGCAATGCGAAAAGGTCGCCCCTTCCCGGACCACCAATTGGAGGATCGGGCCGGGGGCGTATTTGCCGGGGTACACCTGCTTGATGCCGAGCGCGGTGGCGACATAGGGGAGCCCCCAGGCGTGGACGTGGAACATGGGGGTCAGGGGCAGATAGACGTCTTGCTGATGCATTCTTCCCTGGCTTACCGGGGTGCCGAACGCGACCAGACTGGCCAGGGTGTGCAGCACCAGTTGGCGGTGGCTGAAATAGACGCCTTTGGGCATGCCGGTGGTGCCGGTGGTGTAAAAGGTAGTGGCCCGGGTGTTTTCGTCGAAATCCGTAAAATCGAAGTGGTCGCCGGCTTGGGTCAGCAACTCTTCGTATTCTCCGATCAGGGGGAGGAGGGTTTGGGGCCGTTGGTCGAGGTCGGTGAGCAGGACATAGCCTTGGACCGTGTCGATCCGTCCTTTGATCTGCTCGATGATCGGCAGGAATTCGTCGTTGAGCAGGAGATAGTCGTCTTCGGCGTGGTCGATGGTGTAGAGAATCTGCTCCGGAGACAGCCGGACATTGATGGTGTGGAGGATCGCGCCCATCATCGGCACGGCAAAGAAGCATTCAAGGTAACGGTGGCTGTCCCAGTCCATCACGGCCACGGTGTCGCCCGGTTTTACCCCCAGCACGGTGAGGGCGTTGGCCAGCCGGTGCACCCGCTTACGGAAATCACGGTAGGTGTAGCGGAATTGATCGCGATAGACAATCTCCTGGTCGGGGTTGTCGACCGCCGGGGCGAACAACAAATTTTTGATCAACAGGGGATAGGTATAGGCCGAGGCCGTGCGCTGAATGAGGGTGGCGGTCATGATTTGTCCTTTCCTTGAAGACCGGGCAAAAAGCGGGGTGCAATCCGGTGTTCACCATTACTGAACCAGCGGACGCTTGTCAAACAGGTTCGACTCCATGGCGCAAAAAGCAAGCCACCGGCTATACCATGATGTGGCAGCAAAATATCTGTTGACGGATCATTTTTCTCCTAGGATAGTGACTGCCATTGATGAATCCGCCCCGTTGTTGTGCCGGTCGGTTCGCGCCTGAGAGGCAGGCATCTTTCACCCGTTTTCTCTGCAGACCATCCATGGCTATCCTCCACATTATCGCGGCAAACGTGCGCAAGGTCGTGCGGAGTGTCGTCAGCACGATTGTTCTTTTGCTCTTCAACCGGTACACAGCCTTCATCATAGGGGTTTACGCCTACTCGTTGATCATCCTCGCCCTAGGTGGACTGGGAGGCATGTTCGGCGCCATAGAGCTTCGGTCGATGTGGCTGTTTCAGTTGGACCAAGCCAGAGGGGTCTATCTGAAAAAAGAGTATCTGGAGTTGCTGTTCCTGCTCTATCTCTACGGCTATTTCAACAAGATTCTGCGCCCGTCCCGCTGGCAGGCGCTGCTGGCGGCGATACCCTTGCTTTTGGCTTATCTGGGTCAGGATATCTATTATCTGATGTACAGCAGTATCTTCCGGTTCGCGGAACTGGCCGAAGTTCCCGAACTGCTCTCGGTACTGACTTGGCCGTATATTGTCACCCTGCTGCTCTTGGTCGTGCTGCCGCTGGGGTTCTTCGTCTGGTCGATCGACTATCGCAGATTTTGGATTCCCTTGGCCGGGGCGCTGCCGCTAGCCGTGCTGATTGCCACGACCAGATATTTCCCCGAACAGTACATCGACGGGTATCGCAAGGTGGGCCAGGAGATCGTCAATTGGTCCGATAAAGACACCGTCGATAACAACGGCCGTTTCATGATGCTGCTCTATCGAGAAGCAGAACGGCATCTTGCTCACGCGAGGACAGAACTGTTTCACAATCGCGAGCAATATGAAGAGCAGGCGAGGAAATTTGCCGCCTGGCTCAAACAGACCGGCGGCCCCAAACGCAATATTCATCTGGTGGTGTTGGAAAGTTTTCTTGATCCCACCCTGTTCAAGGCCGCCACCTACACCAAAAACCCACTCCATCCGGATTTCAGGAAACTGTTTGGCGCAAACAAGCTGGGCTTTTCGCTCTCGCCCGTGGTGGGCGGCAAGACCGCCCAGGCGGAATTCGAGGTGCTGTGCGGCGCACCGGCCTTCGAGGAGATGCTCGGCATGGAGTTCAACAGCTTTACCGGGCCTGCAGCCGCCTACTGCCTTCCTGGCAAGCTGCAATTGGCCGGTTACCAGACCATGGCCTCCAATGCCTTTAAGCCCAGTTTCTTCAATGAGCAAAATGCCTATCGCGGCATAGGATTCGCCAAAATTTTCTTTCCGCGCGAATTCGCGCCCAGCGACACGGATACTTATCTGAGCAAGGGGGACACCTCCAGTGAGGAGGAATACATGTTTGACGGCAACATCTTTTCCCAGAACCTCGAATACATCACTCCGCTGCTGCGGGAAAAAGACGCGCCGCCTCTCCTGAACTACGTGCTGACCGTTTACGGGCATTTCCCGCACCTCATCAACGAAGCGAAAAGGCCAAAAGTTCTGAAGATGATTTCCAATTTCCAGGATGAACAACTTGAGCGGGCGGCAAATCAGATGTTTTATCGCACCCAGGCAGTGGCCGACTACGTCAATCGCTTGATCGAACTCGATCCCAAGAGCCTGATCATCCTGGTGAGCGACCATCTGCCTCCGGGACAACATGGGCGGCGGAGTTTTCAGAAGCTGCGCTATCTCGATAACAGCAACGATAACATACACATGAACAGGATCATGATCATAGAGGAGGGCAAAGCGAAGAAATACGCTGTGATGCACCATTACGATATCCCGGCCATGGTGTACAATTTTGTCTCCAATGGGATGTACTGCAAGGTCAATACCTGCGGTTTTGTTGACAACAAACTGCTCGACGATCGCATGCAGCGGCACGATGACTACATGCGCATTATGGCGCATGCGTCCAAATGAGATCGTTTTCGGTGATGAATGGCCGTGTTGATAAAGGTAGCAAGATCAACAAAAAAAGCGGGAGCCATAAGGCCCCCGCTTTTCTAGTTCCACCTAAAGGGACGCAAGCTTAATAGACGCCAAGCGAAATCATGGTATCCGCAACCTTGCGGAACCCGGCGATATTCGCCCCCAGCACCAGGTTGCCGGCTTCGCCGAATTCCTTGGCTGTTTCATTGGCGTTCCGGAAAATGCCGCTCATGATGCCGCGCAGCTTTTGGTCGACCTCTTCAAAGCTCCACTGCTGCATGCTGGCGTTCTGGGCCATTTCCAACTGGCTGGTGGACACGCCACCCGCATTGGCGGCCTTGGCCGGACCAAAGGCGATTTTAGCCTTCAGGATCAGATCCACCGCCTCCAGGGTGGAGGGCATATTGGCGCCTTCGCTCACGCACTGGCAGCCGTTTTTCAGCAATTCCGCGGCGTCGGCCGCGTTGAGCTCGTTCTGGGTGGCTGCGGGAAAGGCGGCAAAGCAGGGGACAGACCAGACCATGTTTCTGCCTTTTGGGTATTCGGACACAGGGATATATTTGGCGTCCGGGCAAAGCTCCAGGTAGCGGGTCAGGGAAGCGCGTTCCACTTCCTTGGTCTGACGCAGCGCAGCCAGGTCGATGCCTGCGGCGTGGTGGATCATGCCGCGGGAGTCGGACACGGTCACCGGTTTGGCCCCGATTTGCTGCAGTTTGTCGACCGTGTAGATGGCCACGTTGCCGGCGCCCGATACGGCGCAGATCTTTCCGGCCAGCGAATTGCCGCGGTCGTTCATCATCTCTTCCGCGAAATAGACCAGGCCGTAGCCGGTGGCTTCGGTCCGGGCAAGGGATCCCCCGTAATTTATACCTTTTCCCGTGAGTACGCCGTCGTGGCTGGTGGTGAGGCGTTTGTACTGTCCGTACATATAACCGATTTCCCTGCCACCCACGCCGATATCTCCGGCAGGCACGTCAACGGTGGGGCCGACATGGCGGAACAGTTCGGTCATGAAAGCCTGGCAGAAGCGCATGATCTCGTTGTCAGATTTTCCCTTGGGATCAAATTTGGCTCCGCCCTTGGCTCCACCGATGGCCAGTCCGGTCAGGGAATTCTTGAAAATTTGCTCAAAGCCTAAAAATTTGATCGTGCCGGTGGTCACGCTGGGGTGCAGGCGAAGCCCCCCCTTGTAGGGGCCGATGGCCGAGTTGAACTGGACACGATAACCTCGGTTGACCTGGATCTCACCCTTGTCGTCGATCCAGGCGACCCGGAAGGTGATTTGCCGCTCAGGCTCGACAAGGCGTTCCAAGATTTTGTTTTTTTCATATTTGGGTTCTTTTTGCAGCAGCGGACGCAGGGAGTTCAGTACCTCGGTGGCGGCCTGGTGAAACTCAACTTGAGCTGGGCTGGATTTTTTGATCTCGCTGATAACGTTATCTACGTAAGACATTGCTTCCTCCAATAAAGAGTTGGGAAGAGACTCCCAACGGGCCCAGGGCGGCAACCGCCCAAAAACAGTAACATTCTTCTCGCTGCGTCTGTCCAAACAAAAGCCGCACTCTCTCCTCACTGAGCTTTAAAGCGTACCTCGATGGAAGGTGGCGGGCAAGAAAAAATTAGATAAAAAAGTAGGTATCAATGTAACTTGGCAGGTTTGCTTTGACGTGCTTCCTTTTAATCGTTTTCGCCGGCCAGGGCCTCGATATGAGAAAACAGCAGGATCGCCGTTGCCTTCAGTATGCTGGTAGCCGCAATAACCGTCCTGGAAAATGATCGTCTTGGTAATTCGTTGATAATTTGGTGGTTAATTCTATTTCTGCAGTTTATTGTCCTGGCCGGTGAAGAATAAACCCAACGCAGAAGTTGCCTTGCCGGAAGCAGGTGAACAGGATGCCGCTTGATCCATTGGAGCAATGCATTTTGACCTGAGCAAGATGGCTTGTTCGCTCGTTCGGCCAGTGCCTCCATCAAACGAGCCGTTTTGGTCATTCTCCGGCAAGCAGATAGTGCAACACTCAGCGACATACATTGTATCCATGTCGATGCTGGTTGTTTTCAGCATTCCTTCCCGAGAAGGCGGGGTTCAGGGATAAGCTTCGGGACAGCGGATGTCTTGGTCTTCTTCCGAGAAAAAGGCGGCCAGGGCACGCAGCAGATACCAGCCGTCAAGATGGCCGATTGTTTCCCGGATCGAGTGCATGGCCAGTTGCGGTACCCCCACGTCGACGGTGGAAACGCCGAGTTCGGCCGCGGTCAGGGGACCGATGGTGGAACCGCTGGTCAGATCGTTGCGCATGACAAACTGCTGGCAGGGCACCCCGGCCTTGGCGCAGAAGCGGCGGAACAGAGCGCTGGTCAAACTGTTGGTGGCATACCGCTGATTGGCATTTGTTTTGATGACTGGCCCACTGTTGAGTTGAGGCAAATGCTCGGGATCATGTTTAGCGGCAAAGTTGGGGTGCACCGCGTGTCCATTGTCCGCCGAGACGAACAGCGAGCCGGAGATTACCTGCTGGCGCAGGCCGGTGTCAGGGTACAGGCGCTCCAGCACGCTTTGCAGGAAAGGACCCTGCGCTCCGACAGCGGACAGGCTGCCCACCTCCTCGTGATCGTTGAGAATAATGAGCCGGTTCTGGTCCGCTCCGGATTGCACCAGGGCTTGGAGGATGGCGTGGCAGGAAAGCAGATTGTCCAGCCTGGCACCGGTGACGAACTCGCCATGCAGGCCAACCCGGCACAGCGGTTGGGCATCGTACAGGAATAGATCGAACGCCAGGATGGGCGCCTGGGCGGCCTCGGGATGACGACCGGCTAGTTCGTCGCGGAGCAGCGCGTGGAAATCCAAGGGCTCGGTTTCAGGCGACAGCGCCACCAGCGGCATCAGGTCGGTCTGTTTGTTGATGCATTTTTTGTCGTTGGCCTCGCGGTCAAAGTGGATGGCCAGACTGGGGATGACCGCCAAGGGCCGCTGGCAGTCGATCAGGCTGCAGCGCAAGGCACCGTCGCTCCCGCTCCAACTGACCCGTCCGGCAATGGAGAGCGGGCGGTCGAACCAGGGGGCGAGCAAGGCACCGCCGTACACCTCGACCCCTATCTGTGCGCAGCCATGCCTCATCCGGACAGGATGGGGTTTGATTTTCAGTCCCGGACTGTCGGTGTGCGCGCCGGCCATGCGGAGCGGGGCGCCGGTCTGCGAACTGTGGGCCAGGGTAAAGGCGATGAGGCTGGAATCGTCGCGGGTGAGGTAATAGGAGCCCGGGGCAAGGGTACCCCAGGTGTCGGCCTCGCGCAGACGATTAAAGCCGTGATTCCGCAGCAAGGCCGCGCTGTTTGCCACCGCATGGTAGGCGGTCGGAGACCGGTCGATATAGGAAAAGAGATCGTTAAGATAATCGCTGGCTTGCATGGTTGGTGCCGTTGGTTGAACTGGGGGGCTGGTCAGGCGAAAAGGTTCACGGTCATGCGTTGCTCGCTTGCCGTGGCTGCAACGTTGGCGGCAATGGCGTGGCCGGTCCGCTCCGGTTCGGCCGGGGAGGCGGTTTGCTTGACTGGCGCCATTTTCTGGATAGCCTCTTTCGAGGTGGCCTCCTGGCCGCGGCGCCCAGTTTCCCGTGATTTTTCGAGGCCATCCATCGACAAGCTCACCTGGTCTTGGCGCTGGTCGGTGGTGGTGTCGTCCTGATTGCTGAAGGCTGCCCCAGGATGTGACAGCTCCGCGCGCAGGGGGATTTCCGGCCGGCCATGGCGGTCGTAGGTGCTGATTGGGGAGGTGCTGGCGGAGGTGGTAGCAGTCAACATCGGCTGGAGGAAAAAATGGTGTTGTGCATACCTCTACTATACGCCATCATAATCCGGAGAGACAAGACGAAATATGAGGGATTGCGAGGTCGCTTGGTTGGGCTGAGGGTGAAAATGCAGGGATACGGGCGGCGGTTTCCGCCGGCAACCATGGGGCATATATATCAGCAGGAGGTAGGGCGTGTTTAATGCGGAAAGGCTGTTGGCAAAAATGGTGGGCGAAGTGGTCAGCAAGGGCGGCTCGTGGGGAGTCGGCAAAACTTCGAGCCTGGGCGGGCTGGGTGGCGGTACTGGCCTGATGACGATCATCGGACTTGGGGTGGGCGCCTACGAGATTTGGCAACAGCAAGTATCGCGATCTGCCGCCGGCGGTCAGGGACAGCCTCCGCCTGTGCCGGGCGCCGACATCGGCCGTCCCGCAACCCCACCTCCGCTCCCCGCAGCAGCGGTAACCGGCCAGCCATATTCACCTGTGCCCGGCGGGCTTGATGACAGGGCACTGGCAACCCGCATGATTCAGGCCATGGTGGCCGCAGCCTATGCCGACGGAGAGATGGATGCCGAAGAGGAGAAAGCTGTGCTGGATCGCCTGCGAGTCACGGAATTGACCCAGGAGGAGAAGATGTTTCTGTTGGGAGAACTCCAGCGGCCCAGGAGCATTGAGGAGCTGACCGAGGGTATCGTTGATCCGGCGGTGGCGAAAACCATGTACATGCTGGCCGCCACTGCCATCACTATCGATACCGAGGCGGAACGGACCTGGCTCGACCAATTGGCCGGGCGCCTCGGCATCAGTCGGGGGATGCAGTCGTTTTTAGAGGAACAGCGCTGAAGGCCGCCGCTACTCCACCACAGGCAGGGCTGATCCGTTCGCGCCCTGTCTGCGGCGGCACATGGATTATCGTTTAAAGGTGTCGGCCAGCCTGCCCAGGACCGAACCTTCGTCCCGGCCTCCTCCTCCGGTCTGAGGCGCGGCTTCCCAGATGCGTCCGGCCAGACGGGAGAAGGGCAGGGATTGCAGCCAGACATGTCCCGGCCCGCGCAAGGTGGCAAAAAAGAAGCCTTCGCCGCCAAAAATTGCTGACTTGATATTGCCGACAAATTCAATATCATATTCCACCGAGGCGGTCAAGGCCACCAGGCAGCCGGTATCTACCCGCACAAGTTCGCCGGCGGCCAATTCCTTCTCGATGATGGTGCCGCCGGCATGGACGAAGACCAGGCCATCCCCGTCCAACTGCTGCATGATGAATCCTTCGCCGCCGAACATGGCCACCCCGATTTTTTTCTGAAAGGCGATCCCCAATGAAACGCCCTTGGCCGCACAGAGAAAGGCATCCTTTTGGCAGATGATCCGGCCGTTGTATTGGGAGAGGTCCAGGGGAATGATCTTGCCCGGATAAGGGGCGGCAAAGGCCACCTTGCCTTTGCCGCTGCCGGTGAAGGTGAACATGGTGATGAACAGTCCTTCGCCGGAGATCAGTCGTTTACCGGCGCCGATCACCTTGTCGAAGAAGGAGCCGTCACTGCTGGCCCGGGAGCCATCACCAAACATCGTCTCCATCGTCACCTGATCGTGCATGTACATCATGGCCCCTGCCTCGGCAACAACGCTTTCCTGGGGATCCAGCTCAATCTCGACGAACTGCATCTCGTGGCCGAAAATGGTGTAATCGATTTCGTGCGCCTCCTTGCCAGAGACCGGGGGCGGGGCAGAGGCGGCCTGGTCAATCCGCAGTTCCGGCACGTTGCCTGCCTGCTGCCAATCGGCGAAGCCATCGCGCCAGACCAGGGTGGTCGCGTTGTATTGGCCTGAAGCCAGGCTGTGTTGGATTTGCTGAAGAGTGAATGGACCTAAGGGTTTGCCGGCTGCGGCAACAAACCAGTTTGACATGGAGAACCTCCGGTCAACAGTGAGGAAATGGGAAAATGATTTCTCTGAGGTCATGGTACAGAGATTGATCCACGGCGCAAGCAGAATATTATACCTCATGGAAATTACAGCATTTTGCTGACGAGGCCCCAGGAAATGCGGGCCCATGCCAAGGATCTGCGCCAAGCCATATTGCCTTGCTTTTTCGCCCACGGCCTTGCGGCTGTTGGATATCTCTGGCCAACACAGGGGCGTGTTGATTTTTTCTTAATAAAATCAATAAATTAAATATGTGGTTAAATTTTTGATCCACCTGTTTATAGTTCTTGCCAAGGACAGGGAAGAGCAGTATAGAGCGCTGCTTTATTTTGACGTCTTTTCCCTGCAACAGCGCGCTGTTGAGGCAGTTGATCCCTTTCATGTTTAAGGAAATACCCATGCTGTACCCGGACATGTTCGGCAGAGATCCGCTTTTTCCCAAACATTCAGATTTTGCGGTGGTGTTCAAGGATGACATGGTCGGTCGAGGTGTCATGACCTACCGCAGTTTCACAAAAGGCGCAGTCATCGCCAGGATGGCTGGGCATCTTGTCCATGATATCCGCCAGCACACCCTGCAGTTTACCCCGGATACTCATCTGTATGATCCTTATTTTTCAGGGTTTTTCCTCCATTCCTGTTCGCCCAATATTTCGCTGAACATGGTGAATTTACTGGTTGTGGCGCTTAAGGATATTGCGGCCAACACCTTTTTGTATATGGATTACGCCGAAACCGAAGACGTGCTGTTCAAGCAGTTTCCTTGCTCATGCGGGGCCGACTGTTGCCGAGGATGGATCACCGGCCGCAAGGAGATGATCAACGGGGAGATCACAGCGCCGCAATACCTGTCCCATCTCAACCAGGGCCCGCGTTGATGCCGAATGCTCCTTCCCCTTGGTGGCAGCGGGACGACCTGGGCTACCGGGACGGCAATCTCTTTTTTGCCGGCCGGCCGGTCCAGGCCCTGGCCGACCAGTTCGGCACACCAGCCTTTGTCTATTCCGCGGCCCGGGTCCGGGCGAACATCGAGCGGCTGCACGACGCGCTTACCACTGCCGGACTGGCCGGTCGTTTTTCGCTCTATTATGCCATGAAGGCCAACCGGTTCGCGCCGCTGCTGACCTGGCTGGCGCAGAGTGGTCTCTGCGGCATCGATGCCTGCTCACCGGCGGAGGTGGAGCATGCGGTGAGCTGCGGTTTTTCGCCGGAAGAGATATCCTTGACCGCAACCAGCCTCTCGGCTCGGGATCTGGACCTGCTCGCCCGTTACCACGGGCTGTTCATGAACTGCGACTCTCTGCACGCCATCAGGAGCTGGGGGACACGCAAGCCCGGCGCCACCATCGGTCTGCGGGTCAACCCCGGTATGGGGATCGGCCGGGCCGCCAACGACAAGCTCCACTATGCCGGCGCTATCACCACCAAGTTCGGCATTTACGAGGAACAGTTTGCCGAGGCCCTGGCAACGGCCAAGAGGTATGATCTTAGGGTCGCCAAGATCCATTTTCATGCCGGCTGCGGCTATCTGACTCCGCAGTTGGAGCAATTGGAGCGGATTATCAGCTTTTGTCTTCGGTTCGTGGAAGCGGCGGGGGAGGTCTGCCGGGTCAATATCGGCGGTGGCCTGGGGGTGCCTCATGTGGCCGCCGACCAACCCCTGGATCTGCGCC
>JGI24705J35276_12237570_pt1 | contig 11866 bp, 9 predicted proteins | sample TergutNt197P4_FD_35276 | JGI IMG/M metagenome (IMG submission 35276)
GCCTCCGAAAATGTCGAATATGTCCTCAAAACCGCCGGCACCGCCGCCAAACCCTGCGCCGCCAAACCCGGCGCTTGGATCGACGCCGGCATGCCCAAACCGGTCGTACTTGTTTTTCTTGTCAGGGTCGGAAAGAATGCTGTATGCCTCGTTTACTTCTTTGAACTTCTCTTCCGCTTTTTTGTCGCCAGGATTTTTGTCGGGGTGGTACTGCATGGCTTTTTTCCTGAAAGCGCTCTTTATCTCGCTTTCAGCCGCACCCTTTTTCAATCCCAGAACCTCGTAATAATCACGTTTTTCAGCCATTCTCCCTCTCCTCAAACGCGGGCTTTCGCCCAAAGCCCGACTCCTCTAATTAACCAGCTTTGCACAGTGGCATAGCGCTACTGTGCAAAGCTTGGTCATATGTATTCGTCCTCTTACTGGTCGTCGTCAACCACTTCGTATTCAGCGTCGACTACGTTGTCGTCCATTTCCTCTTTTTTCCGCGATTGGCCGTCTGCCGCACCCATGCCCGGGTCAAAGCCGTTTGGATCAAAGCCGCCTTGGTCAAAACCGCCCGCACCGCCTTGAGCCGATTGCGCCTGCTGGTACATCTTGGCAGAAATAGTATGGAACTCTTCCGTAAGTTTTTCTGTCTTGTCCTTTATTTCTTCGATGTTCGTCCCTTCAAGCGCCGCTGACAATTCGTCTTTTCTGGCATTGATCCTGTCCTTTTCATCCTGCGACAAGTTTGCGTCGATTTCCTTCAGCGATTTTTCCGTTTCGTAGACCAGGGTTTCAGCCCTGTTTCTGAGGTCGACTTCCTCTTTTTTCTTTTTGTCCTCTGCCGCGTACTGCTCAGCCTCTTTTACTTTCGCCTTGATCTCGTCGTCCGTAAGCTTCGTCGACGATGTTATGGTGATCCTCTGCTCCTTGCCTGTCCCCATGTCCTTGGCGCTCACGTTTACGATGCCGTTGGCGTCGATGTCAAAGGTGACCTCAATTTGCGGAACGCCGCGCGGTGCCGGCGGAATCCCGGCAAGCTGAAAGCGCCCCAGCGTAATGTTCCCTGCCGCCATTTCCCGCTCGCCCTGCATGACGTGGATGTCAACAGCAGTCTGGTTGTCGGCAGCAGTCGAGAATATCTGGCTTTTCTTCGTCGGGATGGTTGTGTTCCTTTCGATCAGCCTAGTGGCTACAGCGCCAAGCGTCTCGATGGAAAGCGACAGCGGCGTTACGTCGAGGAGCAGCACGTCGTGTACCTCCCCTGTCAAGACGCCCGCCTGTATCGCAGCGCCGATAGCTACGCACTCGTCGGGGTTGATGCCTTTGAACGGCTCTTTCCCGGTTACTTTTTTTACGGCTTCCTGGACCGCCGGCACCCTGGTCGAGCCGCCGACGAGGATGACTTTTGCAAGCTCGCCGCTGGTCACCCCGGCATCGGCCATCGCCTTGTGCATTGGTTCTATCGTCTTAGCGACGAGGCTTTCGGTCAATTGGTCGAATTTCGCCCTTGTTACGTCCATGTTCAGATGGAGCGGCCCATCTTGGTTGACAGTAATAAATGGCAGGTTAACATTTGTGGTCTGCGAACTTGAAAGCTCCTTCTTGGCCTTTTCTGCCGCCTCCCTGAGCCTCTGGTGCGCCATTTTGTCTGCCCGAAGGTCGATGCCGAACTCCTTCGCGAACTGGTCTGCCATGAATCCCAAAAGCGCGTCGTCAAAATCGTCGCCGCCCAGCTTGTTGTTGCCGTTTGTGGCAAGCACTTCAAACACGCCGTCGCCCAGTTCCAGAACCGACACGTCAAAGGTTCCGCCGCCCAAATCGTAGACCAGGATTTTGTGGGTCGAATCGTCTTTGTCGAGCCCGTAAGCGAGGGATGCCGCCGTCGGCTCGTTGATGATCCTCTTCACATCGAGCCCGGCAATCCTGCCCGCGTCTTTTGTGGCCTGCTTCTGGCTGTCAGTAAAATACGCCGGCACTGTAATGACTGCCTCCGTGACTTTTTCGCCCAGGTAGCTTTCCGCGTCAGTCTTCAATTTCCCCAGAATCATCGCTGAAATGTCCTGTGGGGTGTACCTTTTCCCGTCTATTTCGATTGAATAGTCAGTGCCCATTTGCCTCTTGATCGATGAAATCGTCCTCGTGGGGTTTGTTATCGCTTGCCGTTTGGCAGTTTCGCCTACAAGGCGTTCGCCGTTTTTCGCAAAGCCCACCACAGAAGGAGTCGTCCTGTTCCCCTCGGCGTTGGCTATGACGACTGGCTCGCCGCCTTCCAGCACCGATACGCATGAATTTGTAGTCCCTAAGTCTATTCCTATTACTTTACCCATTTTTCTCACCTCATTTTTCTTACTTAATTCAATTTATTCAGCCACTTTGACCATGCTTGGCCTGATAACTTTGTTGTTCAATTTATAACCCTTTTGAATTACGTCGCAGATTTTCCCGCTTTCAAATCCGCTGTCGGCCGATGTCATTACTGCGTTGTGGACGTTAGGGTCGAAATCAGCCCCCAGCGCATCGATCTCTTCAAGCCCGGACCTTTCAAGCACAGTTTTCAAATTCTTGAATATCATGGACATCCCTTCCACATAGCTTCCGGAAGCGTCCGCTTCGTGGGAAAGGGCCCGTTCAAAGTCGTCCATCACGTCAAGCAGCTCCCCTACGAGCTTTTCGTTGGCGTATGAGTACACGTCCGCTTTTTCTTTTTCGCTTCTTCTTTTGTAATTCTGGAAATCTGCCATCAACCGCAAATACTTTGTGTTTTGGCTGTCTTCCTGTTCCGGCGCTTCGCCCTCACCGCTGGTTTCTGCTGCTTCCGCTGCTTCGGTCCCGTCTGCTGCTTCGCTTGCTTCCGCTGCTCCTGCTGTCTCGGTTCCGCCCGCTGTTTCGGCGTTTTCCCCAATGTCGTCTTTGGTTTTCTGAGATTCTTTTTCGCTGCTCATTACTCGCTCCCCCCCGGCAATTTAAATGTGTTGCTCAAATTTTCCGTGATATATTCAATAATTGACGTCACCTCGTCGTATTTCATCCTCTTGGGCCCGATGACGCCTATTTTGCCCACAAGCTTCCCGTCAACATGGTACGTTGCAGTAACAAGGCTGCAGTCCTTTATCACCTCGTCGGAGTTCTCGTCCCCTATCGTGATTATGACACCATTGTCCCTGTTGATCAGTATGTCCCTGAAATAGTCCTTTTTGTCCATCATTTGGAGGAAGACTTTCGCCTTGTCGATGTCGTTGTACTCCGGGAAGGAAAAAATGTTGGTCAGCCCGTCCATGTAGAGGTTCACGTCCAGCATGCTTTCAAGCGTCCGGAGGAAGTTCGGCATGATGTTCTGCGCCAGCCTACTCATCGCTTCGAGGTCGCTTTCAAAACTCTTGATGATGTCGAGCTTCAAGGCTTCTGTTATGCTCTTGCCTTTGTAGTTGTACGTCATCGTCTTGGCGATGATTTCAAGGCCTTCCTCGTTGTACGGCACTGATATTTTCAGCGCGGTGTTCGACACTTTCCCGCTGTCCGCCACGATCATCAGTATCACTGTGGCGTCGTCCACCGGCATGAGCCTTATGTACCTTATCCTGTCGGTTTCAGGCTTTGGCGTCATGGCAAACGCCGTGAGCTTTGTGAGTTCTGACAAAAGGCTCGCAGCGTGCTGTATCGTTTTTTCCATTTCTATCACGTTGCTGGTCAGCTTTTCTGCAATCAGCTTCTTTTCTTCTTCCGTGACCTCGTATTTTTTCATCAGGTTGTCGACATAAAGCCGGTACGCCTTGTCCGAGGGCACCCTTCCTGCAGACGTGTGCGGGTGCGTTAAAAACCCCATCTCCTCCAAGTCCGACATTTCATTCCTGATCGTTGCCGGGCTTATGCCCATGTCGTATTTTTTGGACAGCGTCCTAGAACCCACAGGCTCTGCAGAATAGATAAAATCGCTTATTATTGCCTGCAAAATCCGCAGTTTTCTTTCGTTCAAATCCATCTGTCCGACCTCCCTGTTAGCACTCTCTGTGGGTGAGTGCTAACGATACCTTAAATTTAACACTATTGAACCTTTTTGTCAATAGTGTTTTTGAAAATATTTGCTGCAATTATTTGACGTGGAAATCAATCTCATGGTACTTGTAAACGATGTCTTTGCCATACAGGCCGTGGTCGTCGTATTCAGCTTCGCCGCACTGGTTGTCGAAGGGGTCCAGCCTTCGGAATTTTTTCGGCGGGCTGAAATCCTTTTGAAAATCGCTGTTTATCGGGATCCTGAAAGGGTCAATGTTGCCGAAGTAGAAATTCCACCGCTCGTAGGCGCCCCTTATGTAGGAGGAAGCGCCGTATGACAGGTCCGCATAGGCCCAACCCACCGAGGGTACGCAAAACATGGCCCAGTCGTGCTCCCCGGCGTCGCCGGGCTTCGCGTCCAGCCCCGACTCCCATTTCGCCGGTATGCCTGAAACCCTGCACAAGGCAATGAACAGCAGTGCCTGGACGCCGCAGTCGCCCTTCATGTTCAGAGCGCAGTATTCTGCTAGGTTTTCGATGCAGGCGTAATCCCTCACAAACCTGTAGTCGGTCCTCGTGGTGATAAAATCGTAGAAAGCCCTAGCCTTCAGCAGCGGGTTTGCCTCTTCCCCCGCAAGCTCGCCAGCCAATGCTCTGATGTAAGGCGTGAACTGAACGTGGGGCAGGCATTCGCCCAAAAATTGCATGGCGCCTTCGGGCAGCTCTGCCGATACAGTTTTCTTCAAGTCGACCTTCGACATGTCCCTGTACTTCACCACGTGGTCGAGGGAGTATTCGATCGAAAAAACCTGCCCTTTCCTTGCGGTTTCCTCGAAATACACGGTCGGCTGCGCAATATCGTCAGCGGCTACGTATTTTGGCGACGGTGTTATGTCAACTACCTTAAGGTTTCTGACTCCGTTGCGCTCCAGGGGGATCGGCATGTGGACATATAGTTTCCGGCCTTCCTCCACCGCTTCCGGCGCCAGCGACAGCTCCTGCTTTAGGTGGATGTGGCATGAGACGTCCTGCCCGTCTGAAAGGCCGGATATTAGGCCGTCGAGCATGCTGTAGTCGCTGGCATCCCCTTTGCGGGAGCGTTTCCACAGATCGGGGTAGACTTTAAACAAGGTCGCGCAGAAACTGTCGAGATACATTGTTTTTCCGTTAAGGTATATCCAGTCGATTTTCCCCTCCAGCTTTAGCTGGTCTAGCTCCTCTGCCGTAAAATCCAGGATATGCTCCCTTACTTGTGTTAAAGCGTCTTCCTTAGTAAGCGTGTAGCAGCTTTCCAGGTTGTCTAGGTTCATTAGCTCAAATTCAAGCCGGCATCTCATTGAATGTGGCAGCCTGCCCTGAAGGCGGTCTTTGACGACCGCCCTCGCGCGCTCAAAATTGCCGCTCCATTTTTCCTTCATTACATCCTCGGGCAGCGGGACCGCCAGATGCCGCAGGTCATCGTACTTCATCTTACTCAATCCCCTCGCCCTTGTAGCCCTGGCCTTTGTTCTTTTTCCAGAAATACAGGTATACCAAAAGCCCTACCGCCATTATCGCGATGCCAATGATGCCCGCCCTCGGCGCATCCATGAATTCGTTCACCATCAGCACGACATAGGCTGCGCACGTGACGTATATGGTGGCTCTTCCGCCCCACACCTTGTACGGCCTTTCAAGGTCCGGGTACTTCTTTCGCAGGCGCAGCACGGCGTAAATCGTCAGCAGGTTCAATATGCTGATTGCGAACAGGAGCAGGTCCACCAGGTCTTCAAGGCTGTTGAACAGCACGAACACTATGGCTAGGCCGCATTCAAACAGGATGCCGTATGTGGGGACGCCACGCTTTTCGTCAAGATGCATGAATATCTTCGGGAAGTAGTTTTCCTTTGCCATTGCGTAATACATGCGAGGATCGCAAAGGACGCTGCCGTTCGCCGTGCCGATGATGCCGATCGTCATGCACACCAGCAGGATGATAAGGCCCGGATGGCCGAGAGTACGGAAGACCACTTCGCTCCCAAGGTAAAGGTCCTGAAAATCCTCCCCCACGTCCAGCATAGAAAGGATGTCAGCCTGTGGCAGCACCTTGAAAACGGCCAGGTTGAACAGCACGTACAGGATGGTGACACCGCCTATTGAGATGATGATCGAAAGCGGCAGGTCCCGCTTCGGGTTCTTCATTTCTTCAGCTACCGTGTTCAGGTTGTACCAGCCGTCGTATGCCCAGAGGGAAGCGAAAGTCGCAAAGCCGATCAGGGAAATGAAGCCTGCGATGCCGCCATCTTCCGCAGACGTCCCAACCGTCGAAAGGTTTAGGTCCAGTGGTTGGTTCCCTGTGGAAAGCCCCACGAAAATTACCATCAAAACAGGGATAATCCTGATGACCATGGAAAAATTCTGGTAGATCATCATTTCCCTTGCGCCCAGAAGGTTTATGCCCATCAGCACCAGTATGATGAGGATTGCGAGTATTTTGACGGTGGCATCACCCATCTCAAAATCCGTATTGGCTCTAAACACCCTCTCGTAAGCCTTCACTGCCACCATCGACAGTGCCGCCACGCCCCCGCAGCCAGTCAGTATGAACGTCGAAAACCCGTTCAGGAAGCCAAACGCCGGGGCGTACGCTTCGGTGAGGTAAACCGTCTGCCCGCCTGCCACCGGCATGCTAGCGCCGAGTTCCGCAAAACAAAGGCCTGCGGCGATCGTGACAAGCCCTCCGACTATCCATGCGACAATCGACCAGCCTGCGCTGTAGTTCGTCCGCTCAAGCACGAAGCTGCCTACGAAATAGATGCCGGAGCCGATCATGATGCCTGCGACGATGCTTATGCCGCCAAAAACGCCTATCGTTTTTTTGAAGCTGCCCTCATGGGTGTTGTTGTCCATTGTTTTCCCTCCTTTTTCAAAGGCATTCTTTCATGACCCGCAGAACGTTTTTATAGCACACTTTTTCCACAACGTCAGTTGAATGCTTCTTCAGCAACTCCGAAACCAAAACCCCCAAGATATTGTAATTCTCGATTTCCAGCCTGCAATCTATGCCGTCGAAATCCGACCCCAGCGCCACCCCCTCTGCGCCCATCACCTGTATCATGTAATCCACGTGCCCGGCTATGTCGGACACAGACGAGTAGTCCGCTCCCTCATTGAGGAACCCGGCGTTGAAGTTTACGCCGCACACCCCACCCGAGCTTGCGATGCGCCCAAGCTGCCCGTCCGTCAGGTTCCTCGAATGGCCGCAGAGCGCCCGTGCGCAGGAATGGGACGCGACGAAGGGCTTTTTGCTGTGCCTGGCCACGTCGTCAAAGCCGCCGCCCGACATATGCGAGACGTCGATGATGATACCCAGCCGGTTCATCCTCTCCACTGCTTCTATCCCAAACGGCTTAAGGCCTCTTTTGTGGTCTGCCGGATCGCTTCTGTGCGGATACCCGATGCAGTTCTCGTAGTTCCAAAGTAGCGTGATCAGCCTGACCCCTTTGTCGTGCAGTTCGTCAAGGCGCTCGATTTTACCGTCAAGAAGCTGGCCGTCCTCCACGCTCAAAACAGCAGACATTTTTTTGTTCTTCATGTTGCCCATGATGTCTTCATATGAAAGCGCAGGAAGGATCAGGTCTTGGTTCTTTGCCAGTTCGCCCTGATAAAGATCGTACATTTCCTGAAAAAACTGATAAGGCCCTGTTTCGATGCCTTCTTTTTCAGCCTCTTGGCCAGATGGAATGAACACAGCGAAAAACTGGGCTACGGCGCCGGAAGCGGCCATGGATTCCAAATCCAGGTGCCCGCTGTTCTTGCGCAAGCCGTAAGACTTCAAGCGGCATTTCAAAAGCGTGTCACAATGCATGTCGATCAAATGCACTACTGGTTGCACTCCTTTGCAGGTTATTTCCCCCATTGCATGCAGCTTTTCACAGCTTTTTCCCATCCCGCGACCAATTCGCCGCGCTTTTCGCGGCCCATGGCGGGCTCGTACGCCCTACCCTGCGCCCAGTTTGCTGTAATGTCGTCTTTGCTGCTCCAATACCCTGCCTCAAGCCCGGCAAGGTACGCCGCGCCAACCGCCGTGGTTTCGACGGAAACTGGTTTCCTTACGGGCTTCATCAGGATGTCTGCCTGGAATTGCATCAGGAACTCGTTTTCTGACGCTCCCCCGTCTACTTTCAGCGATGAAAGGCTTATCCCGGAATCCTTTTCCATCGCAGCTATCAAATCGCATGTCTGGTAGGCAATGGACTCCAGAGCCGCCCTTATGACGTGGAAATTGTTCGCCCCTCTTGTGAGCCCGGTTATTGCGCCCCGTGCATAGGGCTGCCAGTAAGGCGCCCCCAGCCCGACAAACGCAGGGACAATGTAGACCCCGTTGTTATTATCGACCATTTGCGCCATTTCTGAAGACTCCGCAGCCGTTTTGATGAGCTTCATTTCGTCCCTGAGCCACTGCACAGCCGCCCCGGCAATGAAAACAGAACCTTCCAGCGCGTAATCGACTTGATCGCCTATGCCCCAGGCGACCGTAGTGAGCAGGCCGTTCTTGGAGTCGACCGGCACGTCCCCCGTGTTCATCAGCAGGAAGCAGCCGGTGCCGTAGGTGTTCTTCGCTTCGCCTTTTTTGAAGCATGCCTGCCCAAACAAGGCTGCCTGCTGGTCGCCGGCAGCCCCCGATATCTTTATCCTGCCGCCGAAGATGTGCGGCTGGGTGTACCCGTACAGGCAGGACGAAGGGAGCACCTTTGGGAGCATGGACGCCGGAATGCCCAGCTCGTCCAGTATTTCCCGGTCCCATTCCAGTTCCCGTATGTTGAACAGCATGGTCCTTGAGGCGTTTGAATAATCGGTGACATGGGCATCTCCGCCCGTGAGTTTCCAGATGAGCCAAGTGTCTATTGTTCCGAAAAGGAGCTCGCCCCTTTCGGCTCTTTGGCGGGCGCCTTCCACGTTGTCCAGTATCCACTTTATCTTTGTCGCTGAAAAATACGCGTCTATCAATAGCCCCGTTTTCTCCCTGAACTTATCAGAAAGCCCCTTCTCCTTCAGCTCGTCGCATGCCTTTGCGGTTCTCCTGCACTGCCAGACGACAGCGTTGCAGACAGGCATACCCGTGTTCTTGTCCCAGACCACTGTGGTTTCCCTCTGGTTTGCGATGCCGATAGCTTCGATGTCGCCAAATGTGGCATTCACCTTGTACAGCGCTTCCTGTGCCACCCCTATCTGCGTCGACCATATTTCCATGGGGTCGTGCTCCACCCATCCCGGCCTTGGGTATATCTGCGGAAACTCCTTTTGTGCGCTGCTTATGACGTTACCGCCCCTGTCGAATATCAGGCACCTTGAGCTCGTGGTCCCCTGGTCCATTGCCATCATGTATTTTTTCATTTCAATTCTCCGTGTATTATGATGCTCATATCGTCCAAATCGGAACGATCAACGTCGATCTGTCAATAGCCGAAACCTCATCCTTCATGCACAGGATTGCGCCAATGCCGCGCGGAATGCTCCCCGCATCCAATACTTTAAATGCGTTTGCGAGTTCCGTTCCTGGCGACGCGGCCCTTTTAATTTCAAAAGGGTGAAGTTCGCCGTCGCTTTCTATCACCATGTCGATTTCTTTGCTGTCCTTGTCCCTGTAGTAGTGCATCAGGAAATCCCGCCCTGAGTTGACGTAGCTCTTCATCATCTCCGCAACTACGTAATTTTCGAGGATCGCCCCGTTGATCGCGCCGTTCATGAGGATTGTCGGGCTTGAATATTTAGTAAGGTATGCCACCAGCCCCGTATCGAAGAAATACATCTTTGGCGTCTTGATTGTCCTTTTCAGAAGGTTGTTTGAGTAGGGCCTCAGGAAGAAAACCACGCCCGATTTTTCCATCAACTGCAGCCAGCGCCTTGATGTGTCGTCCGTTACGCCAACATCCCTGGCAATGTCGTGAATGTTCAGCAGTTGCCCAACCCTGCATGCAGCAGCGCGGACAAAGTCGGCAAACCGCAGCGAGTCGATCCGGTCTGCCGCATCCCCTATGTCGCGCTGTATATACGACTGGATGTAACTTGAGTAGAACATGCTCCTGTTAGGGTATTTCCCACTGATGCTCCCCGGCATTGAGCCATTGAAGATGCGTTCGTAGATGTTGGTAATGTCCGCCTTTGCCCCTCTCAGCGCACGCTCCCTGAGTTTTTCGATGCTGACCTCAAAAGGAGTTGCCTCTCCTCTGCCATATATCTCATGCTGCGACAATGAAGGCATCGATAAAATTGCAACGCGGCCTGCAAGCGATTCCTGTACCAAGTCCATCAACCTGAACGCCTGCGAGCCTGCCATCCAAAACGCTCCCGGCTTTGCGCCGCTGTCAACGGCGATCTTGATGCGCGAAAAGAGCTGCGGTGCGTACTGAACCTCGTCGATCAACACTGGCGCCGGATAGAGCGAAAGAAACAATTCAGGATCGTTTTGCGCAGTCCTCCTCGCTTCAAGGTCGTCCAAGCTTACATACCTGCGCCTTTCGTCCATAAGGTGCATAAGGGTTGTCGTTTTGCCGGTCTGGCGCGGGCCGGTCACCAGAACTGCAGAGTACGACTGCGACGCCTCTGTAATGAGTTTTTCTATATCTCTTTTAATGTAGCCCATGTTGTGTTAACCTCCTCAATAAATAAATCTTCGGCTATTAAGCGATGTAATCGTATTATAGCCGAAATGCTGAAGTTCGTCAACTACCTAAGAACTCGTCATAGTTGTCCGGCGTAACTGTCTCTACAGTGCTTCCAGGGTATGCAGACAAAAATGCGTTTGCACTTGCTGCTTTTGCCTTTGGCGACCACTTCATTTCATACGCGTGGATGCTCCCGTCCTGCTCCTCGACGTAGTCGATCTCCTGCTGCTGCGCCGTGCGCCAAAACCAAGTGCCGGGCATGGACTCTCGGTAAGAAAGCAGCTTCAACCGCTCCGCAATCAGGTAGTTCTCCCAAAGGCTGCCGATGTCCTGCCGCATTTCGGCCGGCCTGAAGTCTGAAATCAACACGTTCCTGATGCCATTGTCCCAAAAAAACACCTTGCGGCTCTTTTTTAGCTCGTTTCTCAGGTTTCGGCTGAACGTGCCAAGCCTGAAAACAATGAATGCTTTTTCTAAAATGTCAATATACTTTTCCACAGTCTTCTGCGAAAGGCCGCAAGTTTGAGCAAGCTCGTTGTAGGAAACCTGCGAACCGATTTGACAGGCAAGTGCGCGAAGCAGCCTGTCCAGCTTGTCAGGGCTTTTTATGTCTTCAAGGCGCAGTATGTCTTTGTACAAGATGCTTCCTGCAAGTTCCTTGAGCAAAGCTTTTTCGATGCCGGCGCTCATGGCCACTTCTGGGTAAGAGCCAAAGACAAGTCGGTGCGGCAATAGTCTTTTTTCATCTAAAAGTCCATTCGCAGAGACCAGTTCAGAAAACGACAGAGGGTGCAGCAAGTATTCCCATTTCCTGCCAGCAAGCGATTCGCTTATCTCCCCAGCAAGTTCAAACGAGCTGCTGCCCGTTGCAACCACCTTAACACTCTTGATCTGATCTGTTATCAGTTTCAGGCTGACGCCAATATTGTTAATGCGTTGCGCTTCATCAATGATAACGTACTTAACATCGCCAAATAGAGCCTTGAGCCTTGTCGAAGTCACGTCCTCGAATATGGCCCTCACGTCGGGTTCGTCGCCCGAAAGCCAAAGCGCACTTGGTTCATCTTTGAAAATTGATTCCAGCAGGGTTGTCTTTCCGACCTGCCTTGCGCCTATGATAATAATTGCTTTTCTGTCATCAAGGCGGCTTCTAATACTGTCTTCTATTTTACGAGCAATCATATTTTTTCTCCTTCATTCCAATAATATCATAATATTTTTGGAATGCAATCCAAAAA
>JGI24705J35276_12237569_pt1 | contig 11862 bp, 12 predicted proteins | sample TergutNt197P4_FD_35276 | JGI IMG/M metagenome (IMG submission 35276)
CTGGCCATCAGACACCCCCAATGGCCAAATGAATCACAAATATGAAATCAGCAAAATCCAGATTCTGAAATCACGCCCGACGCTCTAAGCGTGCCAGCGCCTGATTGGCCGACATAGAGGGTGCTGCCAATGTTCCACGGGGACGTCTGATCACCCGGTACGTTGATCGTTTGGCCGTCGATGATCTGTTGGGCCTGTGCCGGCGCGGTCAGGATGGCAAGAGCTGTTGAGCAGAGCAGTACGCGACTTCGTGGCATGCTGCGGAGGGATGAGAAGCCAGCCTTTCGGACAGTGTTGCGGCGGCTCTCTCCAGCAACCGGCGCAACGATGGATGCCGCGGCCAACCAAGCACTTAGACCGCCATACTTCTTGTCCATCACATCCCCCAATTCAGATGCACAGCCGCTCGCACTACGTGCCCTGGTTGCTTGCCACGCAGACACAGTTACTCGGCTACCTCGAACGAAGCAGTCGCCCCTCACGCTGATGAAAAAAATGCCCCGACCAAGTGTCCCTGGCTGCGGGCTACGCAAACGCTACTATTTTTGGTTGCCTCGAAACGAGGCAGAAGCAACAGACAAGACCAGCCTGTTCCGCCCCAAAGCCGCACATGATTCGGGCCGCGTAGTTGTGCAAATCAACACAACCATCAATCGTAGTAGATGCTGTTAACAATGCAACGCCGTCTATGAATTTTACATCAGAGTTGCACAACTGCCACACATTTCGAACCAATCCAGCGTTGCACACTGGTGGAGTTCGACCAACGGCGCAGCGCAGTGGCAGGCTTGCTCACTGGCTGCGCGGCGCTTTCGCGCCGCACTGGAATGACATCCTGGGGTGCGGCTATGAGATGTGTGAGTACGATAGCCGCACGAGAGAAAGAGAGAGCGAGAAGAGATCAAGCCTTGCCGCCAGATTCCTTCCGGGTCTGGTTGACCTGCATCCTGGCGTAGGTCGACATCAACCCGACCTCGTTCGACAGCGTCACCAGCTTGAAGCCCATGTTGATCGCCCTCCCCGCGCCTTCGGCGCCGCTGCAATGGATGCCCGGGTTGAGGCCGCGCTTGCCGCACTCTTTCACGATCTTCTCGTAGATCTTCAGGATCTCAGGCTCATCGCGGTCGAGTTTCGGCACCAGGCCATAGGAGAAGCCGAGATCGGACGGGCCGATATAAACACCGTCAATGCCCTCGACGTCGAGGATCGCTTCCATGTTCTCGATCGCCGTTCTGGTCTCCATCATCGGCAGCAGCACGATCTCGTCATTCGCGGTCTTTTGATACGAGCCGGCGGTGCCGTACATGCCGGCCCGGATCGGTCCGTTGGAACGCGTCCCCTTCGGCGGATACTTGGCATAAGAGACCAGGTTCTTCGCCTCCTGCGGCGTGTTGACCATCGGACAGATCACGCCATAGGCGCCGCCGTCGAGGACCTTGCCGATGATACCCGGCTCGTTCCAGGGCACTCGCACCATCGGCGTTACCGGATGGCCGTGCATTGCCTGGAAGCACTGCACCATGGACAGGTAGTCCTGCACACCGTGCTGCATGTCGACGGTGACGCTGTCGAAACCACACTGCGCGATCATCTCGGCCGAGAAGCCCGAGGGGATCGCGAGCCAGGCATTCACCACAACCTTGCCCGATGCCCAGATCTGTTTGACGTTAGTTGGCACGTTCATCCCTTTCCCTGTTGTCGTAATTCGCCGTCATTGCGAGCCAACAGCGCGCGCAAAGCGCAACCTCAAAAATGGGACCTGATATCAGGATTCGCGACGCCGCACTGGATCGCTTCGCCGCCACCTGTCTCGCAATAACGATCTGCGTTTAAGCTGTTGCCCGTTGAATGCTGACCTCGCTGACGCCGACATCGCGGGCAGTGTTCACTATTGCCGCCCAGGTGTCGTCCGGCAAGGGTATGCCGTTCCTGGTGCGCTCGGCACGCGTCCGTCGCTCAGGATCGCCGGGAATCAGAACCTCCTCGACGCCGGCAACCGGCTTGGTCGCCCTGATGAATTCGACATAGCGCGAGATCTCGCCGTCAAAAAAGTTGCTGGTGTCGACCACCTTCGGATCGACATAGAACGCCAGCATGCCGTTGGCGAAGCGGCGGTTCGGCGAGGTCGCTCCCGTTCCTGTGAGCGCGCCGCCGAGCAGTTCACAAATGATTGCCAGCCCCGACCCCTTGTGTTCGCCGAACGCCCGGATGGCGCCCGTCCCCTGGGTGTGGTCGCGCGGGCCGTCCGGCGTATGGGGACCATACAGCACAACCGGGTCTTCGCTCAGGCTTCCGTCGGAATCGATCAACGCTCCCGCGGGCAGTTTCTTGCCTCCACGGCTTGCGACCAGGCACTTGCCCTCGGCCACAATCGAGGTCGCAAAATCGAGCACGATCGGGTCCTGTCCCTGGCGTGGAATGCCTACGCAATAGGGTGCGGTCGACAGTCGCTTCTCGACGCCGCCGTAAGGCGCCACCAGGAGCGAGCCCGCGGCATTGACGAAATGCACCGAGACCAGCCCTTCGGCGGCGGCCATTTCCGCCCAGTCGCCGACGCGGCCAATATGACCAGCATTACGTAGCGCGACCGCAGCAAGTCCCGCCTTCCGGCATTTCTCGATGCCGATCTTCACCGCCTGCGGCGCCACCGTCTGACCATAGCCAAACTTGCCATCGACAACCGCCAGCGAAGGCGTATCGACCACCACTTCCGCATTCTGGTTGGGCACGACCGAACCCATCTTCCTCCAGCGCATATAGACAGGCACGCGGATCACGCCATGGCTGTCGTGGCCGGTGAGATTGGCCGTGGTCAAATAGGTTGCGATGCGCCTCGCTTCCTCCGGCGAAGAATCCGCATGCGCAAAAACCTCGGCGATAAAGTCGATCAACTTCTGAACTTGAATGGTAATCATCTGGAGATATTTCTTGCCTCTGCCTTGTTCCTGCGCGGCGAGTTCGACGGCGCGCACGTTCCTTCCCGACGCCAATCTCTAATTGGAAATCTGAGTTCGGCCTAGTTGGCACTTTGAACGAGAAATGGCAGGCATGTCCATCGTTCTCAGCGAGACCGCCGTGCATATCTGCCTTTACGGTCGGCTGTTGCGTCCGTATCCCCAAACAAACCCAAGCCCCGCGCAATTCTCCCATAGCGTTGCGGTTCTGACGCTTCATCCACTCCTGTCGTTCCCGTTGCGCATTTGCGCAACGGGGAATGACAAATGAACTGTTGGGGTCGCAACACTAGCTTGAGCTTGCCGCCTGAAACAATGCGGCTTCTTCGCAAATGGCCCTGGACACAGATGGACGTTCGGCCAGGCGCGCGGCGTATTTTGTGATGGCTGAGTAGTTCGCAAGGTCAAGCTGCACGAAAGAGGCCCAATTCAACACCGTGATCAAATAAGCGTCAGCCACACCAAAACGATCCAGCAAATATTCGTGGCGACTTAGATGGTCGTCGAGGAGTGCCAAACGGGGCGGAGCGGAACCTCTCGCAAACTCGCGAGAGCCGTCCCCCGCGAAAGGACTGAGCAGAGGCGTAAATACCTGCTTGTGAAGCTCAGCGCCAATAAACCCCAGCCAACGTGCCAACTCATAACGGGAACGATCAGGGATAGCGGACTGTGTTTCGTGTGTTTCCAAGAAACTATCCGCGAGAAACGGAAGAATGGCAGCATTCTCGGTCAGAATCTGACCTTCGGAAATGCGTAGCGCTGGCACCTGCCCTGCGGGGTTGATCTCAAGATAATCGCTTCCGTCAGCAACGACCTGCTTGGTACGAATGTCGACCTGGCGAAACGCGATTTCGCTTTCTGCTTTTGCCTCATAAACGGCAATTCGACTGGCCATCGAGCAAGCGAGGGGAGAAAAGTACAGTTCCATGAATCACTCCTGTTGATGGACCTGTTGTTTTCCTGCAACTCGGTACAAAAATATCCAGAGTCCTGGATCAACGTCAAGGAGTTTTATGCAAAATGGTACAAAAATCGACACCCCGTCATGAGGAGCAGAAGCGCGGCAGGGGAAGGCCACGCAGCTTCGATCCAGAGATCACTTTGGAGCGGGCGCGAGTTGCCTTTTGGGATACCGGTTATTCAGCGACGTCGTTGGATGACCTTGCGGTGGCCACCGGCTTGAACCGGCCAAGCCTGTACAGCGCATTTGGCGACAAGCAGGCTCTCTATCTGGCCGCGCTGGAGAAGTCCCGAGCAGAATCGGTTGGAATGCTCGTAGCAGCGCTGGCAAGCGAAGAACCACTTCGCGACAGCCTGGAAAAGATATTCTCGGTGGCTGCACAAATGTACCTCAAGGGAGACGTTGGGCAGCGAGGCTGCTTTCTGGTTGGAACTGCTGTTGCCGAGGCGGTTGCAGATTCCGAGATTCGCCATGTTCTCAGATTGGCGCTCGATGAACTCGATCTGGCGTTCGAGCAGCGCCTGAGGCGTTCTCAAGAAATTGGAGAACTTTCGGCTGATATTGATGTTGCGGCTATCGCCAAGGTCGCTACTGCGACCCTCAATGGAATGGCGATCCGAGCCAGAGCCGGAGGTAACGCCGAAACCTTGGCCCGCTTTGGCCAAGGCTTTATTGCATTGGTGGATGGCCTTTCTCGAACCTGATGCAAGCCCCGCGCAACGAAGACAGACGCGCAATGCGATGCCTTCCGTTGCGGAGGATGGCACGGTGAAAAAGACGGATCGGACATGCATCATCGCCCCAGCCTCATAATGCTGATCGCATCGCTTCTCGCCGGCTTTGTGACGGCTGCGCCCGCCCGGGCGGACGTCTCTCTGGTCAAAGCCTTCGTTCGGTGCAGCAACGAGTTTTTTGATGTCATCAGAAGCGAGCGTGCCACAATTGGGCAGGTCAGTATCGGAACGTTCGAGACAGGGGGCGAAGGCCCTCCCGGCAGCGAGGTGGTCTTCAGCAAACCTCTTACCGAGTTCGGCCTCAGCTTTACGAAATACAGGCAATTTCCGACCCATAGCGTTCGAGATCACCATTTCTGGACCTGGGGCCTTGTGGTTGCCGCCAAGCCGCGCAATGTCGCCTGGGCGCTTGATCCGTATATGAAACGCGAGGGGATAAGCCGGCAAGGCATTCATCCCAACTCTCCCGATCAGGTTATGGATTGGGTAGCCGGCATAGGCGCGGAGAAAGTGATCTCTCAGTCTGGCGTGGGATGGCGGCGGTTGATGATCTCGCCGCTGGATGGCGGAAAGTCGAGTTTGGTGACCTGCCGTGTCATGTCCGACGACTACCCTGGCTTTCGCGGCGTGCCAGACGCCACGGACCTGTTTCGGCTGCCTTAGGACAGCTTCAACCACCCGGCCCTCAGTTCGCTTTCGCCTTTTAGCGCGCCTTGCGAAGTGTAAGGTTGATACGTTGGTGGCCGAGCAGTGCATGGTCGCCATCCGCAAGCGGGGCGACGCCGTGATAGGCCAACCGCGCTCGCCCGCCCCAAACCACGACGTCACCGTGCTCCAAGCGGAAGCGGCGCGGCTTGTCGCTGCGTTTCATGCAGCCAAACAAGAAGATTGCCGGCAAGCCCACCGATACCGAAACGATCGGCGCGGCAAAATCCATTTCATCCTTGTCCTGATGCAGCGACATGCGTGCACCCGGTGAATAGCGATTGATCAGACAGGCATCCGGCGAAAAGCTCGAAAAACCTGCCTCCTCTGCCGCCGTCCTCGCGAGTTCGCGGAACAACGGCGGAATCGCCGGCCAGGGTTGGCCTGACTGCGGATCGATCGCGTCGTAGCGGTAGCCGCTGAGATCCGTAACCCAGCCGACATCACCGCAATTCGTCATCGCCACCGACATCTGATGACCGCCCGGCGTGAACATCCGGCGGAACGGTGCTTGCGCAATGACGTCTCGCAAGGCTGCGATCAGTTGACGTTGCATCGGTCTTGCGAGTCCGCGCAACAGCACGGCACCCTCGGCAATTTGCTCGCGAGACGGGCGCACATCGGCAAGCCCATCGAACAAATCCGCAGTCACAGCAATGCGTCCTCACTTCGCATCATGAAAGATTATCCCCAGCGTGTGGCGATGACCGGAGCGCACGCGGCTGACTCCATGACGCAGGTTGACGCGATAGGCTCCGCGCGTCCCCTGCACCGGCCGGCGATGAACCGCGAAAGCAACGCCATCGCCCTGGGCCAACGGTACCACCTCGGCGCGCGACTGCATCCGCGGACGCTGCTCGGTCAGCACGAATTCGCCGCCGGTGAAATCGCGCCCGGGTTCGGACAGCAGGATCGCAACCTGCATCGGAAAAACATGCTCGCCATAGAGATCCTGATGCAGGCAATTGAAGTCGCCAGCCTCGTATTGCAGCAGCAGTGGCGTCGGGCGGGTCTGGCCGGCGCCATGACACCGTTTCAGGAAGGCTTCGTGGCCATCCGGATAGCGGATCGCAATGCCCATCCTCTCATTCCAGCGATTGGCGAGGTCCTGCAGCCGTGCGTAGAGCGCGGGCCGGAGTTGGGCAATCAGATCGGGAAGCGGATAGGAAAAATACTTGTATTCGCCACGTCCGAAGCCATGACGTCCCATCACGACCCGGCTGCGAAAGTGGGTACCATTCGGATAGAGCGCAGCGATGTCACGGCATTCGCCCGCCGTGAGCAATCCCTTCAAGACCGCGCATCCTTGCGCATCGAGGTCGCCCGTGATCTGTGTCCAGCCGAGCCCGTCAATTCGGGTTGCAAGATCCGAAGAACGCGTCGAACTAGTTTTGCGTGCAGTTGCTCTCATGGCGATTAGCTTCGCAAGCCCGGGCCCGTCGCGCCACCCGATTTCCGTCCCTGTCGGTCCGAGTCAGAACCCGTCTCCTCCGCAGGAACCGTCCGGATCCCACCACTGCCGGACGGGCTGCTAGCCAAGCACGGGAAGCGTAATCACGTCATACGCGTGCCGAATAATGCGTTTGAGCACGGGATCCTCAAGTTCGAACTCGAAGCGGTCGGCGGGCCGGATGCCGCCCCTGGCCGCGAAGGTGCCGCCGAACATGGCGCAGCCGTCCGGCAACCGCTTGCCGCCGAAACCGCGCTCGATCAACTCCGGGACCGGTAGCATGGCGTCGAGCCCGCCCTCCTGGTAGAGCACGCGCTCGCCCCCGATCCATGCAAATGACCGCAGGATCATCTGGTCCCAATGATCGGCAAGTTCGTCGAGTTCCCACAATGTCGGCGCGACCACCTTGTCGCACATTTGCTTGGAGACGGTGACGCTGTAGGCCTCGACCTTGCGGTCAGTGTGATCAGAACCCACACCGACGAAGATCCGTCCCTGCCAGCCGATCAAAACGAATTCGACCTCGCCGCTGGAGTCGCCGCCACAGACTTCGATGCTGTCGGCCGTCGTCAACCGCCGCGCCGATACGCGGTAATAGATCGGGGTCGAGGCTGGCCGCGCGATGCCGACCGCCTCCAGTTCCACAATGTGCTTGTCGCGCGCGACCGGGTCACGCCCGGTCCAGCCGGCAATGACGACCTGATCGACTGCAAGCGTCAGCGGCGTTATCGCATCCTGGGCGTCGATCATGAATGCAAGGTCAAACACAGATCACGCTCTCCATGCCCGCGGCGAGTTCAAAGATGCGGCGATCCGATCCGGCTGGCCCCGCCAGCATCAGCCCGACCGGCACTTCGCCCTCATGATGGGCGGGCAGCGAAATCGCACACCCATCAAGCATGTTGATCAGCGTGCAATTGCGCAAGGTGCGAAGGTTCTCTTTCGTGAACAACTTGTCGTCGGCAAGGTCCGCGATCCTCGGCGGGGTGTTGGCGGTCGTCGGCAGGAGCAGCCCATCATACGGCGCGATGCGCTTCTCGGTGCGGGCGATGAAGGATCGCCGTGCGTGCAGGAGGTCGATATAGTCGGCTGCGCTCAGCCGTTCACCACTAAGGATGCGGGTATAGACGCGAGGATCGTAGACGTCGCCCTTGCTCGAAAGCAGGAAGCGATGCCAAGCAAAGCTTTCCGCCGCAGCAAAACCGCCCTTCGAATTCATCACACCGACATCGAGGAATTCAGGCACCTCGATCCGCTCGATCCACGCACCGGCGTGTTCGAGCGCTTCCACCGCGTACTCGAACGCGCTCGCGACCTTGTCGTCGAGGTTATCGAGCGCGATCGTGGTGGGCACTGCAAGGCGCATGCTTCTGACCGCGCGCGGCTGCAGCGGCTGGAGCGGTTCATTCGCCAAGATCGCGTCGAGCGTGGCGCAACAGGCAACAGAATTGGCGAGCGGCCCGTAGCTGTCGAGCGAGAACGACAGAGGCACACCTCCCTCCAGCGGAATGCGACGCTGCGTCGGCTTATAACCGACGATGCCGTTGAAAGCTGCCGGAATCCGGCACGAACCGCCAGTGTCGGTGCCGAGCGCCCCAAAGGCCATGCCGTCGGCAATCGACACCGCAGCCCCCGACGACGAACCGCCGGGCACATGCCCGACGCCGCGATTCCAGGCGCCCTTCGGCGTACCGTAGTGCGGATTGATGCCGATGCCGGAATAGGCGAACTCGGTCATGTTGGTACGACCGATCACGACGAAACCGGCGCGGCGCAGCCGCGCCACCACGGGCGCGTCCGCCTGTGCCGGCGTGCCCCCCTCCTCCAGTGCACGAGAGCCGGCGCGGGTCACCTGCCCCTTGATGTCGAACAGATCCTTGATCGAGACGGGAATGCCGGCAAAGGGCGATGGCGCGGCTTGCGCCTTGCGCAACCCGTCCATCGCGTCAGCCGCAGCAAGCGCAGCGTCCTTGTCGACGTGAATGAAGGTCCTGGCGCCCTCGCCAGCGGGATCAGCAATCCTGGCGAGGCACTCCTCGACCAGTTTCCGGGCGGTGGTCCGGCCGCTTTCGAGATCGTCGGCCAGCGAAGCAAGTGTCGAACTCTTGGGCATGCGATTTGATCCAGGTTAAGTTGCGGACAATCTATCGCGCAGTTTCCACGGGACACAAGCGGCGCCGACACAATTGTGCACGCGATGGAATAATTGCCATGCACGCGCGCCGCTGGACCGTTGACGCGGGATAGTCAATGTCGCATCAAGGTTGAAACACGCGGGTCTCGCGGCCCGAACTTTGAAAGGGAATGGAGAGATGGCCGAACCGCGACGCGCGCGCCCCAAACCAACACCTGAAACGCAGCATTTCTGGGACGGCACGAAGGCTGGGGAGCTACGCCTGCAGCGCTGTGATGCCTGCGCCCACGTCTATTTCCCGCCACGGCCGTTCTGCCCGTCCTGCGCGTCGCGCAAGGTCAGCATCTTCAAGGCGAGCGGCAAGGGTTTTCTCTACAGCTACGTGATCAACCATCGGCCGGCCGCCGCGGGCTTCACCCCGCCCTACGCGATTGCCGTGGTCGAGCTGGACGAAGGGCCGCGCATGATGAGCAACATCGTCGACTGCCCGCAGACGCCCGAGGCACTCGAACTCGACATGAAGCTTGAGGTCGCCTTCGAAAAACTCGATGACGCCATCACGCTCCCCGTCTTCCGTCCGGCGAAGGGATAAGACCATGCGCAGGAACCAGGTTGCCGTCGTCGGCGCGGCCGAGACCACGAAGCTCGGTGTGATCCCCGACATGTCGCAGATTCAGCTGCACGCGGATGCAGCGCTCAATGCCATCGCCGATGCCGGCCTGAAGCTTTCCGACATTGACGGTTTTGCCACCGCGGTCGAGACGCCACAGCAGGTTTGCCACTATCTCGGCATCAAGCCGACCTGGGTCGACGGCACGTCGGTCGGCGGCTGCTCCTTCATGCTGCATGTTCGTCATGCGGCAGCCGCGATCGAGGCCGGCCTGTGCAAGACCGTACTGATCACCCATGCCGAGAGCGGCAAGTCGATGATCGGCAAATTGCCGCGCTCGATGCCCGCCGACAGCCTGCAAGGTCAGTTCGAGGCGCCGTTTGGCGTGGTCGGGCCACCCAGCATGTTTCCGATTCCCGTGCTGCGCTTCATGAAGACCTACGGCATCACCCATGAGCAGATCGCCATGGTGGCCGTGGCGCAGCGCGAATGGGCGGCGAAGAATCCGCGCGCCATGATGAAGGATCCGATCACGGTCGCAGACGTCCTGAACTCGCGGATGATCGCCTATCCGTTCCGCATCCTGCAGTGCTGCCTCGTCACCGACGGCGGCGGCGCACTGATCCTGACCTCCGCCGACCGCGCCAAGGACTTTCCGCAGAAGCCGGTCTACATCCTCGGCACCGGCGAGAGCGTGGAAACGCCAATGGTCAGCCAGATGGAGACCTTCAATTCCTCGCGCGCCTTCAAAGTCGCAGGCCCCCTGGCCTTCAAGGAAGCGGGCATCGCGCACAAGGACGTCGATCATCTGATGATCTACGACGCCTTTGCGCATCTGCCGCTGTTCGGTCTCGGCGATCTCGGCTTCATGCCCTATGAGGAGACCGGCAAGTTCATTGCTGAAGGCAATACGCGTCCGGGCGGCAAACTGCCGCTCAACACCAATGGCGGCGGCCTCTCCTACATGCATTCGGGCATGTACGGCATGTACGCGCTGCAGGAGAGCGTGCGGCAGATGCGCGGCATCGCGCCCGCCCAAGTGCCGAATGCGAAAATCTCGGTGTGTCACGGCGTCGGCGGCATGTTCGCGGCAAGCGGCACGATCATCTTTACCAACGAGGCGTAAGCAGTCTGCGCAATGCACGATCGCCTCCGCCCGGCTTGACCGGACCGAATTCGATTCGGCCGCGGAGAACTACCAGAGAGGATACAATGGCAAAACTACTGCAGGACAAAGTCATCGTCGTGACCGGCGCGGGTCGGGGCATCGGGCGTGCGATTGCGCTGCTCTGCGCCGCCGAAGGCGCCAAGGTCGTGGTCAACGATCCCGGCGGCGCTTCGGACGGCTCGGGCTCCAGTGCGGCACCCGCCGAAGAGGTGGTCGAGGACATCAAAAAGAGCGGCGGCACGGCGGTTGCAAACTTCGAGACCGTGGCGGAAGCCATTCCTGCCAGCAAGATCGTGAAGACTGCGACCGATCATTTCGGCAGGCTCGACGGCGTCGTCAACAATGCCGGCATCCTGCGTGACATGATCTTCCATCGCATGAGCGTGGACGCCTTCGAGGCCGTCATCAAGGTGCACCTGATGGGCTCGTTCTATGTCTCCCACGCAGCGGCGCGTCTCTTCCGTGAGCAGGAGAGCGGCTCGTTCGTGCACTTCACCTCCACCTCCGGCCTCGTCGGCAACTTCGGCCAGGCGAACTATGCGGCAGCCAAGCTCGGCATCGTCGGCCTATCAAAGTCGATCGCGCTCGACATGAACCGCTTCAATGTGCGTTCGAACTGCATCTCGCCCTTCGCCTGGAGCCGCATGATCGGCACCATCCCGACTGAGACCGAGGCCGAGAAGGCGCGAGTCGCAAAAATCCAGCAGATGGGCCCCGAGAAAATCGCGCCCGTCGTGGGCTATCTGCTAAGCGACGAAGCCAAGGACGTCACCGGGCAGATCTTTGCGGTACGCATGAACGAGATCTTCCTGATGGGCCAGTCGCGCCCGATCCGTTCGGTGCACAGGGGCGAAGGCTGGACACCGCAAACGGTCGCCGAGCATGGCATGCCGGCCCTGAAGGGCTCGTTCTACAAGCTCGATCGATCGGCGGATGTTTTCAGCTGGGATCCGGTCTAGCGCCTTGCCGCGCTACGATCTCTAGGTTGCGCGACTATTTCTGCCCGCTTTACACCTGATCGCGAACTCATGGTTTCCTCCCAGCAAGAACTGGGAGGAAGTCGTCCGTTAAGAAGCCCATTTGAGCGGGATTGGCAGGACGAGCAATCGTGACAATACGGTCAGGATTATGCGCAACAGAAGCCTC
>JGI24705J35276_12237568_pt1 | contig 11856 bp, 9 predicted proteins | sample TergutNt197P4_FD_35276 | JGI IMG/M metagenome (IMG submission 35276)
GGGGGACTGGAAGGCGGCACGATAAAAGGCAGTTACAACACCGGGAGTATCAGGTCAAATTCCAATACAGGCGGCATAACCGACCAGGCCGCGGGCGGAATAGCCGGATATGCGGTATTGGACAGCGCAATAACCGAAAGTTACAACGAGGGGTATATTAATTCATCTTCCAATTCCGGCGGCATTACGGGACAGTTATGGGATAGCGCAATATCAAACTGTTACAACACGGGTGATATTAATGCGGAATCTTCTTCCGGCGGCATAGCAGGGTATGTTAATAATGGCAAAATAACAAACTGTTACAGCACGGGTGATATTATAGCTGATTTTTCCGCGGGCGGCATAGCAGGGTATATTGAAGACGGCGCAATAACCAACTGTTACAGCACGGGTGAAATCTTATCAGAATCTATCGCGGGCGGCATAGCAGGGAGCTTATTGGACAGCGCAATTACCAACTGCGCAGCAAACGGCAAGAGAATTTCTGCGGCGTCATTTGCCGGGCGCATAACGGGCTACATATGGGATACCGCGTCAATATCCAATAATTTCGCGTTAGAAACTATGGTAGCAATAGGCGCTGAATTCGACGATGCCGACAAAATGTACCATGGCGTCGGCAAAACAGACGCCCAGTTAAAAACAAAATCCACATACTCCGACGTCGTTAACGGCGACGGCATGGGCGGCCTCGGCTGGAAATTTGGCAACAATGCCGCCGCGCCATGGATAATGCCGATCGGCGGCGGTTATCCGGTCTTTTATTGGCAGGAGATTGAAATCAGCACTCCTGCCCAATTGTACAATGTCCGTAATAATCTTTCGGGTTATTATAAATTAACAGCGGATATTTCATTGGAAACATACGCAAACTGGGAACCGATAGGCACGGAAAGCACGCCTTTCACAGGTACAATCGCCGGTAATGGATATAAAATAACGGGTTTGACGATTAACAGAGAAACTGAAAGATATATAGGTTTATTCGGCTATGTAAGCCACGGTACGATAAACAATCTCGCTCTTGAAGATGTAAATATTACTGGAGCCGAATGCGTTGGAGCCATAGCAGGATATTTAGCGAACAACAGCAGAATTATCAATAGTTATAGTACGGGAGATATTTCCGCTTATTCTTCTAATTCTTATTCTTTTACTTTTTCTTATTCTGGCGGTATAGCGGGAGAGGTATCGGATAGTTCAATAATTGTTTGTTACAGCACAGGAGATATTTCCGCTTATTCATCTATTTCTTCTAGTTTTCCTACTTCCGGCGGCATAGTGGGAGTAGTAAACGATAGTTCAATAATTGATTGTTACAGCACAGGAGATATTTCCGCTTATTCATCTATTTCTTCTGGTTTTTCTATTTCCAGCGGCATAGCGGGAGTGGCAGGTGATAGCTCAATAACTAACTGCGCCGCAATAAATAATAACATATTTGCGCAAAGTATGGCGGGACGCATAACTGGGGCTATTTCCATTTACGGAACTCCGACAGTATCCAATAATTTCGCGTTAAATACCATGACGGCGGCCGGTGACGCGCAGTTTAATGACACAGATACAATGACCCATGGCATAGACAAGACAGGCGCCCAGTTAAAAACAAAATCCACATACTCCGACGCCGTTAATGGCGACGGCATGGGCGGCCTCGGATGGAAATTTGGCAATGACGATGACGCTCCATGGAAAATGCCGTCTGCCGGCGACGATTACCCTTATCCGATCCTGTATTGGCAATAAAGGATTTTCAGGTTAATATTAAGGTTATTGCAAAACCTTCCGGCTTTGCCTGGAAGCGGTCTTGCAGCCCGCATTATTGAACTGTGCAGGCGAGACGCCCACGTTCCCATGTCAAGGTTTTGCAGTAACCTCTTTTTTTTGATCTTTTTTAATACTGGAAACATCTGATACAGGCGGAGGAATTATATGAAAAAAAAATTCGTAAAAATTGCCGTACTTTTACTTGCCATCGCTTTATTCGCATCGGAGGCCGTTGCGCGAAAAAATGGCGACGTGGAAAATATTGGCAACCGTCGCATTTCAGGCGGGCGTGTTTATGGAATTTTTCCCAACATGATTACGGCCGAAAAAGAGATTGAACTGGGACGGGAGGTGTCTGCTGACTTTGAACAGACTGCGGTTTTGCTTGAAGATTCCGTTATTGTCGAATACGTTGACCGTATAACCCAAAATATTGTCAGACACTCCGACGCCAAGCTTCCATTTCACGTAAAGGTTGTCGACACAGACGAGGTCAATGCCTTCGCATTTCCAGGCGGCTTTTTCTACGTCAATAAAGGATTAATTCTCGAAGCCGAGAACGAGTCTGAACTGATAGGCGTCATAGCTCACGAGATTTCGCATATAATCGCCAGGCACGCCACAACGCGTATGTCCAAAGGCCAATACCTTCAGATCGCGGCTATTCCCGCCTTGATCTTTGGAGGTTATTGGGCGCAGATGGCTCTGCAGAACGGTCTCGGTCTGGCGATAAATCTCGAACTGTTGGGCGTGACGCGTGAAAGTGAACGTGAAGCCGACCAACTGGGCATCCAGTACGCATGGAATACAGGCTACGACCCCAACAGCTTCGTAACCTTCTTTGAAAAACTTCAGGCTCAGGAAAAAGAAAAACCCGGACGGCTTGCGGGCTGGTTCCGCACGCATCCTTCCACAGAAGACCGGATCATCGCGGCGATGGATGAACAACGTCAACTCCCCGAAAAGGACAGCTATATCGTAAACACGTCGGAATTTGACCGCATAAAATCCCGCCTGCAGGCAATAGACGACGCCCAGAAGTCCGATGAAGAGCGCGACTCCGACACAATCAAACGCCCGACGCTTAGACGCCGCGTTGAGGATGGCGCGCCAAATCCAGATGATCCCGACGGTTCCGGCGATGACGGCGTCCCCGAGCCTAAACGGACGCGCCCTACACTGCGCCGTCCAGGCGATGACACTCCTTAATCGGGGTATCTTGTAGGGGCGCGATAAATCGCGCCCCTATTTTTTTGCAAAGTGTAACCATTTAGAGTATAATGTTCCTTACATTTCGTTTAACCCCTATGAAACAGCCAAGGTAAGAATACGATTGTATTTTAAGCTATAAACATCACATCAGGAGCGACAATGTCAAACAAGCCAAACAAGTATGTCTATATTTTCGCAAACGGCGCCGCTGACGGCAAAGGCTCGATGAAAGATCTTTTAGGCGGAAAAGGCGCCGGGTTGGCCGAAATGACCAACGCAGGACTTCCCGTTCCCCCCGGTTTTACTATAACCACGGAGGCTTGCAACGCCTATTACGCAAATAATGGCGACTTCCCCGCCGGCATGTGGAACCAGGTTTTGTCCGCCATAAAAAACACTGAAAAAGCGACCGGCAAGGAATTCGGTAGCACGACGAATCCGTTGCTTATTTCCGTTCGCTCCGGCGCTAAATTCTCCATGCCCGGAATGATGGACACTGTGCTTAACCTCGGTTTAAACGAAGAAACCTTGCAGGGACTGGCCGAATTGACAAACAACGAAAGATTCGCCCTGGACGCGTACCGGCGCTTCATTCAAATGTTCGGCAAGATTGTACTCGGCATTGACGGCGATCTGTTTGAGGAAGCTCTATCAAAGGCTAAAAAAACCGCGCGCGTGACGACAGATTCCGAACTGAAGGCCGAGCATCTGTCAGCCGTCTGCCGCGAATTTAAAAAGATCGTAAAGGCGGAAACCGGTTCTGAGTTCCCCGCCGACCCATACAAGCAGTTGGAAGAATCCATAAAAGCTGTTTTTCGTTCATGGAACGGCGACCGCGCACAGGCATACCGCCGCCGCGAAAAGATTCCCGACGATCTCGGCACAGGCGTTAATATAGTGACGATGGTTTTCGGCAATATGGGTAACGATTCCGGTACGGGCGTCGCTTTTACGCGCAACCCGGCAACAGGCGAAAACAAACTCTTCGGCGATTATCTTTCCAACGCGCAAGGCGAGGATGTCGTAGCCGGAATACGAACGCCTAAACATATCGATGAACTCAAGGGAGATATGCCGGAAGTATACAGCCGATTCATCGAAGTGGCAAAGAAGCTGGAAAACCATTACAAAGACATGCAGGATCTCGAATTCACCGTTGAGCGCGGCAAACTCTGGATGCTCCAGACGCGCAACGGCAAACGCACAGGCCCAGCCGCCGTCCGCATTGCAGTTGATATGGTAAAAGAAGGCCTGATTGACGAAAAAACGGCTCTCATGCGCGTACCGGCAGGCGATCTGGATCAGCTCCTTCACAAGATGATCGATCCTAAAGCCAAACTGGACATTCTGACCACGGGAATCAACGCCAGCCCCGGCGCGGCCTCCGGCCAGGTCGTTTTCACGCCTCAGGAAGCCGAAGCAATGAAGGAAAAAGGCAGAAAGGTCATTCTGGTCAGGCGCGAAACATCTCCTGAAGACGTGCGTGGAATGGACGCCGCGCAGGCGATTCTGACATCGACGGGAGGCCCGACAAGCCATGCGGCCGTCGTAGCGCGCGGCTGGGGCAAACCCTGCGTTGTAGGCGCAACTGAAGTGTCAATAAATTATGCGAAAAATGAATTTACAGTAGGCGGCAAACATGTCAAAAGCGGAGACTGGATTACCGTGGACGGAACAAGCGGGCGCGTCATTATTGGTCAGGCGCCGGTAATTGATCCCGAACTTGGCAACGACTTCAAGAAGCTCATGGAATGGGCAGATAAAGCGCGCGGCGATTTCAAGGTGCGAACAAACGCCGACACGCCTAAAGACGCCGCCATCGCCCGCAAATTTGGCGCGCAGGGAATCGGCCTCTGCAGGACGGAGCATATGTTCTTTGCCGATGATCGAATTGATTTCGTTCGCCAGATGATTCTCGGTTCACAGGAATACAAAAAACTCGAAAAGGAAATTGGTACGCTTGAAGCCGAACTGCAAAGAGGCGTTTCCCCGAAAAAGAAAAAAGAACTAACGGACGCTTTAAATAAGCTGAAAAAGGCGATTACGGAACCTCAGCGGCTTTATCTTGGCGGTCTGAAAGAACTGCTTCGTGTGCAGCGCAAGGATTTCGAAGGAATTTTTAAGGCTATGGACGGTCTGCCTGTCACCATCAGAACTCTGGATCCGCCGCTGCACGAATTCCTTCCGCATACCGAAGCGGAGACCGCCAAACTGGCGCGAAAGCTGAAGGTAAACGCAAAAAGCCTTTGGGACAAGGTGCAGGCGTTGCATGAAGCCAACCCGATGCTGGGGCATCGTGGATGCCGTCTAGGCGTGGTCTTCCCTGAAATCACCGAAATGCAGGCTCGCGCCATTTTCGAGGCGGCTGTAAGCATGCAGAAAAAAGGCGTGAAGGTTCTGCCCGAAGTTATGATTCCACTGGTCGGTGATGTCAACGAACTAAAACTACAATCCGAAGTTGTAAAAAAGGTTGCCGCCGAGGTGATTGCCAGGAGCGGCCAGAAGTTGGACTATATGGTTGGAACGATGATCGAACTGCCGCGCGCCGCACTGATGGCGGACAGCATCGCCGGCGTCGCCGAGTTCTTCTCGTTCGGAACAAACGATTTGACGCAGACAACGTTCGGCATTTCGCGCGACGATTCGGGCAAATTCCTGCCCGCCTACATCGAAAATCGCATATTGAAGGACGACCCTTTCCAGGTACTTGATCAGGATGGCGTCGGTCAACTGGTAAAAATGGGAACAGACAAGGGACGCTCAACCAGGAAAGATTTAAAAGTAGGCATCTGCGGCGAGCACGGCGGCGAGCCTTCTTCCGTTCAGTTCTGCCACAGCATAGGGATGAACTACGTTTCCTGCTCCCCGTTCCGCGTACCAATCGCCCGTCTGTCGGCGGCACAGGCATCGCTGGGATCAAAAGAAACGATTTCCCACACCGCGTAACAGCAATACATAGGAGCGCGGGCGGTCTCGCCTGCGCTCCTATGTATTGCATCGCGCTTTAATGCATCAGTATTCAAAATTTATTAGGAAAATATTGAAGGGAGTTCTTTAAGAATACCGGCTTTATCGATTGCAACAATGTCGACTTCGGCGCTTACAAGAATTACGGATTCGCCTTTCCGCCTGATCTGTTGATGGAAAACCATTCGGTATTCCGAAGAGCGCTCCATTGAAGTCGTAACTTCTATCATTTCGCCCAGGAAAGCGGGACGCCTGAAGCGTATGCGCATTTCATAGACAACCAGACGGCAGTCAGGATGGGCGGATTCTGATAATGAAACTCCCAGGGCTTCGAGAACTTCGCTACGTCCACGCTCGAAAAAGCGAAGATAGTTGCCGTGGTACACGATGCCCTGAGCATCGGTATCCTCAAGGTATACGCGGAATTCCAGTTTGTATTCGTTCGGCTTCATATCGTTTTATATTATAACACCCGGCGTTCCGTCAAAAGGTATCGGGTTTTTTATATCGGAGTTTGTAAATTTTAACCGGCGTGAAAAACCGACGAATAACAGCCCGTGGCGTTGCTCTGAGTTGTTATTCGTCGGTTTTCCTTAATCAGCGTTTTCTAAAACGACCTTTCTTATCGCCATTTATCGATCTGAATTGATTGACCTGGAACCATGCCGCCAATCATCCAGTAGTTATTGTTGGTCGCGCCGGTAACAACAACGTTAAAATTACTGCTGCCGCCGGGTTTGGAAGGACCGGCCTGGGCTTTCGGCTTGGCGTCGGAAGATGTTACAAATTCAGTGAGTTTTTCAACCGTGTCGTACCCTTCGTTGCGAACAAAATCGGCAATCGGCGGGCTAAGAACCGCGAATGTTCCAAACAAACCGGGATTCTGCATCTTGTAGATGTCCTGGATGTTCTTGGAATAGTTCGGGGTTGAAGACCAATCGGTGATCGCCCAGTTTCTTGCGGATAATATTCCCCAGCCTGAGAACAGCGTGATGATGTTTTCGTCTTTCTTATACCCGCGTCGCACCGACATAGGCTCCCATGGAGAGAGTTCTTCATTTTCCGCGATAATGATATTAATCAGGTTCGCGGGATTGCCCACCGTACCCATGTACGTTGTTCCGATTTTACCGCAATTTCCGCCGTTAATTGACAGAAGACTCCAGGCTCTTCCGATGGTCGTATTTGCATGGGCGTAAGGCCCAACAGCGCCGACATCGTAATTAAGCCCGATTTCGTCCCGTATCTTGCCGTTTATCACCGCGCCCGACATGAATCCGTTATCTGAAACGTTCACAGCAGTGCTTCCAGTCGAACCAATCGCCAGTATGACCGGGAAGTATTCCGGTTTAGCGCCCGCCATTACTGCGTTGATGGCGGCAGTCCTGACAGTATATGTCCAGTTCTCTCCCGCAGCGGAACCGGGGTTCATCGTGCCAAGTCGTTCATCGGGCGAGTGACTGGTCTGGGCAAGCATCGCGTCAACTCTTTCCCTGGTCGGTAGAGTAACTGGCAGAAAATCCGTGTATCTCTTTTCCAGGAATAGCTTGTGAAGGTTTTCTTCAGTATCGGTATAGGTTTCCGGCCCAATGTCCATTTTTCTTGGGCTTATATCTCTTTCCATCGCGGTCAGCGGGGCGGTTAGCTTAGCGATTGCTTCCCTCATCATTGGTTGTCCGCTAAGTGGGTTGTTGCCTTCAATAACCTGTTTTCTAATCTGTTCTCGCGTTTTGCCCCAAACCGGTCCGCGTATATATTGAGTACGTATGCCGGGCATGCCATATGTCAATGAAACCTGGTTTGCCTGTTCTTCAAACTCGGTGAGGAGAAAAGCCACTGCGGGTTTTTTCAATTCCGCTTCAACGTCAATGCTGCCGCGAACTGCGGCAGGCGCGCAAAGGCTTCAATGGCCGACTGCGAAGAAAGCAGCGTCGCCCTTTTCGATAACTTCGGCTTTCATCGCCGCATTCAATCCCGAGGGTGAAATAATAATGTTAACCTTGGGATGATTGTCAGCGAACCACTCCTTAAGTACAATCAGAAAGTTATCGCTATTGGGAAATCCCGCGTTAAACAGGTAAATTGTTTTTCCGTCAAGAGTGTCAAGCCGCGGCGCCATGTTTTTCATCTGAATCGCGGGCGGCGTACCCATTGGGTTATATACTGTGATTTTTGCGCCCTGCGCATAAGCTTGCGTACTTGCGATGCCAAAGACAATGCTTAAACATAGAACCGTAACTGTTGCCATGCGTAATTTCATGCTAAGTCCTCCAATTATTGTTTCCAGACAATGAACTCATGCTAATATGCAAGTCTTTTCAAGATCAAGCAGATATTTTTTAATATCCAGACCGCCATCGTAGCCGACCAGGCTGCCGTCCCGGCCGATTACCCTGTGACATGGAATAATAATAGCTATCGGATTTCTATTGTTAGCCATCCCGACAGCCCGACATGCTTTTGGATTTCCGATCTGAACGGCAATCTCGCCATAACTTCTGGTCTCTCCAAATGGAATTGTTTGCAGCGCACGCCATACGGAGCGTTGAAACTCCGTTCCATTCGGCGCGAGCGACAGATCGAACTTCTCGCGTTTTCCCGCGAAATATTCCGCAAGCTGCTGCGCCGTTTGTTCAATCAACGGAGTTTCAGTGACGGTATAGCCGTTGAAATTATTTTTACTGTTGACGGCAAAGCAAACGCGCGATATGGCGCCGCTGTCTTCCGCGATTCCAATTCCGCCTATGGGGAAGTAGTAAAAAAAAACTTTTTTCAAAGTATTCCGGACGCCTCAAACAGTTTTTCCGCGCCTTCGATATCTTCGACGCGCAGAACGACATATGCGCGCGCCTCCTCCTGCGCGACAAAAGCGTAGAGGTATTCAACCTGTACATCATTGTCCGCAAACAATTTCAGCACCTTCGCCAAACTGCCCGGCTTATCCGTCATTTTAATAGCAACAACCCGCGTAATCGAGGCGACCCATCCGTTGCTTTTTAATAGTGCGTGAGCTTTTTGGGGATCATCCGCAAGAAAACGCAGCACACCGAATTCTGATTTATCCGCGACAGTGAACGCTTTAAGATCGATGCCGGCGTCTGCGAGCGATGCAGTAATTTCAGACATTGCGCCGGGCTTGTTTTCTACAAATACCGATACCTGTTCCATTATCATTGTTGCGCACTCCTTATATCTTCCGTCTGTCGATTACACGAACCGCTTTGCCTTCGCTACGCGCAATCGTCCGCGGCGCGACCATCGTGACTTTCGGCGATATGCCGAGCATTGCCTTGAGAGCCGACAATAAATCGCGCTCTTTCTTTTCAATGTATTTCACTTCGTCGGAGAACATCTCGCTGGTCATTTCGACTTGTACTTCGAACGTATCCGTGTGATGCACGCGGTCGAGAATGATGACGTAATTCGCTGGATAGCCCTGCGACAACAGCACCGTTTCGATTTGTGACGGGAATACGTTGACGCCCCTGATAATGAGCATATCGTCGGTGCGCCCCATCGGCTTGGCCATTTTTATAAGCTTACGCCCGCACGGACAATCCACGCGCGTCAACTCGCAAACGTCGCGAGTGCGGTACCGCAGAAGAGGAAACGCTTCTTTAGTAAGGCAGGTGAAGACGAGTTCGCCCCTGCTTCCGTCAGGTAATACCTCACCTGTATCAGGATTGATGATTTCAGGATAGAAATGATCTTCGTTTACATGCATCCCTGCTTGTTCGGAACATTCAAAGCTGACTCCGGGGCCGATTATTTCAGTCAGGCCATAAATATCATAAGCCTTTATGCGCAGATTTTTTTCGATATCGCGGCGCATTTCTTCGCTCCACGCTTCCGCTCCAAAGATGCCCGCTCTTAGTCTTATTTTTTCTATAAGCCCCGCTTCGTTGATAGTCTCGGCCAAAAACGCCGCGTACGACGGTGTACAACACAGTATGGTAGATTCCAGATCTACCATGAACTGAATCTGACGCTCCGTATTGCCTGATGACATCGGCAGAGTCAGCGAACCAACTTTGTGAGAACCGCCGTTAAGCCCCGGTCCGCCCGTGAACAGTCCGTATCCATAACTCACGTGAACAACGTCATTCTTCGATCCGCCTGCAGCGACGATAGCGCGGGCGCAACCGTCTTCCCATATATCTATGTCAGGCTGAGTATAAAAGGCTACAACGCGCCTGCCGGTTGTGCCGCTTGTCGACTGAATGCGCACGGCATCCGAAATAGGAATGGCAAGATAACCATAGGGATATTCATCCCTAAGGTCTTCCTTATAAGTGAATGGGAGTTTATGAATATCTTCAATTCCTTTAATGTCTTCGGATTTAACGCCATTTTTACGCATTTTCTCCCGGTATGGCGCTACGTTTTCGTAGACATGCCTGACCTGTTTCACGAGCCTTTCGCTCTGCAGCTCCGCCATTTTTACGCGCGGCATCCGTTCGATTTCTTCCTGATAGTACGCCAATTCTATGTTCCTTCCTGTTCAATAATTACTAATTACATCACTGTCTGCATATAAATGCATATTGTGGGTAAATTTTTAATTTTATACCGGAATTCCGCAAAATGTCTATCCCGGTTATCGATGTATATGATTCCTTATATATTTTCCTCTGTTCGCCTTTATGCCAACCTGCGAATCGCATATTTCAATATGCGAGCGGCAGGAAAAAACAAATGAGAATCGGAAAGCAATATTGAATATGGCGGCGGCTTGCGGTACTCTGCATATATGAAACGTTTCATCCTTCTTACCGTTCTGCTTTTATTGTCCGCCTGCGGCGGACGCAAAATGAATGATAATCTAGCCCGCAATCTGATTATCCGCATGAGCGCCGGCGATGCCATGCATAATAGCGACGTAGAAATTGTCAAGGTACAGCAAATTACCTCAAGCGAAGCAATTGCTGAAACACACACGCGCATTGCCTACCGATTCGAAAATAGCGGCAATGTCTGGCATGTTCGGGAGATTCGCATCGGTCACGGCCAGTGGGAAAGCGTGGAATACATAGAACGCACGCTCACCCAGGTCAAAACTGAAGAGACCAAAGAAATGCTCGCCCGGATTTCCGAAGCGATTCAAAAGTACCGTGATGCCAATAAGCGCTTCCCTGTATTTAAGGATTATGTCGATCTCAGCGATCAGCTTTCGCCGGGGTTTATGACGCCGCTTGTCCGACTTGACGCATGGCAGAGACCATTCGAAGCCGTCATGTCGGGATCGGATATTCTGCTCCGTTCTTCAGGCCCGGATGGGATTATGGGAACTCAGGACGACATCAAATTAACAATAGAGAACCTCTAAAAACCAAAAAAACAAGGTTTACGACTGAAAGAGTTTCCCTACACGTTTTTGAGGATATGCCCCATTTTTTCTTTTTTCACACGCAGGTAGTTCTGGTCGATATCATTAGGTGTGATTTCAATAGGAACTCTTTTTTCGACTGTGATTCCCTCTTTTTCCAAACCCTGAACCTTGTCCGGATTGTTGGAGAGCAGGTTGATGCGCGTCGCGCCGAGATGTTTAAGAATTTCGGCAGGCATAATATAATCGCGCAGATCGGCGTCAAAACCGAGTGAAATGTTGGCCGCGACGGTGTCAAGCCCTTTGTCCTGCAACTCGTAGGCGCGGATCTTGTTTGTTAGGCCGATGCCGCGGCCTTCTTTCTGCTGGTAGACAAGAACGCCGTTCCCCGCCCTGGCAATCAGATCAAGCGCGGCATTTAGCTGTTCGCCGCAGTCGCACCGTTTTGATGAAAAAACATCGCCGGTCAGACACTGAGAGTGAATACGCACAAGCGCGGCTGTTTCCGGGCATGGATTGCCCATAACCAAAGCCACGGCTTCTTCGCCGGAATCAATATCGCGGAATCCATAAATACG
>JGI24705J35276_12237567_pt1 | contig 11855 bp, 9 predicted proteins | sample TergutNt197P4_FD_35276 | JGI IMG/M metagenome (IMG submission 35276)
CGCCTATTACGAGATGCCCCGCCGGGACTTTGAGCGTTTCACGGATTGCCGCCGCCGCGTGAACCGCCTGCCGCTGGGTGCGGCGGCGCTGGCCGGGGCCAGCTACCCCATCGACCGGGTATCGGTCGCCTCTGAGCTTGGTTTCGATGAACTTTGCCGCAACTCGTTGGACGCCGTGAGTGACCGCGACTTCGCCATTGAGTTTTGCGCGGCGGGTGCGCTGTTGATGACGCACTTGTCCCGGCTCTCGGAAGAACTCATCTTGTGGATGAGCCCGCGCGTCGGTTTCATCGACCTCGCCGACCGTTTCTGCACCGGCTCTTCGATCATGCCGCAGAAGAAAAACCCCGACGTGCCCGAACTCGTGCGCGGCAAGACCGGGCGCGTCAATGGTCATCTCGTGGCGCTGCTCACTCTCATGAAAGGCCAGCCGCTGGCCTACAACAAGGACAATCAGGAAGACAAGGAGCCGCTGTTCGATACGGCGGACACCGTGATCGACACCCTGCGTATCTACGCCGACATGATCGGCGGCATTCAGGTCAATCCCGGCAACATGCGCGCGGCGCTCGCGCAGGGACATGCCACCGCCACCGACCTTGCCGATTATCTGGTGAAAAAGGGGCTGCCCTTCCGCGACGCGCATGAGGCCGTGGCGCTGGCGGTGCGCGCTGCCGAGGAACGCGGCCTCGATCTTTCCCGCTTAAGCCTCGATGAGCTGCGGGCGGCGCTTGCCAAAGTGCCCGGCGCGGCTGAACGGCTGGCCGAAGACGCGCTTGCGGCCATCTCCATCGAAGGCTCGCTTGGCGCGCGCGCCCACATCGGCGGCACGGCCCCCGACGCGGTACGCGCGGCCATCGCGCAAGCCCGCGATGAACTGAACGCGCAAAAGGAGGTGTGATGCCCCTTGAGCGGATCGGCAAATACGAAATCCGCCGCCTGCTCGGAGAAGGGGCGACGAGCAGCGTATATCTGGCCTGGGACCCCTTCAACCAGCGCGAAGTCGCGGTCAAACGGATCAACCCCGTCTTTTTCAAACCGCCCCATCGTGGCCGCCTGTTCCGGCAACTCCTGGTCAACGAGGCGTCGCTTGCGGGAAAACTCAAACACCCGCATATCGTGCGAATTTACGACGCAGTCGTCGATGCCGATGACGCCTATGTGGCGATGGAATACGTCCCCGGCGGAACCTTGGAGGCGTTGGCGCGTCCCGGCAGGCTGGCTTCGTTCGAGCGCGTCATCGAAATCATCTTCAAATGCACACGGGCGCTCAATTACGCTTTTCACAACGGCATCACCCACCGCGACATCAAGCCCGCCAACATCCTGCTCTCCGCAGCGGACGGAAACGACATCCGCATCTCGGACTTCGGCGCGGCTTTCCAGGCAACGAGCGAAGTCACGCAAATCGCCAATCTCGGCTCGCCCGCGTACATGTCGCCGCAACAGGTGCGTGAGGCACAGGTCGATCATCGCTCCGACATCTACTCGCTCGGCGTGGTGATGTACCAGTTGCTCACCGGGCATCTGCCGTTCGAGTGCGACAACAACTACAACCTCATCTACCGCATCGCCAACGAAATACCGCCCGCGCTCACCGAATACCGCCCGGAAATTCCCGAAGAGCTTGAAATCATCGTACATCGCGCGATGGAAAAGGATGTCGAGCACCGCTACCAGACCTGGGTCGAGTTCTCGCACGACCTCACGCTTGCCTTCCGCAACTGCGCCATGGAACCCGACCAGGAGGCTTTGCCGGAAACTGAAAAATTCCGCTTCCTGCGCACACTCCCCTTCTTCAACAAATTTTCCGACGCCGAACTGTGGGAAACCATCGGTTTCTCGCAATGGAATCAATTCCAGCCCGGCACGGTCATCCTCAAGGAAGGTGAAGTGGGCGACCACTTCAGCTTTCTGGTCGAAGGCGAAGCTCAGGTCAAAAGAAACCGCACCCTGCTCGGCGTATTTGCCCCTGGGGACTGTTTCGGCGAAATCGCCCTGTTTTCCGCCGGTAAAGGCGTGCGCTCCGCTTCGGTGAAAGCGACGTCCACGGTACGGCTCATTACGATTCGCAGACAGGCGCTGGAACACGCATCCGAAGCCTGTCGCATGCACTTCTACCAGGCTTTCCTCACCGTACTGGCTACCCGGCTGTCACTGGCCAGCTCGCGCATCGCCAATTTCAAGGTTTGACGCCCGTTCTTTCAAACATGCGAGTGATCCTGCCCATCCTGGTCTGCGCCCTTTGCATGGGAGCCATACTGGCAACCGACGCCAACAAGGAGGCATTCCTGGCGGGAAACGCGGCGGCGCAGTGGCTCCCCCCTTTCTTCTGGGCCGGGATCACCAACCTGGGCAACACGCTCGGCGCTTTTTGCCTGGCCGCACCCACGCTTGCCAAGTGGCCGCGATGGATGGCGGCGGCACTGCTGACAACGCCGTTCGCCGCGCTCTATACCCACGCGATCAAACGGTTTGCCGATGTGTCCCGCCCGGCGTCCGTTCTTCCGCACGAGACCTTCCAGATCATCGACTCGACGCTACGCTGGCACTCCTTTCCTTCCGGGCATAGCGTGACCGTCTTCGTAGCCGCCGGCATTCTGGTGTTCTGCTCCCGGCGGCGGCTGGCCTGGCTCGCTCTGCCCGCCGCGATGCTGGTTGCGTTTTCAAGAATCGCCGTCGGGGCGCACTGGCCGCTCGACCTGCTCGCCGGGGCGGTGGGCGGTTGGGCGACGGCCTCGCTCGGCTGCGAACTTTCGGCGCGGTGGCGGTTTTGGGAAAATGCCCTCGGCCAGCGTATCCTTGCGGGAATCGCGCTTCTTTGCGCAGTGATGTCCGTTTTTGAAAACACGGGCTATCCCAGGGGACTCTGGATGCAATACCTGCTCTGCGCCATCGGCCTTGCCGGGGCGCTTTATGCCTTGTGGCGCCCTGCGGCGTCGAGAGCGCAAGATTCAGCATGAAAATCGTCAAGCGCGGCCTTGCCGTCGCATTCACGCTGGCGTTCGTGTTCTGGTTGCTGGATAAACAGCAATGGACCGACCTCGCCGCGATGCTGGAACACCTCCCCGGCAGCGCGCTCGGATTGGCGGCAGCGGGGTTTTTCCTGAGTTACCTGCTGCGCGCGGCGCGGGTCTTCGATGAATTCCGCCATGAAGCCGATGGCCGTTTCGGCGCTTGCCTGCGCATCGTGCTCATGCACAACGCGGCGGTGAACATCGTGCCGTTTCGCGGCGGCGAGGCGGCGTTTCCCATTCTGCTCGGCAAACTCTTCGGTACGCCGCTCACGCGCGCGCTGGCTTCCCTTTTCTGGTTCCGTTTGCAGGACGCGCTGGTCGTGGCCGTGCTCGCGGTCGCGGTCTGGCCGGGGCTGCCGCTTGCGCTGCGCCTCGCGGGCGTAGCCGCGCTCATCCTCTTTGCCTGGGCGCTGCCGCGCTGGGCGCGCCGTCCACATTCCTCATCCCCGGAGAGCCGGTTCGCCCGCTTGCGCGACGCCTTCGCCAAATCGACCCAACATGCCCGCTACGGCTGGTTCTGGACGATTGCGAACTGGTCGGTCAAACTCGCTGCGCAAGCGTACCTGTTGGCCGCGCTGATCGGGACGAGCCTGAACACGGGCGCGGCAGGCGCGTTGGGGGCGGAACTCGCCGCCATCCTCCCGGTGCAGGGCGTGGCGGGATTCGGCACTTACGAGGCCGGGGCGGCGGCGGCATTGCTGCCCAACGGCATCATGCTTGCCGACGGTCTGCGCGCGGCATTGGCGCTGCATCTTTTCGTCATTGCATGTTCCGTCTGTGCCGGTATCATTGCCGCATTGCTGCCTGAAATTCAACCCACGCACCCGACGGCAGAGCCGACCGAGTCCAAGAAGTAAACCCATGAACCTGTCTCCCCTTCCTCCCACTGAGCCGCAAATTCCGGCTTCCCTGCCGCGCCATACCCTATCTGTCATCGTGCCGATGTACAACGAGGCTGAAAACGTCGAACCCTTCCTCGACCGCATCCACCTCGCGCTCGAACCCTACCCGTGGCCGTGGGAAGTGGTGCTGGTCGATGACGGCAGCACCGACGCCACGCCGTCGGAACTGGCGCGCTGCGCGGCCATCAGGGGGCCGCATGTGCGCGTCGTCCGGCTCAGGCGCAATTTCAAACAGACGGCGGCCATGCAGGCCGGTATCGACGCCGCGCGCGGCAGCGTCATCGCCACCCTGGACGGCGACCTGCAAAACGACCCCATCGACATCCCGCGCATGGTCGGGCGCCTGCTCGATGAAGACCTCGATCTCGTTGCCGGTTGGCGCAAGGATCGCCAGGACAACCAGCTCCGCAAGATTCCATCGCGGATCGCCAACCGCCTCATCGCCCGGATGACCGGCGTCCACCTGCGCGATTACGGTTGCAGCCTCAAGGTCTTTCGCGGCAGCGCCATCAAGAGCGTGCGGCTCTACGGCGAAATGCACCGTTTCATCCCCGCCTGGCTGGCAACGGTAACGACGCCCCGTCGCATCGCGCAGGAAGTCGTCACCCATCACGCTCGCGTATTCGGGCAATCCAAGTACGGCATCTCCCGCACCTTCCGCGTCGTGCTCGATCTCATCTTTGTCTATTTCTTCATGCGCTACCGCACCCGTCCGGGGCATTTCTTCGGCGGCATCGGCATCATGCTCGGAGCCTTGGGCGGCCTCATCCTCGCTTATCTTGCCGGGGTCAAGTTTTTCCTTGGAGAAAGCATCGGTACGCGCCCGCTGCTCTTCGGCGGCCTATTCCTCGTCATCGCCGGTGTGCAAATGGTGACTTCCGGCGTCCTGGCCGAATTGCTGGCGCGGGTTTACTACGAATTCAGCGGCACGCATGCCTATCTGGCGGACGAAGCATCATCCCCCGGCAAAGATGAATGCTGGCATCTGCCAGCATCCGGCAGCGAGGATGGAAAACCATGATATGACGCAAAACCGGGGGTGGAACAGCTAGAGCGTTTTTTGTTTAGTCCTTTACAGACCCATGTGAGTGCGGCACACCCTTATCCCTCTCCCCCCGCCCCTCTCCCACGAGGGAAGAGGGGAGAATATTTTGCCTATCATCGAAGAAGAAGAAGAAAAACAAGGCGCTGTTTCCCGCTTAGCTCACTGTAGCAAGCTGTTTATACTTTTATCTAAGGAGGCTTATATGCCCACACCACAGCAACTCATCGCCGCGCGTTACGGCGATGCTTCCCTGCCTGCCCCGGCAGCATGGTCGCCCGTCATCGAACATCTGCTCGGCCACCGCTCGGTACGCGCCTACCTGCCCGATCCGGTCGATGACGATCAACTCGCTGCCATCATCGCCGCCGCGCAATCGGCATCCAGTTCATCCAATCTGCAAGCCTGGAGCGTGATAGCGGTACGCGACCCGGCGCGGCGGGCGAAACTGGCCGAACTGGCCGCCAAACAGGATCAGGTCGCGGAAGCGCCGCTGCAATTGGTGTGGATTGCCGACCTCGCCCGGCTGGAACGCCTGACCGAGATGACTCAGCGCCCGGACGGGGCGCTTGATTACCTCGAAGCCTTTCTCGTAGGAGCCATCGACGCGGCGCTGGCCGCGCAAAACGCGGCAGCGGCGGCGGAATCGCTCGGGCTGGGCGTGGTCTTTATCGGCAGCATGCGCGACAAACCGGAAGAGGTTGCCGATTTGCTCGCGCTACCGCCCAAAACCGTTGCCGTGTTCGGCATGTGCGTAGGCAAGCCCGACCCGGCCCGGCCCGCCAGTATCAAACCGAGATTGCCGCAGTCGGTGGTGCTGCACCATGAGCGTTATTCACTCGACGCGCAAGAACCCGGCATTGAAACCTATAACAGCGCGATGATGCGCTTCTACGAGCAACAGAAAATGAACGTGCGCGGCACCTGGGCGGTACATTCGTCCAAGCGCGTCGCGGGAGCGGAAACCCTTTCCGGGCGCGACAGGTTGGTTGATTTTCTGCGGGCGCGCGGCTTCGCGCTGAAATAATCACCGCTCTTTCAGCTTCATTTCCAGAATGCGCCGCCATGCCCAGATTTGAAGACCTACAGGTTCTCGTCATCGTCAGCAATACAAAGCTGCGCGCGCAACTGCGCGGCATGCTGTCTTCGTTCGGGTTTGGCGTCGTGCATTTTGCCGTGACGGCGCACACCGCCCTGCGCCACCTGCGGGCACACCATTACGAGATGATCCTGTGCGATTTTGAACTGGGGGACGGCCAGGACGGGCAACATTTTCTCGAAGACTTGCGCCAGCACGAAATCATCACCAGCGATACGCTGTTCGTGATGATTACGGGCGAGCGCAATTACGAGCGCGTGGTCGGAACCGCCGAATTGCTGCCCGACGACTACATCCTCACGCCCCTGGCTCCCGGCGCGCTTGAAGCGCGCCTGACGCGAATCGCGGACAGGCGCGAGGCTCTTCTTCCGGCATGGCAACTGGCTGCCATCGGCGACTGGCTCGGAGCGATTGAATATTGTCTGGAGGCGGAAACCACTTATCCACAATATCTGCTTGATTTTCATCGGCTCGAAGCCGGGTTCTACATCGCCGCCGGACAACTTGACGAGGCGGAGGCGATTTATCGCCAGATCACCGAGAGCCAGCACACTCCCTGGGCGCAACTCGGGCTGGCTCGCTGCCTGGCATTCAAGAAAGACTATGCGCAAGCCGATACCCTGCTCTCCGGGCTTATCGTCGACAATGATCGTTTCATGGCCGCCTACGACCTTCTCGCCCGTGTGCGCGCGGAGAGCGGACAGGCCAAGGCCGCGTGCGAGGTACTGCATACGGCGATTGAGCACTCTCCCTATCGTCTGAGCCGTCAGCGTCGGCTCGGCGAACTGGCGATGGAAGCCAATGATGCCGCTGCCGCCGAAACGGCGCTGGCAGAGGTCGTCCGCCAGAGCGCGAACTCCGGTTTCCGTAATCCCGAAGACCATGTGCGGCTGGCGCAGGCGCAACTGGCGCAAGACAAGACCGATGCCGCGCGCAACACCATCGGCGACATTGAGCGCAGCCTCGGCAGCCAGCCCAATGCCGCACTGTGCAAGGCACTTGCCAACGCGATGCTCTACGCGCATACGGGCGACGAACAAGAGGCGCAAGCGGAACTCAGCGCGGCGGCCAGCCTCGCAGGTACGGGCGCGACACTCTCCCCCGGGTTGTCCCGCGAGTTGGTGAAAGCATGTTTCGACCACGACATGAGGGCTGCGGGCAGTGAAGTCGTCTCGAACATCCTGCGCGTGACCGGCGACGAACAAACGGTCAACGCCCTGCGCGGGCTGCTCCAGTCACGCGGGCTGGAACTGCTTTCGGAGAGCCTTGAAAGAAATGTTCAGGAAGAAGTCCGCAATCTCATCAAGGCTGGTGCCGAAAAAGCGCGCACCGGCAACTACACCGGCGCGGTCGAAGCGATGATGGATGCCGTGCGCCAGATGCCCGGCCATCCGGTAGTGCTGTTCAATGCCGCGCTCGCCCTCTTGCGCCATATCGAACATCGCGGCTGGAACCATACGCTTGCCAGTCAGGCGCGTTCCCTGATCGAACGCGCCCGCGCGCTCGACCCCGCCAGCACCCGCCTGAGTACACTCGCCGAATACATGCACATCTTGATTGGCCGCAACGGCGTCGTTGCCGACAATTTCGCGAAACCTACCCACCGCGCGAGACGGAATCACGCAACCGCCAGATGGCGGAATGCCCACTCCGCATAAGATACCCATTTAAGAAAAATCATAATAGCATCTTGAATCATCAATGCCTTCGGAATATCCTATATGGAATGTCCCGGAGAATTCAGAATGTCCCGCCCCTTCCTTTCGCCTCGCAATGACCTAGTCTTCAAGCTGCTTTTCGGGGATGCCAAGGACACTGGCCCCTTGACCGATTTCCTTCAAGCTGCACTCGATTTACCCTCTGACGACTACCTGAATATCGTACTCGTCGACCCACACTTGAACGGCGAAGGTATCAACGACAAACGGGGCATTCTCGACATCAAGGCCAAAACCGCCACAGGGAAAATGGTCGACATCGAAATACAGATTGCTGAACAACCCCAGATGCGCGAGCGCATCGTCTTCTACCTCTCTCGCTTGATCACCGAACAGATTGGCCGGGGGGAGAACTACCGGAAGATCGAGCGTTCCATCTGCATACTGATCACCTACTACGTTCAGATTCCAGAGAACGGCTGCTACCATAACTGCTACCGGCTGCATGACCCCAGGACCGGCTCGGAATTCACCGACCTCGTGGAAGTCAACACCCTCGAATTGCCAAAATTGCCGCACAATACGGACGGAAGCGCGTTATGGAGTTGGCTGAAGTTCATGGGGTCGCGTGAGGAAGAGGAGTTGAAGATGCTTGCAGAGAAAAATCCACAGATAGGCAAAGCCGTAGCTCGACTGCAAGAACTTTCGGAAGACGAGCGCATTCGTCTGCTGGCCGAATCCCGCGAAAAGATGGAATGGGACAACGCCGCGCGGATACAAGCGGCAAAAGAGAAAGGGCTTGAAGAAGGACTTCTCTCCGTTGCCCGTACCGCCTTGAAAAAGAATCTGCCCATTGAAGAGATCATGGCACTCACGGGGCTTTCCAAAGAAAAAATCCAGTCTCTGGCGCATTGACACCGAGCGAGCGCCCCCTACCCCCTTCGCGCTTCCAGCACCCCCTTCACTTCCCGGATTTGCACAAGCGCCCGCTGCAACTGCGCGATGCTGCCGACTTCCAGGGTGAAACGCATGTTCGCCATGTTCTTCTTGCTTTGGGTGTTGACCGCCGTCAGGTTGAGCTTTTCGCGCAGCAGCAATTCGGAGATGTCGCGCAACAAGCCTTGGCGATCCATCGCCTGAACGAGAATGTCCACCGAAAAGGTGGATTGATTCTTGTCGTAAGCCCGCTCCCCCCATTCGGCGACGGTGACACGCTCGGGATGCTGCTCGGCGAGATGGCGGAAATCGCGGCAATCAACGCGGTGGATCGACACCCCTCGCCCCCGCGTGACGAACCCCTTGATGGCATCCGGCGGAGCCGGTTTGCAGCAACGCGAAAGCGAAGTCAGCAGGTCGCCCATACCGACGATCAATACCTTGCCGGAAGTGTTGCCCGCGCGCGAACGGCTGACGACGATTTCCGGCTTGCCATCGCTTTCGGCTTCCGCTGCGCCGGTGGCTGCAACCATCTCACGCATCGCCGACTGCAAGGCGCGCGAGCCGGGTTCCCCCCGAGCGACAGCCACATAAAACGCATCGGTATCCTTGAAGCCAAGGCGGGACGCCAGGGCTTCGAGGTTGATATGCGCATGGCCGTCGCGCTGCATTTCACGCGTCACGGCATTGCGCCCGCGCGTGAGCAATTCCGCCTCGTCCAGCGTCCCAAAATACTGCCGTATCTTGCGTTTGGCCTGCGCGCTCGCCACGTAAGCCTGACGCGCATCCAGCCAATCGCGCGACGGCCCCCCCTCCTTGGTCACGACGATTTCCACCGTCTGCCCGTTCTCCAGCCGGGTATTGAGCGGCACGAGATGCCCATCGACCTTGGCTCCACGGCAACGATGACCGAGGTCGGTATGCAGCCGATAAGCGAAATCGACCGGCGTCGCCCCACGCGGCAAATCGATCACCCTGCCCTGCGGCGTGAGCACGTAAATGGTATCGCTGAAGGAGGCGAGCTTGAACTGTTCGACCCACTGCTTAGACCCCGCTACCTCGTCGCGCCACGACAACAGGTTGCGCAGCAGCGCAATCTTGTCGTCATACTCGTTCCCCCCGATGCCCATGCCTTCCTTGTAACGCCAGTGCGACGCCACCCCCTGTTCGGCATGCTGGTGCATGGCATGGGTACGCACCTGCACTTCCAGCGCCTTACCGTCACCGGCCAGCACGGCGGTATGCAGGGACTGGTAATTGTTCTCCTTGGGGCGGGAAATATAGTCATCGTATTCATCATGGATCGGCTGCCAGATCTGATGCACGATGCCGAGCACCGCGTAGCAGTCCCGCACTTCATCGACCAGTACCCGCATGGCGCGAACGTCGTAGACCTCCGAAAAGTCGATTTTCTTGGAGCGCATCTTGCTGTAGATGCTGTAGATATGCTTGGGGCGACCCTGGATTTCAGCCTGAATACCGACCGCTACCAGTTCATCGCGCAGGCGCTCGATGGCGTTCCGGATGAATTCCTCGCGCTCGAATCGGCGTTCATCGAGCATCCTGGCGATGCGCCTGTAGGTTTCCGGCTCAAGGAAGCGGAAAGACAAATCTTCCAGTTCCCACTTGAGTTGCCAGACTCCCAGGCGATTGGCGAGCGGCGCGTAGATGTCCAAGGCCTCACGCGCCTCGTGCCGCCGCCGCTCATCCGGCGTATCGGCGAAATAGCGCAAGGTCTGTGTGCGCGAAGCCAGGCGCAGCAACACGACGCGAATGTCTTCGACCATCGCCAGCAGCATCTTGCGCAGGGTTTCGGTCTGAACGTGAACCTCCGGCGCAGAAGCCACGGAAGCGGTCTGGGTGACTATCCGCAGACTGTTGAGTTTGCGCTGCCCTGCCACCAATCTGGCGACATGTGGCCCGAAATCAGCTTCGATCTGGTCATGCGCGCCCTTGACAAATTCCTCGATGGAAAACAGCAGCGCGGCAATACGGGCATCCACGTCCAACCGTAGCGATGAGACGATCAGCGCGCAGCCAAGTGCATGCGTCCATACCGATTCCCCGGTTCCGAGCATATGATCCGCGTAAGTCTCTCTGGCAAACGCGAGCGCACGCTCGATGGCGGCTCGCTCCTCCTGGGTCATCCCTTCGGCAAGCAAGTCAATGGGGGGCGCGACCGCATCGCGGTTAACGGCATGTTTGACGGAAACCATATCCGCAATTATCCCATAAGGTTTCGTATCATCTCTTGTCTTTTTCCACTGCCCCGGTACAGACAAATATGCTCGACAAACTGAAACGTTGGCTGGCCCTGCCCGGCGGGCATGGCGCACCCGTGCCCGCCGAACTGTGGGCGCGCGTCGAAGCGCGCCTGCCTTTCCTCGACTGGCTCCCCTTTGAGGCGCGCGCCCGGCTGCGTACTCTAAGTGAAGACTTCCTGACGGAAAAAGAGTTCTATGGCGCGCGCGACCTGCAGCTCGACGACGACATCATGCTCACGATAGCCGCACAGGCTTGCCTGCCCATCCTCAACCATCGGGGCTTAGCCGCCTATCGCGGTTGGGTCGGCATCGTAGTGTATCCGGGCGATTTCGTCGTTCCACAACAAATCATGGACGAAACCGGCGTAGTGCACGAATACGAAGAAATCCTCCTCGGCGAAGCCCGCGCGGACGGACCGGTGCTGCTGTCCTGGTTCAACGACGGCTCGCCTCCCGGCGTCAACGTCGTCATCCACGAATTCGCCCACAAGCTCGACATGGCAGGCGGTAACGCCGATGGCTGCCCTGCCTTGCCGCCTGGGATGTCCCGAAAAGCCTGGGCGAAAACGTTCTCTGCCGCTTATGAACGTCTCTGCCGATTGGAAGAGGCCGGGATCGAAACCATCCTCGACCCCTACGCCACGACCAGCCCCGGCGAATTTTTCGCCGTTGCCTCCGAAGCCTTTTTCGAGGCTCCCATGAGCCTGCGCGCCGATTTTCCCGCCGTCTACGCGCAACTGACCGCCTTCTACGGGCTGGACACCGCCACGGGCGAAGAAAAACTGCGAGGTACGCGCCTTGCCGTCTGAGCCGTTGCCCTTCACGGCCCGCCGCGTTTATAATGCGCCTCCTTTTTGGATCACGGCGCGATAGCAAAGCGGTTATGCACCGGATTGCAAATCCGTGTAGGTCGGTTCGACTCCGGCTCGCGCCTCCA
>JGI24705J35276_12237565_pt1 | contig 11850 bp, 15 predicted proteins | sample TergutNt197P4_FD_35276 | JGI IMG/M metagenome (IMG submission 35276)
GCGGATGCCAGGGCATGGTCTGCCCATCAGTTCGCTCGGTTGATGGCCGCCGCCATGCAGGCCGCGCCAAACCCGTTGTCGATGTTGACCACTGCCAGACCGGGCGAACAACTGTTGAGCATGCCGAGCAGGGCGGCATATCCCCCGGCGCCGGCGCCGTAGCCGATGCTGGTCGGCACGCCGATCACCGGCGAGGCGGTCAATCCGGCGACCACCGAGGGCAGGGCGCCCTCCATGCCGGCGGCGACAATGACCACCCGGGCCTGCTGCAGCAGATCGACATGGGCCAGAATGCGGTGGATGCCGGCCACCCCCACATCACAGAGGGTTGCCACTTCATGGCCGAACCATTGCAGGGTGATCCGCGCCTCTTCCGCCACCGCCAGATCCGAGGTGCCGGCGGTGACGATCACCACGGTCCCCTGGCCGCTGCCAGCCGGAATATACTGATCGTTGCCGGTCAGAATGCGGGCGGTCGGGTGAAAGGTCAACTGCGGCAGTTGTTGGCGGATCAGCTCGGCCTTTTCCGGGGCCACCCGGGTGGCCAGTACCACTGTCGAGGAGGCCAGCATGGCGCCTAAGATCTCTATCAACTGGGTGGGGGTCTTGGTCGCGCCAAAGACCACTTCGGGCTGGCTGGTTCTTAAGAGACGATGGTGATCGATCCGGGCCGATTCCAAGACTTCGACCGGCCAATGACGGAGTCGTTGCAGGGCCTCGGCCACCTTGACCTCGCCGCTGCCGACCTGCTGTAACAAGGTGGTAAGCAATTGTTCATTCATGGAAATTTGCTCCTTAAGCTTGCGGGCTGGACTCTACCACGCCCCTGCCCCCGCGTAAACAGTTTACGCTGTGCGCCTGTTCTGTTAAAGTTAGGTTCTTTTGTCTTGCCAACAAATAAAAAATGACCGGCAGCCGGAGACCCATCCATGGCCAACGACCATTTGCCCCCCTTTCTGCGGGCGCTGTTGCACCGCGATTGCTACGATCATCCCGCAACAGATATTAAATTAGTCCAAACCCACATATCTCAGGTGATCCTGGCCGGTGATTATGTCTATAAATTCAAGAAACCGGTGAATTTCGGGTTTCTTGATTTTTCGGACCTCGCCAAGCGGCGGGCCTGCTGCGAGCAGGAACTTCTGCTTAACCGCCGGCTCTGTCCTGAAATCTATCTCGGCATGGTGACGGTCACCGCCGAATCGGACGGCACCTTTGTCTTCAACGGTTCCGGCCCGGTGGTGGAGTACGGGGTTAAAATGGCGCGCATGCCTGAAGATCGGATGATGGTCCACTTGATTGGCAAAGGCCTGTTGCACGCCGACCATATCGACGCCCTGGTCGCCGTGCTGGCCGATTTTTATCAGCGGGCGGAAAACGGCCCGGAGATCGCCCGGTTCGGCACCGCGGCAGCGGTGGCGGTCAATGTTCTGGAAAATTTCGATCAGACCCGGCCTTTCATCGGCCAAGGCGGACTGGACCGTACTCAATTCGAGACCATAGTCGATTTTGCCCGCACCTTTCTTGCCCGCGAGGCGTGTTTTAAGCAAAGGGTCGAAGGCGGCTTTATCCGCGACTGTCATGGCGATCTCTATTCCGCCAATATCTGTCTGGCTGACCGGGTCCATATCTACGACTGCATCGAATTCAATCAGCGCTTCCGCTATTGCGATGTGGCCAGCGATGTGGCCTTTCTGGTGATGGATCTGGAGTATCACGGGCTGGATCAGTTGGCCGGCCGCTTTGTTGATCGTTTCATCCAGGCGACCGCTGACCACGGCCTGCCGGGCATGCTCAATTTCTACAAATGCTACCGGGCCTATGTGCGGGGCAAAATTGGCCTGTTCACCGCCGCTGATCCGGCGGTCGATCCCGCGGTCCGGACCGCCAATCTTGAGCAGGCGGCCAAATACTTCCGCCTGGCCCAGCGCTATGCCGCTTGCTGAGAGTCATCTGGGGCCGCACTGGGCCGGAAAAACCATCGTGGTCTTCTTCGGCATGACCGCCTCGGGCAAGTCAACCTTGAGCCAAGCCTGGGCGGAGCAACACCATGCCCCCTATTACAATACCGACCGGATTCGCAAAGAGTTGGCGGGGTTACGGGCGCAAGCCAAGCGGCCGGATGCGGTGGGGCACGGGATTTACAGCCAGGCCTGCACCGATAAGACCTATCAGGCCATGCTTGATCGGGCCAGGGGTGATTTCACCGCCGGGGAGCCTTTGGTGGTGCTGGATGGTTCGTACGCCAGGCGGGTGGATCGGGATCGGGTCAGAACCATGGCTCAGGCCGCAGGGGCGCGGAGCCTTTTTTTGTTTTGCAACTGCGGCGAGGAGGAGGTGCGGCGGCGATTGTCACTGCGGGACCGTGATCCAGAGGCGGTCTCCGATGGGCGCTGGGAGATCTATGTGCACCAGCAACAAACATTTGAATTGCCGCAGATGCAAGCCGGTGAAGACGATTGCCAGCCCCTGGACACCGAACAGCCGGTGGAGACGCTGCTGCAAAAGCTGGCGGACCAACTTGGCAGCGGTGCTGACCCTTCTTAGTTAAGCGTTTGCCCGCTCAGGCTGATTGCCGCCCCGGGTTTGCTGGATACGTTCCTCCGGCTTATTCGTTACCGGTATATTCGTCCGGCGCATTTCCTGCCGCTTCGCCAGCTTCCATCGCCGCTTTCTTGGCATCTTTTGCCTCCTGCCGATCCGATGGCGCCTGGGTCATGAATTCCGGCAGCCAACGGTTCATGCCCCAGGCCGGCCTGTTGCCCGCTTCCAGAGAATCAAGCAACTCTTGAGCCTTGGGGGCCAGATCCGAATCAGGATGCCTGGCCAGCATATATTTGAGCCGGTGCTTGGCCTCGTCGTAGCGGGCGGCCCGGACGTAAAAAACAGCGACCATGTATTCGTGGTTGACGAGGAACTCTTTGGCGTCCTTGATCCTGGTCTTCGCTTCTTTGGCGTAGGGGGATTGGGGATAGGCGTTGATCAGGCGGGTGAAGGATTTGATCGCCTCCTGCGGACCGGAGATATCTCGATCAATGCGGTCGGAGCGGTTGTAGCCGCACATGCCGATCTGGAACAGGACATAGGGGATGGCCTCGTTGGTGGGGTGGCGTTCCTCAAAGGATTTGTACAGCACCTTGGCCTCGGTGTAGTCCTTGTTGTAATAGTAGGCGTCGGCGGATTTCAGTTCAGCCAGCATGGCTTGGGAACTGAACGGGTGCTCGTCGAGGATGATCTTGAAGTGCTTGTTGGCGGCCTTGTAGTCGCCGGTATTGTAGGCGTCCATTCCCAAGACGATCAACTCCTCGGGTGGTTTCGACTTCGGCTCCTCTTCTTCATCCCCTAAGGTGAGTTTGTTGAACATCGAGCAGCCATACTGGGCGAGGGCCGTGGCCAGGAGCAAAACCAAGAGAAGACGCTTGAAGCCAGAGGAGGACGATGCGTTCCGGGACATGGGCAATCCTTTATTCGCTGCGGTTGTGGGAGTTATCCGGGGCCTTGTTGCCGAGATAATGCTCGACTGAGAGTTCGGCGACCGCGCCTTCACCGGCGGCATTGATAATCTGCCGGGATCGTTTGGAGCGAATGTCGCCGGCGGCAAAGACACCAGGGATGGAGGTGGCCATTTCTTCATCGGTGATGACGAAGCCGCCCTTGTCGGTTTGCAAGGAATTGGCGAGCAACAGCTCATTGTTCGGGGTGATGCCGATCAGCACGAACAGGCCGGTGACTTTGAGGAGTGCTTCGTCGCCGTGGTGGTCCCTGAGCAGCAGGCCGTCGACTCCGTGCTTGTCTCCCCGGACTTCAAGCACCTCGGTGTTCCAGATGAAATCAATTTTTGGGTTGGCAAAGGCCTTTTCCTGCAGAATTTTGGAGGCACGCAGTTCGCCCCGCCGATGGATGATTGTGACTTTTTGAGCAAATTTGGTCAGGTGCAGTCCATCCTGAATGGCGGTGTTGCCGCCCCCGACCACGGCGATGTTTTGGTTGCGGTAAAAGGGGCCGTCGCAGGTGGCACAAAAGGAAACACCCCGACCGGTGAATTCGTATTCGCCGGGAATGTCCAGTTTGCGCGGCCTGGCACCGGTACAGAGAATAACGGTGGTGGCGGTGAGCACTTCGCCGTTTTCCAGGGTGATGGATTTAATTTCACCGGCCAGGTCCAAGGAGGCAATGGTGGCGGACTTTTTCGCCAGGCCAAAGCGATCGGCATGGGCGGCCATCTTGTCCATCAGGTCAAAGCCTGACAGCCCCTCGATGAAACCCGGGTAATTGTCGACCCAGTCTGTGGCCAGCACCTGGCCGCCGGTGGCTCCCTTTTCAACGAGCAGCACCTTGAGACGGTCACGGGCGGCATACAGGCCGGCGGTTAAACCCGCTGGTCCGCCACCGACAATGATCAGTTGATACTGGGCCTGCTGCATGGAAGGTGCCGCCAAAAAGACGGCACGGTTTTTCGCGTAATGCAAAAAACCGTGCCAAAACGATAGGGAATCAAAGGGCTTTCTTGATGAGATCCTGGAGTTGCGACTTGCCGACCGCGCCGGTGATCTGATCGACCACCTCGCCGCCTTTGAAGAGGATGAGGGTGGGGATGGCCCGGATGCCGAACCGACCGGGGGTGGCGGGGTTGTCGTCCACATTCATCTTGGCGATGATAACCTTGCCATCGAATTCCGCTGCCAGTTCGTCGATCACCGGGCCGATGGCCTTACACGGGCCGCACCAAGGTGCCCAGAAATCGACGAGACAGGGGAGGGTATTGCTGATGATTGTAGTATCAAATTCGCTATCAGAAATATGGATGACCTTGTCGCTTGCCATCGTTTCTCTCCTTGTGAGTAGCCGTCGCAGGGCTTAGGTAAAAAGCGATAAATTTTAGATGGTTATCCGGTGATGCTTTGCAACGGCTGACATAATACCTTGCGGACCCCATGGTGACAAGAGAAAATTGATCCCGGGCGGGTGCCTGGGCCCGGAGTCTAAGTCGTTTTCGTTTTGACAGGGGAAAAAAAGCCATGCTATAAAGGACAGCCGAGCTATTGGCGCCACTGCCCAAACCTTATACCCAGTGAGAGTTAGATGAAGACCGAAGCATCTGCCCAACTGTTCTCCCAAGCGAAAACACGTATCCCAGGGGGCGTTAATTCGCCGGTCAGGGCCTGCCGTTCGGTGGGCTGCGATCCCCTGTTCGTGGCCAAGGCCTCGGGATGCACGATCACCGACGTTGATGGCAATGTCTTCCTTGATTTTGTAGGTTCCTGGGGGCCGATGATCATCGGCCACGCCCATCCGGAGGTGTTGGAGGCGATCCGCCGGACCGCGATGGATGGCACCAGTTTCGGCGCGCCCTCGCCGTTGGAGGTGGATCTGGCGGCTCAGATTTGCGCGGCAGTGCCCTCGATCGACATGGTCCGTCTGGTCAACTCCGGCACCGAGGCAACCATGAGCGCGGTCCGACTGGCCAGGGGGTATACCGGCCGCAAGGTGGTGGTTAAATTCGATGGCTGCTACCACGGGCATGCCGATTCCTTCCTGGTGAAGGCGGGCTCGGGGGTGATTACCCTCGGGATTCCAGGAAGTCCGGGTGTGCCCGATGATATCGTTCGCAATACCGTGTCCATTCCCTACAACGATGTGGTGATCCTGGAGCAGACCCTGCGTGATCCTAGCCTTGACATCGCCTGCGTGATTGTCGAGCCCGTGGCCGGCAATATGGGAGTAGTGGCGCCGCAGCCCGGTTTTCTGCGGGTCTTGCGGGAGTTGACCAGCGAACTCGGGATCGTGCTGATTTTCGACGAGGTCATTACCGGGTTCCGCTTGGCCTTGGGTGGGGCCCAGGAACGGTTCGGCATCCTCCCCGACCTGACTTGCTTAGGCAAGATCATTGGCGGTGGTCTGCCGGTGGGAGCCTATGGCGGCAAGCGGGAAATCATGTCAATGGTCGCGCCCGACGGGCCGGTCTACCAGGCCGGGACCCTGTCCGGCAATCCTTTGGCCATGGCAGCGGGACTGGCAATGCTCCAGGTGGTTCGGCGGCCCGGTTTTTATGAGGAGCTGGAGGAAAAAAGCGCCTGGTTTGGCGCTGAACTGGAAAAAATCGCGGCCAGGTCAAGGGTGCCCACCACCTTAAACCGGGTTGGCTCCATGCTGACCTGTTTTTTTACCGCGGATCCGGTGGTCGATTTCACCTCGGCCCTGCGTGCCGATACCGGTTTGTACGGACGCTACTTTCGCCAGATGCTCGCCGGTGGGATATGGCTGGCGCCATCCCAGTTTGAAGCCGCATTTGTCTCGGCCGCCCATGATCGGCAATGCCTGCAAAAGGCCTTGGACATGACTGAATCGTTATTCAAAAAATTGATGGATTAATTAAAAAAATATTGCGTTTGCCGAAGGCGCGTGCTACCTGTAGCTGCTGTTACGGTCCGGCTGAGGGAGGCTGAAAATCACCATGGCGGATGACCGCAGGGAAATGTTCAGGCAGTTGGCGGTCTACAGTCAGGCAGGCATGAGCTTTGTTTTTTCCATCCTGATTGGCTTCGGCATGGGCTGGGCGCTTGACAACAAGGTGTTTGCAGGAAAAACAGCGCCGTATCTGACTTTTATTTTTTTGGGATTCGGGATTGCGGCCGGATTCAAGGGCCTCTGGGAATTGACCAGGAAAATAGAAGATGGGTGAGCAGGGAAATGGCGCTGGCCAGACGCTCGACCAGATAGACGACCTGATGATCGTGCGCAAGGTGACTGTGGCTAGCATGGTGCTGCTGGTGGTGCTGGTGGCGGGCGGTTATTTGCTGCAAGGATGGGTTTTTGCCCGTTCCATGCTGGTTGGCGGCTTGCTGGTCAACGGCAGTTTCTGGCTGATGCAGAAGGATACGCGCCGATTGCTGCGGCGAATCGGAGAGGTCGGCGGCGATGGAGTGCTCAACATCGAGAAGACCCGCTTTCTGCTCAGATCTTTCGGGCGGCTGGTGGTGGTGGGTTTATTGTTATTTGTGCTGGCCTCATGGATGCCGATCGATCCGATCGGGCTGGTCGTGGGGTTTGCAACGGTGATGGTCAGTGTGGTGATTATCGGCTTGGGTGCAGGACGCCGCTGGTTGCCGGATAAAGTGTGAGGAGAAACAGGCTATGGAACATCCGATACTATTTATTTCGTTGATTCTTGAAGCATTGGGTTTGCCGGTCCCCCATACCCCGGTGGGCGCGACCATGCTGGAGAAGATCTGCGAACCCTACATGACCTATACCTGGATGGTCATGGCTTTTCTCATTATCGTGCCCAAGTTGACCATGGGCAAACTGGAGATGGTGCCGGGCAGCGGCCAGAATTTCTGGGAAGTGATGGTTGGCGGCCTGATGGATTTCTGCTCCGAGAATCTGGGGGAGAAGGGCGCCAAAATGCTGTTCCCGATGATGGCCACCTTTTTCTTCTATATCATCATTGCCAATATGATCGGGCTCATTCCCGGATTCATGTCGCCCACCTCCAGCCTCAATATCACCCTGGCGATGACCATCATTGTCTGGGTGACGCACCACGTGCTCGGATTCAGATACCACGGGCTCCATTATTACAAACATTTCATGGGGCCGAATAAGTGGTTGGCGCCTTTCATGTTCCTTTTGGAGGTGATCAGCAACTTTGCCCGGTTGATCTCGCTCTCCATGCGTCTTTTCGGCAACATCCTTGCCAAAGAGGTTCTGCTCGGCGTGCTCTTCATGCTGGCCGGCGCCTTCTTTGCGCCGTTGCCCATCCTCTGCCTGGGTGTGTTGGTCTCAGTTATCCAGGCGGTGGTTTTTGTCCTGCTCTCCCTCCTCTATTGTGCGGGAGCGATGGAGCATGCCCATTAAATAGCTTTTGACAGTTCCGTTCAACGGAGAAGAAGGCCAACTTTTATATAACTTTTTGAGTAGGGAGGAACACAACAATGGACAAACTTAGTCTTGCTCTGATTTGTATCGGCGCGGCTCTCAGCATCGGCCTTGCAGGTTTTGGCGCTGGCATTGGTATGGGTAACGGTCTGCGTGGCGCTTGCGACGGCGTTGCCCGCAATCCGGAAGCAAAGGGCGCGATCACCACCACCATGATCCTTGGTATGGCCCTGTGCGAGTCCATCGCCATTTACGGTCTGGTTATCGCCTTCATCCTGCTGTATGCCAACCCCTTCAAGGCGGCGCTCGGTCTGTAATCTTTTTTATCGAACGATCGGCGGGAGCTTCCCGATCAAGGGCTGCGGTATTGCCGTAGCCCTTTTTTTTATGCTGCGCCCAGCACGGATGCAGCTCTGGATTCGTTTCACTCGCAATGACGTCGGCCAGGCATTTCATTGTGGCGTCATTGCGAGGAGCATTGTTCCAATCCAGAAATGCAGTTGATTAAATCAAAATTGCTCTAGCCATCGTTTGCCGGAGCGTTTTTCGTTCACTCTGCCGATTGCTCCGCTGCCCCATGTCCGACTGCATGATCAACCCTGTCAGGGGCCCGAAAGATCCGCAACTGCCTCCTCTCGGTATCTTGGCGGTCAATCCCGCCGACACTACCGGTTTTGTCCCGCTTGCCCGCCACCATGGCCTAAGGCGGCATGGACTCTTCCATGCAGAGTTGTTGGCCAATGACTCTTTTTTTCTGGCCGGGCCGGCGGTCGGTGCGCCCATGGCCGCTATCTGCCTGGAGAAATTGATCGTACTGGGGGCGCGCCGGATTGTTGTCTACGGCTGGTGCGGATCGCTCCACCCGACCCTTGCCACTGGCGAGCTGTTTATCCCCTCCGGAGGAGTGAGCGAAGAAGGGACCAGTTGCCACTATCCGCAGCCGGCTGCAAGCAATGATGGCTCCCTGCACCCTCTGCTCGTCACCGCCTTGGCCGCGTCAGATGGTTTTCCCCAACTCAAACAGGGGATGATCTGGACCACTGATGCGGTATACCGGGAAACTCGGGAGAAGGTCGAGCGCTACAGGGTCCAGGGCATCCTGGCCGTTGATATGGAGTATACCGCCTTGCGGGCGGTGGCTGCCTTTCGGCAAGTCGACCTGGCCGCGGTGATGCTGGTCTCCGATGAGTTGTTTCATCGCTCCTGGTCGCCGCAAATGCACCGCAAACGCTTTCAAAACCAGTCCCGGCAAATACTCGCAAGCCTCTGTTCTCTCATTCAAGATGGCAAGATCGCATGAAAACCTTGTACATGGTCAGCTTGGGCTGTCCCAAAAATCTTGTTGATTCCGAGGTGATGCTCGCCGATTTCGAGCAAGCCGGCTATACCGTGGTACAGGACGGGGAGCAGGCCGCGGTCATGGTGGTCAACACCTGCGGCTTCATCCGCCCTGCAGTGGAAGAGGCCATTGATACGATTCTTGAGCTGGCGGCCTTCAAGGAAATCAATCCGGACCAGCGGTTGGTGGTCACCGGTTGTATGGTGCAACGCTACGGCGCGGAACTCATCGCCGAGCTGCCCGAGGTCGATCTCTTTGTCGGTCTCGACGATTTCCCGCGGATCAGCGAACTGGTCGACGGTTTAGGCGCTACGCCCCGCATCGTCACCCGTCCCGGCCTTGCCTCCTATCTGATGGATCACCGTGTGGGGCGCCGGATTGCCACCCCGCCGTTCAGGGCCTATTTGAAGATAACCGAAGGTTGTGACAATCGGTGTGCCTACTGCATGATTCCCTCGATCCGCGGACGATTGCGCAGCCGGACCATCGCCGATCTGACTGCCGAGGCCATCCGCCTCGAGCAAGCGGGTGTCCGCGAGCTTTCCTTGATCGCCCAGGATCTGACCGCCTACGGCCGCGACCTCGGCCAGCCGAAGACCTTGACCTGCCTGCTCCGGGAACTGCTGGCAAAAACCAGCATCCCTTGGGTACGCCTGCTCTATCTCTATCCATCCGGCATAACCGACGAACTCCTGGATCTCATGGCAAGGCAGCCGCGTCTTCTCCCCTATCTCGACATCCCCTTTCAGCACGTCAGTGACCGCATGCTGGCGGCGATGAACCGTCACTATCGCCATGGGGTGCTGGATGACCTGGCCCGCCGGATCCGTACCCAGGTGCCGACCTGCGCCATCCGCACCACCATGCTGGTTGGTTTTCCCGGCGAAACCGATGACGATGTGACGGAATTGATCGATTCATTGCACGCCTGGCAACTCGACCATGTCGGGGTTTTCCAGTACCAGGACGAAGACGGCAGCCCGGCGGCCCAGTTGCCGGACAAGGTGGCGGACGAGGAGAAAGAATCTCGCTATCAGCGGGTGATGGCGGCCCAGGCCCTGATCAGTGAACAGCGGCAGCGGCGGTATGTGGGGCGGCTTGAGCCAGTGCTGATCGAAGGGGTCAGTGAGGAGAGCGATTTGCTCCTGGAAGGCAGGACAAGGTTTCAGGCCCCTGAAATCGATGGGTGCGTTTATATCACTTCAGGACAGGTCAACCCCGGCGATATCGTCATGGTTCGTATTACAGAGGCACACACCTATGATCTGGTCGGCGAGGTCATCGACGGCCAGGAGGATGGGTAAGTGGAAACGGGCGGGGCTACTTGAGGTGTTTATTGACCTGTTCCCGCAGATCCTTGCCAACCTTGAAGAAAGGGAGTCTTTTGGGCTTCACTTTGATCTTCTCTCCGGTCTTGGGGTTGCGACCGGTATACGAAGCGTACTCTTTGACGACAAAGCTGCCAAATCCGCGAATTTCTATTGATTCGCCCCGAGCCAGCGCGTCACTCATGGTTTCGATGATGGTGTTGGTGATTGAGGCGGCCTCGCGGATAGGAAGATTCATCGCTTCGGCGAGAGCTTCAATCAATTCCGATTTGTTCATTCCGTTTTCCCCCAGTATCCTCTGCACTCGATGTACAATACCCGCTTTTTCCCCTTTGAAGATGGGGTTGCTGCTTCTGTCTTTATAAAAAGAGTTGATTTTAAAGTGTTATTGTAAATTTAATCAGTTATGTTTTTGATTGTAAAGGGGATTTCGTACTAAAAATTTTTTTTAGCTCATCCGCTGACAAAACCCTGAATTTTCCAAGGGCAAGTGAGCCCAGCGATAGTCGACCGTACGCCGTTCTTTTCAAATGCAAGACCCGATGGCCGATGGCCTGAAACATCTTGCGGACCTGCCGTTTTTTGCCTTCGTGGATGGTGATTTCTATCAGGCTTGCCCCTGCATGCCGTTGCAGGACCCGCACCCGGGCAGGCTGGGTTTTGATGCCGTCGACCATGATTCCTTGCGCAAGAAGGGCGAGTTTTTCTTTTGCGGGAAAACCTGACACCAGGGCCTCATAGGTTTTGTTGACCTCGAAGCGAGGATGGAGAATGCGGTTGGCCAGGTTGCCATCGTTGGTCATGAGCAGCGCCCCCTCGGTGTCGAGATCCAATCTGCCCACCGGGAAAAGCCGCTCCGTGATCCCGGTGAGGAGATCGGAGACCATGGGCCGGCCCTGGGGGTCGGCGAGGGTGGTGACATAACCTGCCGGCTTATTGAGCAGTACGTATATTTTTTCTTCAAAGACGATCGGTTTGCCGTCACAGGTGATCCGGTCGCGGCCGGGGTCGGCCCTGCACCCCATTTCCACCACCACCTGATCATTGATCTGGATCCTGCCGGCGCGGATCAACTGCTCGGCTTGTCTTCTTGAGGCAATGCCGGCCTTGGCAAGAATTTTCTGCAGCCGCTCTTCCATGGTGGCGATACGATTGATTGTCGGTGCGGGTTGGTCCCTGTCAGCGGTAGCCAGCGGGCAGGATGGTGGCGATCTTTTCGTCCACCAACTGCCTGGTGGCCGGATCAACCTCAAGCACTTCGGTGTACCAGGGCTTCATCCGGCAGTCGAAGACGATGGGCGGCTG
>JGI24705J35276_12237564_pt1 | contig 11844 bp, 11 predicted proteins | sample TergutNt197P4_FD_35276 | JGI IMG/M metagenome (IMG submission 35276)
ACTTCTTGTCCAATGCGCGGGATGTGCATGCTGCCGTAGTTGGCGCCGGCCCAGACCTGGCTGACCCGGATCCAGCAACTGGAGTTCTCATCCCTGGGGCCGTGCCGGTCCCAGAAGAAGTGGACTTTGACCCGGCCATACTTGTCGGTGTAGATTTCCTCGCCCGCCGGGCCGGTGACGACGGCTGTTTGCGGGCCGGTGGTGTGAGGTTTGGGCGTTTCGCACTGGCTGCGCCAGGGCACGGTGCTGGGCACGGCATCAACGCTGACGCGGTAGGTGGCGGGAGTGTCGCTCCTGCCGCCACCGCTGCGGCGCACGTTCTCGGTAAATTTGTAGGTCGCCCCGGTGATGAGGTAGCGTTGGTTCTGGTCGGCGCGGGGGTACTTGCTCAGGTTGAACAGGTAGCCGGGCGCCAGGTTGCGGGCGTTGCCGGTGCCGCGGATGGTTTCGCGCTCGGCCTTTTGCTGTTCGATGCGCACACGTGCGTAGTTGTTGCCATCGCCCATTTCGGTGTAGCCGCCGGGCCAGTGGAAGATTTCCCAGGAGTCCTGGCTGTGGCCTGCGGGCTGCGCCTGGTGGGTATCGAGCAAGGCGCGGGGTTTTTTGAAGTCGTAGTCGTCGGCGGCAAATTTGCCGCTGGCAATGTCCTGCGTGGCGTTCCAGCCGTCGATGAAGTCTTCGTCATGGACGTGAGCTGCGCGGTTGCCGGGGTAGTAAGGGATGGTGCCGGGGCCGGCGGGCAGCGGGCCGTGGCCGCCGATGTCGTCGGCCAGTATCATTTTGTGGCTGCCCATTTGGTGTTCAAAATAGTAATAGGCGCCTTCGTGTTCAAGCAACCGGCTGATAAAACTGAAATCAGTTTCATCGTATTGGACAATATAATCCCAAGTGCGGTAGGAGTTGGAGAGTTTGTTTTGAACGATGAAACCGTAAGGGGCCAACACTTCCTGAACAATGTCGGGCACAGTTTTGAACTGAAATATCTTGAAGTCGGAGCGGCGCTGGGTCAGCCACAGCCAGGGTTGCAAGACAGCTTGGTAGCTGTAGAAGTCGCCGTCACGGCCAGCAAACTGGAAAGCGACGACTTGGCCTGAGAGGTAGCGTTTGCCGCCTCCGCCAACCTCAGTGGTGAGGTCGATTTCCACCGTCAGATCGGTGCCGAGCAAACTCTTGGGGTCGATGCTGTCGCTTTCGGCGAGCAAGTTCAGGTCAAATTTGAACAGCTTGCCCATCTGCTCACGGCCCGTCAGCGATCGAAACTGCAACTGCTCACCCAGCGCGCTGTGGGCTATGAACGTGCGGGACATGGGAGTCTCCTTGATGGCAGGTGGAAGTTGGTGCTGAACGAGCGGCATCATACAAGAAAGATAGCGGCGCTTTCCTCGCACATGCTCACGACCGTAAATCTTTCGATCCTGCCATTCATCCAAGGGCAGCCCAATTCGATGCGCTGCTGCCTGATGCCGGCCAGACGCAATCCCGTTCGGAAGACCTTGCCCGTGAAGATGTGCTCGTTGTGCTGAGCACAACCTCGGGTTTGCGATAGCCAAGAGCACTTGGGCGGCACAACGAGCCGTCCCAACAATTGCGTGGATGTGTTTGCTTCTGCATGGCAGTAGAATTGGGCTTGCCATGACATATTCAGCAGCCCAAGAAAAATGGAAGCGTTTGGGTTGGACAGGGGCAACCCAGCCCCTCATGCCATCCTGCGCGGACTTCGAAAGCTGGATGCGCAAGACCTGCATTCGCTGCTGGCCCCAATAGCTACATCCTCTACCTTACCCCTACCCATCACAGGAGACGCGCACGTGGCACTCGCTTATTGCCGCCGCCCAGGCTCAATGGGCACTGAAGAGCCAGAATGGCGTAATGAAGAAAACTGCGCCGTTGCTCGCAAACTTACGCAGAACGAAATTTATTATGCAGAGCGTATATTTAAAAATGGCATTGATTACAATGAAGTCATAATACACAACGAGCCAATTTTTCCGTTTCAAGGGAGGCAGGCTGTAACGCCTAACGGACAAATTTATTTTCCTACAAACGAGTATCTACCGGATTTCGGATTGGGCAAGGATGACGATGTGAGCTGGTTTATTCACGAAATGATGCACGTCTGGCAGTATCAAATGGGATATCCGGTCAAGCTGAATTATATTTTTGGGCCACATAATTACGATTACGAATTGGATGCAACAAAAACTCTTGCGGATTATAATCTGGAGCAGCAAGGGGATATCATTGCAGATTATTTTTACATGAAAATACTTGGATGGCAGCAGGCGCTCCGCATGACGAAATACAACAGAAATGATTTGCCTTTATATGAAAAAGTATTGGGCAAGTTCCTCGTTGACCCCAAGGATAAATCCAGCTTGCCAAAATCAGATAAAGCAAAGAAGGAAAAGGCAAAAAATATCCAGAAAAATTTATACAATGATTAATATGACCTTCCAGCCGCACACTGTCCACGCAACCCAAGGTTTGTTTGTATTTTATACTCAATAAAATGTTGAGATTGTTTCTCATTATTATTTTCTGTGGATTTTGTGCCAATGCGGGCGCCGTATCCAGAATGGGGGAGGCTGAGGTACGCATCCAGGATGGCGTGGTCTGTTTTACAATCACGCATGAAGAATTTCAACGTGGATATGGGAAAATGACTCAGTATGGATATGATGTTAATGAAAAATCCGAGTATGGGTGGAAAAGAATATGGGGATACTATAACAAACCAATTCCTTTCAAAGACGGGGACTGTTTGCCTTATGGCGTTTTGCCGGAAAGCGCCTTTCTTGGTGACGATAAATCAGCCGGAATAAAATTGACAAAAACCGCTCCCGAATTGCATGCAAATATCCTTTACTCCGTGTATGTCTCTGCAAAGACGAATATATCAACCGATCCGACGTTTGCATATCATGTTAAATTCTGTTTGCAAAGAGAGAACGACGCTATCGTTGTTATTGAAAAAACACGGGAAGCGAAATCATGCGAGCAGGGCAAGGGGGAAATTTTGCATTTGGATCTGCACTCAGCAGTGGGTAGCGGGCAGGCAGCCATTCCCGCCGCTGAGCGCGAGGTGCTGATCGCTCTGTACAACGGAACGGACGGCGATAACTGGGCCAACAGTACCAACTGGAAAGTGGCGCCGCTGGCGACCGATGGTTTCAGCGCCGTCGGCACCGAATGTACTTGGCGGGGTATCGTCTGCGCTGGAGCGGCGGGGGCGGAACAGATCACTGAAATCAATCTTCCCAAAAACCACCTCGTCGGCGCTTTGCCATCGACACTGAACCGGCTAACGGCGCTCAAGCACATTGTCGTCAGTCTCAATGATTTTACCGGTAGCAGCATTCCACCGCTGGCCGGTCTGACGGCATTGAAATCATTCACGGCTATCAGCAGCAATCTCACGGGACCCATTCCACCGCTGACCGAGTTGGCGGCGTTGCGGTACTTCTGGGTCGGCAACAACCAACTCAACGGTAGCATTCCTTCGTTAGCCGGGCTGACGGCGCTGGAAGATTTTGATGTTGGACAAAATCGGCTTACCGGCAACATCCCTGCGCTAACCGGGTTGATGGCATTGGAAAGTTTTGATGTTGGCGGAAACCGTCTTACCGGCAGCATTCCTTCGCTGACCGGGTTGTTGGAGTTGAGTAGGTTTTCTGTTTACGGCAATCAACTCACCGGCAGTATTCCTTTGCTGACCGGACTACCGAAATTGCGCGTATTCAGTGTCAACAACAACCAGCTCACAGGCAGTATTCCTTCTCTAGCCGAGCTGACGGCCTTGCAAAGCTTTTGCGTTCGTGACAACCAACTCACGGGCGCCGTGCCTGCCGCGCCTGCCAAGCTGGACCCATACCAATCGTGCCTGTGCCCTAACAACCTGAGCACACCTTCGCCCACCGACTTGGCATGGAACTCGGCAACTGATGAGAAGGATTGGCACAGGAAATGCACGGCAATGCCTACCGCCACCATGGACAGCAACAGGTAGCGCTGGTTTTGGTCGGCGCGGGGGGATTGGGCAGGTAGCGATGTTCGCGTCTGGCTGGTTCAACCTAAAAACGGCAGTTGGTTGTCAGGATTGCCAGTTGCAACGCGGCGCCTTCAGCCGTTGCTTTTGTTGGGAGGCAGGGCCGTCATGACATCCTTGACCATGAAATTCACGAGCGTGGCCGAGACGCCCACGATCTTGGCAATTTCACGCTGGGTCTTGCCTTCCAGGCGATAGAGTTCAAAGACGCGCCGTGTCCGGGGCGGCAACGCCGCCAAGGCGGCTTCGATGCGCTCGAGCATCCTGCGTTCGTCGATGCCCGCGTCTGCCGGCTTGCCACTGTCGATTTCAGGTAAATCGCCGTTGGCGCTGGCGACAAAGTAGTTGGCTTCCACCGCATGCCGGCGGCGGTAATCAAGGGCCATGTTTCGCACCATCTGGCAGCAGTACCCAAACGGATTGATCACCCCCCGGGCGAAAACTCCTTGCGCCAGCTTGAGGTACACGTCTTGCAGCACATCGTCGACCAGATCGGTATGGCCGACGATATTGGAGGCAATCGCGCGAAATTCGTCGCGGCGCGCGAAGTAGACCTCGATCAACGCATGCTTGGACGAATCAATCGCCGTCATGAAAACCTACCCAGTCAAGTTGTTTGTCCAGCGGAGGCATGAGCAGCCCGCCCGTGGTTCGCACTGCCGTCGAAATCGGCAGGTTATGGCGTGAATTCTGAATGGCGGTATCGACTCCCGTGCGTCACGATGGGCTTTTGATCGCTCATTATGGACACACAACGGTTTTTGATCGCCGGCGCCGCATACGATGCGCAGGATCCTCGCTTGCAGGAAGTCCTGACGCGCGTGCATGAGAGCGCGGAGCGGCCGCGCTGCATGTGCGTGACGGGCGGGGTCGAGATGTACGTGGCTCAGCACCGGCAGCTCGTCGTCAAGCGCATGCCGGGGACAGGCAAGCAACACCATCCCGGGTGTCTATCCTATGAGCCGGATGCGCAGCAATCGGGGCTTGGCGAACTCATGGGCGAGGCCATCGTGGAAACCGCCTCGGGCGGCGTGGAACTGCGCGTGGATTTCCCATGGGTGCGCATGATGGGCCTGGGCGTCGCGCGCGGCGAGTTGGCCGATTCAGGGGAGGTGGCGGCGCCGCGGCAGCGCATGAGCCTGCGCGCCCTGTCCCATTTTCTTTTCGAGCGGACTGGCTTCAACCGTTGGACGCCGGGCATGGCAGGCAAGCGCAATCAGGGGGTGCTGTGCCGCTACCTGATGGAGGCTGCCGCGGGAATTACCGTCAAGGGCAAATCGCTGGCCGAGCGGTTCTATGTGCCGGAACAGTTCAGCGAAGCGTCCAAGGCTGCGGCCGCCCAGAAGCGGAAAGAAAAACTTGCCATCCTGCAGCCACAAGACGGCCAGTTTCCATTGGCCGTCATCATGGGGGAGTTCAAGGCCAGCGAGGCGACGGTTTTTGGCCGCCGGGTATGGATAAGACACATGCCTGATGCGCCCTTGCTGATTGCCGAGAAAGCGTGGGAGCGCGTCCGCCGGGCATACGCCGCGGATTTCGAGGTCAGGGATGCGTATGCCGAGCATAAGCCGCGGCTCGTCATGACGGCGCTTGTTCGGGCCAAGCACGAGCGTGTCTACGAGATCGACGCCCTGAGCCTGATGCTGGTGAACGAGCAGTGGATTCCAGCCGATGGCGCCCATGAGGTCGAACTCCTGGATGCTCTGATCGCGCAGCGGCGGCGGTTCATCAAACCGCTGAGATACGACGCGAGAAGCGCCGCGGCGTTCCCGAATGCCCTGTTGGTGGACGCAGGCAGCCAACCCGTGGCGCTGCACGTGGTCAGTGTGTTTGCCCCCGAGAAGGAGCGGGCGGCCAAGGTTCAGGTGGTGAGCCGTCAAGCGGGGCCGAACTGGACCTGGTGGACGGATCAGCCTATGCCGCTGTTTCCAGCGCCTGTCGATGACCAGCGATGAGAAAAACTTGCCGGTCTTTTGATGGGTGGACTGCTTCGATCACCGCACCGGAACACGGCCTGGCTGGGCCGGTTGTCGGCGCTCACGCAGCCACACACCGGACAGGTTCTGCTCGTGTTCTGCGGCGGCACGGCAATGAGCATCCCGCCCGAGCAGGCCAGCTTGTAGTCCAGTTGCCTTCTGAACTCGAACCAGCCCTGATCGAGGATGGACTTGTTCAGGCCCGCCTTGGCCCGAACGTTTTTACCCGGTTGTCCGGTGCTGCCTGCCGCCGACCTGGACATGTTCCTCACCTGCAAGTCCTCGATACACACCATCGCGTGGTTTTGGCTGATGGCTGTCGTGGCCTTGTGCAGGCAGTCGCGGCGGGCGTGGCCGATGCGGGCATGGATGCGTTGAATTCTGGCTTTGGCCTTTCTCCAGTTGTTGCTGAATTTGATTTTGCGGCTCATGGCCCGTTGCGCCCGGCGCAGCCGGGTTTCGTGGCGCTTGAAGCTGTGCAGCGGCTCCAGATACTGGCCGTCGCTGAAAGTGGCAAAGCGCGCTATGCCTACGTCGATGCCGATGGCGCTGCCCGCTTGCGGCACGGGTTGCTCAACTTCGCGCTCGGTCTGGATCGACACGAACCACTTGCCGCCCGAAAGGCTTACCGTGGCATTGCACGGCGTGCCCAGCACCACGCGCGACAGGCGCAATCGCATCCAGCCCAGCTTGGGCAGGAAGATGCGGGCGTTGGCCGCATCGAGCTTGAATTGCTTGGGGTCGGGATAGCGAAAGCTATCGCGCTGGCCTTTCTTTCTGAACTTTGGAGAGGCAGCGCGTTTGGCAAAGAAATTCTTGTAGGCGCGCTCCATATCCTTGAGCGCGTGTTGCAGTGGATGCACCGGCGCATCCTTGAGCCATGGTGTTTGCGGCCCATTGCGCCACGCGGTCAAGTGCTTGGCCATCGCCACGTAACCGATGAATTTGCCGCCCGCTTCGTGGTTGGTCTTTTGCAAGGCCAGCGCCTTGTTGAAGACGAACCGGCACGCTCCGGCAAACCGGCGCATAAGCCTGTCCTGCTCACCGTTGGGGCGAAGCTCGAACTTGAAGGCTTGCAGACGCTGCATGGGCCTATGATACCTTTGGTCTATGGATGCAGACAATGAACTTCGCCACGGCAGGCATTGCGTATTTCTGATGCATGTTCACTTGGTCTTTGTGACCAAATACCGGCGCGGCGTCTTCACCAAAGCCATCCTCGACGAGCTACGGCTGATCTTCGCCAAGGTGTGTCTGGACTTCGATGCCCAACTGGCAGAGTTCGACGGCGAGGACGACCATGTGCATCTGCTGGTGAACTATCCGCCCAAGGTGTCGGTGTCTTCGCTGGTCAACAGTCTCAAAGGCGTGTCCAGCAGACTGATTCGCCAAAAAAATTATCCAAGCATCCGGCGCAAGTTGTGGGGCGGCTCATTGTGGTCTCCGTCCTACTTTGCGGGAAGTTGCGGCGGCGCACCCATCGCCATCACCCGCCAGTACATCGAACAGCAGCAAACGCCTCACTGAGCACCGTACAGGACGCCTATGGCGTCCGCGCTTTCCTTCCCCGCCCTGAAGGACGGGGTTTGACGCGCTTCCCGATCAATCTTTTTGGGTTGTACCGGGACCTACTTGGCAGGTCGCGGCGATGATGGAATCGCTGGGCGTTGGCCGCGCTGGGGCGGCTCCGCCAAAGCACGGGCACTGGGTGTGAAAAACCGTTGATCTACGCAAAAGCGGCTTCGATCCTTGGTCAGGCGCCATCTCGTTCCGTACGCACGAGCCTGATCGAACTGGCGGACGCCAGCGATGCCGACCGCGCCCACCATCGCCGATGCCATCCTCGATCGCCTGATGGAACAAAACCAGCACCTGAGCCTGACCGGACAGCTCCTGCGGTAACGCAGGCCCCAAAGCAACCCAAAGGAGAAAAATACCACCCCATCGTGACCGCATGAGCTTAAAATCCCGGCAAGCAACTCAACACAAATGCCGCCTACCGGTCAACTGCCGTTTTCAGGTTCAACCTGATCCGCGAGGAATTGTTCCTGAACAACGCCACGCCCTTACCCGTCATAGGAGCACTTCATGGTAGTTTTTATTCGCCCAGGTCCGATAGGAATGGATGATGATCGGAACCGTCGCGCGTTTAACCCCGGCATGGCGCCGAGCCAGTTTTTGATGTATGGACCGGCGACGCCGGACCCAATGATGGGACTGGATAACGACTGGCGCAAATCAGAAGGAGGAGGAAGCGCCAATGCTCAGGCGAAGGCCCCCTCTCAACCGGAAGCATCATCTCATGAACGTCCGCTCACAGCGGGTGAAATTCAGCTTGTCCAATCCATCTTCGGAGAAGGAATCGATTACTCCAAGGTTAAGATACACAGTGACTCATGGTTCTTTCTGCAACCGGAGGACACCGCAATGACTCCAAGGGGAGAAATTTATTTTGGAGAAAAAAAATATAAACCTGATTTTTCAAAGGAAGATGATCTGAATAAGTGGTTGTTTGTTCACGAAATGGTGCATGTTTGGCAATACCAAATGGGGTATCCTGTCATAGCAAACAGGTATCCTTTTATGAATTATAACTATGAATTGGATGAAAACAAATCACTTTCCGACTACAACATGGAGCAGCAGGGGAATGTTCTTGCGGACTACTTTTGTTTAAAAATATTATCAATGAAAAAAATTATAGACAGACAAGACGGACAAATTCAATATACGCAATTAGATATTCCGCTGTATGAAAAGATATTAGGCAAATTCCTGTTTGATCCAAAAAATAAATCAAACTTACCGCCAGATCAATCCAAGAGAAAAAATATGATCCAAAATGAAGGAATATCTTAACTTAACTTGATGCCTCTTTGCGCACATAGAGTGCGGTTGCACACGTCACAAAATAAGCATGGTAATTCTGATTTGATGGGGAAATATTTTTCATGCGAATCTGACCTATGCTAACTTGAATATTTTGAATATTTTGAAAATCATGTCAAAATTATTTGTTTTTATCCTGTTTTTCAGCCTGTGCGTCAACGCGGCTGCCATGTCCAGGTTGGGACAAGCAGAAGTGCGCGTTCAGGGGAATGTAGTCTGTTTCACCCTTGCGCATGAAGAATTCGAAAGCGGCCCAAGGGAAATGACCCAAAGTGGTTATAGCATTGAAGAAAAAACCACGGACAAATTCGAGAGGATATGGGGATATTACAGAAAACAACGCGTTGCCTTCAAAGAGGGGGACTGCATTCCATATGGGGTATTACCAGAAGACGCTGAAATCGGGAATGATACAAGAGGAATTCAGTTTTCAATCAATGCGCCTGAATTGCAAATAAACACGATTTATGCCGTGGGAGTCTATGCGTCAGCAAAAGCACCGACATTTGGGTATTCTATTCATTTTTGCCTACGCAGGGAGAATGATTATCTCGTTGTCGATCAAGGGCGAGGCAGTGAATCATGCAGCCAGATCAGGGAAGAAGATAGAAAATCAAAACTGCCTTGGTATAAAAAAGGTACCAACAATACATGGAAATGGGGGGCCGTGTCCCTCGTCATCCCGCTGGCCAACAAGTCTTCGTGGACATGCCGCCGTGGATGATGGCACTGCGGGTTGAGAGTTGAGGTTTTCGGCAGTTCGTCGTGGAGGAAGCCATGCGAAACCTCGCCAGCTGTCCTTTTGAAGCCCTCGTCAGGCTGAGGCCATGAACTGCGTCGGAACTGGCGGGCAAGGTGTATAAACACCGATTGCACACCCCTTTGCCGATTGGAGAGCTTCATGAGTACCGTGCGCTGGAACATTGCCGTATCGCCGGATGTGGACCAGTCCGTTCGCATGTTCATTGCCGCGCAAGGCGGCGGGCGCAAGGGCAGCCTGTCGCGTTTCATCGAGGATGCCACGCGCGCCCACCTCTTTCGGCAAGCCGTGGAACAAACCAAGGCCGCCGCCGCGGGCATGAGCGAAACGGAACTTGACGGCCTCATCGACGAAGCCGTGCAGTGGGCGAGATGGTAATGCGTCCGCCCTGAAGAATTCAGTTTTCAAATGGCCATTGGCTGTGCAGAGTGCATATACTGGATAAGCTGCTCAAGTGCGACAGCCAAAGGCAGCATGAATCGGATGCAATAAAGCCACACTGCGGTCAAAATCAGACAGCAACCTTTGCAGCTTTTTTATCGCTATTCCGTTCAATTGTTGAGATACCAAGTCACTGCGCCTGACTATTGATTAGTACAGTCATCGATCCCGGTGATAATGGAACGTGGAATGAAGTCAATCCACTTGCTCTTGGAAGCAAGATCTCTGACCAGATATTGGCCATCCGACTCCATCAGAATACGCAGCGGCTTGGTTTGGCTCTCATCAGCAGGATCACGCAATAACCTGAACTGCTTTGCGCCATCGGCTGTCCACGACAACACTGCACATGCGCGTGCGCCAGAATTGGTAAACTGTAAGGCTTGTTTCGTCAGCCAGGATCCTGTAAACGGGTAAAGGCCAAGCACTGTTATCAAGCAGGTGCTGGCTAAAGCCACGTTAACTATGGAAAAGGTGCGATCTGCTTTGATTGACGTGGCTAGGACTTTCGCCCCTACCAGTTGCAAAAAACCGAGCAGAATACCACCCAACAGGATATACCCCACGAATGTCCATGCGCCATCGGAATTGTTGAGATTTTTCGCAGCCAGCAGGAAGACAAAGTTCATAAGTAACAGTTGAGGGATCATGCTGATGGCGACAAGCCATCCCTGCGACTTCCAGACTGACCACCAATCCCTCGCATCCTGCTGGGTTTTCATGCCGAATTTTAGAAACAACCATATCGTTACCATCTCCACGAACGCCGACAACAGCGCCAACACAATCAACACTAGTGAGACGCAAAGTTCAGCCCAGCCTTGATCTTTCCAATATATCAACCCAAGGGCCGCTCCGATGAACGCAAGGGGTATGAACCAGACACCAATCAACCCGAGGGAAGCCACCTTTTTGTTGTTGTTTCGTCTGTCCAGCAGATCGATCACACGGTTATTACTTCGAGGCCCAAACCGGACAAATAGCGCCAGCGTGGGAGACAACACCAAGATGGTCAGTAAAGCGATCAGCACCACCACCATCGCGAACAGGATGAATAACGCTGACGCCGTAAAGGCAATGCTTACTGGCACGTGTTCTTCAATAATGAATGAAAACAGATAGGACACGGCAACGGCCAACATCAAGCCTGTCAGAGGAAAACTCCGCTCATGCAACCAGTGCAACCCATCACTGATCTGACGCCACGGGTCGTTGGTAATTGGCTGTTGCCGTGCCTGCTGCGGCGGCTGGGTCGTCAGCGGGGCTTGAGTTTTTGGTTCAATATTTTCATCCGGTGGTGTAGGGGTAGCCATTTTTGCTCCTTGTCTTGAAGAGAAGTTGGAGGAGCAATTCTTGCATAAAAGTAATAACTTGCTTCATAACATAAATAGAACAGCCAACCGAGTGAAGCCAAAAAGCGACACAAGAACTTTTGCAGATGCTGCCACCGGCGTTCCATTGCAATTGAGTGTGTACGGCGCGCATGGACCAAACCACTATCCATCCACGGTTGGACGACCGGCCAAGCTTGCCCTCATCGCAACAACCTTCGATTCGACGATGGCCGACCGATGCGTGTGGTGTGAGCAACGAACGCCTACCGGCTCTGTGAACCCGCGCGCCCCGCGTCAGGCGCACATAAAACAGTAACCATCCCCCGGCAGAGCCGGGGGCTTTCGATCATGAGCCGCTCAAAGCGGCTACCTCTGGGTTAGCCGTGGGCGCTTCGCGCT
>JGI24705J35276_12237563_pt1 | contig 11832 bp, 9 predicted proteins | sample TergutNt197P4_FD_35276 | JGI IMG/M metagenome (IMG submission 35276)
CTACAAAGAGGGCAAACGGTGGCAGACGCTCCGCGGCCGGGTGGCGGCCTATCCGATCATCTTCGATTGGCTCGGCCTGGATGGCGTCTATGAGATCGGCCACCATGGCGACGTGCGCTGGGGCTTGTTTCAGATCGGACTTGAGGAAGCTCCGGATCGCGAAACGTTGCGCAATCTGATTGGCCTTGCCAACCTCTCGAAGCGCGCGTCGGCAGTGCTCGGCCGCATCCATAACGGCTATGACATCAGGCCGTTTCGGTTCGACCAGTCACGGTTCGACGATGCGATACTCGACGATTGGTCTGGCATCTATCTCGACGGGATCGCGCCGAAGCTGTCGTTCGGCAGTGTGTATGGTGGCGTTGTCGGGTTTGATATGAGCGTCCTGGGTGGCGCCACAGGATGGCTGGAAGGCACAGCACGGTTCGAGGAGGGTTTTATCCTCGACCGTTCTATGCTCGATAACGAGGTGCTTGAGCCGTCGGTGGTATCGATCCAGGCGGCTCTGCTCGGTGAAAGTATCGGTCTCGCGGACGACCAGATGATTCCGTGGCCAAACATGCGGTGGCCAGCCGTGACATGGGCGGAACTCGAAACCATCACAATCTATGGAGGCCCGGATGGCCCTGTTAGTTAATAGTGGCCGCGCAGGCTTGGCAGCCGCGCTCAAGGCGCGGCCGATGGCCTATGCGTGGGGCCGAGGCGCATCATGGTGGGGGCAGACCGAGGTCGAAACGAAGATCTTCGCGGGAGCGCCAGAGCGGATCACGCTGGATCATGCGCCAATTGCCTCACTGATCGTCAAGGATGTCGGCAGCGCGCAGACCTATGTGGATGGCAAGGATTTTACCTTCGACTCGAACACCGGGATCATTACCCGCGTGAACGGCGGTGCAATCCATCCGGGCGCCACGGTGGAAACACAGGCGGTGTTTGGCACGCCGCAAATGGGCTCGTCCGAGGTCGCGCTGGTCGATGAAGTCGGGCGCCGGAGCGCGGCCAGTGTTGAGTTTGTTGTTCCTGATCCGGACGGTGCGATCTACACGCCGGGCGGATCGCGCTGGACGATCTCGATCGAGGCGACGCGGTATCTCTATGTGAGCGTGCTTTTTGATTTTCTCGAGGCTGCTGACGAGACGATTCGTGAGGTCGGCATCTTCGTGGATGGCACTCGCAAGGCTGGCGTGCCGGAGGGGCAGCTGTATCTGACGCCCGACCAGGTCGATAGTCCAGGATACCTGATGCTGCTCGATCGATTTGCCGGCAAGACGCGCTCGCCGAGCGAGCGTCAAGGCTTCTCATACGTTCTGGTGATCTAATGACCGACGTTCGCGATAATCTGCCGTCCTATCAGAATACGTTCGACCCCAAGAAGGGGTTCCAGCGTATGGTGTATCATTATGATCGCTTTCACACGGCCAACGAAGCGAATGTAGAACAGGACATTGAGGCCAACCGCGTCAAGAAGATCGCCGATGTATTCTGGCGTGACGGCGCATTGGTATCTGGCGGCGCAATCGTGCTGGGGCCGATCGTCGACGATAAGGTTGAGGTTCGGCTGGATGCGGCCCTGGTCTATATCCGTGGCGCGGTGCATGACATCGAGGCGCGGACCTTTATGGTGTCGGCAATCGGGGCCGTCTTCGTCGGAGTCCGCCTGCGCACCTTCACGATGACCTACGAGGATGATCCGACGCTGAAGGGCATGGCGCCGGGCACGCGCGCCCAGGGCGAGCCTGGAGCGAGCGCGCTGGTGATGCTGGGGCGCTGGGGCTATGACGGTGACGGCGAGGACGGCGATTTCTTCCCGATTTACACGATCCGGGATGGCTCGCTTGAGACTGCGGCCGAGCCCGTCATGGATGACGCCTGGGCGAACCTCCTGGCCAAGTATGATAGAGAAGCGCACGGCGGCTATGTCGTGGAAGGGTTCAAGGTGCAGGCCCTCGGGCTCGATAACGGCAAGCAGGTCTTTACGATCTCGGAAGGGACGATCAACGTCTACGGTTACAAGCGCACAAGGCCGGCATCGTACCGCCTTCGGGTTGACGAAGATCCGGAGATCATGCTGCTCAACGACGAGCCTCATGCCGTTAATTCCGGGACCCAGACGATCGACGTTCGGTTCGGCCCGTTCTCTGAGATCGTCGAGTGCGCGATCATTGCCGAGAAGACCGTCATACTGACGCACGGTGCCTATTCCGGCTGTGCCGATGCGTTGCCAGATCCTACGGCGCTTTCGATCAGCGCGGTCTGGCAAGGCGCTGGCGCGAACATGGTGACATACAAGGCGGTCGCTGACTACAAACTGACCGGTGCCGCGATCGACTGGTCGCCGCTCGGCGATGAAATCGCGCCGGGCTCGACATATCAGGTGACCTATCGGTATATCACGGATGCGGTGCCGACGAATGTGCAGCGCACCAGCTTCGACATCGACGGCGCCGCGGATGGCACGGTGGCTTATGTCAAATACAAGGCCAAGCTTCCGCGGTACGACGCGATTGTGGTGGATCAGAACGGTGTCATCTCGTATCTCAAAGGCATCAGCTCGCTCTATGCGCCGCAGCCGTGCCAGGTCGCGCCGACGCTCGTAAAGTTGGCTGACGTGTACAATAATTGGGGTCTTGTACCCGACATCAGCCAAGTCGGCACAGTGCGCATGCCGTTTTCCGACCTGCGCAGCCTTGAGGGCATGGTTGGCGACCTCTACGCGCTGGTGGCCGAGGAACGGCTCCAGCGCGACGTTGATCGCAAGGAAGTCTCTTCCAAGCGCGGCGTGTTTGTTGATCCGCTGCTCAATGATGATATGCGCGATCAAGGGATTGAGCAGTCTGGCTCGATCTACGGCGGCTACCTCTGGTTGCCGATCATTCCGGCTGTCACGACACTGCCGGTGTCGGACACCTCTCTGTCCTACGCGCCAGAGAACGTCTTCGAGCAACGGCAAATCACGGGCGCGACGAAGATCAACCCCTATGCGGTGTTTGGGCCGCCGGCGACCGACGTCACGCTCGATCCGTCCGTCGACCTCTGGACCGACGTCGTGGATGTGTGGACGTCAATCTACACATCGCGTACCCTGTACGCCTATTTCGGAACGCACCGGCAGTACACGCTGCAGCTCACCACGCAGGATGTGAGCGAGCGTGTTGTGTCGCAATCCACGGAAGCGCAAGAAACGATCCGGCAGCGCTCGGTTGGCTTCACCATCAACCAGTGGGGCTACAACGAGGTCTTGAAGAAGGTCACGTTTGACGACATCGACGTGACGCCGGCTGGCGAGGTCCGGGCGGACGGCAATGGCACGCTGAAGTCGGCATTCGACATTCCAGGCGGTGTGCCCGTTGGCGTCAAGCATGTCTCTTTTGAAGGCGTCGGCGGATCGACGGCCAACGCGCTCTATACGGCCTATGGCTGGACTACCACCGTTCTAAATGAGCGGACGGTGGTCACGACATATTGGTACGAGTCCGACCCGCTCGCCCAGACGTTCCGTCTGCCGGAGCCGCGCCAGGCGCTTGGTGTGGACGTCAAGTTCACGACGATCGGCGATCGGACCAAGCCCGTTCGTATCCAGCTTCGGGAGGTCGAGCTCGGCATCCCGACCGAGCGCGTCGTGGCCGAGTCCATCATCAATATGCGGACCGTTACCGCGATTGATGTCCTGTCGGTCAGGCCACGCGTCGAGGCCGACTGGACCTATGCGCCATTCAGCATTCCGGTCACGCTTCGCGAGGATCGCAGCTACGCGATCACTGTGCTGACAGAGGATGTCAATCATTCGGTGGCGATCGCTGATCTCGGTGGTTTCGACCAGATCAACGGCTGGGTCACGAGCAACGCCTTTTCGGCTGGCACGTTCCTAGACGGTTCCGACGCGCGCACTTGGTTGCCGAAACCAGGTCGTTCGCTAGCGTTCCGGCTGCGGGTCGCGAAATTCGACACGGCGGTGCGCACGATTGAGGTCGGCGAGATTGACGTTGTCGATTGCTCCGACCTTCTTCCGTTGCTCGTTTTCGAGCGTCCGGAGAATACGGCCATCGAGGTCGAGTTTGAGGCTCCGAACGGCGACAAGTATGTGACAGGACCGAGCGTCGACGTGCAGCTTCCGACTGCGATCACGGGCAAGGTGATGGTGCGGATGCGGCTCACAGGCTCTTCAACGCTTTCTCCGCTTGTGCTGCCATATATGCAAGTTGTGGCTGGCTCGATCCAGCCTGAGGGCGACTACGTCACCCGTGCGTTTGAGGCTGGCCAGGACTCTAAGGTCCGCGTCATTGTCGATTGTTACCTGCCATCGACATCGTCGCTCGCGGTGCAGGTCCAGGCGGCCATCGCGGACGGGTTGCCTGTCTGGTCCGATCCTCCTGTGCTTGAGCAGGCAACGCCCCTCGGCGACGGTTGGGTCGAGCGGCAATATATGCTCGACCACGTCCACCTCGATATCTCCCGCGCCAGGCTTGCGCTGAAAGGCGGGCCGGGGGCGCGGCCGTCCATTCGCAATGTCCGTTGCGTCGCGGTGGCATCGACCACGGGGGACTGATAGATGCCGAACGATAAATCCGGTCGCGGCTACCCGCTGCCGCATCCCGACAATGTCGCGCGCGACGACGCGGCGCGCATTCGATCGGCCATTGGTCAGATCAGTGACGACCTGACCTTGTTTGAGGAGCGAGCCGAAAGCGCGAACGTTGCTGAAGCGACGGAAACTGCAAGCGGTGTCATTCGCCTTGCAACGTCGGATGAAGCAACCGCTGGGACGGTGGCCGATGCGGTCGTCAGCGTGAAACGTGCCAAGGATATGATCGCGGCGGCGATCACGGCGGCGCTGACCGCGGTTCAGCAAGTGATGGCTGAGCAGTTGGCCGACACGGAATCCGATATTGACCAGGCTATTGACGAACTCAGTTCATCGGTGGCGTCGGCGCTCGCTGGGGTTGTACGCTACGACAAGGCGCAGAGCCTCGCGGACGGTGAGAAGTCACGAGCTCTGTCAAATATCGGAGCACAGCCGTCGGGTGACTATCAACCAAAGGGCAATTACCAACCCGCAGGAAACTATCAGCCAGTTATTGGCTACGTTCCTGCCAACAGGGCGGGCGACGCCTTTGATGGGCACGTCTATAGTCCTGCCGGGCGTCTGTTGGGCACCAACGATTCAGTGATCATCAGCGTTCGCACCGTGTACGCTGGGGATCTCGGCGCTAATTACGCGGCATACATGACAGAACCGTTTGGTGCTACCGCGATGTGTAGTGGGTTTCAGATGACATATGTTCCGGTAGGTGATTACGGATATTACGCTTTTGGCGTCGCTCGTTTTAGGTACCTACAATATCAACTGGCTAACGGCATCTGGGTCAACTTTGTGGCGGCATGATCATGAAAACTACAAATCACGGAACGTGGTCGGCGTACACACCTGATCCACTGCCTTCCGGGTTCCCGAAAGGCACTCTATTCGCAAAGAGCGACGCATCCGGCCTGGATTGGTACGTTGCGCTCTACGGCAAAGAGCCCCTGTTTGGAAAGAACAGCGTTAAGATCACGGCTACAAAGGAGCCGGATGGCTCCTGGCGCACGCAGGCGTGCAACACGGATGCGACAAAGGTCTTTCCGCTCGATCAGCTTCTGATCGAGGTGACGGGATACACCGGTAGCGATCCGCAGGCGGATTTTGGCCAGAAGAGGTATGACGAAACGGCGAATGAGATCGCGGATTTTCTCGCACCTGCGCCGCCGGTCCCGACGTCTGCCACGAAGCTCGGTTTGCGCCGTGTCTTCGTCGAGATGGAGATATGGGATCAGGTAAAGGTGTTGATCGGCGCCAATTCCGATACTCAGGAAGAGTGGGACTTGGCGACGGAGATCAAACGGGCCGATCCGTTGGTGCGGGGGTTGATCGTCGCGTTGAAGCTCAGTCCAGCTGACGTGGATCATATCCTCATTCGCGCGCGCGAACTCGTTTCGTGAAGACGCGTCCACTTCACCAAATCGGATAATCGATTTTCACCTCCAACATAGGGAGACGCGCTTTCCGCGCGTGATGATGCATGACGACACCACGCTATGGTATGGTCTTCAACACGACCGACAATGACCCGCGTCCCGCGCAGCCGTCCGATCTGTCGGTGATTGGCCTCGTGCTGCCGTCCGATGACGCGGTGGCGGCGACGTTTCCGCTCAATGAGCCGATCGCCTTCGATTCTGGCGATATCCGGGTTCTGCCGGCTCTTGGCACCGGTGACCTTTACAAGGTTGTGAACACCATCGACAATCAGTTGGCCGACCTGCAGCGGTCCGCTCGCATCGTTGCGGTGCGGGTCAGCAAGGGCGCGACGATCGACGAGACCATCGCCAACATCGTCGGCGATCGGGCCAAGGGCACAGGCCTTTACGCGCTGCTCAAGGCCAGGACGGTGCTCGGCGTGGTGCCTCGGATGGTGGGTGCGCCCGGCTATACTGGCCACGGAAATATCGCAGTTGATGATGTGATCATCACCAATGGCGGCGAGGAATATACCCATGCCGACGTGGTGTTCGATCCGCCCGGCGCTGCCGGTGAGGCCATCATCAAGGACGGCATGATTACCGGCGTCAACATGACCGCGCCCGGCGATTATCCGCAAGGTACGGTATTGAAGGTGACGTTCGATGGTGACGGCAATGGGGCGGCGGCGAACGTCACCACGCAGCTGCTCGCCAACCCCATCTGTGCGGCACTGCCGGAGGTGCTCAATGTGCTTTTGGCTCACGCCGTTGTCGGTTCGCCCGGATCGAGCCAGCTGGATGCGCTGATGTGGAGGCAGACGCTCAGTGACCCCAGGCTGATCCCGGTCGATAACTGGCAGATCATCCAGATGCCAGGTGTGGCCGATGACGAATACCAGGACGGCGCGGCAGCCGTGCTTGGGCTGGCGGCGCGTGTGGACTTCAAGCATGGCGGCTTGCCATTCTGGTCGTTTTCGGGCCAGCCGATACAAGGCATTCTCGGGCTCAAACACAACTATACCTTCAGCTTGGTCGACGGTGCCACGCAGGGGCAGGAGCTCCTTGCCCAGAACATTGGCGTGACCGAGCGCGGCGAGCTCGGTGATGAGACCGCGATCTCCGCCTCCGGCTTCGTATTCGCAGGCCTCTGGAACGCTTCAACCGACCCGCTGCAGTGGTTCTACAATAAGCGGCGCGGCCGCGACTGGACGCATCTCGCGTTGATGAAGAGCATCCGCCTGCGGCTAGGCACCGAGAACGTCACGCCGCAGGGGGTGCAGGATGTCATCAATGACATGAACGCCATCGGATCCTATCTGATCAGCAAGAAGGCGGTGCTCGGCTTCAAGGTCAGCTTTAACGGCAACGACAACTCGCCGAACGAACTGCGGCAGGGCAACTTCGCGATCTCCTACAACCAGGAAGAACCGGCGCCAATCGCGCAGGTGACCATCAATTCAGGGCCGTACTACGAGGCGCTGACATACGAGCTTGGAACGCTGATCGCCCAGGCCGCGCAACTGCCCGCGCAATATCTCGGCGCGGCGAACGTCATCATCTGATCCGGCGTCGCGCCTAAAGGCGCAATCGCCACCGCGACTGGTGTGACGTCTTCGTCGTCACCAGCGCGCCAAACGCAACGAACAGCATCCAAGGAACACCAGAAATGGCAACCATTTATATTCGCGAACTGATGAACATCTTCGCCGGCGACACCGGCCAGGAGCGCTCGAAGCATTTGACGCTGGAAAGCCTCAAGTTGCCGGGCCTGGAGGAAAAAACCGCCGAGCACAATCCGGGCGGCGGCATCGGCGAAATCGAGATCGGATCGCTCGGCCTGAAGGCGCTCACCGTAGCTTTCAAATTGAAGGGCTCGGACCCGCAGACCATGAGCCTGTTTGGCATCAACGGCCGCGTGGCCATGCCCTATACGATCTATGGCGTAGTTCGCGACAAGCAGACCGGCGGTGCGATCGAGCTCAAGGCCATCGTCTACGGACGGCTGACCAAGCTCGAACAGAGCGAGTTCAAGCGCGGCGATATCGACGACCAGGATCATGAGATCAAGGAGATCACGCACTACGAGGTGTATTGGAACAAGGTTGAAAAGTTCTTCTATGATTTTTATGCCTCAACGTGGCGCGTTGACGGTATCGACCAGTTCGCCGCCGAGAGAGCGATCCTGCGCATCTCGTAACATTCGCGCGGGGCAACGTCCCGTGCACACCTGTCGATTTGAATCGTGGGAAACAAGAAATGACCAACACAAACGCTAATAGCGCCGTACCCGAAATCGTGTATCTCAAACCGCGCGTGACGATGGTCCCGCTGGAATGGCCGGTGAAGGTCGATGGCGTAGAGTATCGCGAGATCGGCTTGAAACGGATGAGCGTGAAGGAAGTTTCGGAATTCGTCGAGGCTATCAGTGGTGACAATGGTCGGTTTCCGATCTTTGTGGATGTGGCTGGAGAGCCCGTTTCGGAAGTCGTGCTGAACGTGCTTGCCGATGATGATATGCTCATGCTGACGGAGAAAATGCGCGATTTTTTGCCCCGCCGATTCCGCGTCGGTACCCCGGCCGCGAACCAGACTTCGGATCAATCGAGCCAGAGCGTCTCACCATCTTCGCCTGGCGCACCTACCGCGCCTATGTCGGCCACGTCATAGGCTGGTCGCTGACTGAGATCATGGCGTTGGACTGGAACGAATTCTGCGCCGATCTATTTGAGGCCATGGGTCTGGAAGGGCAGTTGAAATGAGCAATCTCACGTCCTCACTTACCGTCACGCTGAAGGATGATGTCACAAGGCCTGCGCGCAGTGCCGCGAAGGCGATGGAGGATGTGCGCAACAAGGCGAAGCAGATCGCCCAGCAGATGGGCAGCGTGCAGGGGCCCGAGAAGCTGGTACGGTCCCTGCAGAAGCTCGGGTTGGAGAAGAAGGATATCGAGGCGGTCGCGAACGCCTGGAAGAAGTATTCCCAGGACATGAAGCTTGCGGGCAACGCCGGCAATTGGACCAAAACGCAAGCTGCCGCTGTTCGCGAGTGGGAGAGCCAGACAATTCGCGCCTTGCGTGAGGTGAAGCGTGAGCGCGCTGCTTTTGACAGGGTGATGCGCAAGCCGGCCCCGGTGCCGGGTGGCGGCGCCCATGGTGGTCACAACAAGTGGACCGGTGGTCACGCGAGTCTCGCAGCCACGATCGGCGCAGGGGCCATCGGGCATGGGATGCTGCATCTGACGCGAGAGTCCTTGGTGAATGCCGCGGAGCGGCAACATGAAGTCGTGCAGATGATGCAGGCCGGCATGAAGGCGGATGAAATCGAGCGCGTGAAGGCAGAAGCGCTGAGGCTTGCCAAGACGACGCCGAATCTTGATCCGGCGACTTTGATGGAGTTGCACAAGGAGGCGCGTTCGGCCCTCCAGCATCCGGAGGAAGCCTTCGAGATGATGCCAGAGCTTGCCAAGGCGACATCGCGGCTCAAGGCCATGGGCTCGGAGAATGTTAACGTCGCCGATTTGGTGAAGGCCGCTGAATCCATGGGCATGATGGGATCGCCCGAGCGCTTTCACAAGTTCCTGGAAGGCCAGGTGAAGGCGATGTCGGTGATGGGCAAGACCATTGACACCGCGCAGATCTATGAGGCTGCGAAGTACTCGAAATCGGCTGGTGCGACGTTGTCGGATGAGTTCATCAATCTCGTGCTGCCAAGCCTGATCCAGGAGATGCATGGGTCATCCGCAGGTAATGCGCTGTCGATGATGACCAAGACGCTGCGCGGCGGGCTGCAGAACAAGATGACCGCTGTGAAGGTGATGGACAAACTTGGGCTTCTGCCTGAGCAGGACAAGTTCGTCAAAACAAAGACAGGTGCGATTCACGGCTACATGGGAAAGGTGAAGGGGGACGATCTTCTTGCGGCCGATCCCGGAAAGTGGATGACGGAGGTGTTCAAGCCAGCCGCTGTGAAGGCTGGATATACGACGCTATCCGACCAGATTAGGCTGCTCAACCAGATCCTGCCATCGACCGCCGCCAACCTAGGCCGCATCCTCTTGCAGCAGGAAGATACTCTCAAGGCACACAGGGAGTATTACACCGGAGCGGCCGGGCTTGATCAGGGTATGGAAAATCAGGCCGAAGACCCCAAGGTCGCTATGGAGGGGCTGAACACTTCGTTTCAGGCGCTGCTCGGCACGCTGTCGAGCCCGATGATGAAGACGGCGGCGACGAACATGACGTCATTTTCCAAGACGATGTCCGGGTGGTCGGAATCGTTTGCTGAATGGCAAAAGGCCAATCCGGAGCTGGGAAAGTTGGTTGGTGGCGGTGCTGTTGCGGCTGGCACCGTCGGCGGCGGCGCTCTCATGTACGGTGCGCTCGGTGGCCTCATGAATGGCTTTGGCCTCAAAGGCTCTGCACTGGCGTTGGATGGTTCTGCAACTGCATTGACGCGAGCCGCGGTGGCCCTCGGTGCCGGCGGAAAGTTGGGAGCGTTCCAAGGCGGTGAACTGCCGGGTGGGAAGCCGTCAGGGAAGCCTGGAGGTGGCAAGCTGTCGTTCGGTTGGAAGTTGCTCACGGGACTAAACTATTTGGGTTTCGGCTTGGAAGCTATTGATGACGTTGCAAACGGCACTCCTGAAAAGAGAATGGAGGAGCTGCGAAAGAATTGGGAGGCGTCCGATAAGCTGAACAAGAACATGGGAAATTGGGCCAATCAATATTTGCCGAGCTGGCTGCAATTCGATGAGAACGGCAATCGCCAGGGTCTCTTGGATAAATGGATCCATGGATCGAACGATCCAAAGGCGGTGGCGGAGCGCGCGGCAGCAGAGGCTGAGGAGCTGACCGCGATGGCGAAGATCAGAGGGCGGAATGGGCTCAGTGCCGCTCAAATGGCGAGGATCAGAGAGCAGGCCGAGCAACGCTTTATCGGTTGGAATGGGAGTGCGGGCATCCCGACCACCGGCTGGATGCCGGGAGGCAACGGGGCTGGCGCGGGCAATTCCTCGGGCGTTGATGCCGTGTCGGCCAAGGCTCAACAGGCCGGCCAGGATATCAACGCGCTCAATGTCACGGCGTCGCCGAAGGTGGACACCGCGGGGATTGATGCGGGGATCGAGAAGGCGCGCGAGCTACTGATGTTGCTATCATCGATCGGCGGCCAGATGTCAGGCCTGGCCGCCGGCATCAGGTTGCCGTCGGTCGGTAAGGCCATGCGCGGCAACTTCAGCACCGGCGACGTGCACGGAGCTGGCTGATGTTACTAACCGACAATTTCGAGGCGGCGTTCGATCCGCTCGATCCTCAGCTGAAGGCCTGCGACCGTCGAACTGTTGGCAACCTCGCTTTGCATGAAGCCAGCCATGTGTGTTCTCAGTGCTCGATTATCGGCCTTGAGATCGTGAATTTCGCTCAGGATTTCAGCCAGCTTGGTCTGCATCTGTTTGAGAGTCTCGTACATCAGTTCGTTCGTCACGTTCTCGGTCATCGTTCGTCCTTTGTGTTCACTCGAAGTGCCTCGTCGATCAAGCGGCGAACAGCCTCTGGGCGGGTGGGCAGATCGGGCTGCTGGCGTCGCCAGTCATCTAACGCCGTGATGCTGTCACGGGGCAACCGGACATTGACCGGTTCGGTATCAACCGGGGGGCGCCCCTTTTTTGGTTTATTAGCGCTAACATTTGACATGATGGTTTAATGGTGTCATAAATGATGCAGCCGCGCAAGATGCTGGAACATCTCACGCGATGGCACTGGCGACACCCCAGCCATCTGAACCGACCTGAAATTCTGAAATCCCGAGGTCCCCGCCGCGTTTTGCTGTTCGCGGCGGTGGGGC